>JGI25616J43925_10000084_pt1 | contig 27425 bp, 37 predicted proteins | sample GraSoi2013_100cm_FD_43925 | JGI IMG/M metagenome (IMG submission 43925) | reverse complement strand
ACTCTTTTGTTTACAAGGGGGTTCAAAGCAACTTAAGCTTCAGTATCATTCCCGTTGGAAACAGGGTCTTGGCCCAGTATCATCTTCCATTGTAAAATGCTGGTCCTTGACTAATGAAGCCAAAACCTGCTATTTTATATTGTCAAACTAATGGTGGTTTGATGTCGCAAACAGGAGGACAATATGACACGAGAACGTATGCGTGAGATCGCCTTGAAGTACTGGCATCTAAAACTCAGAGACCCGAACTTCGCAAAGGAAAGGGCTAAAATCCGTCGAAACTCGGCGCGAATTGCAGGTCAGTTGGGCATGACCTCTGCAGAGTTCAAAGGTTTCTTTGTGATGTGTGACTTCACTTCGACAAACCAGCTTACCCACGATGAGCTGACTGGAGAGATCGGTGAAATCGCACTCCGGTTTACCGAACACCGGATCACCGAGGCGGACAACATTAAGATCAACAACGCGCTCCGCCGGTGCGTGATGGATGCTGCTACCTACATCGGAGAGTCTCCTAAGGATTGCCTGGGGTTCATGCGCATCTTGTTGATCGCTAAGATCAACAAGCATCTCTCGTAACTGAAGGCAAGGTTGTTAAAAACCTAAAAGGGTAATTGCACCTCCCCAGTTTCTGGGCAAGGGCAGAATAAGAACCTAACCTCCCTTCAACAAGAAAGGCGTATGATTGGACTAAATATCCTCCATACGCCTTTTCTCTTTGCCCAACAAAAAACTAGCTTTGGCTAATGTCCTTTATTGGGTCGCATAGTGCAGGATGTTAGAACTATTTTATTATTCCAATCGGACATTAAGCGCTAAATAATAACCCGGATAATACAACCCTGTTTCTCTTGTCTTAATGTTAGTCAAGTCCATTCTCCCATCAGGTCTGTCTGTATAAATATTTAGACTTTTAGTTAATCCTATAGTGTATTCAGTTAAGCCATCATAAACGTTCGGATTTTCTTGATAAACCCCGGCTACTTCATTCCTGACAAACAATGGGATATTAGCAATGTCTTTACTAAGAGTCTCAAGCTTAGCAAACCTCAATCCTTTGTTTTTTATTTTAGTTAATAATTCTGAAGGAATGCTTCTCTCTGGGTCTCCTACCCAATAAATAATAGTTTGCTTAGCTTCTGAGATTAAAGAAAATTCTGGTGTATTTCCAATAACAGAATAATTATTCTTGACTACTATATGGGTCCAATCTAAGGCCGGATAACGAACAAACAAAAATAAAACATCAACACCATCATGCAAGGTTATGATTTGGCTGAAATATTTTCCGCCCTTGGCATAAATGGCAGTGTCATCTATTGGATCTATCGCTAAATAGTATTTCCCGTGGTTGTTAAATTTCTTTGTTAAAGGAGTGTCTTCTTCTCCCAGTAGCTGACAGTTGATTAAATCGGTTTTTGAAATAGCCCCTAACAGCAACTCTTGAACTGCTAAATCTGCTTCTGTAACAATATCCGCAGCATGATTGCCCGAATTAAACTTATTATGATGATGAACACCTTTCTGCATTTTGCAAGCCAATTCACCTGCCTTAATAAAAGTCGGTTGAAGTTTTTGCAATATTTCTATTAAAGGTAACTGCTTCATATCTCAATAATAACAAAAACCACTAGCTTTCGCTAATGTCCTTTGTTGGGGTCGCATCGTGAAGGATGTTGAAACTATTCAATAGCATCCATTTACGCCGAATCAAGATTATAGAGATAATTGTCTCCAATGAAATTAAAATCAAAGCACTGGCTGGATTCTTATTTCCAAATCTTACAAGAGTTACAAGTAAACCGACTAATGGCCAGGCTATAAAAACATATGCTGCCCAGCGTTTCCATTTGAATACATAAAAAATTATTGCTAAATCAACAATAGCCACTGCAATAGACCAATAACGTTGAAAGGGACTTGCAAAATGATAGATGGAAACCATCCTTTCAGAAAATAAAAAGAGCACATTTATTGTAAAGGATACAACCAATAACCAAAGCCAAATTGAAAGCAATGCCCCACGTTCTTTTTTCATAAAGTATTTTTATTACCTAACCTATGAGAGAAACCGTAACTTCCCCCTCTGTTCTTTCTAAAAAATCAGCTGCTTTAAAAATCTTCGGCTCGAACCTGTTTTTAATAAATAGAAGAATTGAGTTTAACCTCACAAATCAATGGGATGCTGTGAGAATTGCGTTGCTAAAAAAGTCTGAAATGTCGGAATGTTTGATCTTGGCAGCCCCAGGGGGAATCGAACCCCCATTACACGGATGAGAACCGTGCGTCCTAACCGTTAGACGATAGGGCCTTATTTTTTAACAAGTATATTATACTTGGTTTCTCAGTCTAAATCAAAGCTGAGCTGTTATTGGCAGTTCCTTCTCACCCTTTTTTATTTTCCTAATTCAGTGCGGGAATTAATTTGTGTATATTTACACTTTCCTAAATTATTGCTTGCGGTTATTATATATCCAGTAATTAAACGAAACATTTTATGATTATTGTTCACGATATATTTGTTTGCAAACCGGGCAATGCTAGCAAGTTGGCCAAATTGTTTAAAGAGTCGATGGTCGGCAATAAAGAACTGGTCAATATCATGACGGACATGACCGGCCAGTATAACCGAGTCATTATGGTCTCGCAGTTTGAAAACCTCACGGCTTATGAGAACAGCTGGAAAGCCTACATGAATCCAACCCCGGAAATGAAAGAAGCCATGGCAAAGATGGAAGGGTACACGGATATGTATCTCACGGGCTCGCGTGAAATCTATAAAGTTTGGTAAAGCTCGCTCGCATGGATTTAAAATTAAGAGCAGAAAAATTATGAAGGATACAACATGGGGCCAGGAATATTTAAAAGAGCTGGAAGCAGAAGTAGCAGCGACGCGCAAATGCCTGGAAAGAATTCCGGATGATTTGTTCAAATGGAAACCGCACAATAAATCCATGGACATGGGAACATTAGCATTTATAGTGGCGGATATCCCGAGATGGATCACGACTATGGTCAAAGCCTCTGAGATCGACTTCGTTAAATTCAAGCATGATGAACCAAAGACCACCGGGGACTTGGTTAAATTTTTCGATGAACACATGAAATCCGCCAGAAACGCCCTGCAAAACGTGTCAGACGAAGCGCTGGCTGAACCCTTTTACCTCAAAAACAACGGACAGGTTGTTTTTACTTCTCCCAAGAAAGACAACATCAGCTCGTCGATAAACCATCTGGTGCACCACCGCGGCCAATTAACCGTCTATATGCGCCTGAAAGATATACCAGTGCCTGCCATCTACGGCCCTTCAGCAGATGATCGGGGATTCTAAATGGTTGTCAAAACTCCCAATTTACTCCTGGATGCCATTTGATAATATGGATGTAACATTAAAAAAGGAGAAATAAATGGGATTTAAGGATTTGGACAAATTGGCTGACAAAACTAAAGAAGCAGGCCACAAGGTGAAGGAAAAAGTCAAAGAAGCTTATGAAGATCTAAAGAAGTAATTTAGAAAACACTCTCTTGCGAGAGTGTTTTAATTATTCGACTATTTTTTGTTTCAGGAAATTTATGATTTTGCGATTGATGAGGCTATTGGCCACATGCCTTCGATATTCCGGATGTTGCATATCGTTTAAAGCTTTCTCGTCGTTGGCATAAGTGATTTTTTGCGCTGCTATTTCGCCGTCTATCTCTTCGTTGGTGAGCGCAAGTTTTTCATTTTCTGCCAGCTGACCCAAAGCCATGGAGGATTTGATCCGTTCGGTGCCTCGCGGTTCAAATTCCTTGATCAGATCCGCTTCCTTTTTTCCGATTGATTGCAGGTATTGATCAAACGGCATGCCCTGATGAGCCAGGGTATGTTCGAATTCATGCACCAAATCATGAGCTGCTTCGCCCACCATCTCTGCCGGCAATTCCGAAAAAGTGGCAGTGTCAGTTAATTGGCGGATGGCGGCTATCTCGATTCGCTCTTCTTCCCGTTCCTTTTTTTCCTTCAGGATATTTTCGCGCAGGCGGTTTTTTAATTCATCGACATTCGCCACCCCCACTCGTTTTGCCAGTTCTTCATTGATTGCAGGTTTGATGCGCGCTAAAATTTGCTTTAAATTGATTTTAAACAGAGCCGGTTTGCCGTTGAATTGAGGGGCGTGATAATCAGAAGGGAAGTTAAGAGTAAACTCCAGTTTTTGTCCGGATTTGGTTCCAATCAGTTTTTCTTCGAATCCCGGGATCATTTTGCCCTCTCCTAAAATCAGCCCGAAGTCGCTGGCCTTGCCGCCTTCGATCAAACCCCCGTCGATAAAAGTTTCAAAATCTATAATCACTTTGTCACTCTTCTGCGCTTCGCGCTCCACAGGTTCTTCCTGGGTCAACATTTCCGCCATTTCATCCACAGCCTTATTTAGTTCTTCTTCGGAAATTTTTACTTCCTGCCTTTTTATCTTCTGTTTTTGCCAGTCACCTAGTGTCACTGTGGGCATGAGTGTTATCACGGCTTTGTAAGCGATTACTTCGTCAGTATCAACACTGGGCAGTAAATCAAACCCGATTTTACCGTAAGGATTGATTTTTTCGTCGGCTAAAATTTTACCCAATGTTTCGTTAACAATATCATCCATAGCCTGCTGAATGATCGCCGGCTCGCCGAATTCTTTTTTAACAATTTCATACGGCGCTTTGCCCGGTCGGAAACCTTTGATCGGCTGCGTCGTCGAGATTTGATTGGCGGCTTGGGTAAGCATCGGCAGAGCTTCCGCTCGCAGGATACGCACAGTCAGCTCGAGGTGGTTTTTATTCAATTCTTTCTTATCGATTTTCATGGGGTTCGAATTAATACAGCCGTAATATGATACCTTATTTTTAAAAAAAACCCAAGACCGGGTCCTGGGAATTATCGTATGTTGATCGTGTTGCCTCGCTGCTGTTGCTGCTCTAGCCCCCGCAGCTTGCTGGTGATGCGAGCCTGCGTTTCCGGGGAAAGGAGCGGCTTGCCGCCGAAGAATCCGAACTTTTTGTTGACTTTCGCGCCGTCGATTTCATTCAGTGCGTATAGCGCGAGGTTAGCTTTCTCCTCCGCTATCTCGCTGAAGCGGGTTTTCTGCTCGACGAGGAGAGTGTTGCGCCGGAGCTGCTCCTTCAGCTCATCGAATCTTTGTGAATTCGCTGCTTGCTGCTGCTGCAGAAGGGCGGACTGTCTGGTTTCCAGGGCCCCAAGCTTTTCCATATATTCTTTTTCGAAAGCCTGATGCATTTTTTTCAGTTCTTCCACTTCTGCTTGGGCTTCCTTTATGGAAACCTCCAGTCGCCCTACCGGAGCCGTGGCTTGGCGCACAGCAGCTTCCACATCGGTAAGGAATTGCTTGCGGGAGTCCTCGACAGCCTGAAGCTGCTTCACTCCGTTTTCGAAGTCGGTCCGCGCTGTTGTCAGCTCAATTTTCAGGCTGGCTATTTGCTCTTCGATCGTAGGCGGCGGTTTTGGCACATCAATCTTGAGCTTCAGATCGGGCGGCGGGGCTGGATTGACTACCACCGGAGCCGGTGCGGGAGCTTGGGCTTTGCAAGCCAGAGCCAGCAGCAGGGACAAGCCTAACACGAGTCTTTTCATGGGAAATCCTCCTCCAATGATGGCGCTTATCACTATCTCATAAGGATAAAATCTAAAGAATCAGACAAAAGGACAAAAAATGGTATAATATGAATATATGCCTTCCCCGAAATTTGAAACTAATACAGCGATAAAAGAGGCTGTAACAGAACAGGTCCCGCAAACAAAAGCCAAAATTATTTTCCCTGCCGGCTTTTTGCTGGGTGCAGCGGCTGCGGCGCATCAGGTGGAAGGGGATAATATCAATTCTGACTGGTGGGCGGCGGAGCAGCAGGGTCTTGTTCCCAGATCAGGACTGGCTTGCGATCATTATCATAAATACGAGGAAGATTTTACGATCGCGCATGATATCGGCCTGAATGCTATGCGCATATCGATTGAATGGGCGAGAATTGAGCCGGAAGAAGGACGATGGAATGCTCAGGCGGTTGAACATTATAAAAAAGTTTTAAAGTCCATGAAAGATCAGGGTTTGACCCGCATGGTGACTTTGTGGCATTGGACTCTGCCGAAGTGGCTGGCTGACCAGGGCGGATTTGAAACCAAAAAAGGAGTGCAAGCCTTTGCCAGATATTCTTGGTTTATCGCGCAGAATTTGGGAAAAGATGTCGACCTTTGGATCACTTTAAACGAACCCGAGGTTTACGCTTCTCTTTCGCATCAGCAAGGTGTACATCCGCCGTTTAAAAAAAATCTGTTTCTCACCTGGAAAGTCGTGAAGAATTTAATCAGCGCGCATAAAGCAGCTTATGGCGCGATAAGACGAGCGCGCCCCGACGCGCAGATAGGAATAGCGAAGAACAGCTCGTACTATGAAGCGTATCGCAAAAATAACATTCTGGATCAAATCATATCTTTTTCCGCGGACCGGATTAGTAATCATTATTTTTTGGAAAAAATCCAGAAACAAATGGACTTTATCGGAATCAATTATTATTTTTATAACCGGATCCGTTTTGATTTCAGTAAATTCTATGTGGAAATGAATAAAAATTTCGTGAAGGGGCAGCTGGCCCTGGAAGATCAGGAAACTCGCTCTGATTTGGGCTGGTTTTTGTATCCGGAAGGAATATATCATCTGCTGTTGGATCTGAAAAAATACCGACTCCCGATTTATATCACGGAAAATGGCCTGGCCGATGCCATAGACAATCGCAGGCCAAAATTTTTGCGCGAAACTTTGGGGTGGGTGGTATCGGCCATCCAGAAAGGTGTTAATGTCAAAGGTTATTTTCACTGGTCTTTAACTGACAATTATGAATGGGCATCGGGTTTTGGGCCGCGATTTGGTTTGGTGGAGATAGACTATACATCGCAAAAAAGAACAGTGCGAAAAAGTGCTGTTGTTTTAAAAGAAGTTGAAATCGCAAAGTAAAAATTAAAATTTAGAAAAATAAATTATGATAGCAACATGGGTTCTGATCGCGGCGGCAGGTTATTTTCTTCTGGCCTTCACAGGAGTTGCTGATAAATTTATGGTTTCGAAGGTGGTGCGGCAGCCGATTGCCTATGCTTTTTATACGGCGATCACCGGACCTTTCTCCCTGATTCTTGCTCCTTTTGGGGCCAAGCTTTTGGGTTTACAGGATTTTTTGATGGCATTGGGAGCGGGAGTCAGTTTTATTTTTGGAATTTATTTTTCTTATTCTGCCATCAGCCGATCTTCTGTTTCGCGCGTCGTACCCATCCAGGGAGGACTGGTGCCGTTATTTGTATTCCTTTTCGCTTATTTGATTTTGGGCGAGCGACTTACCAGTTTGCAGGCATTGGGATTTGTATTTTTGGTGGTGGGTGCGGTCATTATTTCCATCAGAAAAGAGCACGGTATCTGGACCAGCAAAGCTTTTGTCTATGCCGCCGCATCTTCGCTATTTTTCGCCCTGTCATCGGTACTGATGAAATATACATTCCAACACAGCAATTTTATTTCCGGCATGGTCTGGACCCGAATGGGATTTATTTTACCCGTACCTTTTATTTTGATGTTTAAGAAAAATCGGCAGGCGATTTTCAATGCCCCGAAAGAGGCGGGAGTCAGAAACGTGGCTCTGTATTATTCTTCGAGGGCTACTGGCACTGTGGGTGGTTTTTTGCAGAGCTATGCGGTATCCTTGGGAAGCGTCAGTGTTGTGAATGCACTGCAAGGCATCCAATTTGTTTTTTTGCTGATGTTTACCAGTTTCTTTTCGATATATTTTCCGAAAGTACTTAAGGAAAAAATCAACGCGGAAATCCTGTTGCTTAAAATTATGGCTATCGCCCTTATTTCCTGCGGCTTATACCTACTATTTTCATGATTCGTAAATTTCTAAAATTTGTTCTGGTTATTTTTGTTGCCGCGTTTTTGGCAGCGTCTTATTTTTATTTTCAATTCAAACCTGCTCCTAAGCCGACCTTTGGCATTACATTTTCCGATGTTTATGCTGAGTCTTTGGGCTTTGATCCGATAGTGGTCTATATGGATATGCTAGTCGATCTTAAACCAAAAAAAATCAGGCTGGTGGCATATTGGGACCAGATTGAACCTGCGAGAGGCCAGTTTAATTTTCAAAGATTGGATCAGATGCTAAGTGAAGCCGGCAAGCGCAATATCGAGGTAATTTTGACTGTGGGACGCAAAGTGCCGCGCTGGCCGGAATGTCATCAGCCGAAATGGTATAGCGACCTGGATTCGATCCAACAGCGGGAAGCATTGATGAATATGCTCAAAATCACTGCGGGTCACTTTAAACATTTCGACGCCATAAAAGCGTGGCAGGTAGAAAATGAGCCATATTTTGTATTCGGCATTGATTGTCCAAAACAAAATCCGGAGATGGTCCTGAAAGAAGTTCAGACTGTAAAGTCCATCGACAGCAGGCCGGTGATCCTCACAGACAGCGGCGAGCAGGGTAACTGGAATTTATTATCCAAGTCAGGAGCTGATATTGTGGGAGTAACCATGTATCGCACTGTATATAACAACCGATTGGGGTACTATAAATATCCAGTCGGTCCCTGGTTTTATCGGATAAAAGCTGGTTATCTGCAACAGTTTGAAAAAAAGCCGGTGATCGGAGTCGAACTGCAGGCAGAACCGTGGCTCTTGTCAGGAATTTTTAACACGCCATTGGACCAGCAAAAGTCTCTTATGAATCCCAAGATTTTTATGGATCATGTGAATTACGCCAAAAACGTAGGATTTTCAGACAATTATTTGTGGGGGGTGGAATGGTGGTATTGGATGGCCAAGAAACAAAACGATTGGGGAATGTGGAAAGCGGCGAAAGATCTTTTTCAAATTCAATAATAGCCGTAAGAGCTGTGGATAGCTTTACCCCAGAGCATCTTTGAGGGAACAGTTAAGAGGAGTTCGGCTCAGGTTTTTCCTACTAATCTTGTAGATAAATCTAAATGCATAACTTACCCTGCATAGTCGTTATTGGGTTAAAATCTATATTTTTGTACAAACTATACAAAAAATAGCCTTAAATTGGCAAAATAGGCTTGATTTTTGTTTAAATAGTTGTATAGTTTATCCATAAGCTGATAATTAAGCAAAAATATGGGGATAAATGAAATCGTAGCCGAAAGTATCGTAAATAAGCTATCTGCCCTTCTTAAGAAAAAGGTGGCAGTAGCCAGTCCGGTGGGTGATATTTTGGCATCCAGTGATTTGGCAGAAACTGGGAAAAATTACGAACAATTGCGCCAGGCCGCTGATGGAAGCCAGGAAATTGAAACTATGGGACCTGCCAGTAAAACTACTTTGTCCCAAGGTATTATTGTTCCTATTTTCTACGGGGGAGAAATCGCCGGCACTTTGTTTATTGAAGATAAGCCCGAAGAATACCAACACTACCGTCATATTATAGGAACTACCGCGGAACTTCTGATCCAGCAGAATATTGTTACCGACAACTTTCCTTATAAGGATAAGATCAAGGATAATTTCGTTTTTGGCTTGCTGCATCGCCGCTTGGCAGTGGAGGACAGCAAGGTTCGAGAAGAAGCGGATTTGTTTGATGTAAATTTAAATCGCGATAAAGTAGTGTTGATTATCAGCGTCGAGGAATTCTGGAATGGCTTATTCGGTAAAAATTTGTCCGCTTCGGAAGATGAAAAACAGACTGTGCTCAGCTCGTACAAGAAGAAAATTTATCAGGCCTTCAGTCAGTTTTTCGGAAGATTGTCCGGCTGCTCCGTGTCATATTTCGGATCAGATACGTTCGTGGTCCTGCTTGATGAGCTTTACAGCATGGACGGCAGGGAAATGGTGGATATGGTACGCAACAAATCGCAGGAATTATATCAGCTGATTTCAAGCCAGTTTGACAAAAGCCAGAATAAAAAAACTTTGATCGGTGTCGGAAGCTTTTATAGGGGCAAAGAAGGGGCGATTCTGGCGTACGAAGAAGCCCGCCGCGCATTGAATCTGGGCTTGAGCATCGGTGAACATAAGATTTTGTATCACATCGACGATTTGGGAATGATCGCAACTTTGGCCGGCGGCAACAAAAAATGGCAGGACAACTTTGTCCGAAGATTGCTAATGAAATTATTAGCTGAAGAGTATTTGCTGGAAACCGTGGAAGTGTTCTTTGACAGGAACATGAGCCTGACCCAGACCTCCAAACAATTGAGCATTCATAGAAACACTCTACTCTATCGGTTAGATAAGATTAAAAAAGTCACCGGCTTGGATCCGCGGAAATTCAACGATGCCATGGAATTGAAAGTGGCTTTGATTCTGAACAAAGTGCTGTATTTGGAGAAAGCAGTTGCAAAACAAATATAAGCATTCGAGTTTTTGTACACTTTGCACAATTTGAGGGAATATTAAATTATAATAATATACGGAGGATTATGATTAGACGTGCCAAGAAGAATTTGATTGTACGGGTAAGGCAAGTAGGCAGAGCCGCTGAAAATGAAGCAGAAATAGCCGCCCGCAGGTTTTTCGGGACGTTTGTAAAAGATATTAAACGTAATTGGGTGGTGGGACTGATGAATCCCAAAAATTGGCAACACCACTTAAAATTAAAAGGAAAATCAAATGTCAGTCAACCTACTAGTCCTATATGAAATCGCTGATAAAGCATCGCGCGTAAAAACGAAGAAAGCGTACAGAGAATTCGAAAAATGGGTTCGCAATATTGTAAGCACTTATCAAGATGCTGCGATAGAAAGGGTGGCAGGTATGCACTTATTTCAATTAAGAGAGCAATTTAGTTATTAAATAAAAATAGAGGTATAGGAGTGAAAATGCTACCTCTATTTTTGTTGTGCAGTTTTGAAGATTGTGGCCAGTAAATATTGGCCAGAGTCTTGAAAAAGACTTGAAAGTCAATGGAGGATTTTCCGGGCGGGAGGGCATAGTGAAAAAAGTGATACGAAACTATAACGATCCGAGATTTCGGAAGTTCATCAAGCATCTGGGAGGTCTGGCAACAATGATGGACATGGAGCATTGGGGCGATCACGATCTCAATGTTGCATGCTTGTCATTTTTGCTGGCAGTTGCTGTGGATCGGCCGCTAGTCGAATGCGATCGAATCGGAAAAGCGGCCTACCTTCACGATCTCGGCAAGCATGCGGCGTGGATGAAGCACTTATTTGCGCCAGGCAAAGGGAAGCACACTCCTGAAGAGGCCAGAGAACGTCAAGAGCACGGCCAGGCAGGAGTCGAGCTTTTTGCTCTTCTGCTGGAAGAGCTCTATGAGGTAGGACAGGAGCGCTTGCGAGCAAGACTTCAACATCAGCTCGATGCGAGAACCATCCAGCTGGTGAACGAATGCCAGATCTACCACGACATACCTTATGTCCGAGGCCAGAAAGACATTCCGCTCGTGGGTCGGATCTGTCGGATCGCGGATGCTTACGATACCATGGTGGCCAAAAACCACTGCGGTCGAAAGTACCGCAAACGCAAAACCGATGCGCAGGCTCGGGAAGAGCTGCTTCGCTGCTGCGGTATTGACTTTGATCCTGATCTGGTGAGGCTGTTCCTAGATCTAGTGCTCATCCCGTTGCAGACGAAAGGACGCTCCTTTCGTCCGTTCAAAACGGCGCCAACGGCGTCGACCGCGCGCATGAATTGACCGCGAGTCGCTGACTCTCGGTCTCTTTTTTTTACGTTGCTATTGGGGGCTGGTCTGAGGCTGGAGTGAGGCTGATATTTTTTGTCAGATCTTCGAAGTCGGGCAACTCTTTGACATCCTTAATCCCCAAATGCTGCATGAATTCCAAAGTTGTTTTATAAAGCTGCATGCGCTTATCGGAAGGCGACTGGATTTTTTCGATCAGTCCCCGAATCAGAAGATGGCGGAGAGTGTATTGGGAATTAACGCCGCGGATATTTTCAATCTCAGCCTTGGATACCGGCTGACGATACAAAATAATCGCCAAAGTTTCCAGGGCGGCATCTGTCAGTTTTTCCCGCAATTCCAAAGACAAGAATTTTTTCACCAATGCGCTATTGTCCGGATTGGAAGCCAGCTGTAATTTATTATTATGAGCTAAAAGGATAATGCCAGAGATTTGATTGCCAGCTACGAGCTCGGTCACCGCAGTTTTAAGTTCGTCCTCGGTAATTTCCAGGACGTCAGAGAGTTCTTTCATGGATACCGGTTTTCCGGCTACGAATAAGATCGAAAGAATTTGGCTTTTAAGTTTGGCTGATTCCATTGGTTTCGGTCCGTTTAATAATTATGTCTTGGAAATGAGCGCTCTGCTCCAGAGAAACTAATCGTTGTTTAGTTAGTTCTAATAATGCCAGAAACGTCACTATAACTTCAGTCTTCGATTTAGTATCTTTCAAAAGGCTTGAGAGCGAAGTTTCGAGTTTGCCTGCGATTAATGCCTGGATATGAATGATCTTCTCGGAAATAGAAACTACTTCTTTCATCACTTGCTGCGGCAATCGGATTATATTCTTAAGTTCAGCGGCCACATTCCGCAGGCTGTTGGTCAAAATTTCAATACTGACATCCGGATCCGGTAAAAATGTAACCCGTTCATAGAAATCCACGTCTCTGGTCCACAATTGTTGTCTTTTTAGATCCAGCCTTTTAAGGTGTCTGGCCGCTTCTTTGTATTTTTTATAAAGCAATAATTGCGTAGTCAGATCAAATGCCGCTTCTTCTTCCTCTTCTCCCAAGTCCAGGTTCGGCAGCAGGGTTTTGGATTTGATCACCAAAAGTTTAGCCGCAATCACCAGGAAGTCAGCAAGATTGATAGGATTTTTTTCCTGCAGGTTTTTTACATAGTTCAAAAATTGTTCCGTAACTTTTGCCAAAGCCACAGTGGAAACATCGAGCTGTTGTTCTTCTATGAGTTGCAGGAGCAGAGCCAACGGCCCTTCAAATTGTTCTGTCTTTATTTGAACCATTATTTTTTTATTGCAAAATTGCCTTGAACAGGGTTTTCGAGGACCAAATAATCTTTAATGCTCATCACTATTGATTCTGTATATGATCCGGCGGGCAAGTTTATTTTTTTATTCTTTAAAAGTTTCTTATCTATAAACAACGGCAGTTTAAACAAAGATCCAAATGGGGGAATCAGGCCGATCTTGGTTTTTAGCTTCTGGTTAATATCTTTTTCTTTGGCCATCGAAATTTTATCAGTAGTCAATTTTGAAAGCGCTTTGAAGTTGCAGTTATTGCCCGCGGGCAATACAGCTAAATAAAGATTCTTCTTGCCTTTGAGCAGCACCGCTTTGGCTACTTCTGTCAGCTTCACATCCTGGGTTTCAGCCGAATCAAAAGCCGTGAACACCTTTCGATGTTCTACCAGCTCGTATTTGATTTTACTTTGTTTCAGGAGTTTCTCTAGTTGTTTGTTCATTGCGCGGAGGAGTTGGTTTATTGACTAAAGCGTTGATTAAGTTCAAAAGTATGATAATAAGCACCGCATAATTTGATACGGTGGGTTTGTAGCCTGTAAAGACTGCACCAGCACCGAAAACAAAATAGATAAGTCCCAGGACCATAACCAAGATTCTTGTGTTTTTTTGGAAATTATACCAGCCAGAAGAGGTAGAAGGGTCAAGTCCAGGAGCATACATATTATTTTTTCTCCTTTGATTTAGGTAATTCCACCTTGATATGCAGTTCTTTGAGTTGTTTATCAGTCGCGGTCGAAGGCGCATCCATGACCGAAGTTTGACCAGAGGAGTTAACTGGGAAAGCGTTAACTTCGCGAATATTTTCTTCGCCAGCTAACAACATAACCAAGCGATCAAGGCCAGGAGCCATGCCGGCATGAGGCGGGGCACCATATTCGTAAGCATTAATAAGATGGCCGAATCTTTCTTCGGTTTGTTCGGGGGTGAGTCCCATTAATTCAAAAACTTTTCTCTGAACATTGGGATCAGAAATGCGGACGCCGCCGGAAGCTAGCTCAAAACCATTGCAAACCAAATCGTATTGCTGCGCGCGTAAGCTTCCGAGATCTTCGCCTTTGAGCAATTTTTCTACATGTTCAGCTTTGGGTGCGGAAAAAGGGTTGTGGGCAAAGGTCCATTTTTTTTCATCTTCATCCCATTCAAGCAAGGGGAAATCCACGACCCAGGCAAAAGCCAGGACGCCCGGATCTTTGTCTTCGCCTCGAAGATCAAATTTATCGGCGCCAAATTGCTTTACAGCTTCTTCATGCGTAAAAACGGGAAAAGGTTTTTTCAGAACTTTTTTGCCGCAGGCTTCTGCAACGTGAATCATCAATCCTTCCACCAAATCCAAAACATCCCGCTCTTTCACAAATGACATTTCCAAATCTATCTGCGTATGTTCCAGTTGGCGATCACCGCGCAGATCTTCGTCGCGCATGGCCCTGGCCAATTGAAAGTAGCGGTCTAAACCCGCAATCATTAGAAGCTGTTTGTATTGTTGCGGAGCTTGAGGCAGAGCGTAAAATTTCCCAGGCTGTAATCGTGAAGGAACCAGGAAGTCACGGGCGCCTTCTGGAGAGCTTTTCGTCAACATCGGAGTTTCGATTTCCACGAAATCATTTTTGTGCATATATTCGCGGACCAAGGTTGTAACTTTATCCCGCAAACGCAGATTCCTCTGCATCCGCTCACTCCGAAGATCCAGGTACCGATATTTCATCCGCGCTTCTTCGTTGACTTTCAGGGTATCTTCGTTGACTTCGAATGGCAAAGCTTTGGCTTTGCTTAAAATGGTAAGTTTGGTGACTTCCAGTTCAACTTTTCCAGTTTCTATATTCGGATTGATTTGTTTCTCCTGTCTGGGGTTGATTTTTCCCTCAAGCTCGACTACAAATTCATTCCGTAGTTCATTTGCGGTTCGGTGAGCTTCTTCCGAAATTTTGGGATTGACCACGACTTGGATCAGGCCTGATCGGTCGCGAATATCCAGGAAAATCAATTTGCCATGATCGCGGCGGATATTGACCCAGCCTTTGATAAGAACTGTTTCGCCAGCTTTGTTTATCGTATCTTTTATTAGTGTTCTATTCATTTCAAAAAGTTAAAATATCCTACAAATTATACCATAAATGATAGGATTGACCAAGAACGTGGTTAGGTATATATTTTACGTATCCGAAATTCGGTGAGTGAGGAGGACATATGGCCAGAGGGTTTCTAGGGATGACGCCCGAAAAGCGCCGGGAGGCCTCGAGCAAGGGAGGTAAGTCGGCGCACGAAAAGGGCAGCGCCTATGAGTGGACGAGTGCCAAGGCGCGAGATGCTGGTCGCAAGGGCGGCATCGTTACTCAAAAGCGTCGTCGCGAGGTGCTCGCCAAGCCCGCCGCGGAAGTGGTGGAGTCGTCGGACGACGGCGTGACGCAGCCACCGGCGTAGCCCAGACAGCAAAGGAGTCGTATGGCGAATAAACGGGTTTCGACCTCACCAAGCTACGACCGAAGATTCGGCAACGACTCGGGTTGAGCTACTAGCCTCCTATCCAAGGAGTCGACAAGCCGCACGGCATTATGCGGCTTTTTTCTTTTTCCAAATTGTTGACGAAATAACGTATTGCTTGTAATCTTTTCATACGGAGGAAAACATGCAGCAAGGGCTTACGACGGTACACGCATCCGATACGACTGAGCAAGTTCCAGCGACGGCATCCAAGTTCAACTATATCTTCACCAGCAGCATTATGTCAGCGCTTGCTCGTCGGATCGAGAAGATAGCGGTGTATCCGCGTATCCCGGTTCTCATCACCGGCGAAACAGGAGTGGGCAAGGAAGCTGCTGCCCGGTATCTTTATCAGAAGACTCGCTTCGTAAACAATCGTAATGGGCCATTTCTCAAGGTCAACGTCAGCGGCATACCGGACTCCCTCTTTGAAGATCAGTTGTTCGGTCACGAACAGGGCGCTTTCACAGACGCGAAAACCCTAAGCCGCGGATTACTGGAACAGACGCAGCGCGGCGCGGTGTTTCTGGATGAGATTGCGGAATTAACTTGGGTCAATCAGGTCAAGCTTCTCAATTTCCTGGACGACTACAAGATCCGTCGTCTAAGCGGCACCAAAGACATCGCCGTTGACGCGAGAGTGATTTCGGCCACCAACGCCGAGCTTCCGACTCTAGTGGCGCAAAAGAAGTTTCGCGAAGATTTGTACTATCGGCTGACCGGCTACACTCTCGTCATCCCGCCACTTCGGGAACATCTGGATGATATTCCGTTCTTGGTGGCCGAGTTCATTCAGAAGATCAACCATGAGAACCGCTGTGAGGTTAGCTTCAAAGCCAGTGACAACGTGATCAAGTTGCTCCGCATGCATTCCTGGCCTGGAAATGTCCGAGAGCTCTATCATGCAGTAGAGCGTGCGGTTCTGAATTGCGACGGCGAGAAATTGACGCCGGAAGATTTCGAGCTGCAGCAGCCAATCCCGAAGTCGGAGCCGCAGAAGGAAGAGTGGCTTGGCAGCGATCGACATGTTAACCTGATAGTTGAGGAACACATCCTCGCCGTGATGCGTAAATACCAGGGTAATGTGACGCGGGCATCGGGTATCTTGGGATACAGCAGGCACGGACTGTCCAACAAGCTGAGCAGGATCATGATGCGGCGGGCCGAAGCCGGACAAAACGACACCTCCAATGAATAGTAATTCGTTGGAGTTTTTCTTTTTCCACAAGAGTTTGTGCTATAATTGATAAGAAGCAGTAACTAGTAACAGTAAACAGAAATAGAAACAAAATGCTTAACAAAATTGTTCTTGATCTGGAAACGCAGAAATCATTTGAAGATGTTGGAGGATTTGGGAAAAACCATTTGCTGAAAGTTTCAGTCGTGGGAGTTTACTCGTATGTCCTTAATAAATACATGACGTTTACGGAGAATGAGATATACCGTTTGGGAGAAATGCTCTCCGAGGCCGATCAAATTATCGGCTTCAATACGATTAATTTTGATTATCAAGTCCTACAGCCTTATTTAAGTTTCAAACTTTCGGAAATCCCATCTTTGGATATTTTGCAGGAAGTCGAAAAGCTTATCGGCCACAGAGTAAAGCTGGACAACCTGGCGCAAATGAACTTAGGAGTGGGAAAGAGCGGCGATGGGTTGCAGGCTCTGAAATTCTGGAAGCTCGGGCAAATGGAAGAATTGAAAAAATATTGTCTTGATGATGTAAAAATTACCAAAGAGCTTTACGATTATATTCAAACTTACGGTAAGTGCGCATACAAGGATTATTTTGAAACCAAAGAAATCCAGCTTAAATTTGCTGAACCAGTCGCCAGAAAACCGTTAACCAGACAAGCGGCATTGTTTTAGTAAAAAGAGGAAGTAGTAAGTATTAAAGTTAGTTATGAAGAAAGCCTATTTAATTATTTCTGGAATTATGGTCATAGTCAGCTTGCTGGCTTTTTTCATTTTTATTCCAGCTTTCATGGGCAGACTGGAGCTGAATCCGATTATCGCGCTGGGAAGTTTTTCTTTCAGGTGGTATGGCCTGATTTTGGCAGGAGCAATTCTATCCTCCTATTTTGTGGCCAGAAAAAATGCCTGGAAATTTGGCATCAGCACCAATGATGTGGATGATTATTCCTTTTGGGTCGCGATCGTGGGTTTTTTGGGCGCGAGAATATATTATGTATTGTTTAATTACAGTTATTTTTCACAACACTTGGCTGAAATCTATCGGGTATGGCATGGCGGGCTTTCGATTTACGGCGCTATCTTATCGGGCTTAGTTTTCAGCTATTTTTATTCCAAGAAAAAAGCATACTCTTTTTGGCAGCTGTTTGACTTAGTGGCATTAAGCCTGCCTCTGGGACAGGCGATAGGGCGGATCGGGAATTTTGTGAACCAGGAAGCTTTTGGTTTGCCGACAGAGCTTCCCTGGAAGATGTATGTCGCTCCACAGTACAGGCCGTCACAGTTTGCTTCCTCATCATTCTTCCATCCCACTTTTCTTTATGAAGCGCTGTTCGATCTGGCGGTGTTTTTCATTTTGTATAAACTTTTGGGCAAAGTTAAAACCGGAAATCTCGGGCTGGCCTACCTGGTTATTTATTCTTTGGGCCGGTTTTTTATCGAAAGCATCCGACTCGACAGCTTTTTTATCAGCGGATTTAGAGTGGACCAAGTAGTGGCTTTTTTGATCATAATTGCAGCAGGATATATCGCTTTACGCAGGCAGTCAAAATTGGTATCCTAAGTAGGTCATGTTTACTAAAATTTCTTCTTTAATATTGGCTATTTTGATGTTCCTGGTTTTTCTCGGGAGTGCTGCAAATTTTTATGTTTTTGCCGCTTCGGTAGTCATTTTGATTTTCGCTTCTTTGGCTATAAATTTTAAGCGATTGAATTTCACCTGGCCGCATCTGATGCTGCCAGTTATTTATTTACTGGGGAGCGGCAGCATGTTTGCCATCATAAGCAGTCCGACTCTTAGACTCGTATTTCTAATCCTGGCATCGACTGCATTTTATTTTTTGGAAGTTAAACTCGGCCGCGAAAGCCATTTTCTGCAAAATATTTATTTGCTTTCAGTATTCGCTTTCTATTTTGCTTTGTTCGCCATTCAATTTTATTTCAATCTGAAAACTTGGTGGATTATTCCGGCGGCGTTTGTACTCACTTACCTCCTCAGCATCCAGGGATTTGCTGGTTTCAGCCTGCCCTCGAAAAGATATTTTCATTTATTAATTGCCATGGTCTGCACTGAGGTCACCTGGGCCTTAAGTTTTTGGCCTACGCACTTCTTCGTGGATGCCGTGATTTTGTTTTGTTTCTTTTATGTGCTCTGGCTGTTTTCTTTCTCCGCTTTTTTTGGTAAACTTACCAAGCAAAAAATTTATTGGCAGCTGACGTTAGTCGCCTTAGTTTTGATTTTAACCTTAACCACAGCGGCATGGAGACCACTTCGATGAAGAAAAAAATTGACTGGAACAAATATAGCCAGTTTCAACAAAAAGTTTATCATGCAATTATGAAAATTCCGGCGGGCAAGGTTTTAACTTATGGCCAGGTGGCTAAATTAATTCGAAAACCGGGAGCGGCCAGGGCGGTGGGCTCGGCATTAGCCAAAAATCAGGATGCGCCATCTATCCCGTGTCATCGAGTCGTGGGTACTAACGGCATGGGCGGATATAGCGGCAGAGGTGGAATTAAAGGAAAAATTAAACTTCTTCAAAAAGAAGGCTACAAAGTTTCTGGATAACAAATTTATGACTAAAAGATTATTTTTCCTGATTGTTTTAATTTCTTTCTTTGTCGGCGCTTTGGGCAGTATTCTTTTGAGCAGATTTTTTATCCCGTATTTCGCCACTGCTACGGGTTGGCAATCTTTAAATAAATTAGTGACGAGTTCTCCGATTATCATCAATCGTACTAATGAGGTGCAGCTGAATGAGGGTGTAAATTTAATCGATCTGACCAAGCAGGCGGGAAATATTACAGTGTCGCTTTTTTCCAAGGACGCCAGTGCAACTTTTTTGGGCAATGGAGTCATTATGACTTCGGATGGCCTGATCTTTACTTCTAAATCCATCTTAGGCACTCAGCGCGAACTCACAGCGGTTTTATATAACGGGAACGCGTATAAGGCTACTGTCCGGGCCGTTGATCCCAAATCCGACATCGCAGCGCTCACTATCGAAGAAAAGAATTTGACCACTCCTTCTTTCGCCGACGGTTTCGGATTGAGCCCAGGCCAGCGGATTTTGGTTTTAGGTCAGTCCAACCTGGCGTTTAATCGAAAGTTGGCCCAGGGTTTCGTCACCAATACAGCTATGAATAATAAATCTCAGCTTTGGCGTACTTATTCCACAGAAGTTCTGGAAGATTCATTCGAAACCGATGCCGATGTAAATGCTGCTGGATTTGTAGGAAGTCCGGTTATCAATCTCAACGGAAAGCTGGTGGGCCTGGTGGGATCTTCGTTGCAGAAAATTGTGATTACAGAAAATATCCAAAGCGCTCTTAGTTCGTATTTGAGCAGCAATAAAATTATAAGGCCGCGTCTGGGATTAACTTATTTTCAATTATCTAAAACTTTGGCCGTTTTGCGCGGCTTGGATCGGGCCGGGGTGCTCGTGGCAAAAACAGATCCGGGCAGCCCTTCTGCTGGCAAATTTTTGCCAAATGATTTGATTTTTGAAGCTGACGGCAGAAGTGTGGAAAGCGAAAGCTTCGAACAGGTAATAAACAGACACTCTATCGGCGAAGTTAAATTCAAAGTATTGCGGGCTGGCAAGGAAATGGAAGTTATTGTTAATCTGGAACCCACAAAGTAATATGGATTGTATTTTTTGCAAAATTATTGCAGGCGATATTCCAGCGGATATAATCTACGAGGACAATAAGGTCCTGGCGTTTATGGATATTCGGCCTGTTTCCCGCGGGCATGCTTTGGTAGTGCCGAAAGTTCACGGAGCCGATATCGTGGATACGGATGACGCCGCCATCTCGGATGCTATATTGCAAGCCAAAAGAATTGCAGTCGCGATTCAGCATGCCCTGCAAGCCGATGGTTTTACGATTAGCACCAATCGGGGCGAAGCCGCAGGGCAGACGGTATTTCATTTGCATTTTCACATTATCCCGCGATACCGAAAAGACGGTCTTCAGCCGTGGCCACATCAGGAGATTGCTCCCAAAACTCGGTCAGAAATTGCCGGGGAGATCAAGAAACATCTATGAAATATTTAGTTACAGGCGGAGCGGGATTCATCGGCTCCAATTTTATTCATTATCTATTTGAGAAATATCCTGACGCAGAAATTATAAATTTGGACAAACTTACTTACTCGGCAAATTTGGATAGCTTGAAGAAATTTGAAAATGATCCTCATTTTAAATTTGTAAAAGGTGATATCGCCGATACGGCAGTGGTTAATGAATTAGTTCCGCAAGTCGATGTTATCGTTCATTTCGCGGCGGAAACTCACGTGGACCGATCCATCCTTGGTCCAGCAATGTTTATCCAGACCAATGTGGTGGGAACGCAGGTCTTGCTTGACGCGGCTGTAAAGCACAAAAAGCGTTTTCATCATATTTCGACTGATGAGGTTTTTGGTGATCTGGACCTGCATGGAACAGATAAATTCGACGAAAAAACTCCATACAATCCATCTTCTCCTTATTCGGCATCCAAAGCCGCGTCCGATCATTTGGTGCGCAGTTATGTCCGCACTTATGGTTTGCAGGCAACAATCAGCAATTGTTCAAATAATTACGGGCCGTATCAATTTCCTGAAAAGTTAATTCCACAAACTATTATTTTTGCGCTTCAAGGCAAAAAAATTCCAGTTTATGGAAAAGGCCAGAATATCCGGGATTGGATTTTTGTACAAGACCACAACTCCGCAGTGGATTTGATTTTGAAAAAAGGTAAGTCAGGCGAAACGTATTTGATTGGAGCCGAGAGCGAAAAGACCAATTTAGAAGTAGTAAAAACAATTCTTAAAATTTTAGAAAAATCCGAAGGCCTGATTGAATTTGTGACTGACCGGCCAGGACACGATCTTCGTTATGCCATAGACTCCGGCAAGATTCAGAGAGAGCTGGGATGGAAACCAGTTACTGATTTTGAAAAAGGCCTGGGAGAAACCGTGAACTGGTATCAAGAAAATGAATCGTGGTGGAAAAAATAATATGGAAAAAACGACGGAATTTAAAATTAAGCAAACTGAAATCCCCGGGCTTCTTGAGATTGATATTTCTCTGATCGAAGATGCGCGCGGCTGGTTTCAGGAGAAATTCCAGAAAGCGAAATTAGTCGCAGCTGGTTTTCCCGAAAGTTTCAACCCCGTACAGCAAAATATTGGCTATAATAAAACTGTGGGGGTGACTCGTGGAATTCATGCCGAACCCTGGGACAAATATATTTCAACTATTTCTGGAAAAGTTCATGCAGTTTTTGTCGACTTGCGATCCGGAGATAATTTCGGGAAAAAAGTTTCGATTGTGATGGATCCGAAAAAAGCTGTTTTCGTGCCTCAGTATGTTGGCAATTCTTATCAAGTTCTGGAACCAGATACTTATTACTCTTATTTAGTAAACGCACATTGGATTCCGGAAGGAAAATATTTATCCGTAAATTTGGCTGATCCGGATTTGGCAATTCAATGGCCGATTAGTTTGGATAAAGCGATTATTTCTGAAAAGGACCGTAATGCTCCGATGTTGAAGGATAAGTATCAATAGACGTGAATTTTAATATATATTATACTAATACTGACTATGAAGAATAAGAATACCATACAAAAAGGTTCTGTACGTTATATTGTTTTTAAAGAAGACAGTACTTGGTATGCTGTTGGTTTAGAATTTAATATTATTGAGTCTGGGGATGATCCAAAAGAAGTGTTATTGTTTTTGTTTGAAGCAATGAAAGGCTATGTCAAATCTGCTCGGAAAATTAAATCTCGTCCACAAATTTTAAATCAAAAATCTGACGAAGAATATGAACGACTTTGGAATAAATTGATTGAAAACTCAAAGAATGGTAAAGAGAGCTCAATCAAAACTCCGGTCTATACATTTGGAAGAACTTTAGCTTTCGTTTAGTATGTCTCCCAGAGGTATTTTTAATTGGACTTTCAATGATGTTGTTAGGTTTTTAAAAGATAATGACTTCTCACTCAATCACATTGAGGGTAGCCATTATTTTTATACAGGATATCAATTTAAACAACGAACTTTAAAGGGTATTATTCTACAATCAGGGATTCCCAAAGAAAAGTGGTTACAATAATGAAGGTTTTAATTTTAGGCTCAAAAGGAAGTTTGGGGCAGACCTTTTTGGATGTGTACAAAGATATGGAAGTGACCGGCTGGGATCGCGATGAGCTGGATATTACGGATGAGCAAGTAGTTGCTGCAAAAATTGGAGAATTGAAACCCAATTTGATAATCAACTGTGCGGCTTACAATGCGGTGGATAAAGCAGAAGAAGATCGAGCGGGCGCGGAATTGATTAATGGTAATGCAGTGGGCTACATAGCCAAAGCGGCCAACCAGATTGGCGCCACTATGGTTCATTTTGGCTCAAACTATGTTTTTGATGGAAGCAATCAGGAAGGGTATAATGAAGATGATCAGCCCAACCCTCAATCCATGTACGCTAAGTCCAAACTTATGGGTGAAATGGAATTGGCTGGAAACACGGAGAACTATTATCTGGTTCGTACAGCTTGGTTGTATGGGCGGCACAGTGAAACTGGCAAGCCAAGTTTCGTAGACACCATGCTGAAGCTGGCAACTGATGGTAAAGAGATCAAAGGGATCACGGATGAGTTTGCCAGCCCGACGTATGTCTTGGATTTAGCCCAAGCGACCCGAGCACTGGTAGAAGAAAAAAAGCCTTTTGGCACATTTCACCTGACCAACAGTGGAGTGGCTAGCTGGTATGATTGGGCGCAGGAAATTTTCAAAATCAAGAATTTAAAGGCGAACCTCACGGAAGGCAAACGAAAAGATTTTAATCGATTGGCTGTCCGACCCCAATATGGAGTTTTGAATAATACGAAGTTTATGCAGCTAAGGCCGTGGACCGAAGCTTTGAAAGAATATCTATCATGAAATTAGTTTATTCAGGATCACAGCCAGAAGCAAAAATGATGCAGGAAATTTTGACTAATGCGGAGATTAAATCAATATTAGAACTTTCTCCCAGCGGCTTGCACGGACTCAGAACAGAAATTGCAGGTGGTTCTTTGCCAGGCGAAACTTGGGAACTTTTGGTCCGGGATGAAGACGAAGAAAAAGCTAAGGAACTATTACCAATATGAAGGGAATAATTTTATCGGGCGGTTCGGGGACAAGACTGCATCCGCTTACGAAAGTGACAAGTAAGCAGCTTTTGCCTGTGTACGATAAACCCATGATTATGTACCCGCTTGAGACTTTATTGAAAGCCGGGATCAAGGATATTTTGATTATAGTCGCACCAGATCATGCGGGAGATTATCTCAAGCTGCTCGGCAGCGGCAAAGAATTCGGCGCCAGATTTGCTTATGAGGTGCAAGACAAACCGGAAGGCTTAGCCCAGGCATTTTTGATTGGTGAAAATTTTATCGATGATGACAGCGTGTGCATGATTTTGGGCGATAATATTTTCGAAGATGATGTTTCAGATACTATCAAAAATTTTAGAAGCGGCGGACACGTTTTTGCGAAAGAAGTACCGGATCCTGAACGTTTTGGCCAAGTCCGTTTTGATGATAAAATGAATGCAGTAGAGATCGCGGAGAAACCACAAGTGAAAATCTCCGATTATGCCATTACAGGCTTGTATATTTATGACTCCCGGGTGGTAGAAGCAGCAAGGCTTGCCAAGCCGTCCGCACGCGGGGAGCTTGAGATTACCGAATTACATAATTATTATTTGCAAAAAGGCGAGCTGAAGGTAGATATTCTGAAAGGTGAATGGATCGACGCTGGAACTTTCGAGTCATTATTTAAGGCCAGTGAGTTAGCAAGAAAAAAAGAATTAAAAGGAAATTAACAACCTACTCGACCTCTGAATAGTTAAAACAAATGTACAAACCACTATTTAACGAAAGAAAACAAAAATTACTTTCCACGCTTATAGTTACAGTGGGTGCTTTCTTGGGGTTTGAAGCGCTGAGTTATATAATCGGCATTTACCAGCTTAAGGGTAGTTTGTACGTCGCGATTTACGTTTATGCTTTTCATATTTTCTGGCTGACTTTTCTTTTTGACCTTCATTTAAAAAAGCGGGGAGTGCTGGCCAATGCCAGAATAAACCATCAGGGCTGGAAGATGCTTCAGATGGCTTTCGTGGACAGGATCGAACATGTACGCCGCTGGGAATATTTGCGCCATTACCAAAATTATTTAGTTTTGCCAGGGTTCATTTACTGGGCCACAGTGATACTGATGTTTTTAAATCCATTCAATATGGGACTCAAGCAAACTGTTATAGTTTGTTCTACATTCGCTCTCAATGTGGCGTACTGGTTTATGAAAGAGCATATCAGCCGGCGGCTGGAGCATGAGGATCATTGGATCAAAGCCCTGTCTTTGGTAAAATTGTATGCGGCGTTTATAGTTTTTTCTGCCGTTTTGGGCGTGACGTTTTATTTCGGGTACCATGTCAGCTTTTTATTTTCAGCTGTGGTCAGTATGACCTTCCTGCTGATTTATCAAGCCTTATTCCAGCATCGGTTGCTTAATTTTTCCATATTTTTTTGGATCGCGATTATATCGCTGGCTATGGGTATAGTTTCGCTTTGGGTTTACAGCAATTGGAGCGTGGAATATCTGACCGCGGGACTAGTCATGCTAGCTGTTTATAATTCAATGTGGGGAATTTTACATCATTATTTGGAGCATACGCTTACAAAAAAAATCGCCTTTGAGTATCTGGCGATGATGATTTTTATCGTGTCGTTTGTTTTTGCCAGCCACAATTTCAACCAAAAAGTGATATAAAAAAAGCGTCTATTAATCAGATAGGCGCCTGATATCTTTGGGACGAGCATGCCGAGGGTTCGGCGACTTTAATAACTCCTCCTTGAGCTCCTTGAGCAGATCTAGATGTTTTTGCGTCGTGGCAGCCATGTCATCCGCTAAAGATCCCAAAAGGAAGGGTGCCACCTCCGGACCAGTTGCCAGACCTGCACCGATGGTCATGATAAAGGCTAGAATCAGCTCGTCAGCTATAGCTTCAGAATCCGGGCTTGAGCTATTTTTGACTGACCAGTTGGCACTGACTCCCGCCCGTTCGAAGCGCCAGATTTGCGCACAGGATATTTTTTGCGGAAGAGGGGTGATGCTGGACACATTTTTTTGTTCAACTATGCGGCCACGCATGTAACCGACGCCGAACCCGAGTGGAAACAAGGCAACCACAAGTACTGCTCGGACAAATTGTCGCATGATCCCTCCTGCGTATTGGCAATCAGATTAGCAGGAAAAAGTCCTAAAATCAAGCACAAAAAACCCTCATGGATTCTGAAATAGTATTACAACCAATTTGCAAATAGGGTTATGGCGACGACGAGAGCGAAGACTAAGAGATGGGAGTTCGGGTGTATCCCTTCTCTTTTTATTTTGGCGCGATGGATGATGATCGCGTCCAAGGCCAGAAATCCCATGTAGATGGTGGCAAAGATGCCAAAAATAATGCGCAAGACGTTCATAATCTGGGCCTCATTTGAAACTGGTATATTTGTGCGAGCGTTGCCAACTACCGCATCAGTAATTTGAGGCTGAATACTTACAGGATAATCTAAACTTGCCTTTATCCCATTTTTGTCGCGCGCTTCCACGTGCATAGTCTGCTTCAGCAGATCTGTAGTGGGATCAAAAGTAAAACTTCCTACAAACTGGCCGGTTACTTTGCCGTCAATCAAAGTAATAGATTGACCCTTTAGAATTGCAGTGACCAAAGTCGGGCTGCCGGCGATGACCACGTCCACATCCACTAGGGTTCGTCCGGACAATGAAGTATTTTTGACTTTTATGTCATTGGAAATTTTTAGAGCAGAAGTTTTATTTGGCGGATTTTTTATCACGGGCGCGGCAGGCGCGGGTGTGGCTTTTGCCGCAGGCGAAGACTTAGGTACTGGAGTTAGTGAAGTATTATTTCTTGATTTAAATAAAGTACCAAACAAACTTACCACTATAATTGTATCGTGATTTGTCTCATAACTTCCTGCCACTGTCCCCAGTCCCTGGTCTACAAATTTTTCATTTACTACGTTGGCTCGATGCGTGGGACTGTTCATCCAGGCGTTGATTACTCCATCAGCGGAAGTAAAATCCATGGCCAGGTTTTCCCCGAGGGTTTGGTAGGGAACATAGCCCGCGGCTTCAATCCGCGGCCAGACGTAATTGCCATCCGGATCTATGTGGGCGAAATAACTTCGTGTCAGCATGTCATGGGCTTTAGCCATAGCTGCCACAGTTAATTTGGAGTTAGTGTTAAGAGTCTGGATAAATCTCTGAGTCCGCTGTTCATTGATTTTATTCATGAGATCAGTGGCATCGATGGATTGGGAGGCAAAGGTGACCGTGGCGGGAATAATTATCCTCAAACTCCAAATAACCAGGCAGAACACTGCCAATGCGGCAGGTGTAATAATCCAGGGTTTATAATCGTTGGTTTCTGAGGCGACCAGGTAATGTCGTAATTTCACTGATTTGCCAAAAGCTTGGTTAAATTGTCTAATATAATTTTAAACCACAGTTAATTTCTTGGCAAAAACTTGAATTTCATTGGTTTTTTAAGGCAATTACAATTAGTTCTAACGTAAGCTATTGAGGTTTGGTGCAAGGCGTTCAACTACCAATAGCTTGGAAACCTTTTAGGACCGCCGCCGGGGTTTTGAAGGCTAATCCCATATGTAATCTGTCCTGGTTGTAATAATTAATATACC
>JGI25616J43925_10000082_pt1 | contig 27610 bp, 24 predicted proteins | sample GraSoi2013_100cm_FD_43925 | JGI IMG/M metagenome (IMG submission 43925) | reverse complement strand
CGAGATCATTTTCCACCAATTTTAAAATATCCGCTCGGGGTGATTTGGCTCGTGTACTTTTATAATTGATGGTGAAAGGATCTTCCGTCACCAGGGGAACATTGCCGTATAATTCGGCGAGCTCAAAGTAATTGAAGCCTCGTAAGAAGAAGCCTTCCCCTTTATATTGCTTCAGCTTATCACCCGTCAATACCTTTTCTACGTTGGCTAAAAAATAATTGGCGGCGGCAATGGCTATATAACCATTGTTGTAGTAGCTGGCGACAAAACCGCTGCTATTGGGCGTGATTCCTGCAGTTAATGCCTGTTGAGCGCCTGCTATATTATGCCGTGTGTAGGAATTGTCGCTGTAATTATCCCACCAGAAAGGCATATACTGAGGAATATAGCCTTCCGTAGAGGGAGCGTAGAACCTGTTATAGATGCCTGTAAGGGCCAGATCGGCATCGCTTTCCGACTTCCAGAAGATGGAGCTGGAGATCTTGTCCGGCGGGGCTACGTCCAGCTTTTTGCAGGACGTAAGGGAAACAGACGCTACCAGCAGTAATTGCATTATATTTTTAGTAGTTGCATTCATTGGTAATTGTTTTTTAAGGTTAGAATTGAACGGAGGCTCCGAAGGTGAAGGTCCTGTTCTGAGGATAATTGGCGAAGCCATACCAGGCATCCGGCTTATTGCTGATATCCAGCCTTTCGGGATCGGTGCCCTGCTTCAGCGGAGTAAAGAGCGCTACATTGTCGATGGAGACATAGAAGCGGAGGTTCTTCAGCTCGCGTATGAACTTGCCGGTGAAGGTATAGCCCAGCTGGATGTTCTTGATGCGCATAAAGCTGCCGTCATAAAGGTGGAAGGTGGATTGAAAATTCGTAATCTTTGGATATCCATAAAATCCCATGTATATCTTCGGCATAGTGGTGGAAGGATGGTCCGGTGTCCAGCGATCTCTCCAGTCCACGGTGGGTGGTGCGCCTTGTGCAAAGGGATCGGTACCCCATTTATAGAGGTACAGCTTATTGCCTTGTGAGCCATACAACTGGATACTGGCGTCGAAACCTTTCCAGTTGCCGCCCATGGTCAGGGAGTATTCGAATTTCGGATATTGTCCATTGAACACCTGCCGGTCATTTGCGTCCACCTTACCGTCCCCGTTCACATCCTTGTACTTTATATCGCCTGGCGTGGGTACTCCGCCCAGGGAAGACTGATCAGGTGATTTATTGATCTGATCCTGGCTCTGAAAAATGCCGTCCGCAACATATAAATAAAAAGAGTTAATGGGCTCTCCATTGCGCATGATGGTCTGTCCATCGGGGCCTGTGATCTCGTCCTTGCCGAATGACTCCAGCTTATTACGGTAAGCCTGGAAATTGCCGACGACGTAGAAATTGAAGTCCTTCCCGATCCTGTCCTGATAACGGGCGCTGAATTCAAAACCTTTATTCCTTACGGCGCCGTTGTTGATAGTGGGAGGCTGCAAACCCAGCCAGAGAGGTACCTGAGATCCTCTCAGGATGTTATAGGTATACTTGTTAAACCAATCGGCCGAGAAGCTGAGCTTGTTATTAAAGATTGAAAAGTCTACCCCCAGATCCCCAACACGGGTGGTCTCCCAGGTAAGGTTGGGATCTACCGGTGTATTGGCGGTGGCCCCGGGCACGACATTTCCGGCGAAAGCATAACTATTCGGCTGTAAAATAAACTGGTAAGGGTAATTGCCTATGTTCTGGTTACCCAATTTGCCCCAGGAGCCCCGGATCTTCAGGTCATTTAGCCATACTACATCTTTCAGGAATGCCTCCCTGGAAATACGCCAGGCGCCGGAAAAAGCGTAGAACAAGCCCCAGCGGGAATCTTTGGGAAGGCGGGAAGTACCATCATACCGGACACTACTGCCAAATAGGTATTTGTCGTCGTAGTCGTAGTTCAGGCTGCCGTAGTAGGAGCGGATGACCCATTGTGATGACGTGCCATTGTTGCTCTGGCCACTGGGTGATCCTGCATCCAGCTCAGCCAACGAATTGGTGGGATATCCGTTGCGGAATGCATTCAACTGGCTATAATTGTCCACCTCCTGTTGCGCACCACCCAGCAACGACAAGTTGTGGCTGCCGAAGCTGTGTTTATAATTCAGTTGGCTGTAGAAAGTGGTATGGATGTCGTCATTTTCTCCCTGGGTAAGTCCTATATTTCCATTATAATTACCTGCAGAAGACATGTCATTATAGTAATACAGCGGGATGGTGGGGACGAAGACTTTGCTTTTGTTCACGTCAAAGCTGATGCCTGCCCGGTTCTCCCATTTGAGCCCTTTGATGAGATCGACGTCCAGGCTCATATTTCCCTGTCCGTAATAATCGGGATTTTTTATCGGTATCTGGGTTGCTACCAGTATAGGGTTTTTATTACCCAGCTCTTTCTGGTATGCTTTGGCAAGCCATTGTCCGTCTGGTGTGCGCGCGGGGAACAATGGCGACTGGGACATGGCGGAGATATACAGATCGGTACTGCTGCCGGTATAGGTCCTATCCCCATAGCGCAGCTGGATATTCGTACCGAGGGTAACCCGCTTATTGACCCTGGAAGAGAGGCCGAAATCCATTGTATATTTTTTGTAACTGAAACCCAACATGGTGCCCGGCTGGTCGGTATAGCCCAGGCCCAGGCTATAAGTGGTGCCTTCTTTTCCACCGCTGAGATTCAGATAATGATTTTGAACGGCCACGGTGCGGAACATGTCAGCCAGCCAATCGTGATTGGGATATTTCACCCTGTCTGTGGCATTTTTGTACAGGTCAATTTGTGCCGGTGTGTAAATGGTGGCGCCAGTGGAATTGCTATCGGCCTCGTTCAACAACTGCATATACTCAGCTGAATTGGTGATCAGCTTTGGCAGACGGGTAGCCTTGGCGATACCGACATTATAATTATAGGTCAACGTAAAGCCACCAGTTTTCCCTTTTTTGGTCTTGACGACGATGACGCCATTGGCGCCCCGTGAGCCGAAGATGGCTGCGGAGGCGGCATCTTTCAGTACGGTGACGGATTCGATGTCATTGGGATTAAGCGCCGCAATGCTGCCCGGGATCCCGTCCACGATGATGAAGGGGTCGGTGCCTGCGCCGCTGAAGGTCCCTATGCCGCGGATACGTAGTTTCAGGGATTCATTTCCGGGCTCAGCCGAATTCTGCACCACGGAAAGGCCCGGCAATTGGCCTTGCAGGAGGGAGGAGGGATCGGTGGCCACCCGTTTGTTTATTTCTTCCCCGGACACAGTGACGACGGCGCTGGTAAGCTTCCTTTTTTCCTGTGTGGAATACCCTACGATCACGACTTCAGACAGTTTGGAGATCTGCACTTTTAAGCCGACGCGTATCGTTCCGGCCTTTGTGAGTCTGATTTCCTGTGTTTCATATCCTACGGACGAAACGATCAGGGTCCCGCCGGCATCGGGAACCTGTAATACGAAATTTCCATCTGCATCAGTAGAAGCGCCGATATTGGTTCCCTTCAACTTCACGGAAGCGCCCTGCAAAGCCTGGCCGGTGCTGTCCGAAACAACGGTGCCCCGGATTTCGGCGAATACCGGCGGGGAAGGGATCTCTACCGGCCTGTTCACAGCAACAGGCTGTTTCTTTATCACCACAATTTTATCGATCAGCGAATAGGTTAACGGCTGATCATTCAGGCAGATAGCCAGCACTTCTTCGATAGAAGCATTGGCGACCCTTATATTCACATTCTTTGTTTGCTTCAGCAACTTTTCCTTATAGAAGAACTGATAGTCGCTTTGCTTTTCTATCTCCTTAAAAATAGCTTTTAAAGAGACGTTGTTCTGTGAAAGGGTGATCTTTTGCGAATACCCTTCTTTGGCGGCAACCTGCAGGCAGGTGGCAAACAGGAGAATCGTTGTGAGCTTCATAATCAGCATGGTTTTGACCAGGCCATTCCTTCTAAAAGAAGGGGCTTTGGAAAGCAGTCGTAAATGCATAACTTTGTTACGTTTAGGTTAAATAATAAGCAGTAGTTACCCGCTTGTTTGTAAATGCCTGGTAACAGGCAGAAAAGGACCTAAATTACCAGCCAGCAGTGTTGCCGCACTACTGGCTTTTTTTAGATCATGGCAGTACAGTAATCTTTTTCCCTTCTACTTTAAAATGTATTTCATATTGCTCGAGAACGTTTAATAGTTTTGATAAGGGCACGTTGCGGGACACTTTCCCGGTAAATCCATCATCCGCTATTTTTCCTTTAAACTCTATTTCCACGTCATACCATCTCGATACCTGCCGCATAAGGGTATGGATATCCGTGTTATTGAACCAGAAGAACCCGTCTTTCCAAGCTGTCTCCTGGGTAACATCCACATTTTTGGAGAGAGTGATTGCTCCTTTGGGAGTGAACTCAGCCTGCTGTCCCGGCGAAAGGAGTTGCGACCCCTTTTCTTTTTTTACTGCCACTGCTCCTTCCAGCAGGGTTGTTTTCACAGAAGATTCGTCCGCATAGGCATTTATGTTAAAATGAGTACCCAGTACGTCGATCTCACCCCGGCCTTCTCCTTCTCCCCCTTCAGGGGGCCGGGGGGTGGGGGCAATGATTACCTTAAAAGGCATCGACGGATTCTTCGCTATTTCAAAATAGGCTTCCCCGGTGACCTCCACCCTCCGTTCCTTTCCTTTAAAAGAAGTGGGGAACCGTAGAGAAGAGGCCGCGTTCAGCCAGACTTTGGAACCATCGGATAATATAAGCTGGTATTGATTGCCTCTGGCCGTTGAAATGGTATTGAGCAGAATAGCCTCCTCTCCCTGCGGGCTTCCGGTATTCCTATAGGCAATCTGTCCGTTGAGCTTTATCACCTTCGTATGCCCCTGCTGAGCCAATCCTCCGTTGGCGGCGCTATCGAGGGTAATGGTGTGGCCGTCTGCCAGGGTGAGGATGGCATTATTCCTGCCGGGGGGAAGGTCATGGGTATCAGGGGCTTGCAGGCCGGAGGCCACAGGTTTTTTTGTCGCCGGGTTCGAAGGGAGAAAGAAAAGTACGGCTTTCCCGGCTACAAGCAGGACCATGGCTGCCACTGCCCATTTTTTCCAGTCTCTTCCTCTTAAGGAAAAGAGACGCGGCATGGCTTTTTCCGGTGTTATCTTCTCATGGATCAAAGCCAGCAGGCGGCCTTCCTCGGGATGGGCCCGGGGAGTCGTCGTTTCGGCCCGGAAATGGGCTTCCATCAACTGACGCATTTCTTCCTGGTCCTGGCCTTCCAGGTATTCCAGCAGCCAACGGCGGTCTTCTTCCGACCATTGCCCGCTCTCAAAAAGATTCCTCACCCTTTCTTTGTTATTGTTGGAGCTTTCCAAGTTTGTATTTTATAGTATGAAGGCGAACCTGTACCTAATAAATACAAACTGAATTCCGAAAGGGGGGGATGGCTTATTGAAAAAGTTGAGGGATTTCCTGGCAGAGGAAGACAACAGGGATGAGGGCGACCGTAGATCCGGAATGATGAAGGCTATATTCTTTTATGGCGGCGATGGCGGCAGACAAATATTCTTTCACGGTATATTTAGAGATCCGGAGTTCTATCGCGGCTTCTTCATATGTTTTGCCTTGTAGCTTACAAAGCTCAAAAACTCTCCGCCGCTGAGGAGAAAGGCAGGATAGGGCGTTCTCCAATATTTTCCACTGGGTCCCGTATTTTATCTCTTCTTCCAGGGTGTCACCTTCGGGGGCCTGTAATTCTTTATACAGGAGAGATTCCCGCAGTTTCTTCCGGAGCAGGTTAATGGATTTATGGTAACACAGAATGAAGAGCCATCCTGCCAGCGATTTTTCGGGATCGATCGTGTGCCTTTTTTCCCAAAGGGCGATAAAGACTTCCTGTAGCACATCCTCGGCGGCGGGCACTTCCCGGGTGATCTTCAGGGCATTACAATAAACAGGATGAAAATATTTGTGGTAAATTTCATTGAAAGCTACGATGTCCCCTTTGATGAGACGGCAGGCTAACTCTTTTTCATTATGGCAATCGATGGGAAGCAAGAAGTTAAAGTCTTTTTACTAATTAGCAATAACTTTTGCCCCAAATATAGGGCATTTTTGATTATACCCTTTTCAATAAATAGGGCAAGGTTACTGCAAGACATAGGACAAGGCTACTGCAAGGCCGGATCGATCTGGGAGGTATTCAGTCTTGCATAGGTTGATATGGTACCGTCGGCAGCGATCGTGCCGAAAGACAGAGTAAGGGTGTTATTCGAGAGCTGAAAAAAGTAGTCCATTTTATAGGTTGTATGGAACATCGTCAAGGTATCTTTCGTTATCTGGTATTGTCCGCTGTCCCGGGCCTGACCACCCGAATAAGACCAGTAGCTGGCCCCTTTAAATTTCAGCAGGCTCCCATTCCCCGGGGGAAAACTCCCGCTGATCCCGCTCACCCGGTAACCCCCTTCTACAAATCGCAATTCCCAATAGCCGGTAAGCGTTGCGGCGCTGTCGCCCGTATTCTTCTTGCAGCTTCCCAGAAAGGTTACCGAAATGCCCACGACCATTGCCAGCAGGATAGGTCTCATCATGCGTTTTTTTCTTCTGACAATTAAACGGGACGGGGCGTTGCATTATGAAAAATAACAGGCTGAGCATCTTATCGGGGATTACCAGACCTGGTATATTTCCCGTGATCCGGTGAGGTACATATCCTGGTAGCCAGCCATGGTTTCGTTCATTTTCTTCATGACTTCGGAGTCCCCTTTGTATTTCTCCCAGCTTTGCTCGTAGGCAGCGAGACTTTCATACTGGCTTACCATTACTACTTTGTTGTAGGAACCGGTCATATCTGTCATAATATTAACCAGTTCGTTGTTGCCGGTCATCGCTTCTTTGAACTTTTTTGCCAGTTTCGAAGCGTTACCCGGTTTACAAATAAAAATGTCGTGAATAATGATCATAACTGAATCTTTAATTAATTAGTTAATACTTTCTTACGATACATCTTTCGTGCGTACGAAGTAAAGAATTTACAAAATTTATCGCAAACAAAAAAATCAAATATTGCTTCTTTTAATGCAACTAGGCCCGCCAATTGCATGTCTTTCTTAAGGGATATCTTCATTTCCGAGATGGTCAAATATCGATAGTCTAATTCAGTTCTAAGCTCTGGTTATCATCCATTAAAGTTGCTTGAAATTCATAACTCAAAAATTTTTTTGTATGAAAAAGATATATGCAGCCTTCGAAGATCTTTTTGGTGGGGGAAAGGTTTATGAGCCTTCCATCCAACCCCAATCCTCGCCAGTAACTACTACTTCCTTTTCGCAACCGCACGTCCTGCAGCATAGAATGAAGGAAGAAAAGCTATCTCACGGTGGGACAATCACGGCAAACTTATCACCTGTCCGTCTGGACATGGATCATGGCGAAGTGGTGATGTATTTTTGTCCTATGCGGACCCTTGAGGTTCTGAAAGTTATTGCAGAAGGAGATGGAAACAGTATTCCCATGCAGGCCAAAATAGAAGGGCTAAGCGTACCTTCTACTTACAAGTCGGGACTTTATGACCTTAAGAATGTAGAGGTGACCTCCAATGGAACGATACAGGTGAAGGCAACCGAAAAGACTACATGGGAATATATAGAGAGTGCTTTTCCGGAATAAGTCGAAAACAATCCGGAATGTTCCGGTGCTTTTGACAGATTGAACAGGTATAACTTTATGGCCCTATTGCACCACTTAGGATTATCCTTCTGTGGAAAGGGCGTCTTTGCAGATGCCCTAAGTGATTCCGACAGGGCTCACACTTTGCTTGCAATCCGGGGGCTAAGTTTTCTCAGAAGTTTACAACGAATGATAATAATGGATCTAACGGATACGCTTAGACCTATTAAAAAAAATATAAAAAAATCCACCCACTTGTACAGCCACTATCAATGGAAAAGATGTGACCTTCCATGGCAGCATAACCGTAGATACCAGCGCCGGTTTCATATCGTAGTATCTCTTTTAATTTCAATCCCCGCCCACACCACCAATAAAATCATCTATCTATTAAATTGCCGCAGGTGATGATCGGTATGTTTATAAGCTAAGTATCCGCTTTGTTCCCTTGTTACTTTCCCTATAAAAGCGTGTATAAATTCAGGGTTTGAACAATATGCATGTTCATTAATCAGTGCAATCCAATGCTGCTTTTCATCTGCTATATTGCCCTTGTCTTCTTTAACCTTAATTTCCGGAATAGTAGGCAGATTTCGTTTGATGGGGCTTTCGTTTCCTATTAAATCCTTCAAAGCTATTTTACCAAACAGGCGGCCAAGGAATATTCGATTAAACTTTTTCTTTCCCAATAACATTTCTTCATATAGGATACAATGTTTCAGCATCTGGAAGGTATTCATTTTGCCCCATTGAGCTGTGCTATTTTCATTAAGCGTATTGATTCTATTAATCAATTCCTCTCTTGTTGTTTTGTCAAATATTGTTTTCATATTTCTCGATAATTTTTGAAATTACAAGGGCATTCAACGTCTTTTGCGTTTAAAATTGTTTACGCGAAGAACAGGTATTAATTAAAATTTCATTTATCCAAAATTGCTATTTTTTAATCCAACCGTGTTTTTCAGAGATTATATTGCAATTTGCAATTTTCACCCAGCCAAAAAAATGGACTTCGACTAAAAATTCGACTAAACTCCTCCAAATAGCAAAACCCGCGACCAGCGCGGGTTTTATTTAGCAGAGTCATAGTCCGTGTGGCCGGAACGGGAGAACCGGAATTAGACTTACTCCGGCCGAAGCCAGACCAACTTCACCTCCTTCGACCGACCTTCTTTATCGAGCTCGATCGTGCTGTATAGGTTCCGTTCCCGGTCATAGTCGGATATGGCGAACAAGGCCAGTTCATGTTCTCTTTTGTTATCCGGCTTGCCAAAAACAAATTTTCTCTCGGGAAGGATATCCTTCCCATTCAATGGAAAATAAAACCCGTCGCAATCTTTGACGCTCTGTATGGTTGTTATCCTACCTTTTTGCATCGTCTCTCCATTCTTTTCAATATCATTAAAAAGCAGGTAGCTATCCTTCTTGCCGTCCAGGTAAGCGAATGACTTGTATTGGTTGCCTGATAACAGCTGCGTAGCCGATCCTTCGCGTGCGGAATGATAGAATGGCTGCAGGTGATATCCGTATACGCGATGGTTCTTGGGGACCAGGTAGCTCTGTAGCTCCTTGCCCTCCGGATCATACTTGCAAACGGCAATATTCCCGAGTTCATTGTAGGACATGGAATAGTCAGACCCCGACTGTGTTACATTTACAATCTCCTCGTATACAATGGAGAAGCTGCCATCGGCATTTACAAAGATATTTTGCGGGACGCCGCTGTATCCTTTTTTACGTCCGAACAGCTCTTCACTTTCCGTATTCACTCTTTCCGGGAAAATGCTACGGCTACGGGTTACTTTCCTTTCGACAGGATCGATGAAAGCGAGTATCGTACCATATTGATTTGTTTTTTTCCCAACCTGTACCGCTGCCAACAGAAGTATGTTTTTAGTGACAGGATTATACCGGATGCGTCCGTAATTGAAAATAAGATCTACGCTGAACGGTAATTCATTCAGTGTCACCGCCTTGGCGCCCGCATCCAGGTTGCCAATCACGAGCTCGCTCTCTTTGCCACCGCTGGCAGCCGTATTATAGGCATAAGCAAGGACACTGATCTTTTGATTGCCGATCACAGCCATATCGAGATAGTTGAGATATTTATATCTATCATCGGGTGAAAGATAAAAGGCGCGGTTGATCTCTTTATTATCCGGGCCATACCATACGACTTCTAAACGCTTGTTGCGGTCGCTCTCAAAGCTGTTCAGCAATATGAGTCCATAATAATCGGAGTTAGGATCCTTCCGGACAAAGAAATCCGGTTTGGGAACACGGCCGAATACCATCGCATATCCCTGCCCCATGGTAACTTTTTTCAGTTCGGCTATTTTATCATCCTGCAGGATGCTGCCGGTTGTGCCATCGATGATGACCCGGTATAATACGGGAATCCTATCGTCAGCTTCGCTCACCATCAGCACCACATTCCCGTTGATCTCGAATACGGACTCTATGGATTTGTATTTGCTTCGATTGTATTTTGGTTCAATCATCTTACTGACCTTCGACCGGTGCAGGGAATCGAATATTTTTATTTCAATTCCTTCTTTAATGTTAATGTGCAGGTAGAACGTGTTGCCATTTTTCATCTGGAGCAGCTTCGCAAATCCGGCTTCCGGTTCTTCGAAAGCGGCACTCTCGGCAAGATGCTTGAACTGGGAAAAACACGGAAAGGCAATTGTCAGAAAAAGTAAAGCGTAAATAATACGTTTCATTCGTTTGGGGTTAAGCTCAAATATAAGAAAAAGTTGTTTGCTTAATAAAATAACGGGCCAGCAGTAGACCGATGTAATGAACAGATGTTGAATAAGCCGGCTGGGAAATCCGGCAGTCCTCCAAGCCCAGCGAGAAAAGTTGATGCGCACCAACTTTTGGGTCATTAGCGCGGAGGAATGGAAGAACCCGTGAATAATAATGCTCGTTTGTGGTCCCGACAGGACAACTGTATCCTTCTGATAATCAGCCTTTTTATACGTTTGTCGATCGTTTTGTCGATCTTCGACAAAGAACTTTGGCATTTCTTACCCGGATTTACCCAGATAAATTTGTCTTTACAAAGATAGGAGAAAGGGGTCTACACATGTGCCACGATTTTACCCTTTCCATAATATACGAACCCCAAATGCGGGTCGAAACATGCCGCTTGTGCCCTGCAATAAACCATTTAAATAAAGATAGATGTTGCGGTTCAATTTGTCTGGGAATAATAGGAAGTGATTCAGTAATTTAACAAGGAATATCTTTCCCATGTATAGTAGAACCGCACAATCACAATGTTCTTATCCCATTAAGCCGACTGCTATTTGCCTTTTTTTTAGTGTTGTGGTTTCGCTGTTTTCCTGTAACGCACCAACAGTAAAACGATACGGTTTTCTTACTATGCTTGGGCATGATACGATTTCAATAGAGGGTATAACCCGCCAAGGTAATACTTTAACAAGCGAAGAAGTCGATCGCTTTCCAACTGTGCGGATCCGCCATACCGTGGTTAATCTTAATGACGACGGCAGCATTCGGCATCTTGTAATGAACATTTACACACCCAGTGAACCATCTGGCCAGCGGCATCGAAAAGTAGATGCCGATGTCGCTAATAATAAAGTACGCCTTTCTAAAACAGATAGCACCGGTACGGTGAATCGTGATTTTCCAACAGGTGGCAGCATTGTAGTAGCCCACGTACCGCAGATGTATAGTCTTTATGAGCTTTACTTTGTCGCGGCATTGAAGCAGGCAACGGCGTCAAAGCTGGCGGCAGGCAGTCCTGTAAAGATGCGGCAGTTTTATATTGACCGGGAATTCGACCGGTTTCCTTTAGGGGAGGCCATTGTAAAACCGCTTGACGGCGCCAAAATAGAGATTACACATGACTGGCTTTCCGGAACCGGCGAGGCAATGATGGACTCTGCCAATAATATGCTCGGTTATTCTGGCGTCCGAACTACATACGATGTGCGGGTAAAACGATTGGCTACGCCACCAGACGTAAAAGGCATCGCTGACCGTTTTGAGGCAAAGGAAAAAGAAGGTGGTTTCGTAAAGTCGCTAAGCGTTCGTGATACCGTCCGGGCACGAATTGGTAATACAATCTTCACCGTTGATTATGGCAGGCCGCTATTGCGAGGACGAACCCTGCTGGGTAATGTGATACCTTTCGACTATGTATGGAGAACCGGAGCCAATGCAGCTACTCAGTTTACAACGTCAACCCCGATAAGGCTTGCCGGGATACAGGTCCCTGCGGCCACTTACACACTGTTTACCGCGCCGCATAAAAATGGAGTTGATCTGATTGTGAACAAGCAGACCGGACAATGGGGCACGGAGTACAATCCCGCACTTAACCTGGGTAGAGCAGGGATTATCAGCGAGGCTGCTACGGCAACAGTGGAAGAATTCACTATATCTATCATACCCGGCGACAATCGGCACGGTACACTTGTATTCGAATGGGGCTCGTTCAGGTGGACTGCGCCGATCGAAGTGCAGTGAGGTAGTTCGCCGGCTCATTAGTCAATTTTCCCTTGATAAAAATCATATACAGGGAAAATCATATCCCAGTCCTTTTCCACCTTCAAAGTCATACAACTTCCAAGGCCTGAAGCAAGCAAAAACCCGCTGGAGGGCAGCGGGTTGAATTTATCCTGGCCCAGACAGGACAATCGTATGCTGTTGGTAATCAATTCCTCTATACGTTTGTCGGTCGTTTTGTCGATCAGCAACAAAGAACTTTGATATTTCTTACCCGGATTTACGCAGGTAAATTTGTCCTTACAAAGATGGGAGAAAGGGGCTATGCTTAAAAATAATGATCTTATGCAGCGACAGTTCGAATCGTCTGTAAAGCTGTTTCTTACATTCATCTTATTGGGATTACCAGTGTCGTGGCCATGAAGCTACAGGAGTGAGGAGGTACGACGAACGGATGTAGCGAGCGCCGCCACCTCAGCCACGTGCCCGGCCGTGCTGCGCGGAGGAAGGCCGACGCCAGGAGGCCAAATAAAAAAGACAGGCGGCCGGGCACTTGCGGGTGGCGGACGTAATGAGGTAGCGGGTGGACGGCAGACGTCTGCATAAAATGCCAACGAATGAACACCAACCCTGTATTGACAAATATGATGTGAGTGAGGCGGCATGAGTGCAGATGTCTGCAGGACACAGGAGCTACCCGAACGGAGGCGTCCCGAGCGCAAGAACTATGACAGGCCCGCCAGTGTGGAGCTAGCGCCAGCGAAGCTCCACGCGGCGGCTCGGCGGTGCAGATCTTGCAAGGCCAAAATGGACAAATAGACCCCTTGCATGTTCTGCACCGGCCTGGCGTAGTTCTTGCCGAGGGGCACCGGAGAGAGACCTTTCAGCCATATCTACCTGGATTTAGGCACTTTTGGCCAAAAAGAAAGGTCAATTCAACCAAAAGTCATTTTTGTTGAGAATAGTAGGCCGAAAAAATGGGGGCTTTGGTTTGAAACAAGTACGATTAAGGTACTATTAGTACTTAATTTGGATTTATTATAAACCAACTGCTGCAAGAACAGGCACGAGGGCTCGTATTACAATCCTTTGGCCGGTGCAGCAGAGATATAGCCTCAACCTGCAACGGCGTTATAACTTTGGTTCAAGTCTAGCAGGGGAGCAGATAGTCAATCATTTAAAAGGTCGCTTAGGCGGCCTTTTTTGTTGTTGCCAGTAACTTTTGGCAATGAAGCAAAATCACCTGACAAATTCCCGTTAAAAAAAAATTTGCGAAGACGATCGGCTTCATATTACCATTCATGAGACGCGACATTTTTCAAGCTATTGCAGACCCCACCCGACGAGCGATCCTCGTTCTGGTTGCCGTTCAGGCAATGACTCCCAACGCCATTGCGGAGCACTTCGATATCACCCGCCAGTCGATATCCAGACATTTGCGCATTTTGTCCGAATGCGACCTCCTGGCCCAAAAGCAAGAAGGCAGGGAAATCTTCTACGAACTAAAAATCGATAAAATGAAAGAGATCGATACCTGGCTCGACCAGTTCCGGAAGATCATGCAAGAAAGTTTCAAACGACTCGATGAAGTATTGTACACCATAAAAAATAAGAAAAAATGAACTTGCTATTTGATTTTACCGTTGACAAAGCAGCGAAAACGGTATTCATAACGAGAGAATTTGATGCTGACCTATCGCTGGTATGGGATGCATTTACCAAAGCAGAAATCCTTGACCAATGGGTAGCACCTAAACCTTGGATATCAAAAACAAAATTTATGGACTTCAAGGTTGGTGGACGAAGATTTTATGCGATGGTAAGCCCCGAAGGACAAGAGCGTTGGGCAATTCAGAAATACACTTCCATTAGCCCAAAAACCAATTTCAAAATGTTTAATGCTTTTGCAGACAAAGATGAAAACCCTGAATTGCCGGGTTCTGATTGGGATTACACTTTTAGCGAACAGAACGAAAAGACAACAGTGCGTATTACTATTTATAATGAATCTCTTGCCCGTATGGAGAAGATGATTGAAATGGGCTTCACAGAAGGATTTAAGATGTCAATGAACAATTTGGAAAATCTGTTGGCGAGTTTATCGCAAAAATGATTTTCGTTTTCAAAACGGCAGTCAAACAAATAAAAAGGTAACGAATTTAACAACCTAAAAAATAAAAATTATGGCACTAATCAATCCTCACATTAACTTCAACGGAAATGCCGAAGAAGCATTTACCTTTTACAAATCAGTATTTGGCGGAGAGTTTGCAAAGATTATTCGTTTCAAAGACCTTGCAAGTCCTGAATTCCGGGTTTCGGAAAAAGAAGAAAATAAAATTATGCATATTGCTTTGCCCATCGGTAAAAGTAATATGTTGATGGCAAATGATGTTCCGGAAATTATGGGAAAAACAAACGAAAACGAGAACAGAAGTAAAATTGCAATAAGTGCAGAAAGTAAAGAAGAAGCAGACAAATTATTTAATGGGCTTTCAGTGGGAGGACAAATAGAAGGGCCTATTGGTGATAGTCCTTGGGGTTCATATTTTGGTTGTTTTAGAGACAAATACGGTATTGAATGGATTGTGGAATTTGACCCAAAATATAAAGGATAATTGTAACTGGAGAAAAGGGAGCTTAAAGCCAAGCCGGGGAAACCAATCGTAGCAATTGGCGGCGCGGGATTTATGCAGAACCTCATAGCAACGGGTCTCATCGATGAATATACCCTGGCTATCCATCCAGTCGCATTGGGCTCGGGGCGGCCAATCTTCACGGATCTTGCAATGCCTCTTTACCTGAAGTTGGCGGATGTAAGGGCTTTCCCGGGAGGAGCTATCGCAAACCGACAGAGCTATTCTATAATTTTCTTATCCTGATTTTTTGGGTTGTAATGGTAGCGAAAAAAGGTCGCTCCAATGTTTGCGTTTTCAATAAGTTAACAACCGTTTGGGCTATATCCTGAAATTCATGAAATGAGTAACGCAAGAATAAAACGCTCANGTCCTTTACATGATGAGCGAAAACCCACTCGCCAAAATCCTTATCTTCTGTCAATAGTAAATAGCCAAATTGTAATGCGAGCTGAATTACATTCTCATCCTTAATTCCGCTGGCAGTTTCTCCCACAGAAATGACCTCGAAGCCGGCTTCGCGTAAAGTCTCAATGATAAAGCCATGAACATTTTCATCAGCTAATATCATGCAGCTGCTATTATCGTTTCATTAGATATGACATCCGAAGCATAGGCTAAGACAGCGCTGATAGAAGTATGTGTAAGACTTGGATAGGCTACAATTAAATCTTCAGGAGAAGCCCCTTCGGATAGTTTTTTCAACACCAAACCTACAGTAATTCTCGTGCCCTTTACCACGGGTTTGCCCAACATTACATCGGAGTGGGATTCTATATAGTCTTTGTAATCCATACATCATTATTTGAACTCAAATTTACAAAATTAAAACAGTACGGTTTGACAAAAATCATTTGTCTAACAAACAATAGAATATACTTCAAGTATTTGATTCGCAATAGTTTGCATTGCCACCAAGAATATTACCTTTACGATTTTTTGAAAAATATATTTACTTTTGCAATGTTATTCCCGGTTTGCCGCTGCTCTGCATGCATCCGGGTTTTTTTATGCCCCTACCGCAGCGCCCATCTCCCCTCTCTTCTCCCAAATCTCCTGAATCTTCTTCCCTGCCTCTTCCGGCGTAATCCGTATATACTTATAAAAATCCTTCAGGCTCTTATGCCCGCTGATCTTCATAATCAACTCCGGCGGGGTGCCTGCCAGGAATTCATTCGTGCAAAATGAACGCCGGCAGGTGTGGGTAGTGATCCAGGCATACTTGGGCTTGGTCACTTCTATGTCTCTGTTGCCCTTCTTATAGGAGGTCTTGATGGGAACGGTAATACCAGCCAGTCGGCCGACTTGCTTTATGTGCCGGTTTAATTCCGGGTTGGTCACCCTCGGTACTTTACTCTTAAATCGGTTGATCAATATTTCAGCGGCCTCGGGACGCAGGGGAATGACGACCCAGTGATCGGACTTGCCCTGCTTCTTATACAACATGCCCTCGCGGATATCCTCCGGCTTGATATTGCTGAAATCGGAAAACCGTAGGCCGGTGAAACTTCCTAATACGAATAGATCCCGGAAGCGCTTTAGATGGGGATGCTCCGACAAATCCAAATTATACATGGTGCGGATCTCCTGCACCGTCAGGTAGATAGCATCCGTCTCTTCATCCAATATCTTAAAATCGCTGAGGTCGATGGGAGAATTATCTTTCGGCGCATCCGGTCGCGGACAAAAATGCGGAGCTGTTTGATGCAACTCCCCATCGAACTCAGTTTAAGTCCCCGAACCACCGTCTTCTTCCTCATCTGCACATAGTCATAGGTCAGGAAACTAACAAAGGCCTCATAGAAGTTGAAATCAAAACAGGCAAAGGTGATCTTCTTCTTCCGGAACTTCTGAAAAGCCAGGAGCCGGTTTTTCAGGATCTTATACACCTTCAGCATCGCCGGACTGACCTTCCTGGACTTGGTTTTAATATAATCATCCAGCTGAACGAAAAGGTCCAGGTCTTCCGGCATTAACCGGGACGACCTTGGAATGGTCATCTTCTTCACCTTCTCTGGCAAGGTGGCAAGATCGAAATCAGGCTTGAATAACTGCTTCAGGAAATCCACCGGATCCTCTACTTGCTGTTGAAGAGAAAAAGAAACGATGTCCTCCGCGACCCGGAGCATTTGCTGCAACTGGCGATTCATCTGATCCGCCTTCCCGAATTCAGCCGGCAGATCGGAAGAGATCCGCATGAGCTTTTTATTCCAATAGCGAGGCGGAACGGAGAGGCCGATGAACAATAAAGTACGTTTGTCGGAGGAGTAACAATATTGAATAGAAATTACGCAGGTTCCGTCACGCCGGGGTCGGCGATCACAGATTGGTTTGATAGGCAAAAACATGATTTTGTCGATTTTTTTGTCGATCTAAATAATGTTTACCTGAATAAAGGTACGAGTAAGAAATTTCGAGCCCTTGTTATAAAATACTGAAAATCAGCACCTGTAGAGTTAGTCCGTGTAAGACGGAAAAAGGATCGCGGTCGGCGATCCTTGATTTTGGTGGTCCCGACAGGAATCGAACCTGTATCTAAAGTTTAGGAAACTTCTATTCTATCCATTGAACTACGGGACCTCTAGTTTGGGGCGCAAAAATAATACATTCCTGCCTTTTTACGCCATTAAATACCTGCTAATAATATAATTTGTGCCGCCCGGCCGCTGCTACCAGCGATTTCTGTTTTTTAGCTGTTCCCAATTGCGTACTTTGGTTGCTGAAAATATTCATTATGAACCGATTGATCTCGCCCGGCCTGATACGCCGTTATCTTATCGTCTTGGCCGCCCCCCTCCTGGTAGCCCTTTCCGTCCGCTCCCAAAGCATCCACCTCAGCCATACCACCATATTTGTGGTGGACCTGGAGAAAAGCGCCAGTTTCTACGAGAATGTCCTGCAACTGAAGAAAATAGCCGAGCCCTTCCATGACGGCAAACATGTCTGGTTCCAGGTCGCCGAACATAGCCAGCTACATGTGGTCTCGGGCGCCAAAGAGGATATCCCCCATGACATTAACATCCATCTGGCCTTTAGCGTTCCTGTCATCGAGCCTTTTCTGAAGCACCTGGACCAGGCCCATGTCAAATATGGCAACTGGGCCCAGAACAGCACCACCCCCCAGATCAGGCCTGACAAGGTCAAACAGGTTTACCTGCAGGATCCGGACGGCTACTGGATCGAGATCAACGACGACACCTACTGATCCGGGAAATCCAGGGGTCCGGGAACCTGATCAAAGCCTGTCCGGCCACGGAACTGCCTGGCGGCGCTGCCGGATAGCTAGTCTCGCCGGGGAGAGGAGGCGGGCCCTTCTACAAATCTGCACCGGTAATTCAGCACATAGACCTATATTTGCAATCCATATTTTAGGCAGACCCCGGTCTGCCGGCATGGACAAACAAAAGCAGGACTATGAAGTTTTATAATATCGTCATCAAATACCGTCTCTATATAGCCATCGGTTTACTGGCCCTCGGCATTATCGTGAACGTATACTCAGGTTTCTGGCCTGCCTTTTTGCCCTACCTGATCGCCGTCATCCTGCTGTTCGGCTATTTCTTCTTCGGCCCCTTGCGCCTTATCCAGGAACATATGGAGAGCGGCGACCTGGAAGCTGCCGAAAAAGTGCTGGCCTCCGTCAAATACCCCAACCTGCTATACAAGCCCATTCGTTCCGTCTTCTATACCCTGAAAGGCAATATCGCCATGATGAAACAGGATTTCGACGGAGCTGAAAAGAATATGAAAAAGGGCCTGGACCTGGGAATGCCTATGAAAGAGGCAGAAGGCGCCAGCCTGCTGCAAATGGGAATGCTGTCCATGCAGAAGAACGATATCCGCCAAGCAGAAAGCTATATCCGCCAGGCTCTCCGTAAAGGGCTTCCCGATAAGGAAAATCAGGCAGCAGCCTTCCTCCAGCTCTGCTCCATTATGATGACTAAAAGGGAATTCCGCGCTGCCAAGGATTTCTTCCGGAAAGCCAAAGCACTAAAGCCTACCACNCCGCAGATCATCGACCAGATCAAACAAATCGAAAAATATATTTCCCGTATCCCGGGTTAGGGTTTAAAGATCTCTTATTCTTTGGTGCAGAACTGGCCAACGCTATCGTTGGCTTAAACGCTCCGTTACAGGGTGGGGGGTATAGTCTTGCCGGGAGAAGCAAAACCGTTCTTAATTGCCGAGGGATTTGTCGCTGGTAATAACACAACTGACCATCCGGCGCAGGGTCCGTAAAGACAAACTATTCTTTTCCAGGAAATCAAAATTGCCGTATCGCAAAAAGATCTCTTTCGTATTCAATCCTTTCTGACTGGAGAACAGGATCACATAGACCTGAGGGTTGATGTCCCTTACCTGTTGCAGGGTATCCAGACCATTCATCTGACCATCCAGGTTATAATCCAGTACGATAACGGAAGGCTGCTTATCCAGCTCACTTACACAGGCTTCTCCTGTCGTATAAAAATGAATGTTCCGGCTAATAGATTCAAGCTCTTTAGCGATAAGGTTTTGATAGATCAAGTTATCCTCGACCACAAAAATGACGGGCTGTTCAGTAAATTCCATAGTGTGTGCTAGTAGTGCAACACTAAGCCCGGAAAATGGTGCCAGAAATGAAATCGATTTAATTGTCTGACTATCAACAATTAAAGGGCGGTTCTGGCAGAGGCCCACTCCCTGTTTGGGAATTCGGCCCTTTAATTTGGGAATAAAATGTGCCGAAGATCCGGGCTATTTTATGATCTCCTCGCGCAATTGTTCGATGCATTCGTTGATTACAGCAGATATTTTTGCCACTAACCCGGGTATCTCTTCCAAAGCTTGTTTCTGCTTGGCATTGGCCTCTACCGCCCGGATCTCCTGCCGGATGGATTTAATACCCATCGAGTCTACNGTAGATTTTAATTTATGGGACGTCTTACCCACCTGCTCCCAATTCTCCGANTGGGTAGCTTTGCTCAGCTCCTCTACATTTTGCGGCACCGTCTCAATAAAAAGAGCTACCATTTTTTTAATAAAACCTTCGTCTCCCCCCGATACGGATTGTACCATGGAGAGGTCATATAGCCTGGTATTTACGTGTAACATGCTTGTATGGTTTTTTAAGGGTAAATCAGCGTCTGTGGTGGCAGCCGGATGTAACAGGGGGGTTCCGGCCGACACGGAACCGGCGGCCATGCTGGATGTTCCTACGGGAGAGGAATATTTCGCCAGGTTCCTGGATATCACCCGGAACAGTCTTTCTTCGTCAAAGGGCTTGGCCAGATAGTCGTTCATCCCGGCCGCCAGATATTTCTCGCTGTCCCCTTTCAGGGCGTTCGCCGTTAAAGCGATAATGGGGATCCCGGCCTTCACCGGGTCGGGTAATTTCCGGATATGCTGGGTCGCTTCTATACCATCCATCTCGGGCATCTGCACATCCATGAGAATGCAATCGAACGACTCCCGCTTCAGCACATCCAGGGCTTCCTTACCATTTCCTGCGATAACGACTTCAAAATCCCAGGATTCCAATATATGTTTGGCAAGATATTGATTGAGTTCAACATCTTCTGCCACCAGCACCTTCTTACGTCCCAGGCTCTTATAATCTATTTCCTGATTGGTTTCATTTTCCTGCATAGCTTCAATACTTAAGTGATATGGGATCCGGATAGTAAAGGCCGANCCCTTGCCTTCCTCACTCCGGACCAGTAATTCCCCATCCTGCATTTCGATCATATTTTTACAGATGGTCAGCCCCAGCCCTGTTCCCCCATATTTCCGGGAAGTCGCGGCATCGGCCTGCTCAAAAGGCTCAAAAATCATCCGGATCCTGTCCTTGCTGATACCAATCCCGGTATCGCTGATCGTTACCTCTATGACCACCCAATCCCCATTTCGTTCGGAGACCCTTGTTGCTATTGTAATATGCCCTGCGTTCGTGAATTTCAACGCATTGCTCAAAATATTATTCAATACCTGGCTCAGGCGATACGGATCCCCTTTCACCACCATGTCCGCCGGAATGGAATTCTGGAAGACCAACCCTAACTCCTTCTCTTCTGCCTTATAGATAAACGACTGAATCGTCGTTGCTATTTTGTCCACGAGCTTAAAAGCGATCTTTTCGAGCTGTAATTTGCCGGCTATGATCTTTTCCAGGTCCAATATATCGTTGACGATCACCAGCAGACTACTCGCCGCCTCCTGGATCAACTGCAGATAGTTCCGTTGCTGATTGTCCAGCTTTGTCTTTCGTAGCAGGCTGGCGATCCCCATGATACCGCTCATGGGAGTACGGATCTCATGGCTCATATGGGCCAGGAAAGATTCCTTGGCCCTGGCGCCCTCATCCGTCACTTCCTTGGCAAAACGAAGTTCCTTCTCCATCTTGATCCTCTCCGTAATATCCTGGGAGAATCCTATTACATAGGGTTCCAGCCCCGGCTCCTCCATCCGGTAATTCTTGTACAAAAGGTAGATCTTATCCTTGTTTTTACTGAGCGCACAGAATACCCCGCTCGCCGCATTCGCATTACTTCGGATGGCATCTATATACTCTTCTTCAAACTTCCTTTTATGTTCATTGGGGATGAAATCCTGGATCTTCCGTCCGATCATCTCTTCCTCCGTATACCCCAGCACCCGGCTGACTTCCGGATTGATTGACAGCACCCTCCCGGTCATATCGTGCGTACAGATCAGGGCCTGGCTATAATTGAACAGATCCCTGTACCTTTTTTCACTCCGGCGGATCTGCTCCTCGAATTCTTTTCTTTCCGTGATCCTTACGGCATAAATGATCACGCATTGCACTTCCCCCCTCTCATCCGGCACCGGATAGACCTGCTGAAGGATATGCTGAACGGCTCCCGTTTCATCCCTGGTCTCTTCCCTCCATTCTATCATTTGATGCGTGCGCAATACCTTTCCAAATACCTGTCTCCGGGCCCTCGCGACTCCTTCCGACCGGCCGGCATGCTGACAGAACTCCTCACTGGTCTTGCCGATCATCCACTCCCTCAGGTGCGCATCCGGTACGGCGCTCGGATTCACGTACAGGTAACGGTAATCCTTATCGGCGACAATGATCTCTGCCGGAATCTTATTCAGGATCTCTTCAAAAAATTTACTTTGCCCCTCAGCACGGCCCCGGGCAGCCCTCTCGGCTTCCAGCTGTTCCTTCAACGAGGCCAACTCTTCTGACAAGTTCATGCAGACAGTGGTTATAAGATGTTCCGGAATAGGGTTTACTTCATCTTCAATTCCCCGTTCTGGATCATGCGATAGAGAGTGGATTTGCCAACATCCAGTTTCTTCGCCACGAGCAGAACGTCCTTTTCGTATTTGTCCAGATAATGCTGCAGGATTTGTATTTCGAATTCTTTAAGGGTCATTTCTTTATTAAGAAGGTCCGCAATACTGGCCGTAGTGTTAAGCGTAATATGTTCGGATTGGATCAACTCTTCATCCGCCATAACGACGGCCAGCTCCACGACCGATTTCAACTCCCGCACATTCCCCGGAAATGGATATTGCAGCAGTTTCTGCTGGGCCTCCGGAGAGAGCGTCTTTTTGTCCAGTTTGTTTTCCTTACAAAAACCATCGATAAAATGCTTGCTGAGGATCAGGATATCATTCCCTCTTTCACGTAGCGGCGGTAAAAAAATCGGCAGACCGATCAACCTGTAATAAAGATCCTCCCGGAAAGTTTTATTTTTCACCTCTTCCAGCAAATTCTTATGGGTGGCCACCACGATACGTGCGTCAATCTTGGTCACCCCATTGGCGCCGATACGGGTGATCTCCTTTTCCTGCAATACCCGGAGCAGCTTTGCCTGGAGATTGATATCCAGCTCCCCGATCTCATCCAGAAAAAGAGTGCCTTTGTCCGCCTCTTCAAATTTCCCGATGCGCCGGGTAACAGCCCCCGTAAAAGCCCCTTTCTCATGTCCGAATAACTCGCTTTCGATCAGCTCCCTGGGAATAGCCGCCACGTTCACGGCTACAAAGGGCTGTTTATGCCGTTCTGAATTATAATGAATGGCCTTGGCGATCATTTCTTTTCCCGAACCCGTCTCCCCTGTCACAGACACGGTAATATTGGTCTTCGCTGCTTTTTCGATAAGAGAGAACACCTTTTGTATAGACTCGCTCTTGCCAAGGATCATTTGAGAAAAGTCGTAACGGCGGCTTACCTGGCTTTTCAGGGTCTCGACTTCCTGCTTAAGATTGCTGATCTCCCGTAAATGCAGAATGCTGTTCCAGAGACGATCCTTGGTGTCATCATCTTTTACAATGTAATCGAAAGCCCCGTTCTTCAATAAATTGATAGCCGTTGCAACGTCTTCCTGGCCGGAGATCACGATAACCCGAATATCCGGGTTATGTTCTTTTATCTTCTTCAGGACCTCTGTCCCATCACAATCCGGCAAGGAGTAATCCAGGGTCACCACATCGGGATTTTCATGAAGCGCGGCGAAAAAATCGCGGGGAGATTCGAATCGTTTGACTTCGTATTCCGGGTTGAGCGAGAGATAATGTTGCAGCATGGAGCCATACCAAACATCATCTTCGACGATAAAGACTTTAAAGGAATGATGGTTTTTCATAATTACGTTTATATAGGATGGATAAGATTCTAACGTCGAATCAGCTAATTTATTCCCATATTAAGACATTTTCCAATTTAACCCCCGTCTTTTTCCAAAATAGAGATTTATCCCGTGTATAAAATAAGTGTTTACATCTATAAATCTATTAGGGTTAACAATTCCCTACCCCCCCTCCCCACCCTCCCTTGCAGCTTGCCGACTCTGACTTACCTTTATGTCATGTCCATTAACCGGGAGAAACTCCAACAGCATTTCCGCGAAGAATACCGGAAATTGAATGAACAGCAACGATTGGCCGTAGATACCACAGAAGGCCCCGTCATGGTGATCGCAGGGCCCGGCACCGGCAAAACCCAGATCCTGGCAGCCCGGATCGGGAAAATACTCCTGGAGACGGACGTGTTTCCCGAAAACATCCTTTGTCTCACTTATACGGATGCAGGGGCCATCGCCATGCGCCGCCGGCTATTGTCCTTTATCGGTCCCGATGCCTATAAGGTCCATATCCATACTTTCCACTCCTTTTGCAATGATATTATCCAGGAGAATCTCTCCCTTTTCGAAAAGACCTCCCTCGACCCTATTTCCGATCTGGAAAGGATCCAGTTCTTCAAGATCCTGATCGATCAATTTCCTAAAAACCATCCCCTTAAAAGATACCGGGGAGATGTTTATTTCGAGATGGGCAACCTGCAAAACCTTTTCTCCACCATGAAACGGGAAGGATGGCCTCCCGCCTTTATCAACGGGAAAATAGACGAATACCTGGCCAGCCTCCCCCTCCGGGAAGAATATACAGCGAAAAGGGCCACCAAAGAATTTAAGAAAGGAGACCTCCGCACCGACAAGATCGAAGAGGAGACGGAAAAGATGAATAAGCTACGGGCCGCCGTGAACGAATTTGCCCATTTCCAGGAGTTGATGCGCCAGCATAACCGCTATGATTTTGACGATATGATCAATTGGGTAATTCGGGCCTTTGAAGAGAACAAACAACTCCTGGCCGGCTACCAGGAACGGTATCAATATATCCTGGTCGACGAATACCAGGATACCAGCGGCACCCAGAACAGGCTGGTCAGCCTGCTCATCAGCTATTGGGACCAGCCCAATGTCTTTGTAGTAGGTGACGACGACCAGAGCATCTATCGGTTCCAGGGAGCCAACGTGGAGAATATGCGCGAATTCGCCGACAGCTACCAAAAGGACCTGCTGACCGTCGTACTGACCCATAACTATCGCTCTACCCAGCCCATCCTGGACATCTCCATGACCCTGATCGGCCGGAACGAAGAAAGACTGGTCCGGCAAATGCCCGGGCTTTCAAAAAACCTGGTGTCCAGCCACCCGGTCATCAGCCAGTTCAAATACCCTCCCCGCCTCCTGGAATATGAAAGCCCCCGGCAGGAAATGACGGATATTACCCTGCAGATAGAGAAACTGGTTCTCGGCGGGGTCCCCCCCGGAAGGATTGCCGTTATCTATAAAGAAAATAAATACGGGGAGGAACTGGCTCTTTTCCTCCGGTTGAAAAAGATCCCCGTATTCAGCAAGCGCAGCTTGAATTTGTTCGAGATCCCTTTTGCACAAAAGATCATTCTGCTCCTTCGCTACCTGGCTGCCGAACACGACACTCCCTATGGCGGAGATGAAATGTTATTCGAGATCCTGCATTTCGATTTCTTTTCCATCCCCCCCATCGAGATCGCGAAGCTGTCCGTGGAAGTGGCCGAGCGGCAATTCGGCGATCAACGGACTTCCATCCGGCGACTGCTGTATGAAAAGGCCAACCGGGCCCCCCGGGACCTTTTCGACAACGGCCTGCCGGAAAATCTGAAGAAAGCAAGCCGGGTCCTGGAAAAACTAATCGGCGACACTCCGAACGTGACTCTGCCGGCCCTTTTCGAAAATTGTATACGGGATACAGGCATCCTGGGCGCCGTCATGAAAAGCCCGGATAAGATCTGGCTGATGCAGGTAATCACCGCCCTGTTCGATTTCGTAAAAGAGGAGGCCCGCCGCGATCCGGACCTGGGCCTGGAAAGACTGGTACAGGTGATCGATCTGATGAAGGACAATGGCATCCACCTGCCCCTGGTAAAGGTCGCCGGCAGCGACAAGGCGGTCAATCTGCTCACCGCCCACGGCTCCAAGGGCCTGGAATTCGAATACGTGTTCTTTGCCGGCTGTAATGCCTCTACCTGGGAAAAGAAACGCAAACCCGGCAGCGGCTATAAATATCCCGATACCCTGTTCGCCTCCCGCTCCGAAGGGGAATCCTCCACCCGTTCCGGGTCAAGGGAAGAAGAGGAATTACGTCGTCTCTTCTATGTGGCCCTTACCCGGGTCGAGCAGCATTTGTCCATTTCCTATGCCCGCTACCGTCCCGACGGTAAAGAGCTGGAGCCTTCCGTATTCATTGCTGAAATACTGGATCAGCATCCGCTGCCCATCGAAAAGATCCTGATCCCGGAAGAAACGCTGGCGGAATTCGAGGCGCTCCCCTTCAGCGAGACCGTCGCCCCGGAAATAGAAACGGCAGAGGAAGGTTTCATCAGCCGTATGCTGGAAAAATTCGTGATGAACGTCACGGCCCTGAACAACTACCTTAAATGCCCCCTGGAGTTCTATTATAAAAACCTGGTCCGCATCCCTTCCCCGAAAAATGAAGCTACCGAGTTCGGGAGCGCCATCCATTTTGCCCTGCAAAGGCTATTCGAAAAAATGAAAATCCATACCGCCGAACAATTCCCTTCGAAAGAAGAGCTGTTGCAGGATTTTAACTGGTATATGCATCGCCACCGGGAAAGTTTCATTAAAGAGGCCTTCGCCCGCCGGATGGAATACGGCCTGGAGGTCCTGGGAAATTACTATGATAAATACCTGCACCAATGGAGTAAGATCGTCGCCGTAGAAAGGAATATCCGCAATGTGATCGTAAGAGGAGTGCCTATTAAAGGCAAGCTGGACAAGCTGGAATTCCAGGGAAATGAGGTCAATGTAGTGGACTACAAGACCGGCGACGTGGAAAAAGCAAAGGATAAGTTAGCTCCTCCCGGCGCCAAAGACCCGAATGGAGGAGATTATTGGAGACAGGCCGTCTTCTACAAAATATTAGTGGACAACTATGAGCAAAAAGGCTGGAAGGTCGCCAGTACGGAATTCGACTTCGTCGAACCCGATAAAAAAAAGGAGTACCGAAAAGTAAAGGTCCTCATCACTCCCGAGGATATTACGACGGTCATTCACCAGATCACTACGACCTGGGAAAAGATACAGAACCGGGAATTTTACACCGGTTGCGGCAAGGCAGACTGCCATTGGTGCAATTTTGTAAAAACCAATAATCTGGCCATCGCCCTGCATGAAATAAATGAAGAGGAGGAGATAGAATGAGATTTAAGGGATTATTAGGAGATCCCCCGGTCGTCCTCACCCAAAACCGCCTAAGTTTGCCAATAATTTGAAAAAGCTTCGATAAGCCCATAGCATGAAGATCAAGAACGGCCTTTTATTTTTCATTATCCCTTCCCTCGTTATTGCAGGCATACTGAGCAGTCCTGGCTGCGCCAATATTGTTCCGCCCCTGGGCGGCCCAAGGGATACCATCCCCCCCAGGCTGGTATCCGCCACCCCCCATGATTCCAGCAAACAGTTCAATACCAATAAGATCGTATTCAATTTTGATGAATACATCGATCCGAAAGATGTGAGGACGGAGCTCATCGTCTCCCCCGTTCCCAAGATAGAACCTATCGTGGACGCCAAGCTCCGTCTCCTGACCGTAAGGCTGAAAGACACCCTGGAGCCCAATACCACCTATTCCCTCAATTTCGGTAGGGCCATCCGCGATGTCAACGAAGGCAATATCCTGAAAAACTTCACCTATGTCTTTTCCACCGGAGATCATATCGACGCCGGGGAATTGTCCGGGAATATATACGTGGCCGTCACCGGCAAGATCGATACGACCCTGATCGCTATGCTGCACCTGAGATTCGATGATTCGTCCGTCATCAAGAACCGTCCCCGTTATATAGCCAGGGTGGACAGCACCGGCCGGTTCGTCTTCCGGTATATTCAACCCGGCTCTTATGCCCTGTATGCCATGAAAGATGAAAGCGGCTCCCATAAATACCTGTCGAAATCCCAGTTGTTTGCTTTTGCCGATTCTCCCGTCGTCGTCGGCGGGAATACGCCTCCGGTGAACCTGTATGCCTATGCCGAAGAGGCCGATGCCAAACCCG
>JGI25616J43925_10000079_pt1 | contig 28430 bp, 24 predicted proteins | sample GraSoi2013_100cm_FD_43925 | JGI IMG/M metagenome (IMG submission 43925) | reverse complement strand
ATCAATGTGTACGTCATGAACAGCACCGAGAAATTGGGGGGGGTGGGTGAATGTGGCGTCCCGACAGTGGCTCCGGCCATAGCCAACGCGGTCTTTGCCGCTACCGGCCGACGCATCTACGATCTGCCATTTATGAATATTCCTTTAAAAGCGCGGGTATGAAAAAGATCATCTATTGCAGCCTATTCTTGTTTGCTGCGGCGATCGTCACCTTATCTTTTGAAACCTTTCCGGAGTCAACTACGGACAAGGGCAAACCTGTCAAAGTGCCGCCAAAGGACAGTGTCGGCTCTGTTAAGGCCTTTCTGTATGTCTATAAGGTCATCATGAGTCCCCGCTGTATGAACTGCCATCCCTCGGGTGATGTGCCTTTGCAGGGAGATGACAGCCATTTACATACAATGGGGATCACGCGCGGTTCGGATGGGAAAGGCGTATATGCCGTAAAATGCGCCAACTGCCATCAACCTGAAAACACCGCAGGATTGCATGCCCCGCCAGGTAATCCAAAATGGAGCATGCCCCCTGCCAGTATGCGGATGGTCTTCCAGGGAAGGAGCCCAAGGCAGTTGGCATTACAAATATTGGATCCCAGGCAAAACGGCGGCCGTACCAAAGAGCAGCTTTATGACCACATGGCAAAGGATGACCTGGTTGGCTGGGCATGGCATCCCGGTGACGGCCGAACCTTACCTCCCATGACCCGGCCTGCATTTGCCGAACAGGTGAAATTGTGGCTCGATAAAGGAGCATTCTCGCCCGCGAAATAACTGTCCCGATAGACGGTCCGAACATTACCGTGCAGATGGGAGCAAAATCTGCGAAAAGCATAAAAAATGTTGCCGGATGTGCCGGCTCTTGGGATCTTTAAAAGTCAAATCACCTGAAACCCGCTACCAGTATAAGTTTGGAGGGTCCGGTTCAACAGCCTCCCTCTTCATCACTCTCGCCGTCTTATGCTCCCCGGTATGGCTCCATCCCGGCGGCATAAAGAGATACAGGGCCTTATTCTTCCACCCCGGCGCATGGACCATGTCCCTCCAGAGACAGACGAACTCCCCGAAATACATATCCGCCAGGCTCCGCGTATTGACATTCCGCGTAATTCCATATTCGATGACTACCTCCTCTTTCTCATCCTGGTAAGTCTTAAAGACCCGGTCCCAGATATTCAGCAGATTACAGAAATTCGTATCCATATACAGAGGATTGCGGGCATGATGCACCCGGTGATGAGAAGGCGTTAAGATCACCCGGCTCAGNATGCCCATCTTTCCATCCTTCATAATATTCTCCCCCACATGGATAAAAGCTCCCCAGGTTCCATCGATGAACATGATCAGGAAGAGAAGGGGAGGGCTCACTCCCGCTACAATGCAGATAGAAGTCCGGATCACGTCCGCATAAGGAGCTTCCAGGAAAAAATGCATATAGGTGACGGACAGGTTCATGGTCTTAGGAGCATGATGCGTCGAATGCAGGCACCAGAACAGCCGCACTTTATGCCCTCCATAATGATAAACGAAATGAGCGAATTCCCAGACGATATACCCATAGATCAGCCAGTACCAGGTAAAACCCGTCTTGAACAAAGCCACCTTCTCCAGCCGCCCGATGCAGAAGGCGACGGCCGTTATAGAGATAAACCGGGAGATGAACCGGTTGATTATAAAAATAAAAAAGGGCATCCGGTAGTCCTCGATCCGAAAGCGCTTATACACCAGCGCCCGGATGATCTCGATGAGCAATAGGAAAGGAATGAGGGGAGACAGGGCGCCCAGCACCCCCTTCAGGGTCAGTAAGGAATGGTAGTCCCCGCTCTGATACATTTTTAGCAACGGCTCGATACCGGAAAAAGAGATCAGCTCTTCATAAAGAGTTTGTAAAATATGCATGCCTAAAAATTACAAATTAAAAATGACAGTTGACAGGCCCATGTAACCATGAATGAACGATGGGGTCCCGCCAACTGTCATAGATCTGCGCCGGGTATGTCTCCCGGCTCCGGCCCTAGAACCCCGGATTATTCGGCAACAAATTCGGGTTTACATCCGTCTCCTGCTTTGGCAGGGGGAAAAGCAGCTGACTATTCGTAAACGTGGCTCCCCATACCGTCTTATGCCCTACAAAATCATCCCAGTTCCCCGTCACATCATTGTGTACTTTCAGCGTACGGAGCATGTCAAACCACATCTTATTCTCAAAACACAGCTCGAAACAACGCTCCAGCCAGACCTCATGCTCGAAATCAGACTGGGACAAAACCCCGATCGGCGCCAGGTTGGCCCTGGCCCGGATCTGGTTCACATAGCTGATCGCATTGCTGTTAGGACCGCCCTCAGCCCGGTTACTAGCCTCCGCATACATAAGATATACATCCGGCAGCCGGTACAGAGTATAATTCAGATCGGATTTGGCCGTATTGGTCACCGCCACGGAGTCAAACCATTTGTAGATATAATGCGCCTTGAAGACCACCGTAGCCCCCGTCTTAATATTGGGATACTTCGTATAAAAATACTGCCGCTCCTGTACCCGTTTATCGCCCGCCGGGAAGGACTGGATGAATGGATCCGTCGGATACACCGACCCATACTCATCCGAATACTTCGAGATGCCCGAATAATTGGGGATGGTCAGCGCCGTCAGCGGGTTGGTGGATGGGACGCTGGCGGCATACTGCACCTGGAAAATGAATTCCCCCTTATTCTTATTGGCAGGATTATTCATGTCCGTATAATTCGGGAAGAGGCTATACCCCCCATTGGTGATCACTGCTTTCGAACGTTTGGCGGACTCGGCATAATATTGATCTCCTCCCTTGATGGGGGCGCCGGCATAGGTAAGGTAAACATCCGCCAGGATGGATTCGATAGCGCTTTTCGACACCAGCCCCGTATTATCCTGCCAGGGCAGGGTAGAAGCTTCGGCCGCCAACAGGTCGGGAATGATGATGCTGTCATAAATACTTTTTGCCGGACTGCGGGGGATCTTCAGATTGAGATCCTTGGGGACTGTAGTTACCATCGGCAGCGCGCCATACATCCGCACCAGGAAAAAATAATACAGCGCCCGCATGGCATGCGCCTCGGCCAGCATATTATTCTTCACCGAATCGGGCAGCACGGCGGGAGTGACGGTAGCCAGGCTCTGCAGGGCCAGATTACAGCCGCCAATCCCCATATACATCTGCTGCCACCAGGTATCTACATAAAAGGACGTGGCGTTATAGCTCAGGTTCTGGAAATTGATAAAGCCCGTCTGCCCCAGGTCGCTATTCGACTTGCCGGTCATAAACTCCATCAGGTTCCAGGTATTGCCGCCATAAGAAGAAGGCTGACCGTTCAACAGCCCCTGCATCTTCGAATAACAGCCGTTGGCCAATGCCCGGGCTTCCTTGGCATTGGTGATCGTGAAGCCAGGACTTAGAAAATTGGTAGGTTTCTCCTCCAGGAATTTTTTGCAGGAGCCCAGGCCCAACACCAGGATAAAAAATCCGATACTTATATATTTAATAGGTTGCATCTGTTAATATTTTTAAGTTACACTAAAATCCTACCGACAAACCCAGATTCCATACCCGGGGACGGGGATAAGAGAAAAAGTCCAGATTCTGGGAGAACGCATTGTTCGATCCATAGGTAGAATTGAACGTGTCCACTTCCGGATCATACCCCGTATACTTGGTATGCAGGAAAAGATTCTGTACACTGGCCGAGAGCCGCACCTTCGTCAGCTTCATTTTCCGGACCGTAACTTCCGGCACCGTATAGCCCAGCGTGAAATTCTGGCCACGGATGAAAGATCCGTCCTCTACCCACCAGGTGTCGAAATGCGAGTCCTGGGCGAACTTGTAATTACGTACCTGCGACACCATCGTATTCTGATTCGTTGGCGTCCAGCCATTTAACACCGTAGCCAGGCTATTGGCGATCGTCTGCCGGTCTTCGCTGGAATGCTTGAAGTTCGCGCCAGTATTCACCCCCTGTACCACACGGATATCGAAAGAGAAGTCCCAGCCCCGGTAAGCGACCGTGCTGCTGAACGTTCCCGTCCATTTAGGATAGGCATGACCGATAATACTGTAATAAGGGCTTCCGTCCTTGTTATAGATATATTTCCGGTCCCCGGGTTTCAGATTATGCACGGCGGCGTCGGCGGCTTCGCTTGTACTGTAAGTGCCCAGGCGTGTCATACCGTAGAAGCTGCCGATGGCCTGTCCCACCCGCAGAATATTGGTCTGTCCCAGGAAATTCGGGCCGGGGAAGATATCCGCATTGCCGTCATTCAGTTTGAGGATCTTATTCTTATTGGTGGCAAATATGAAATTGGTGCTCCAGGTGAAATCCTTCGTCTTCACATTCACCGTGTTCAGGTTGATCTCCACACCGCTGTTCCGGACAGACCCGACATTCTCGATCACATTGTTGGTCTGCATGCCCGCCGACCAGGGGATCGGAGCCTGTAGCAACAGGTCCTTGGTGGTACGATTATAATAATCCACATTCATATTGATCCGGTCCCTGAACAGACCCAGTTCCAGCCCGACATCCGCCTGCTGCGATTTTTCCCATTTCAGATTTGGATTGCCGATATAGTTGGGTAATAAGGTGGATTGATTGGCTCCGTTCAACACCACGGTCAGAGGCGATATCTGCCCCTTGGATTGCCCGTAACCGATCTCCGAATTACCCGTATAGCCATAGCTGCCCCGGAGCTTCATATAACTGATCGTCTCGCTGTGCTTCAAAAAATCTTCCTCCGAAACACGCCAGGCCGCTCCCAGCGAAGGGAAGAAAGCATACTTGTTATTTTCCCCGAACCTCGATGACCCATCGTACCGGCCCGTCGCCGTGAACAGGTATTTGTCATCGATATTGTAGGTGATACGGGCATAATAGGAATTCATCTGCCAGGCGGGATTGGCCAGGGATTGGGTATTCGACCGGACGGAACCCGCTTGTAAGGCGGTCCACTGGAAATTGTCGTCGATGAAGTTCTGCGCTTCCGCATTCACCCATTCCTGCTTGTACTTTTGCCAGGAAGCGCCCAATAAGGCCGTGAGTTTCTGACGATCATTGATCTTTTTATTCCAGGTCAGATAGTTTTCCGACTGCCAGAAATAATTGTAATAGGCATTAATATGCGCCTCACCCCCCTGATCCTGGGAAAGATGCGGCAGATCCTGGGCGGAATAGAAATTATTCTTCTGCCCGCTCAGCGTATAACCGAAATCGGATTTGAAATCCAGTTCCTTAGTGAGATGGATCGTGAAATACGCATCTCCCAGTGCCTGCAGGGTATTATTCAGGTTATACCGGCTCTGTGAAATATGCACGGGATTGGGACCTCCCTCCAGTCCGGCGATATCATTATTACCGGCCCAGCTTCCGTCCGGGTATTTGATAGGTACGATCGGCACTTCTTCCGTAACCATCCTGGGCACGTTCAGCGCCCCGTTCGCGTCGGATACCATCCGTTGGGTGCTCTGGATGACAGAGATATACCCACCGAACTTCAGCCAGTTGTTCACCTCGTTGTCCAGGGTCAGCTTGGCCGAATACCGCTTGAACCAGCTATTGATCATCAGCCCGTTCTGGTCCAGGTACCCCAGGGAGGCGCTATATAAGGATTTTTCACTCCCCCCCTGGATATTGATGAAATGATCATGGGAATAAGCCGGCTTATAAGTCTCCTTCTCCCAGTTGGTATTGTATATTGGCTTGTTATTGGCGTCGAACAGCTTCGGCAGACTGGCATGATTCAACGCGACCGGAGGCGTCCAGGTCCCGCCCAATGGATCGAATTTCGTCCCATTGGCATAAGCCAGGTTATAGATTTGAACGAACTCATCCGAATTCAGGGTCTTCAGGTGACGGGACAAAGTGCTTACATTGACGTCCCCGTCATACGAGACCCTGGTATCACCCCGGCGACCCCGCTTGGTAGTGACCATGATCACCCCATTGGCGCCCCGGGCCCCATAAATAGCCGTAGAAGAAGCGTCCTTCAATACTTCCAGGGAAGCTATTTCATGCGGATTCAGCGTATTGATATCCACGCCGGTTACCCCGTCCACCACATACAGGGGATCGAGACTGGAATTGATCGAGCCGATCCCCCGGACACGGACCTTGGCTCCCTGGCCCGGCGCATTGCTGTTGATCATGACATCCACCCCTGCTATTTTCCCTTCCAGGGCCTGGGTGACATTGGGCGCCGGTCTGTCCGTCAGTTGTTCCCCCTTGATGCTGGCGACCGCGCCGGTCAGATCCGATTTTTTGGCCGTTCCATACCCGATCACTATCACATCGTTCAACCCCGCCGCCACTTCTTTTAACTGGATCGTAACAACAGACTGACTGCCGATGGACAGGGTCCGCGGCTGATAGCCGACCGATGAGAACTCCAGCGTGACCCCTTCGTCCGGGACGCTGAGCTTGAACCTGCCCTCGGCATCCGTAGTAGTCCCGTTGGCGCTGCCTTTGACGGTCACAGAGACCCCGGCCAGGCCATCCCCTTTTTCATTGGTGACCGTGCCGGTGACCGTATGCACCTTCACTTCGATCTCCGCCACCTGGGGGGTAATATAGCCCGGCCAGCCCTTCGCAGGAGAGGGGCCGGAATGACCGCCGCGGCGATAAGAAATAACGATGGTATTGCCCACCTGCTCATATTGCAGCAACGTATTCTGCAGCAGGGACTCCAGGACATTGTGGACCGACCGGCCATTGCAGACAAGATTGAGATTGCTCACCCTCCGGATCTCTTTCTTATTGTAGGCAAAGGTGAAGGAAGTGAGCTTTTGGATCTTGTCCAGGGCCGCCACCAACGGCTCATCCTTCAGCTCCAGGCTGATAAAGACCTTGTTGATGTCCTGTCCGCGGGCATCCCTGGCGCTTATCAACTGAATGCTGCACAGAAAGATAAGGATTATGAAAAAGCTGATACGCATACAGTACTGCAATCGTTTTTTGGTTTGAATAAGCAGTTTCCGGCGTCCTTCCCCGGGATAGGACCGCCCAAACGCTGACAATAAAGAAAATGTCATAGTTTTGATTGTTTTAAATGATGAGAACTTGTTTAAGACAGGATACCTTCTTCTTAAGCGAAAAGGTGTTTTTATAACCTGTTCCGGGTTCCAGCCGGAGCAGGTTTTTTAATTAAAGAATTATTTACAGCCTTCCCCGTTTAGTTCGATATGATTACCATTCATCCGGTAGTCCATATTATTGATCTTCGATAATACTTTGATGATCTGCTCCAATGGCTCACCGCCCGTAAAGGTGGCCGTTACATTACAGTTCTCCAGCGCAGGGTTCGTAAGGGTGATCGTCACATGAAATCGCTGCTCCAGCTCCAGCACCGCATCTTTCATGTTGGCATCGTTGAAAAGTAAGTAGGGCTTTTTCCAGGCGATCACCTCCCCGGCATCTACCTGGGTCTTTTTGAGTTTGTTATGCACCCGGTCGACCGTGATCTGCTCATTGCCCCGCAGAATGCCGAAATCCCCGGCGCCGTTCTCTACCCTGACCTTTCCCTTGGTCACTGTGATAACAATAGCCGCATCATGCTCATTGATATTAAACGCCGTGCCTAATACAGTCGTTTTTATATTGCCCGTATGAACAATGAAAGGCCTCGCATCGTGCCGTATATCGAAATAGGCTTCGCCGCTCAGCGTCACTTCCCGGGTCTGGCCGGTAAACACGGAGTCATAATAAATATGCGCGTCTTTATGCAGCAATACCTTACTGCCGTCGGATAAAGTAATACAGGGGGCCGCTGCCGGTTGGAGCCTTCTGGCTAAAGGAGCAGGCGAATGGAGAGACGGACGAAGAAAATAAGTATGATAGGTGAAATAAGAGGCGAGAACGATGACGAATATAGCTGCCGCATATCGTAAATAAATCGGGATAGCCGGTTTATGGTGAATGACGAGGGGCTGCCGGCTGATGATGTACTCAAGGATCTTACCCGCTGTGGCAGGGTCTTGCTTATAGGCCGGGAGTTCCTGTGCCCAGGTCTCCTCGATCAGCCGCCTTACGGTCTCATCATATTCGTCATGCCGCAGCAGGTCGAACAACTCCTCTTTCTCCTGCGGCGTACATTTTTTCTCGTAGTACCTGGAAAAAAGCCAGGTCAATCGTTTAGAAGGATCCATCATGGTAGTAATCGTTATATGCCAGCGCCTCACCTGCTAATGTTTAGCACTCAGCCGAAAAGGAACACCCATTGGACTTCGCTTTCCGAATGAGCTGATAGGTAAAAACACAGGCCTCAACCCTAAAGACTGGAAAATGCAGGAGTAGGAGTATACAGGATGAAAAAATATTTTCGCCGCGCAGGGATTTCACCAATGGAAAAAAGATTGCAAAAGAAGAAAGAGGGGCAAGAGTCCATCCGAATGAAAATGCAGGACATCCCGCAGGGTCTTCAGCGCATGCACCAGGTGCGTCTTTACGGTGTTTCGCGAAATATTCAGGCGGGAAGCGATCTCTTCATGTTTCATGCCCTGGTGACGGCTCATCGTAAAGATCAATTTTTGCTGAGGAGAAAGCCGGCTCAACGCCTCCTGGAGCCTACTCTCATTTTCCTTGGTAAGAAGCTGATCTTCAACGGTGCTGGTGTCTGGATTCAGCCAATTCGCCATCTGCTTGCGGGCTGAATCCTCTTTAGCTAAAAGTTTGAGCGTATCGAAGACCTGGTTTCGGGCAATAATAAATAACCAGGAATCAAACCGGAGAACATGCCGCACCTTATCACGGCTCAACCACACTTTCAAAAAAACATCCTGAACCAGCTCATCCGCCAGGCCCCCATTCCCAAAGAGATGAAAAGCATAGGAATAGATCCGCTGCCGGTAATGGTGGAACAGAACCCCAAAAGCCTTCTCATCGCCTTCAGCCATGCGGACCAGGAGTTCGGTCTCGTTGGATAAAGGTTGTATTCTTATGGCAATATTTCGTATAGTCGTCTCAACCATTGCTTGACAAGTTGTTTGTAAGCACGTACCAAAATTATTTTAATTTCAGCACCCACCAAATTTATTTGAGCACATTCGCATAATAGTATACATACACCCTGGTACAAACTCCTAAGGATATAATCCGGATATCCGAAAATAGTAGTAGCTTCCGCGCTCATTTTTTAACAATAACTTCCTGATTCAATATATGACGCTTACATCAAAGCCGGACTCCGGCAAATGGCCCGGCGGCATTACCCCGCCTCTCCCAGCATCCAGGCCGCATCAGCGGACCCTCCACGGAGATACCGTAAGTGATAACTATTACTGGATGATCGACTATTTCAAAAAAGGCCCCGATAGCGACCAGGTGATCGATTACCTGAAAGCAGAGAATGCCTACCTCGATGCCATGATGAGCGGAACAAAGGAATTCCGGGAGAAATTGTTCACCGAAATGAAGGCCCGCATCAAAGAAAAAGATGAATCGGTCCCGGTATATAAGAACGGCTACTATTACTACTCCCGCAGCGAAGAGGGACAGCAATACTTTAAATACTGCCGGAAAAAAGAAAGCCTGGACGCGGAGGAAGAGATGCTGCTGGATGTCGACGAAATGGCGAAAGGACATGCCTACTATGCCGTAACAGGCCTTAAGGTCAGCGAAGACAATAAATTGCTGGCCTTCGGAGTAGACACGGTTTCCCGCCGTCAATACATTATATATATTAAAGACCTGGCTTCCGGGGAGCTCTATAAAGAAGCAATCCCGTCCACCAGCGGCAACCTCGTCTGGGCTAATGACAACGAGACCATTTTCTATACGGAGAACAACCCCGTCACCCTGCTGACGGAAAAGATCCGGCGACATAAGCTGGGCACCGACCCCTCCACGGATGCCACCGTTTATGAAGAGAAAGATAACTCCAATTATATCGGACTGAAAAAATCCAAGTCAGGGAAATTTATCTTTATCGCCTCCTCAGGCACCCTGTCTTCCGAGACCCGCTTTATCGATGCCAATCAACCCGAAGCTGCCTTCGCCCTCTTCCAGCCCCGGTTGAAGGAAGTATTGTATGAGGTCGACCACCAAAAAGACAAATTCTATATCATCACCAACTGGGACGCCAGGAACTTCCGCCTGATGGAATGCCCCCTGGATCGGACAGAACGGGACCATTGGAAAGAAGTACTCCCTCATCGCACGGACGTCCTGCTGGAAGACCTGGAAGTTTTCTCCAATTTCCTGGTCATAACGGAGCGTAAGAATGGTCTGATCCATCTTCGCATCCGCAACCTTAGTTCCGGGCCTGATCACGGACAGGAACATTACCTCGATTTCGGAGAACCGGCCTATATGGCTTCCACAGGAGCCAATCCCGACTACAACAGCCGGACACTGCGCTATGGATACACCTCTCTCACTACCCCTGTTTCCACCTACGATTATGGCATGGAGACCAAAGAGAAGAAATTGCTCAAACAGCAGGAAGTGGTAGGAGGATACAACCCGCATGATTATACCACGGAGAGACTTTACGCGACGGGAAAGGACGGCGTCAGCATTCCCATCTCGCTGGTCTATCGCAAGGGGTTTAAGAAAGAGGGCACAGCCCCCTTGTTATTATATGCCTACGGCTCCTATGGGCACAGCATGGATGCCAGCTTTAGCAGCACCCGGCTCAGCCTCCTGGACCGTGGATTCGTTTTTGCCATTGCCCACATCCGGGGCGGTCAGGAAATGGGAAGATACTGGTACGAGGATGGGAAAATGCTGAAAAAGAAGAATACTTTCCAGGATTTTATCGATTGCGCAGAATACCTGCTGGAGCAGCGATACACCGGCAAAGGACATCTGTATGCCCAGGGAGGCAGCGCAGGGGGCTTACTGATGGGAGCCGTGGCGAATATGCGTCCCGATCTCTGGCAGGGCCTGGTAGCCCAGGTACCCTTTGTGGATGTGATCAACACCATGCTGGACGAGAGCATTCCCCTCACCACCAACGAATACGACGAATGGGGCAACCCCCAAAAGGAGGAAGCCTACCTCTATATGAAATCCTATTCCCCTTATGAGAACATAGAAAAAAAAGATTACCCGAATATCCTGGTGACCACCGGCCTGCACGATAGCCAGGTCCAGTACTTCGAGCCCGCCAAATGGGTGGCCAAACTCAGGGCGCTGAAGACGGACCGGAATGTCCTGTTATTGCAGACTGAAATGAACTATGGACACGGAGGAGCCTCCGGCCGCTTCGATTATTTAAAAGATATTGCCCTGGTCTATGCCTTTCTCTTCACCCTGGAAGGCATCAGCGAATAACGGCCCGACCCATCTACTTACAGTACTCTTCCATATCCTTATCCGGCTTTAGCCCTAATGCGATCGCCTGCTGAAAATCAGCACAGGCCCCGCGTTTGTCCTTTAAGATCGCTTTGGCGGCCCCTCTTTTATAATAAGGATCCGGATTAGAGGGATTTAGCCCGATACACTTATTGAAATCCTGTATAGCGCCGGGATAATCTTTCAGCATGGTCCTGGAAAACCCCCTGTGTAAAAAGACATTATAGGAGCCGGAGTCTATACGAATGGCTTTGTCAAAATCCTCGATGGCGCCTTTATAATCGGTCAGTTCCATGCTGGCGCCCCCTCTGCTGGCATATAATTCAGCATCATCCGGCGTTAATGCGATCGCCTTGTCCAATAACGCGATTTCTTCATGAAAAGCCTTGCTATTCCTTTTTTCTATAGCGCTGGTATAATAATCGTCCGTTTGCAACCATCTCTTACAATCTTTCAAAAAGACCTTTTGAGCTTTATCGAGCCCCAACTCTTTGGCCTTGCTCAGATCGCTGCAGGCGCCGCCGGCATCTCCCATCTTATATTTTATTTTTCCCCTGAAGAAAAAAGCCGCAGCATTCGCAGGGCTTAAAGAGATGGCCCTGTCTAGGTCCTGCAAAGCTGCCGGAAATTGCTTCAATCCATATCTGGCAACGCCCCTGTTCGAATAGGCGCTGGAATAATCCGGCTGCATTTTAATGGCTTTGTCGAAATCTTTTATAGCTCCCGCATAATCATTCAGATTATTTTTAGCATTTCCGTAATTATTGTAATTAGCCGGATCCTTGGGGAATAATTCCAATTGCTTTTTGAAATCCGCTAAAGCGCCTTTAAAATCCTGGAGATTAAACTTCGCCGAGCCTCTGTAAAAATAATTTTTGTCATAGGCGGGGTCCAGTTCCAGCGTCTTGTCAAAATCCTGGATGGCAAGCTCAAACCTATTCAATTGATAATAAGCCAGCCCCCGCATATTATAGGCATCCTTTTCGGCAGGATTTATCTTTATACTGTTATCCAGCGCATCGATGGCCCCCCGGTAATTCCTGGCCTCATATTCTATCACCGCCCTGTTATAATAATCGACATCATCCTGGGAATAAGAAGGGCCGGATACGAATAGTAAGATCATTACGAGGATCGGCAGTCCTTTTTTCATTTTATTCTGTTGCAAGCCAAATATATACATTATTTATCCATAAATTTTTCAAAAAACTAATCAATTAGTTGCAAAACTAATTGATTAGTAGTAGCTTCATTTTAGAATTAGCAAATCAGGAACTCAGCCAATCCGCAAATCAAATCAGGACTCCATCATGCAAAAATTAGCCAAAAGAGAAGAACAGATCATGCAGGCCTGCTGGCATTTGGAAAAAGCCTTTATTAAGGACATCATCGCCGAACTGCCGGAACCCAAACCCCATTATAATTCCGTAGCTACGATGGTGCGCATCCTGGAAGAGAAAGGCTTTCTGGATCATGAGATCTTCGGCAACACCTTCCGTTATTACCCCGTCGTTTCCAAAGATCAGTACCAGAAACATGCTTTTGACGACATGGTCAGGCAGTACTTCAATAATTCCTATCCCAGCATGCTGGCCTATTTCGCCAAAGAACAAAAAATATCAAAAGAAGAGATCAACGAAATATTGGAGATCATTAAATCCCAAAAGAAATGATACCTTATATCCTTCATGTCACCGTCATTGTCACGGCCTGCTTCTTATTCTATAAGGCGCTCCTGCAGAAAGGCACCTTCTTCCGGCTTAACCGGTACACCCTCCTGGCTTGTGTGGGAGTTTCTTTTCTGTTGCCGTTGGTACCCGTTCCGCAGCAATGGAGCTGGCGCAGCGCCTCCACTCCGGCAACAGGCGCGGCCCCCTCTTCGACCCATTCACGGGCCCAGGTATCAACGGATGTCCCCACCAACCTATCCGTCGGCCCCTCGACCCATCCGACCAGTACCCCATCTGCTAACGCATCACCAGTTCTGCCCGCCGGTCCCTCTTCCGGAGTCACCCGGCTCCTTCCCAAATTATTTCAGGGACTCTACTGGCTTTACCTGTTTGGCGTTATTGTCTTCGGGGCCAACCTTCTCTTTCAGATCGTTGTGTTATTATACCAATCCTACACCCGCCCCGTAGTACAGGATGGCCCCTTCCGGATCGTCGAAACANCCGGTGACCGCGCCCCCTGCTCCTTCGGTCATAATATTTTTATCAACCCCTCCAAATACGACTGGGATANCTACAACCAGATCCTCCTGCATGAAAAGATCCATGCCANCGGCCGGCATACGATCGATATCCTGCTGGCGGAGATATTGATCGTACTGCAGTGGTTCAACCCCTTTGCCTGGCTCTATCGCAAAGAAGTGGAGAACAACCTCGAATTTCTCACGGACCAGGCCCTTCTCCGGACCCACGAAGTGGAAAGAGCAGCCTACCAGCTGAGCCTGCTGAAAGTGGCCGTGCCCAATCAGCCCTTTGGCATCACCACCAATTATAATCAATCACTTTTAAAACGACGTATTATCATGATGAATAGCAAAAACTCCTCCCTGCATACCATCTGGAAATATTTCTTTTTGCTGCCCCTGCTTACCTGCCTGGTATGCGCGCTCAATAAGCCGGCAGCCTTCGGCCAGTCCACCGGCCAGTCAGGCCCGGGCGCAAACACAGCCTTCGGCCCGTCGATCGCCTCCGGCTCAACAGCCTCCAATAGAAAAGAAGGCTCCTGGTTTGCTACCACCAAAGGAGACAAATTATGCTTCGAGTTCAAAGGCGATAAGGACGACCATACCTGGTCCAACAACACCTGCATCCTGAAAAGCGAGTTTGCCACCCTTCCCGGCGTTGGCAAGACTGAATTCAAATTGGTCCGCGAATCCGGTACCCTCTACTTCACAGGTCAGTTCGACGGCGAACAGGGGTATGGACACTACTCTTTTAAAGAGGATGAGAAGTATGTGCAGGCGCTCCGGCAAAAGGGGATCGGCACGCTGGAGGACGATGACCTGCTCGCCTTCTTCCTGCTCAATATAAAGAACGATTATATCGACATGTTACAACACAATGGCTATCCGCATGTCTCAAAAAATAATATCATCGCCATGTCAGCCATGGGTATCGACCACTCCTATATCCAGTCCTGGAAGGAAATGGGCTACCCGGATATTTCAGAGAATGACATCATCGCAGCCAAGGCAATGAATATCGATAAAGCTTACATCGAGGACCTGCACTCCGCCGGCTACACCACCCTGGCTGTAAATCAACTTATCGCCTTCAAGGCGCAGGGGATCGATGGACGTTATGTAAAACAACTGAGCCCCCAGATCAATCCCTCCCCGCAGGTGGTTGTATCCCCACGGGTTGGTGCCCCCGCCCCGGTTCCCCAGGCCCCGGTCCCGGATGCCGCCCCTCCCGCTGCTCCAGTCCCGGCCGATGATATCATTGCCTTTAAATCCCTCAACATCGATTCCCAATATATAGCGTCCCTGAGAGCGGCCGGGTATGACAGCATCCCTATGAGTGACCTGATCGCCCTACGTTCCCTCAACATAGATGCCGCTTATATCAAAAGCTTCCAGGCTATCGGCTACAAAGACGTTCCGGTACAATCTATGGTGGCCATCAAGTCCCTGGGAATAACGCCGGAGTTTATAAACGGATTCCGTAGTATCGGATTCAGGGATATTCCCGCAGAACAGCTTCCTGCGCTGAAATCCATGGGAGTCACCCCGGCATATGTGACAAAAATGAAGGGACAGGGATTTGTTTCCAAAGACCTGAATAAATATATTCAATTAAAAAGCGCCTTTCAGTAGCAGTACCCCGGCGGAATAGACAAAATAACAGATCCCTGCCACTCCGGGGTGGCAGGGATCTGCTACCATCTGCCTGCTTCTGCTATCACAGCCTGCTTACTTGACAGGTATGTGTTTGGAAGCTGGTTTCCGGGCTTCTTCCGTTTTCGGTACCATCAGCTTGAGTAGACCGTTCTCATACGATGCGTCGATTTTGTCTCTTACCACTCCCTCCGGCAGGGTAAAACTCCGGGAGAAAGAGGTATAATTAAACTCTCTTCTCGTGTGCTTTTCCTCTTTTTTTTCCTTTTGTTCTTCCGCCTCGGCGCTGATGGTCAGCATGTTCCCTTCCACATCGATATTAAAATCATTCTTTTTCATGCCAGGTACCGCTAACGAGATTTCATAATGGTCCTGTTTTTCCGCAATGTTCACAGCCGGTACTGTTAACATCCGGGATAAGGAACCGCCATTGGTGTCAAACCACTTGTCCCAGGGCTTGAAAAAATCATGGAAAATGGAAGGCAGTGCTTCTTCTCTTCTTGTTAAATCTTTAGTAGACATAAAAACCTCCTTTATTTTAAGTGAAAAATGACCAGGGATAGTCCGACATTTCAGCTCATCCGGTAAGGAGTGGGGAATTCCCGCATGGTTAAAAGGTAGAGTTGTTTAAAAAAGGTTACAAAAAGGCTGCCAGATTCCTATTTTTGCTAACTNANTAAAGGATCAGTAGCTATGACAATAAGGCCGGTTAAGCAGGAGTCTTCGCAGTTATCACCCCAGGAAAAGTCGTCACCCCGAAATCAGGTCACCCCCGAAAATCGGCTCTCTCCCGGACGGATAAGAATAATGGTAGCTATTTTTTTCTTTGTTTCAGGGTTCGGATTCTCTACCTGGGCGTCAAGGATCCCTACCATCCAGCAACAACTCCATCTGAATGAGGCGCAATTGGGCGCCGTTTTATTTGCGCTGCCGATCGGTCTTATGCTGACCCTGCCGGTTACCGGTGCGCTGCTGAGTCGTTTTGACAGTCGCCGGATCATGATGATCGGCGCCTTATCNTTTAACATTATGTTATGTGGAATAGGTTTTGCCACACGCACCTGGGAACTGGTAATTGCCTTGTTCTGTTTCGGCGCCTCCCGTAACCTGCTGAATATTTCTGTCAATGCCCAGTCGATAGGAGTGCAGGCCTTTTTCGACCGGTCGATCATCGCCCGCTTTCATGGGATATGGAGCCTGGCCGGATTTGGCGGCGCAGCGCTTGGCTCCCTGATGGTATCTCTGGCTATTTCGCCGGGCTGGCATTTTTTTATAGTGGGTGTTTTGCTGGCAGGCCTGGTCATCTATGCCTATCCGGGCAGTTTACCCCAACAGCCCCACGCACGGGAACGCAGACCCTTATTTACCCTCCCGGACCGCGCTTTGGCGAAATACGGGCTGATCTCTTTTGCTTCGATGGCCTGTGAAGGGACCATGTACGACTGGAGCGGGATCTATTTTCGCAAAGCAGTACATACCTCCGGGAAAGTCGCCACCCTGGGATTCGTCGTCTATATGATTGCCATGACCCTGGGGCGTCTTACAGGGGATGGGCTGGCCAACCGCTTTGGGATAAAGAACATGCTTACGTATAGCGGAGCGCTGATCTGTTCGGGCCTGCTCCTGGCCACGCTGTTGCCTTACCCGCTGGTGGCGGGCCTGGGCTTTATGCTTACCGGCTTCGGCGTTTCTTGTGTAATACCGATGGTTTTCAGTATGGCCGGCCGTTCCGCCGGTATAAGCAGCGGATCGGCTATCGCCGCCGTTTCGACGGTAGGTTATTTCGGGTTTCTGATTGTGCCCCCGCTGGTGGGCTCCGTGGCAGAAATAGCAGGCCTGCGCTGGTCCTTCGGACTAATGGCCATTTTCGGCGCCGCTATTACGGCATTGGTGCAACTCATGCTTAACGATGAAAAACCTCTGGGGCAGCCCGCCGAATCCGCTCCGATATAGCCTGCTCTTATCGGTTTCTCTACTTCTCCCTCATAGATTTGATCTATCAGTTTATAGAAAATGATGATCATATCCTATGAGAAGGGTTCGTACATTTGCGCATCTGGTTGCACCCTTACAGTTGCAACTCCTTTAAACACGACGGTTGCCCCCTTCAGAAAGAGTAATTTCATTATTTGTTAAAAAACAATTTTAATAGTATGCCCAACAGAGTCTTATCAATTGGCGAAAAGTTTCCTGCATTCAGGAAAAAAGCAGTAGTATCTATCGAAAAAGGAAAAGAATTTACGGAATTAACGCAGGAGTATGGTAGTGCAGAGGGCAAATGGACCGTAATGTTTTGGTGGCCCAAGGACTTCACCTTTGTTTGTCCTACGGAAATCGCCGAGTTCAACAAGAAGAACAGTGACTTCAGCGACAGGGACACCGTTGTTATCGGCGCTTCTACGGATTCTGAATTCGTACATGCAGCCTGGAGAAGGGATCACAGCGATCTGCGGGATCTGAAATTCCCCATGCTGGCTGATACTTCCAAATCATTGGCGGAAGAGTTAGGGATTCTGGATTCAGAAGAAAAGATCGCTTACCGCGCTACATTTATTATTGACCCACAGGGTATCGTACGTTGGGTAAGTGTATATGACCTCAATGTTGGCCGTAGCGTACAGGAAGTGATCCGTGTACTGGATGCTTTGCAGACAGACGAACTGTGCCCTTGCAACTGGAAGAAAGGCGAAGAAACACTGACAGAACAGTTAAGCCTGAACTAGTCTGGCTTATCTCCGGGCCAGGGTTAACGGAATTATTCATTTTAAACAACTGGAATTAAGATGAGCGCAACAGCAACTATACAGAATGAAACTTTTCAGAACTTATTGAATGAGCTGAATATCGCCGGCTATGAACCCTCTGCCAATGTGCAGGCATTGGTAGCTACGGAGTCGCGATTCCTTAAGGACCTGAAGATCAACGTGGGTAATGTGCTTAACAATGCTCAATACCTGAATAGGAAGGAATCTTTGTTATTGGCGTTGGCCGTGGCGGTGAATGAGAAATATACGCTTTTGCAGGATGCCTTCGCCGGCCTGGCAAAAACGGAAGGGGCTTCTGAGGCGGAGATTGCAGAGATCGTTGCCTGCACTTCCCTGATGAATACTAATAATGTATTCTATCGCTTCCGGCATTTTATGCAGAAAGATTTTTATAACAATCAGCCTGCCGGCATCAAAATGAGCATCATGGCCAACCCCGTGTTGGGCAAAGAGTTCTTTGAGCTGGTGAGCCTGGTCATCTCTTCCATTAATGGATGTGAGATGTGCGTGAGTTCACATGAGAAATCAGTATTACAGCATGGAAGTACGGAATCCAGGGTCTTCGAAGGAGTGAAACTGGGCGCTATTATTAAAGGCCTTATTACCGTACTTTCCTAACACAGNCAGGCTCCAATTAATCGACGAAATTTATTGCGGGAAGGGCTATTACCAACAGACAGGCACAAAAACGTAAAAAGGGACGATACTTATCGCCCCTTTTTACGTTTTATAGCTTTATTTACTTCTTGGTAGCTTGCCCGTCATAAAAGGATAAAAATTTCATATAATTATAGTTTTTACGAAGTTAAATAATCATACCCAAAATCGCCAATGATATTTTCATTAAAGGTTGAATTAAAATGATTGATTCTCCGGTATGGTGCCTAAATTTTGACCGAAGCAGAACTTGTCTCCGGCTTTAATAGCAGCTTCATTAGGAAATTGCATTATAAATCTATCAGCTAATCCTGACAAACCGTGTCTTGCCGTTAATTGAAGTTCCAAATAGGTGCCATTTTCTCTTAACGGAATTTCAATATTCTCCTCGGTAAAGATCGTTTGTGCGAATAAGGAAAAAGGATCCTTCTCACTGTATTTTCTTCTAAATCTATTAATGCTTGTCCAATCAGAAGTGTGTAATTTAACAGGGTGAATATCTACATTGAATCTGCCTCCGCTATGGCTTATTGGAGCCATTCGAAATAGCTCGATCTTCACGTCAAAAGCATGATATAGAGACTTGTTTACTATTTTAAACCAATATTTATTTCCCCGTCTGCATATATAGGGTGATATTAACAATTTGGGCCTTAATAAAAATAGTGCCAAATAAAGGAACATAAAGGCAACAAAGGTTCCTGCGAATAGATGNATCAATGCTGCTCCTATAACTTCATTAGGAGGTAATATATTAATGAGGTACATAATAACCCCTATAATTGAGCCTACTGTAAAAGTTATCGATAAAGGAAGTCTTATAGCTTTATAGGCTTTCGACATAGACAAGGACTGGGTTTAATTTTCGAGGGAGAAACTCAAACCCTTTGGTCAGGGCTTGAGTTTCTTTCAGGTTTTAAATTTACCCCGGATAAGGAACAATTTTACCTCATTCAGGACAACAAAATCAGGAAGCTTCACCCTGCCTGACCCCCTCTTCCTTCATATCCTTTTCCGAAAAAGGAGAATCCCCTTCAGGTAAGGATGAACTCACCATCATTACAACAAAGACAATTCTTTTTTTCTTTTTCTTGCTGGTTATAACATACTTCTTTGTAGCAGACATATTTTAAAATTTATAAGTTATGAAAAATAGGTTCCTACTTGCGGCTCCCTTTTTTAGCCGACGCCGGTTTACTGACAGTCTCTATTCCTTCCTCGCTCTCTTCATCTATGGCAGCCGTACCCTCCTCTTTCCATTCTCCGTTTTCCAGGCCGTCCGATTTTGCAGGAANTGCTTCCTTTACGATCCGGTCAGGCCTTCTGACTAATTTTTGTAAAGCCATGGCAGGCGATGAATAGATATTGATCGATTTCCATTGAGGACTTGCTTCGATAAACATTTTCTCCGCTTTATTAGCTTTCAGGAAATGCACTGGTTGCAGGTTCCCCCTTCGAAGGGCCTTGATCAGCAATTCTTTGGATTCCTCCGTTTTTAACTCCCTGATCGGATACTTCTCCAACACCTTTTCCAGGTCATAACCGTATTGCGAACGGAACTGCTTCACTTTATAATTATGGTTCAGGTCCATTTCCTCGAAATTCAATTGTAGCCAGGCATTATACTTTTCTCCTTCGATATTGGTTAGGTTTTTGTTCACTGCCCTCCCCTGTAACAGATTGTACGCTTCTTTAAGGGTGACGCCCGTCCCTTTGCTGATATAGAAGGTTTGCATCCTGTCCATCTCCGGGGCCTCTCCTTTTCGCAGCAACGCTTCATATTTATTAAAAAAATATAGGTCCTTCTGATCACCCCTTCTGAAATGAAGGACGATTTCCAGTTTATAGTCGTCATCATAGAACGACTCCGTATACAACTGAAACTCCTTTGTTTCTTTTACGATCTGTTGCTCCAGTTGTTCGTTGAGTGGGAGTTTCTCCCCAAAGCCCAGGTACTTCAGGCTTTCCTGGAGGAATTCTAGATTTTCGCCATTCATAATGATAGGTTTGTAAAAGTTAATAATAGGAAATCATATCAGCCTGGATCGTAACAGCGTAAAATTATACGCCTGTAACTGCAGATGCCTTCCCCCGTTCTTTTCCAATAGCTCAATGACCAGATGCTTACCCGAAGGAAGGGTAAACCGTGGCAAAACGATCACAGGAAGCTCCTGGCTCTTTCCCCGGATCACCTGCGCATTCCCATAAACATAGACAGGCGATAACCCGGTGACCTGTAACGAAGTGTTTTTCCGCCAGCGATTGTCCGTTATATAAAAACGGATACTGTCGATATCGTAATCAAGATGGGAATGATTACAGAAAAAAAGACGGAAAAAGATCATATTCTCCCGGGTATAGATGCCTTTTAACTGCATGATCATCCTGTAATTCCGGGTGTTTAAATAATAGATCCTTCGCTTGTCATTCTCCAGCTTCTCACAGCAGTCTTTCAGTGCTTCTTCATCGATGGGCGGGCTATTCCATGGGCGAATGGAAGGGGGACCCGTTGTTGCTGCAGCCGCATGGGCAATAGGAGACGAATAGGTAAATGCCCGGTTGGGCGGACTGGTCGATTGGGCCATTGCACTGGCTACCAGACCAATGAACAAACTTCCTGTAAGAATAACAAATTCATGTTTCATACACAGCCATTTTAAAGGTTAAAAAATAAAGATTCAACGTAAACCCCACTCACCCCGAGCCTGCCATAGTTTTAATAATTCCTGCCTGTTTAGGTGAATGGAGCAGTATTTTTTTACTTCCTCTTCTATTGCATTATTGATAGCCACCCGGAAAGCATGCGCCTGCAACACTGCCAATGCTGTGTATGGCTTTAATAAACTGCGCAGCGATAATAGCAACTCCTGTTTCCCCAGCTTTTTAATAGCTGATTGGCGAATACTGGCACTCAACTCACTTTTTACCACATTAGCAAGGTGAAAAAGATCTTCCTCTGCGTCCGCTTTACGGCATTCGAACCCCCGGCTCCCTGATTTCACCGGCCCGGATATTCCTGACCAATGTGCATCTGGGACAGCAGCAGCCTCGACTTCCTTTTTCAGGAAACCAATAACAACTGAATATTTATACCAGTTGAATGATACTACCATGACTTGATTTTTTCCTTCCTTGCACTTCCCCTTTCGGCCGAAAGGACTACTGCCCTTCAGTAAACCAAAACTACGACGCATAAACGCCGGTTCAGATTGATCGTAATCAACTCTGAAAATATATCTTGATTAGACTCAATGCGAGCGGTTGAGTCTAATCAATTCTTGATTGAACTCAATATTGACTCTTGATTATACTCAATCTTAGTTCTTGATTGTAATCAATTCGAATTTTTGAGAGGTAACTGGGATTTCCCCTGTCTATTTCTTTTGCTTCTCCTTCATCACGCGACTCAGCGTCTCCTCTCTCATTCCCAGGAACGACGCCAAATGCTTCTGAGAAACACGGTCCACAATGTCAGGCCGGTATTTGTTGAACCGGTCAAATCTTACCTCCGGCCTCCTGGGATACAGGATATAAGATTTAATATCGCTCCGTTTGTGATAGAACTCCGTTATCTTCCTCCCGATCCGTTCCAGAAAAGGATGCTGTTCATAAAGTCGCTCCAGGTCCGTATAGGAAATACTGAATACACGCGTATCCTCCAACGCCACAATACTCCCTTCACTCACTATCCGATCATAAAAACTATTTTTGAAAACCGCTATCTCACCCTCTATCATGAACCATAACGTTTCCTTCATAGACTTCAATCCGATATAACATTCCACACACCCTTTTTCAATATAATGCATGTGCTCACTCACACTCCCCGCCTTTAGCAAATAATGCCCTTTCTGAAATTCATTGGTTTTTATCACCCTTTGAAAATCTTTTACGAAATCCTCCGTCAGATGATCGAAAGAACCCAGATATTGTAATAACGCTTCCATAACTTGTACCCCGAGGTTTAAAAGTTGATTGATACTTGCACCATAATAAATAAGGGAGTAAGTATGTCAGGTAACTGTAAAGGAATGGAAATCTCAGGCAGATGAACAGACCTGTCAGGGACAGACAGACGAAGAAATGCTTTTCTCATGATAAGGTTCTCTTTTTTGCGCCTGTAATTTAAAAAAGGGAACCGATAGAAAAATTGAAAAAAGGATTTTTTTAAGGACAATTTGTCCCTTATATTATCAGAAAAATATTTCGTATTTGATATTTTGTCTCACCCGGCCATTTGCCGCAGTCCGGCCTATAGTCCCGCCAGATCCGATAAATTGCAGCAGCTCGGCGTTATAATAATATGATTGGACGCAGACTTCCAATAACCCATCACCATGGCCTCCTCCGTCAGAGAAGTATAACGCTTGCTGAACGGGATCTCCGTTTCCTGTATATTGTCAAACCCCGGATCATTCCCCGATTGTTTCACCAGGATATTCTTCAACGCTACCGCCCGCCGGCTTTTTACACTCACGGTATTCGATACCCCGAATAATACCTGCGGCTTCGTCTCCAGCCCGATATTAAAAACATATTGTTCCATCTCCTCGAAATCCAGGTTCTGACAATTGATATAAAGACACCCATCCCGGATCCCCATTACCTTCCCGCTGTAACGATGCCCCTCCGAAACGGACTTCACCAACACCTGCCCGTTATCTGACTCCCGCAAAATAAAAGGCGTCTTAATGATATTCTTACTGCCATCCGTCTTCTGATAGTATAAAAAATAATTTCCCAGATAATAAGTCTTAATAATAGATAAGGAAGATTTCCCCCCACCCATCCCTCCCCCCGACAAAGGGACCTTAGACAGACTATACCCATATTCCTCCCCCTGCCTTCCCCGCTCCCTTTGCCAGGCGTCCCAATCCGCAAACGGTACCTGGAGAAAAACCAGCAATACATTGATCTTAATATATTTTGCCTCTCCTCCATTCCAATAACTTTGCAAAGTCTTACCGCTGATCCAGTTGAAAACCTGGTACTCTCTCAGGTTCCCCAGGTACCGGACAAAATCATAGACCTGCTGGAAGTGCTTGGAGTGCTTCTCCAACTGCTGCTTACCGATGATCAGGTGCATCTCCACCAGATCCGTATTGACCATCACTTCCCGGGTGACCTGTTTATTGATCACCCGCGCTATCAGATTAAACTGCGTTCGGGTGAACCGGCTCCAGTTGACTTCCCTGCTCTTGCCTTTTAAAGCTGACACAATAGCTGGATTAACTTCCATCGCCTTCTTAATCTTATCGGATAAATACATAAATTCGTATTGTGAATAGTTATATATGTTTAATTCAGGNCGGTCCGGTACTTATAAAAAATGCGGTCATAATCTGACCAATGAATCTACTAAGATTTGACCAAACTAATACTATTGATTATCAGTTTATAAATGTATTTCCGGAAAAATTATTCGACTTATATTTTAACTCATTTGACTTTTTGATATTTATTATCTGATAACGGTTGCCTGATACATTCCGACAGTTGCATGAGAATTCTAGCGGTTGCTTGCTCTTTTACACCTATTCAGCTTTACAAAACCAAAACAACGCTTTATGAACCAAACCATTCGCTATTGGATGGCCCTTACTGCCATTTGGCTATGTTTGATTTATACCCGGCCAGCTTCCGCTCAGGATCATCCCGCCTCCACGGGAGAACACCCGGTCAAAGGAGTGATCAAAGACGTGGAAGGCAAACCCATCGGAGGGGCCACCATCCAGGTTAAAGGCACCCCCAAGGCCGTCTCCAGCGCCGCCGACGGCAGTTATTCCCTCTCCTTTGACAACACCAACGCCACCCTGGTAATTTCCTATGTAGGTTATGCCACCCTGACCATTGAAGTAAAAGGACGCACCCTTATCAACGTGCAAATGGAAGAGGCCCGCACCCAACTTTCCGATGTGATGGTAGTCGGTTATGGCACCCAAAAGAAATCAGACGTCACCGGAGCCATCTCCTCCATCAAGAACAAGGATTTTAAAGACCAGCCGGTATCCAATGTGGCCGCCAGCATTGAAGGCAAACTCTCGGGCATCAATGTCACCCAGCCCTCCGGAACTCCGGGAGCAGGCTTGCTGGTAAGTGTCCGGGGCGCCCAAAACCCCCTCTATGTAGTGGATGGCATACCCATGCTCAGCGAAAGCAATTCCTCGCTGGCCACTTCCTACAACACCTCCGGCCAGTCAGTAGGAGCGGGGCAGAACGTGAGCTCTATCTCCGATCTCAACCCCAACGATATCGAATCCATCGAAGTATTGAAAGACGCTTCCTCCGCCGCTATCTACGGCTCCCGCGCCGCTAACGGAGTGATCCTTATTACCACAAAAAGGGGTCGGGCCGGAAAGACTCAGTTCAACCTTAATTATTATACAGGTATCCAGCAGGTGGAAAAAAAGATCAAATTCCTCAATTCACAACAATTCGTCGACCTTAATAAAGAGGCCATCAACAACGATATCGCCGTGTACAAACGCGAATCTGCCGCCGCCGGCGCCGATACCTCCCGCTTTGGTCCGCTCTCCGTACTGCAAACCTTAGGCATTGTAGACGGCTCCGGCAATCCCGTCGCTAACCCCCTGCCTTATGACGCCAGCTCCGGCGTCAATACCAACTGGCTCGACCAGGTATTCCGTACCGCCCCCATCAACAATTATGAACTATCCGCCCGGGGCGGCAACGAAAAAACGAAATTTTTTATCAGCGGCGGCTACTTCGACCAGAGTGGTATCATCATCGAGAACTATTTCCGCCGCTTCAATACCCGGATCAACCTCGATCACCAGGCCACCGACCAACTCTCTTTCGGTACCACCTTCACGGCTACCTACTCCAATGACAAAAGAAGCTTCAATGACAATACCTATACGGGTATCGTCACCAACGCCCTGGGCGCATCCCCGCTCATGCCTGTATATGAAAAGAATGGAAAATATGCCGACTTCACCCAGTACCAGGCAAGCTGGTTATCAGACAACCCCGTCAAATCAGCCAAAGAGATCAACGCCCATACTTATACCAACCGCTTCATCGGATCGGTCTATGGAGAATATAAATTTCTCCCTTCCCTGAAATTCAGGACTTCCTGGTCGGTAGATTATAATGATGTATACGACAACCAGTATTTTTCCGCCCTCACCGTAGATGCCCAGACCGTAGGAGGTAAAATTCTGAATGGAGAGAACAAAGGACTGGTATGGCTCAACGAAAATATCCTTACCTGGCAGCACGACTACGGGGCACACCACCTGACAGCCTTGGGGGGCTTCACCCGGCAACAGGGAAATAACACCATCACCTATATAGCCGGCCAGGGAATCCCCCTGACAGGCAATGTCCAGAATGCTTCGGCGGCAGCCATCATCAACTCCGCTACCCAGACAGGCTCTACCTACTATTTCAACTCCTACCTGGCCCGGGTGAACTACGATTATAACGGCAAATACCTGCTGGCCTTCTCCCTGCGGGCGGACGGATCTTCCCGCTTCCCGAAAAATCAGCAATACGGTTACTTCCCCGGCGCCTCCGCGGGATGGAACCTGGCTAAGGAAAGTTTTTTATCGGACAACAACTGGATCAGCCAGCTTAAACTGCGTGCCAGCTATGGAGTGGTCGGAGATGCCGAGATCGGTAACTATTATAACGCCAGCTACTGGGCGCCCGCCCGCTACAACGGCATAGCCGGATTAAGCCCTCTCAATATTTATGACAACTCCATTCCCCTCACCTGGCAGAAGAACGCCACCTTCAATGCCGGAGTGGATTTTGAGATCTTGCATCATATCCTCAGCGGGTCCATTGAATACTTTGACGCGGAAAGGACCAAGGTGCTCGATAATACACCCATCGCCGGCACCACCGGGTTCAGCAACATTATAACCAACTCCGGCCATATCCAGGACAAAGGCTGGGAATTCCAGCTCTTTTCCAACAATATCCAGAACAATGACTTTTCCTGGACAACCTCCTTTAATATCTCCTTCCTTAAGAACACGATCAAAAGCCTCTCCGTCGACAGCCAGTTCATCAGCTCCTACAATGACCAGGCCCCGACACATATCCTGAAGACGGGTCAGCCAGTGGGTACTTTTATTGGCGTTAAATTCGCCGGGGTCGATCCCCAGACAGGAGATGCCCTGTACTATACAGCGCATGGCTCCAAAGAAAGGGCCGACCAGGTCAACTTCAGCCAGGACGTACAGATCATCGGTAATGCCCGCCCGAAATTCTTCGGAGGGCTTACGAATAATTTCCGGTTCAAACACCTTGACCTGCTCATAGCTATGCAGTTCAGCTACGGGAATAAAGTATATAACCTCATCCGCACCACTTATGAAAGTATCGGCTACAGCGGCGCTTCCACACCGGGCTCGGCTTATCTCGGCCAGGTCTATGCCAATAACGACACCCGCGTAGAACAACGTTGGAAAAAACCAGGCGACCATACGGTAATTCCGCGCGCCTCTTATCTTTTACAAAACTATTTTCCCAACTCCGACCAGTTCCTGGAAGACGGTTCTTTTTTGAAGGTCCGGACAGTCAATATCGGCTATACCTTCCCAAAGATCCGTTACTTTAATTCGATCCGCCTCTATGCACAGGTGCAGAACCTGCTGACCATTTCCCATTACATCGGATTTGATCCGGAAGTCAGCTCCACCGGGGGTGGAAACGACAAGACAGCAGGAGTGGACTATGCCGCCTATCCCCCCGCCCGTACGTTCACCTTCGGAGCAACGATCAGTCTATAACCTAACTCATTATAAAATCATTTCCGCATGAAACGATTATTTATCCTGGCCTCCCTGCTGTCACTGATCTTTCTCAGCAGTTGTAATAAACTGAACCAGGTGTCTCCTAATGATGTACCGCAGACCGTACTCTTTAAGGATACCAACAGTGTGAAAGAAACCCTGGTGGGCCTTTACAGCACCCTGGAGCCGGAAACCTATTACGGCGCCTACTACCCGATGTTTGCCGACCTCAACAGCGATAACGGTATTGCCGGAGGGTATAATAATACCTCCCTCAATGAATTCGGTTATTACAGCGTCACCCCCACCAATATCTATATTCAGAATATGTGGGTGGGATTGTATCATTCCATCGCTACCGCTAATCAGATCCTCACCGGGATCACCGCCCTGCCGGATACGGATGCCGGTACACAACAACTGATCGCCACTATAAAAGGACAAGCTCTTGCCATCCGCGCCATGGTTCATTTCGATCTCCTGCGCGCTTTCGGCTATCATTGGGATACTACTTCCGTCTATGGTATCCCGGTGGTGACCACGGTACAGAAGGCTTCCGACGTAGTGGCGCGTAATACGGTTGCCGATACCTATACCGCCATCATTAATGACCTGCAGGCGGCAGCCGCGCTTCTGTCCGGCGTCCCGGACCGCAATGCCAACTATATAAATCCCGCGGTGGTCAACGCCTTGCTGGCCCGGGTCTATCTGTACAAACAGGATTATGTCCACGCCGTCACCTACGCCGGCCTGGTGATCAGCGACGGTTCTTACACCCTCATGGATCAAAATAGCTTTCCTTCCATCTATAAACAGAAACTAAGCCCGGAATCTATTTTCGAACTGGCATATAACCAGCAAAGCCAGAGTTTTTTTAATGCTACCACCTACGCCCGCCCGGGAGCGGCATCCACGGAAGTATTGTTCATCGCTTCGCAGAACCTGCAGAATTTTTTCGCATCCCGCCCCGGCGACCTGCGGATCAATCTGCTGGATTATGCCAGCCCCAATTTTTACCCCAACGGAAGAACACTCAAATACCGCGGAGAGATCACCAAGGACAATCCCGCCTATATATTGCGCATTG
>JGI25616J43925_10000078_pt1 | contig 28585 bp, 17 predicted proteins | sample GraSoi2013_100cm_FD_43925 | JGI IMG/M metagenome (IMG submission 43925) | reverse complement strand
GGGCCGTTATGCAGGTTATCTCAAAGGGTTACCCGGCATCAGGGATTTCCAGAAGAGGTGGGTCCAGCTCAGGACCGGAGAGGAAGTAGAGGCTGTGCTGGATGAGGTGCAGGCCCGGTACGAGGGATATGAGATGCAGCAGGGGCCCATCGAGTTGGTCAACTACCACGAGAATTGCGCCTTATGAGATATCCTACCTGTCTTGCTGAGTTTGTTATTGCCCTGATGCCTCTCCTGTAATTTCTTTTACCGGATTGGAATGATTTGGTACATTCCGGTATTAAAATTATTGCATGAGAAAAAGAAACTATCTGTTGCTTCCGCTGATAATCATTTTACCGGCGCTTTTGCTGCAGACAAGCGCCCTGCTGGCCCAGAAAGGTAAAGAGCCGGTAAGAGTAACGGATCTGCTGAAAATAAAATCCATTGGCGGCGTCACCCTGAGCAAGGACGGCAACAAGGTTGCTTTCACGGTCACGGCCATCGAACCGGATCCCGATTCGAAGCTGGATTATAAATACGTCAATCATATTTACCTGGCGCCTTCCGACGGGAGCGCAGTACCCAGGGAGCTCACGGTGAAGGAAAGCTCTTCCCAGCCTGCCTGGAGCCCGGATGGCCGGCAGCTTGCTTTTGTGCGCCTCGTGGAGACCAAGCCCCAGGTCTTTATTTTATCGCTGGATGGGGGAGAGCCGGCGCAGTTCACACATTATAAGTATGGCGCCGGGACTCCCAAATGGTCACCCGATGGAAAAGAGATCCTTTTCTCTTCCAATATCCGGCTCAGGGAGCTGATCAAGGATTCCCTGCTGAACCCGGATCACCGGGTGCCGTCCTGGTCCTATGAACAGCCAGGGTTCGGGAAGAATGAGTCCCTACAGTTGTCTAAAGCTAAGGCTGATCCGGATGGCAGTATGGCAGAGATCCGGGCCTACCTGGACAATGATGTCGTGGATAAAAAGGCGAAGGTGGTTAGCAAGCTTGATTTCCAGGATGAAACAGGGGTGAATACGGAGATGTCCTTTAACCAGTATTTTGTCCAGGCCGTTCAGCCAGGGGTGGAAACCGACTCGCAGGCAGGGATTGGATCGGGCTCGCAGGCGGGCGCTGGATCCGGCCCGAAACCCCGGCCGGTGACCTATGGCTATTATCGCTATACCAATGTTGACTTCCTGCCCGATGGGCAGTTGCTGATAACGGGCAGCATCGACTCGACGCAGCATCCCGACCGGATACTGGAGAGCTCTATTTACCTGGCTGATAAGGATGGGAAAAATCTACGTCTGCTGTTGGGGGGCAAAGGAACCGTGTATAACAACGCCACGTTGTCGCCTTCTGGCAAGTGGCTGGCCTTTCAATATAGTACTACTTCTTTTGTCACCGTGCCTCAACTGGCTGTTTTGCCGTTGAAAGAAAAGGCGCCGGGAATAGAGCTTCCTTTCGACCGCGCCAAGGGCGGTTATACCTGGAGCGCGGATGAAAAATACATTTATTTCACGGCGCAGAGCAACGGCGGCGTGCCCTTGTACCGGGCAAATCTATCCTCGACAAAAGTGGAGCCTTTGTCCAATTACAATAGTGGTACGGGGAGTTATGATCTACGGGGAGGGAAGCTGGTATTCGTGCGGACGGAGGTGAACGATCCTTTCGAATTATATACGGCGGATGCGGCTTTGCAAAATCCTAAAAGGATCAGCTCCTTCAATTATGATTGGGTACAGAATAAGCAGCTGGTGCAGCCGGAGAAGCATGAATTCCGGAATGATAAAGGGATGACCGTCGAGTATTGGGTGATGAAGCCGGCGAATTATTCCCCCGGGAAAAAATATCCCTTGTTACTGGATATCCATGGCGGACCTTCGGCCATGTGGGGGCCCGGTGAAAGCAGTATGTGGCATGAGTTCCAATATTTCTGCAGCCGGGGGTATGGAGTGGTCTACTGTAATCCCCGCGGATCCGGCGGTTATGGATTGGACTTCTTACGGGGCAATGTCGAAGACTGGGGAACAGGTCCTGCCAGCGATGTATTGACGGCGCTGGATAAGGCCGTAGGTGAGGAATGGGCCGATACCTCGAAGTTGCTGGTCAGCGGCGGCTCCTATGCCGGTTACCTGGTGGCCTGGATTGTGGGGCATGACCACCGGTTCAAAGCGGCCTGCGCCCAACGGGGGGTCTATGACCTGGCTACTTTCTTCGGGGAGGGCAATGCCTGGCGCCTGGTGCCGAATTATTTCGGAGGTTACCCCTGGGAGCCCAAGGTAAAAGCTATTCTTCAGCGGGAATCCCCGATCACTTATGCAGACAATATCACCACTCCATTTATTATATTTCATGGGGAGAACGATCGCCGGACCGGCTTTGTGCAGGGAGAGATGTTGTACCGGAGCCTGAAAGTGCTGGGTCGTCCCGTAGAGTATGTCCGTCATCCCGGGGCCACACATGAGATCACCCGCAGCGGCGACAATCGTCAGCGGATCGATCAGATGCTACGAACCTACGAGTTTTTTGAGCGATGGCTGAATGGTAAATAAAGATGAATGGAGCAACTAAGAATAAAGATAGAATGAACGGTCAGGCAGGAATAAAACAGACTGAACCTCCAAGCGGGATTATTTAATACCTTTAGGCGATGAAAAAAATCCTATTTCTATTTTTGTCGGCGCCCTTATGGGGCGTTGCCTTCGGGCAGGATAAGACGGTCACTGTTTATACAACGGCGGATAAGTCGGACCTGCGCCTTTCCGAAAGCGGAAAGCTGTCTTTTTCAGCTTACAAACAGCCTTTGGAAACGGAGCCCTTTATCCTGGTGGATGCCACCAGGACCTTTCAATCTTATATAGGGATCGGGGGTGCGCTGACGGATGCCGCGGCAGAGACGTTTGCCAAATTGCCGAAGGCAGGGCAACAGGAATTACTCACGGCTTATTATGATCCGGTCAAAGGCATCGGTTATAACCTGGCGAGGACGAATATACAGAGCTGCGATTTCTCCAGCGGAAGCTATTCCTATGTCGGAGAGAATGACAGCCTGCTGAAGACCTTCAGCGTAGCTCATGACGAGCAATACCGCATCCCGCTGATCAGGCAGGCTATAGCAGCCGCCGGCGGCAAGTTGCGTCTGTTCGTCAGTCCCTGGAGCCCTCCTTCCTGGATGAAAGATAATAACAGCGTGATAGAAGGTGGTAAATTATTACCGGCTTTCGATCAGAGCTGGGCCAATTTTTATGTGAAATTCATCAAGGCCTATGAGGCAAAAGGAATACCGGTATGGGGGCTTACGGTACAGAATGAGCCGATGGCTAAGCAAAAATGGGAGTCCTGTATTTATACGGCGGAGGAAGAGCGGGACTTTATCAAAAATTTCCTGGGGCCAACACTGCAAAAATCGGGGCTGGGCGATAAGAAGCTGATCGCCTGGGATCATAACAGGGACCTGCTCTATCAACGGGCCAGCACGATCCTGGAAGATGCAGGCGCGGCTAAATATGTCTGGGGGATCGGTTTCCACTGGTATGAGACCTGGACCGGCGGACCAATGTTGTTTGAAAACCTGAAAATGGTGCATGAAGCCTTCCCCGCGACGAACCTGATCTTTACGGAAGGCTGCAAGGAAAAATTCAGTTATGACAGCCTGGGCGCCTGGTCATTAGGAGAACGTTATGGGTATTCAATGATCAATGATTTCAATAATGGCTGCACGGCCTGGACGGATTGGAATATCGTGCTGGATGAGAACGGAGGGCCTAATCACGTGGGTAATCTTTGTTTTGCCCCGGTGCATGCGGATACCCGTACGGGGAAGCTGATCTATACGAATGCGTATTATTATATCGGTCATTTTTCAAAGTTTGTCCATCCGGGAGCCCGCCGTATCGCGGCTTCCAGCAACCGGGCCCAGTTACAAACCACGGCTTTTGTCAATAAAGACGGAAGTATCGTAGTCGTCGTGATGAATACCACGGATGCTGCGCTTCCCTATCATTTATACATTAAAAACAAGGCGGCTGTTGCAGAAAGCCTGCCTCATTCCATCAGTACGCTAATTATCAAGTGATGATATCGTTTCGAATACCTCTTCTGATCGCGGTTAGAGCAAGTCTTCTGATCGCAGCCTGTTTTGTAATTAGTTCCACCGGGGCGCAGGCGCAGCGCAAGGTTGCTGCTTCGCAGGGAGTGGCTGGCAGTAAAGTGAATAAATGGTTGACGGATCCGTCCGCGTCGGTCTTCTTTGGGAAGCAGGAGGCGCTGGACTGGAAGCCGGGGGCGGGAAAAGCCTCTTCTGTCGCAGAGGCGGGAGGATCGGAGGCCGTTATCCGGGTGGATCCCGGGCAAACATTCCAGTCCATCGACGGATGGGGCTGGGCCCTTACCGGCGGCAGCGCCCAGCAGATCATTAAAATGAGCGCTCCGGCGCGGGCGGCCCTGTTAAAGGAACTGTTCGGGGTGGCGGGAAAGCAGATCGGCGGCAGTTATTTGCGGGTGAGCATCGGGGCATCCGACCTGAGCGATCATGTCTTTTCGTATGACGATATCCCGGCAGGGCAGACGGATACGGCGCTGGCGCATTTTGACCTGGGTCCGGACAAACAGGACGTCATCCCTGTATTGAAAGAGATCCTGGCGATCAATCCTACTATCAAAATATTGGGTTCGCCCTGGTCGCCTCCGGTATGGATGAAGACGAACCAGGATAGCCGGGGCGGGAGCCTGCTGCCGGAATACTATGGGGTCTATGCCCGGTATTTTGTCCGGTATATCCGGGAAATGCAAAAGGCGGGGATCCGGATCAGCGCTATTACGATTCAGAATGAGCCTTTGCATCCGGGGAATGAGCCGAGCATGCTGATGCCGGCGACGGAGCAGGCTGCGTTCATCAAGAGCGCGCTGGGGCCCGCTTTCCGCAAGGCCGGGTTGAAGACAAAGATCATTATCTACGATCATAATGCCGATAAGCCGGAATATCCCATTTCCATTTTAAACGATGCGGATGCGCGTCAATATGTCGATGGATCCGCTTTTCATTTATATGGCGGGAAAATTGAAGCCTTGTCCCAGGTGCATGAAGCTTACCCGGATAAGAATCTTTATTTCACGGAGCAGTGGGTAGGGGCTCCCGGGGATTTCAGTAAAGATATCCCGGAGCATGTCCGGAACCTGATCGTCGGGGCCAGCCGCAACTGGTCAAAAACGGTGATCGAGTGGAACCTGGCCTCCGATCCTTTTTATAAGCCGCATACCGACCGGGGAGGTTGTGACCGGTGCCTGGGCGCTATCACCATCGACGGAGATAAGGTCACCCGCAATCCCGCCTATTATATCATCGCCCATGCGGCCAAATTCGTACGGCCGGGATCGGTCCGCATAGCCAGCAATTCAGATGACAGTCTTCCCAATGTTGCATTCCGGACGCCGGAAGGTAAGATCGTGGTGATTGTTCTGAACGATGGGAATGGGCCTGCGGCTTTTTCAATTGACTATAAAGGGAAGCGGATCGGTGATCGGCTGGATGCGGGAGCGGTGGCGACGTATGTGTGGTGATTTCCCTATTTAGTCTTGCAAGCCCTTCAGATAGGCCGGGTAGTCTACCTTCATTAGTGTTTCGTCGGTAGTCCGTTTTCCTATGATTATGGTACGCATCTCGGACCACTCTGTTCCCATTGCATCAACCTTTTTTTTGAGTTCATCAAGATGGATATCTCTACAATAAATAGAAGTGCCCGGCTGCTGCTTCCACGATTGAGCAATCGTGCCAATATCAAAAGAGTCGAAACCTAATTCATCTACCAACTTAAAAACAACTTCCTTTGCTTTAGTATTGTCGCCTGAAACAGCTAAAGCGATACGATCTTTTTCGCCTTTAGGCCTGCCCAGATCTTTTAGGCTTGTTGCAAGAATGGAATTAAATACTTTAACAACAGGAATGCCCAATTGCTCTTGAACCCATAAGCTGTCTATACCACTTTGATCAAGTGCCGGTATGGCTCCATCGCGGACGTTTGGATAATAATTACCCGTGTCAATGACAACCACATCCTCTGGTAGTTGTTCAAACAGGTTTTTAGGAAGATCCTGCACATTCTTTTGAGGGATCGCAACAATTATCACTTTTTTATTTTTTGTCGATTCTTCTACAGAGGCTGCCTCTGCTCCAATTTCCCCGGCAAGTTGTTTTAAAGACGCAGGTCCCCGCGAATTAGCAATCGAAACGGAATGTCCCAGTTTAATAAATTTTGATGCCAGCCCGCTTCCCATTTCGCCTGAACCGATAATTCCTATATTCATTGAAATGCTTGTTGCCATAATATGTAACTTTTAGGTAACTCAAAAATATAGGTAACTTTTGAGTTACGCAAGTTTATTTTAAAAAAAGAGNAATTAAAAAATTTGCGCAGTCAAATAACTGCATTATNTTTGCAGTCAAATAGCTGCATAAAATGNAAATTCGTAGAGATGTGTTTCAAGCCATAGCCGACCCAACCCGTAGAGCAATATTGGGTTTGGTGGCTTTACAGGCAATGACACCAGGTGCAATCGCCGAAAACTTTGACTCATCAAGACAAACAATTTCAAAGCACATTCAAATTTTAAATGAATGTGAATTGCTAAATCAAACCCAATCTGGCAGAGAAATTCATTATCACTTCAACCCCAAAAAAATGAAAGAAATAGCAGATTGGTTAGAGCCGTATCGGAAAATGTGGGAGGGCAGATTAACAGCAATTGATGATTTATTGAATGAAATGAAAACGAAAAAAAAATCAAAAAAATAGTTAGCCAACAATTTAAAATCAAATGAGATGAAAAAGCAAATGTATCCTTGCTTATGGTTTGATGGTCAAGCCAGAGCAGCAGCAGATTTTTACTGCACAATTTTTCCTAATTCAAAAATAATCAATGATTCAGGAATGGTTGTAAATTTTGAACTTAATGGACAATTCTTTATGGGCTTAAACGGGGGCGATAACTTTCAATTTAACGAAGCCGTTTCTTTTGTTATTCCCTGTAAAGACCAGGAGGAAATTGACCATTATTGGTACAAACTCATTGCTGATGGAGGTCAGGAAAGTATGTGCGGATGGTGTAAAGACAAGTTCGGATTATCNTGGCAAGTAGTCCCAACCATATTAGGCGAACTAATGTCAAATCCTGAAAACGGGCAACGTGTCGTGCAAGCATTTATGAAAATGCGAAAATTTGATATTGAAGCACTGCAAAATGCCTAAGGTTATGAAAAGAAATAAAAGCATAAAAGAAACAATGAAAAAACAAATATGGCCAAGCAAATAGAAGTTACGAGAACATTTAACGCCCCAGTTGAAATGGTTTGGGAAGTTTGGGTGGACCCTGAGCTTGTTAAGAACAATTGAGTTTATTCAAAACTTATCTGACAAAGACGGCAATAAAACCGACCCCACGAAATTAGGTATGCCGTCTGACTTTCCTATGGACATAAAAACCGTTGTAACTTTCAGAGAAGTTGCAAATAGTAAAACAGAAATGACCGTTACAGAATTCGCTGATATGGGCACTATGAGCGACTTCGCACAAATTGGTTTGGAACAAAGCCTGGACAAGATGGCTGCTATTTTTAGTTAAACATAAAGTTTTATTTTGCAGAAATGTCTAATAATTCTTTCAGATAGCCTCCCCAGATAGTAGGATTGGAATGTGTTCCATGTCCCGAAGTCTGGTCCGTGATGGGCAATAAGATATAACGTCCTTTAGCGACTTTTTTAATTTCTGTTTCCATGATTCCCAGTTCGGGCGGGTTGACTTCATCATCCGCCGAATTGACGGCGAATAAAGGGGCCTTGATCTTCGACAGATAAGGTGAGGGATCATAGTCGCGGGAAGCGTCAAATGCATAGATCATATCGTTAGGGTCCTGTCTTTTCAGGAATCCGCTGACTCTGGCATCCAGGGCTTTTTCGGCAGCTTCGCGGGTGGGCGCTCTTTTCTGCAATTGAAGCGGGCTGCTGGTCATGAAAAAGAGGGAGGAATAGGCGCCCCGCATACCGGTTTCAGGGATGGTAGTATATTCTCCGCCTTTCCAGAGAGGGTCCGACTCGATGGCTTCGATGGCCATTTTGCGCATGATCCTGTTACGGCCGGCGATGGCTACCGGCAGGCTTGCCAGCGGCATGAGCGCGTCCATGAAATCGGGATAGGTGTAACCCCAGACCCAGGTATGCATGGCGCCCATGGAAGTGCCCATCACCAGGCGGAGGTGGTTAACGCCCAGTCCTTCGGTGATGAGGGTATAATCGGCCTTGACCATATCGTCATAGGTGTATTTAGGGAATTTCATATGCAGACCGTCGCTGGGCTTGCTGGATTTACCATGACCGATATTATCGGTGAAGATGATGAAATACCTGGTGGCGTCGAGCAATTGACCGGGGCCGAACAGGTGGCCTCCGAAACCAGGATTTAGAAAATTCCCCACCCATCCCGTGGTGCCGTGCATGATCAGTACGGCGTTGTCCGTCTTTCCATCCTTGCCTTTGTGTGGGGTGCCGAGGGTAGCATAATGCAGGCTGAGTTCCGGCAGGGTCTCCTTACTTACAAATTCGAAGTTCTTCACTTTATAATCGCCCTCGACAGGAGTAGGGTAGTTGGGTTTTTCCTGCGGGGTGGCCTGGCCGAGGGCAGTCGTTATCGTGGCAAAGGCAAGGAATAAAACGAGGACCGTGTGGCGGGTGATGGAAGTATTACGTATTTGCATAACCAATAAATTAAAAGAGGTATCCGACCATGAAATTAAAAAATATTATGATCTTTATGTAGCACCTATAAACTAATCAATGGAAAATAAGCTTCAGAGTTTCTACACGATCCGGTTTAATGACAGTGATCCATTCGGCCATCTGAACAATGCCCGGTATATCGATTATTTGTTGAATGCCCGGGAAGATCATTTAAAGGAATATTACCAGATCGATCTCCGGCAATTTGCCGCCCAGGGGATTGGGTGGGTGGTGAGTATGCATGAAATTCAATACATACGTCCGGCTAAATATAATGAGCGGGTTTGTATACAATCGGAGCTGCTGGAGCTGGCCGATTCACATTTGCTGGTGGAGATGCTGATGCTGGATGAGGCGGCGGAGAATCTCAAAGCNATTTTATGGACGAAGTTCACCTGCATCAATATTAAGACCGGGAAAAGAGAAAATCATTCCGCNGGTTTTATGGATTTTGCACGGACGATGCTGGCTCCCGGGAGGGACGGGCAGGGTGGGTTAAGAAACAGGGTNGAGATATTGATGAAAAAGCCGCAGCCCTGATCCCCCTAAAAAAAGTTATTTCAGGGGGACGGTGGTTTCTTCCACGTTCCACCCCTTTACCGATACGACCGGTGACGGGCTGTCCGCAGCCGGATGGTATTCCAGGGTGATCGTCCTACTGGCTCCGGGTACTACGGAGACGTAGTTATCACTGAAGAAGGCGGGTAAGATCCTTTTCTTTGTCCGGGGATCGATCAGGGCGATCCGGTTAAAGAAGGCTACGGGGCTTCCGGCGGCATTGCTGAGCGTCACTTCGATCTTGCCGGGTCCGGTCTTGTTCGCTACTACTTTCAGGCCTGCCGCCGCCATGTGCTGCAAACCGGAATATTGTCCGGAGCCGTCCGGCAGCCAATAGAAGTTCTCGCTGATAGGCTGTCTATTGTCATCAAGGAGGCGGAGGGAAAGGAATACCCCTTCTGCTGACCGCAGCTTGCTGAGCTGGCCCCCGATACCGACGTATTTGCGAACAGTAGCAGGGCCGATCTCCTCATAAACTTGTGTCAGCAGTGTTTCTTTTCCGTGGCTGTCATAGGTTTTCACTTCCAGCATCATGTTGCGATGGAAGCGGAAGGTATTGTTGACGATCTGCACCATATTCTCTATGGGGTCGAATTGTACGTGCAGGGGCTCGCTGCCGTTGCGAAGGCCGTAGAGGCAGGCATTCACGTCCAGGTAGTAATCGTACATCTGTCCCCGCAGGGCTGTCCAGGGGTTCTGCGTCTTCCAGATGATGGAGCCTGTATACCATTCCCACATATGCGAGCTAAAGCCTTCCATAAGGGCCCGGTACTGGTCATAATTTACCAGTTGGGCTTTCAGGGCAAAATCTCTCAGGTCTTTGACGGGGCCATAAGCGTAGACAGTGCTATCATAGCCGATATATTTATGATAGGCCCAGACAGGGTCTTCTTTGCCGGGGTATTGGGGGGGCGTGAGATGATCTGCCGGAATAAAACGTTCCAGCGACTCGTAATCTCCCACTCCTACAGATCCTACTTCCGAGTTGAAGGGGAAGGTGCGGTCGGCCCAGAAGGTCCGCAGGGGCTGGACGCCGTAAGGTCCGTCGCCATTGCCTCCCATGAAATTGAAGGACATGCTGTCCGAATTGGAGTAGTCGAAGAGGTAGCGGGTTCCGTCGAGAGCGGGCAGAATGGAATCCTTCATGGGCAGNAGGATATCATCNGTCGGCGTGATCTCGTTGCCTCCGCACCAGAAAGCGAGNGAAGGATGATTGCGGATCATTTTTACCTGGTCTGCTACGGATGCCAGGAATAATCCGTGATCATCCGGATATTGCCGGCGTGTCCATTGGTCTTCTTTTTTCTGGGGGTCGAGCCAGCGGCCATTGCAATCGCCCGAATTCCAGAAGTCCTGGAAGACCAGCAGGCCGTATTTATCGCAGGCCTGGTAAAATTCCGGTCTTTCCGTCAGGGCTCCGCCCCAGACACGGATCAGGTTGAGGTTCATATCCCGGTGGAAGCGGACTTCCGCGTCATAACGTTCGGGGCTGAAACGGAGGAGCTCGTCGGAGACGATCCAGTTGCCGCCTTTGATGAATACCGGCTGGCCGTTCACCCAGGCCTGACGGCTACGGGTAACTGTATTCCAGCTGGTGGAGATCTCTCTGACGCCGAAGTCCAGGGATTCTTTGTCGGAGAGGGCCGGGGCGCTGACGGATTGCGCACCACTGGCGCTATTGACAGGGTTAGCGCCGTTGGTAATTCCGAAGACGAGTTCTGTGTGGTAAAGAGACTGGGGGCCATACCCATTGGGCCACCAGAGTTGGGGATTAAAGAGGATATGGGCGGGCAGAAAAACTTCCCGTTTGGCATTCGCAGGCAGGGTCACCGGTACGGAGACCGTCTCGCCCTGCAATTCATATTTCAGCAGGCCGCTGACGGGTTGCGGGGACCTGTTCTCCAGTTCGGCGCTGACCCGCAGGATGGCGGGCTGCTGGACTTTTGCATCCGGCATTCTGACGCCGGGGACTTCGGTAATGATATGCGGGTTACTGATATTGACCGGGCCAGTCTTTTCGATGGTCACTTTGTCCCAGATGCCCGTGTTGCGATCCCTGATCGGCTGGATCCAGTCCCAACCGGCGACATATTGATGGGAGATGTTGCGGGCGATCTCGCCATCGCCGCCCTGTCCGCCATTGGGGTTGCCTACCGGGTCGGGCGGATAGACGATCACGGCCAGTCTGTTGAGCCCGCCTTTCGATAAAAAGGCGCCGATATTATAGGTCTGCCGGAGGTACATGCCGTGATGGGTCTTGTCGTTCAGCTTATGGCCGTTGAGGTAAACATCGCAACTGTAATTCACGCCCCGCAGATGCAGCCAGACTTGGCTGTCGCCATTGGGGGCAGGTTCTTTAAAGTCCTTTACGAACCAGTAGGTATAGTAGTCCCTGCCGGTGGTATAGATATCGGGAATTTTTTCATTATTCATGCCGTAAAAAGGGTCGGGCGCCAGCCGGTTGTCGATGAGGGTCGTCAGTACCGTGCCGGGTACGGTGGCCGGGATCCATTCTTTGAGAGAATAAGAGGGGGTGGAGATCTTTTCTCCGCCGGCCTTTAGTTTGCCGATGTTCTGGCATTTCCAGCCGGTATTCAGGTCATATTGATCTTGCGCGAAACAAACCTGCGCGAAACAAAAAGAGATGACGAGGGAGAGGGTGGTGATGATTTGCTTCATAAGACCGCAAAACTAAGGCAATGGGGATAGCTAAAAAAACTAAAGAACGGGTGGCTGCATAGCGGTCGCTATGCCGATCCGGTTCCAGGCATTCATGGAGATGATAGCCATACATGCATAGACAACAAGCGCTTTACAATGGAACAACCGGAGAAACCCGGATATTGCATCAGATCGTGCAAGCGTCATCCTCGCAAACACCGCCGTTTGTTTCTGCTTCAACAGAAGAAGTGGTAGCCGGCGGGGTTTCTTCCCATACTTTTAACAGGGTTTGCGTGAAAGCACTCACCGGCTGCGCCCCGGAAATCGCATATTTGTAGTCAAATACAAAGAAGGGAACTCCGCGGATCCCGATGGACTGAGCAGCCTCTTCATCTTTTCTTACTTCATTGGTAAAGGCATTGCTGTTCAGCGTTGCCGTAGCATCGATTCCTAATTCGGCGGCAAGCGCCTGCAGGGATTCATTCTGCCCGATATGTTTGCCTTCTGTAAAGTAAGCTTTAAAGAGCCGTTCTTCCATCTCATCCTGTTTGCCGTGGCTGGCGGCCAATTGGATCAGGCGATGAGCGTTGAAGGTATTGGTAGGGATCACTTTGTCGAAATCAATGGTCAAGCCTGCCGCTGCACCCGATGCCGCCGTCCGCGCAGTGGTTACTTTTGCCTGTTCGGGGGACATCCCGTATTTGCGAGCCACCACTTCATACAGATTTTCTTTCTTATCGGCGGGTGCGTCAGGGTCCAGCTCAAAGCTATGCCAGGTCACCTGGACCTGATCTTTATGCGGAAATTGTTCCAGGGCCGTCTCCAGGTGTCGTTTGCCTATATAACAATAGGGACATGCTACATCTGACCAGATGTCTATCTTCATATATACTTTATTTAACCCTACAAATTTACCGCTTTTTAAACCAGGAAAATGTCGGGGGAATGACTTGCACAAGAGGGCTGCAGGCCAATGCCCCGGAGGCTGACTACCCGTTCGGGTCCGCCGCACCTGCCGAACCCTTGGGATGCGCCTGCGCGATCTCATATTCCAGCTCGGGGTCGATGTTCTGCTGCTCCACCCTGCGGGCTTTTTCCATCAGTTCTTCATGGTGCGCCTGCAACCAGGCCAGCTGTTTTTTACCGTAAGACAGGTGGGTAAAGATCACATAGAGGACGGGAACGATGAAGATGGCCAGGGAAGTGGAGGCCAGCATGCCTCCCAGTACGGCAAAGCCGATGGTATTACGGGCGACGGCGCCGGCGCCGGTAGCCAGCACCAGGGGCATCACGCCCAGGATGAAAGCCAGGGAGGTCATAATGATGGGGCGCAGCCGGAGGCGAACGGCTTCCAGGGTGGACTTGATTAATTCCTCTCCCCGGTCGACGCGGACCTTGGCGAATTCGACGATCAGGATGGCGTTCTTGGCGGAGAGCCCGATCAGGGTGATGAGCCCGATCTGGGCGTAGACGTTATTGGTCAGCCTGGGCACCAGGGTGAGGGTCAGGATGGCCCCGAAGGCGCTGATAGGCACGGCCAGCATGACGGACAAGGGCACCGACCAGCTTTCGTACAGGGCTGCCAGGAACAGGAATACAAATACGATGGAAAACAAAAAGATATATACGGTCGTCGTTCCTGCCTTGATCTCTTCATAGGTCAGTCCTGAGAACTCATAGGTATATCCCTGTGGCAGGACTTTAGCGGCGATCTCCTTCAAGGCTGCAATCCCCTGGCCGGAACTATAGCCCGGTGGTGTCGACCCGTCTACTTCGGCGCTGCGGAAGATATTGAAATGGGTGATCAGGGGGGCCGTCTCCACCGCCGTATAGCTGATGAGCGTACTGAGGGGAAGCATCTGTCCCGCCTGGTTGCGCACATAATATTTGTCCATATTGGAGATGAGCGTGCGGAAAATCGTATCGGCCTGGATCACTACATGGAAGGTCCGGTTGTACAGGGTAAAGTTGTTGACAAACAAACTGCCCATATAGGCCTGCATGGTATTGAAAACATCGGAGATGCTTACTCCCATCTTCTGGCATTTGTCCCGGTCGACGGTCAGGTTGTAACTCGGGGTATGGGCGCCATAATAGCTGAAGGCCGTGGAGGTGGCCGGATTCTTCTTACAGGCGGCCACGAATTTCTTCACGACGGTCTCGAAAGCGTGTACGTCGTCATTGGTATTTCCCTGCTCTATCTGCATGGAAAATCCAGCGGCCCGGCCGATGCCCCGGATGGGCGGGGGCGCGACGACGACGACATTGGCATTCTTGATACCGGCGCGGGCGACCTCGCCCTGGATCACACTGATCAGGCCAGGTACCTGCTCTTCCGGCTTTGACCGCTGCCCCCAGGGGGCGAGTGTGACGAAGATGGTGCCGTTGTTGGAATTGGAGCCGCCATTGAGGATATTTAGGCCCGACAATGCCGCATAATGACTTACGCCCGGCGTATTGCCTACGATCTTCATCAGCTTCGTGATCAGTTCCACGGACTGGGTGACGGAAGAGGCTTCCGGCAGCTGATAGGTCACATAGAGCCGGCCGTCATCCTCAGAGGGGATGAAGCCCGAAGGTTTGGTCTTGAATAAGAGGATGGTGCCGGTAATAATGCACACGAGGATAATGATCACATACCTGGCGCCTTTGATAGCGCGGGCGACTCCGTTCCCATACCGGTCGGTCATGCGCTCGAATAAACGGTTGAAGCCGGCGAAGAACCGGGCTACCCAATTACGTTTACTCTCCTTATTGGTAGGGCGCAGGAGCAGGCTGCAGAGGGCTGGCGTCAGCGACAGGGCCGTGAAGGCGGAGAGGATCACCGAGATGGCGATGGTGATGGCGAATTGCTGGTAAAGACGACCTACGATGCCAGGGATGAAGCCGACAGGGACGAATACTGCCGCCAGGATGAGGGCGATGGCCACCACGGGGGCGGAGATATCCTTCATGGCATGATAGGTGGCTTCTTTGGGCGACATGCCCTTTTCATCGATATAATGTTGTACGGCTTCCACGACGATGATGGCGTCATCCACCACGATGCCGATAGCCAGCACGAATCCGAACATCGTGAGAGTATTGATGGTAAAGCCCAGGGGGATGAAAAAACAGAAAGTGCCCAGGATGGATACGGGGATGGCCAGGATGGGGATGAGGGTAGAGCGCAGACTCTGTAAGAACAGGAACACGACGACGGCTACCAGGCCCAGGGCTTTCAGCAGGGTATCCAGCACTTCGTTTATGGAGACCTTGATGATGGTCACCGACTCAAAGGGCACTTTATAATCCACATCCGGCGGGAAGAATTTCTTTAGTTTCTCCAGTTCGGCGTAGACGTTCTCGGCCGTTTGCAGGGCATTGCTGCCCGGCGCCTGGTAGATCATCAGGTAAGAAGCCCTTTTGCCGTCCACGAAGGAGTTGCCGGAGAAGGTGAATTTCCCTAGCTCTACCCGGGCCACATCCTTCAGATAGATCAGCCGTCCTCCGCGTTGGGCGCTGTCGGGGATAGTCTTAATGACGACATTCTCATAGTCCACTGCTTTTTGCAGCTGACCATTCGGCAGGACGTTCAGTTCATAGGACTGGTTCGGATTCTGGGGAGGAGCGCCTACCGCTCCCGCCGCTACGTATACGTTCTGTGCGTTCAGCGCGGCGGTCACATCTTTAGGCATCAGGCCGTAGGCAGCCATCTTATCGGGGTTGAGCCAGATCCGCATGCTGAACTGGTCGGTCCTTACCTGGATATCCCCTACGCCTGGCACCCGCGCCAGAGCATCTTCCACAAACACATTGGTATAATTATCCAGGAAGGTGATGTTATGGGTTCCTTTCGGCGCATAGACGGCCACCATCATGAGCTGATCCGGGTTACGGGCGCGGACGGTCATCCCGAGTTTGCTCACCACAGAGGGCAGCAGGGGGGCGGCGATGCCTACCCGGTTCTGCACGTTGAGGGCGGCGATATGAACATTCGTACCGATATCGAAGGTGACGCTGATATTCATATTACCGGAATTGGTGTTCGTGCTCTGCATGTATTCCATGCCGGGCGATCCGTTGACCTGCTCTTCGATGGGGATGGCCACGGTCTGTTCCACCGTCTGGGCGTCCGCTCCGGTATATTGGCCGGTGATGGATACGGAAGGCGGGGAAATATTGGGGTATTGGTCGACAGCCAGGTTGAAGATGCTGATCGTGCCTGAGATGATCAGGACGATCGATATAACGATGGCCGTTACGGGTCTTTTTATGAATGTATTGGCAATCATCCTTGAACAGGGTTGTATTGACCGTCTTTCGGATCCAGTCCGTGGAGGTCGCGTGATTTTTGTATTTCGTATTCCAGTTCGGGATCGATATCCTGCTGTTCTACCTTTTTGGCTTTTTCCAGCAGGTCATCCCGATGGGCCTGCAGGTATTCCAGTTTCTTCTTTCCATAGGCGGCCCGCGTGATCAGCACGAAGAGCACCGGAACGATGAAGATAGCCAGGGTGGAGGCGGCCAGCATACCTCCCAGTACGGTGAAGCCGATGGTTCTCCGGGCGACGGCGCCGGCTCCCGAAGCAAAGACCAGGGGCAGCACTCCCAGGATAAAGGCCATGGAGGTCATAACGATGGGCCGCAGACGCAGGCTGACGGCTTCCAGGGTGGACTTGATCAATTCTTCTCCCTGATCCACCCGCACTTTGGCGAATTCGACGATCAGGATGGCGTTCTTGGCCGCCAGGCCGATCAATGTGATCAGTCCGATCTGAGCATATACGTTGTCGGAGAGGCTTGGGACGAGTACCAGGGCGAGGATCGCTCCGAAGGCTCCGATAGGTACGGCCAAAAGGACGGAGAAGGGCACCGACCAGCTTTCGTACAACGCCGCGAGGAAGAGAAAGACGAAGGTGATCGACAACAGAAATATATAGACGGTGGTCGATCCTGCCTTGACCTCTTCGTAGCTGAGTCCGGAAAATTCATAGGTATAGCCGGCGGGCAGGACCTGGTCCGCGACTTTGGTCAGCGCCTGAAGGGCCTCTGTACTGCTGTGTCCTGCAGCGGGAATCCCGTCGATCTCTGCGGATCGGAAAATATTGAAATGCGAAATCAGGGGGGCCGCCTCNGTCGGGTGATAGCTGATGAGAGTGCCGAGGGGCAGCATGTTTCCGGCCTGGTTGCGCACATAATATTTATCCATATCGGAGATCATACTGCGGAACACGGTATCAGCCTGCACAACGACATGGAAGGTCCGGTTATAGGCGGTGAAATCGTTGATATAGAGACTGCCCATGAATGCCTGGATGGTGGTGAAGACATCCCCGACGTTGACGCCCAGCTTCTCGCATTTCTCCCGGTCGACGGTGAGGTTCCAGGCGGGGGTATGTGCGGAAAAAAAGCTATAGGCGTTGGCAATGCCGGGCGTCTTATTGGCAGTCTCGATAAATTTGTTCACGACCTTCTCGAAGGCATGCACATCGTCATTGGTGCTGCGCTGTTCGATCTGTAAGCTGAAACCGACGCTGGCCCCGATACCGGGGATCGGGGAGGGCTGGATGACTTCCACGTTGGCGTTGCGGATGCCGGCATCCGCGATCCGCTGCTGCATCACATCGATGATGCGGGGGACTTTCTCCTCCGAAGAACCCCGTTCGTCCCAGGGTTTGAGCTGGCAATAGATAGTGCCGCAGTTGGAGTTGGTGGCATTGGTGATGACGTTGAGGCCGGACAGGGCGGCATAGTGGGCTACGCCGGGAGTGGAAGCCACCACTTTCATCAACTGGTTCATCAGGCCGACCGATTGCGCCGTGGAGGAGGCGGGGGGCAGCTGGAAGGTGACATAGATATTGCCGTCGTCTTCGGAAGGAATGAAGCCGGTCGGCTTGCTGCTGAACAGGAAATAAGCGCCTGCGCAGACGCAGATCAGTAAAATCAGGATATACCGCGATCCTTTGATGGAGCGCTGCACGCCGTTGGAATAGAATTTGGTGATCCGTTCGAACCAGGCATTGAAACGGAAGAAGAATTTATTGATGCCTTTGGCTTCCTGGTTGATCTTCGTGGGTTTGAGCAACAGGGTGCAAAGGGCCGGCGTCAGGGACAGGGCGATAAAGGCCGAGATGATGACGGAGATAGCGATGGTGATGGCAAACTGCTGATAAAGACGGCCTACAATACCCGGGATAAAACCTACAGGCACGAATACGGCTGCCAGGATCAGGGCGATCGCCACCACGGGCGCCGAGATGTCTTTCATGGCATAATAGGTGGCCTCCTTCGGCGACATCCCTTTTTCATCGATATAATGCTGGACGGCCTCCACGACAATAATAGCGTCATCCACCACGATGCCGATGGCCAGCACGAAGCCGAACATGGTGAGGGTATTGATGGTGAATCCCAGGGGGATGAAGAAGCAGAAGGTGCCGAAGATGGATACAGGGATCGCCAGCACGGGAATGAGGGTGGAGCGCAGGTTCTGCAGGAACAGGAACACTACGATGGCCACCAGTCCCAGGGTCAGGAGCAGGGTATTGACGACATCCGACATGGAAACCTTGACGACGGTCACGGATTCGAAGGGCACGCTGTATTCGACGTCGGCGGGAAAGAATTGCCTCAATTGCGCCAGCTGCTTGTAGATCCCCTGGGCTGTCCGGAGAGCGTTGCTACCGGGGGCCTGGTAGATCTGCAGGTAGGAAGCCCTTTTGCCGTCGACGAAAGAGTTGCTGGAGAAGGTGAACTTGCCCAGCTCTACCCGGGCTATATCTTTCAGGTAGACCAGCTGGCCGTTGGCGGGGATGGTCTTTACGATGATGTTCTCAAATTCCGACACTTTACTGAGGCGGCCATTGACGAGGATGCCGATCTCGAAGGTCTGGGTCTTTTGCTGGGGGGGAACGCCGGCCGAACCTGCGGCGACCTGGACGTTCTGGGCATTCAGGGCATTGATGACATCCTGCGGGGTGAGGCTATAGGCCGCCATTTTCTCGGGGTTCATCCAGATACGCATGCTGAAGTCGTCCGTAAAGCGGGTAATGGTGCCTACGCCGGGGACGCGCAGCAGGGCGTCCTGCACGAACACATTGGTATAGTTGTCCAGGAAGGTATTGTTGTGCGTGCCATTAGGGGCATAGATGGCAACCATCATCAGCATGCTGGGGTTCACGGCCCGCACGGTGACGCCCAGGCGGCTGGCCACCGCCGGCAGCAGGGGAGATGCGATGCTGACCCGGTTCTGTACGTCCAGGGTGGCGATATCGATATCGGTACCGATATTGAAGGTGACATTCATGGACAGCAAGCCGTTATTGGTGCTGTTGCTTTGCATGTATTCCATGCCCGGAGTACCGTTGACCTGTTGTTCGATGGGCGTGGCGACGGTCTGTTCTACCGTCTGCGCATCGGCGCCGGTAAACTGAGCGTTGACCTGTACGATCGGAGGAGTGATATCCGGGTATTGGTCGATCGGCAGGGCGATGATACAAATAGCGCCGGTGAGCACCAGGACGATGGAGATCACGATAGCGGTTACCGGCCTTTTGATGAAAGTATTAGCGATCATATAAATAGAGTAATATCAATTATGTTTTGCCTTGTTGACGGTGGTAATAGCTGAGCCGTCGTGCAGGGCCTGTACTCCGTCGACTACGATCTGGTCTCCGTCATGGAGGCCGGATTTTATCAGGACGTTAGCGCCGATGGTCTGGCCTTCCTCTACTTTTACCTGGATAGCGTAGAGGCTGGGGCCCTTTTTGGCTGAGCTGTCGGAGGATGCAGTGGCGCCATTGCCGTCTTTATGGTCGGCGGCATCCTTGCCGCCGGCGCTGGCTGTCGAGTCGCCGGCGTGGCGGATCATGGTATCTTTTGCCAGGTATACGAAGTATTCTCCCATCTGTTCGACAACGGCCTTTCCGGGGATAAGGATCTGCGGGGTAGCTTCCAGGTTGTGTACTCTGACCACGCAGCTCATACCTGCCCGCAGGTCCAGGCGGGGATTCGGAAATACGAGGCGGACGCGGATCGTTCCTGTCTGGGGGTCGACGGCCCGGTCGATGACGGAAATATTCCCGGTCAGCGGGTAGAGGGAATGGTCGGGCAACAGGATGGTAAACAGGGAATCGAGGTGTTGTTGTTTGTTCCGCTGCAGTACCTGGTAATGGGCCAGTTGCGATTCGTTGATCAGGAAGTCGACGGCCATGGGGTTGTCGCTGGAGACGGTGACCAGGGTGGTCGTGCCGACCGTGACGAGGTTGCCCAATTTGACCTGGCTGAATCCGATGGTGCCGTCGAAAGGAGCGGTGATGATGGAGTACGTAAGATTGGTGGCGGCCGTCTTCAGGGCCTGCTCGGCCGCGCGGACTTCATTATCCGCGTTCTTCAAGGCGATGACGGCATGGTCGAGGACCTGTTTGGCAACGGCATTATGCGTGTTGAGGTATTGATAGCGATCGGCGTCCTGCTGGGCCTGTTCGCGGTTACCCTGAGACACTCTGAGGTTGGCCTGGGCCTGGTCGTAGGCAGCCTTATAGAGCCGCTCGTCGATCTCGTATAGTTTCTGGCCTTTTTTCACGTGAGTCCCTTCCGTGAAGTAGATCCCGGTGATCGCGCCCTGTACTTCCGCATGCAGGTCTACCTGGTTGAGGGCCTGAGTCGTCGCGGGGTAATTATCGTAGTAGAGAACGGGCTGCGATTTTACCGTGATCAGGTTAACAGGCGTGGGGAGAGTGGGGGCAGGCGGTTTTTGCTGGCAGGAAAAAAACGTTCCGCTGCTGATTAAAACCAAACTCAATGCCAGTCTATTCATAAAAGGGGGTGTATTAATGAGGTGATGTGTTTGACGATAATGTGCTATTGGGCGATATGATGATGTTGCTTTAATGAGGCCTGCTATTTTATGCTTTATTGATTGACGTTAATGACCCCCATGGATTTTTGCAGGTCGATCTTACTGGACAGCAGTTGGAACAGGGCATTCAGGTAGCCTATTTCCGAAGTGATCAGGTTCGATTCGGCTGTGATCACATTCAGATAGGCCACCACTCCCTGCTGGTACTGCAAGGTGACGATATCATAGGTACGCCGGGCCAGATCTACATTTTCGCGCTGGAAATTCAGATCGTAGAGGTTGCTTTTATAGCTGGCCAGGGCGGAGGTATATTCGGTATAGATCTGCGATTTGAGGTTTACTTCGCTCCAGTCCAGCAGTTGTCCCTGCAGGTGCGCCCGGTGCAGGCTCTGGGTCCGGGCGAAGCCGGTGAAGAGCGGCAGGTTGACGGACAGGCCAACATAAGAATAAGGATAGGACTGGGAAAAAAGGCTGCCGAAAGAGTTATTCTGAAATTCGTAAGGATAATCGAAAAAAGCTCCTACGGTAGGCAGCCAGGATTTTCGGTAATAGTTGACCAGCTGGCCCTGGATCTTTTTGGAGGTCTGGAGTTGTTGGAATTCTATGCGTTTGGGATATTGTAATTGTTGGGTCGTATCGAAGGCGATGTCCTTCATCATCTGAAGGGTGTCAAAGCTCACATTGAATTGTTGTTCCGGAGAAAGGCCCATTGCCTGTTTGAGAGCGGCGTATTGAGGGATGATATTCTCCGTAGCCGATTTCAGCTGTGTCATCGAATTGTTGAGGGTGATCCTGGCCTGATCATAATCCGTCTCGTCGACGATGCCACCAATATATTGGTGGTAGGTATCCTGTACGTTCTTGGCGAGGCGGGCCGTATCTTCTTTGAGGACATTGATCTGTTGCAGGGTCAGCAGGAGGCTGTAGAAGGTCTTGCTCACCGTCGCGACGATGTTGATCTTCGTGCTGTCGGTGATCTGTTCGGCCTGGTGAATGTATAAAGGAGCGACATGGGCCGCGTAAATCAGGGAGGGATTGAACAGGGTCTGGGTAGCGGACAGCACGGGGATGGCGGTATTGATGACGCCCGACTTCTGTTGCGCGGTGGCGCCGGTGGAGGAGTTCTTCACGAAGGAGGTCGGCAGGGATATATAATGGGTCAGGTTGCCGCTGATGCCGACCTGGGGCAGCCATCCCGACAGACTGATGGCATTGGTGGCCCTTGTTATGTCCGTATAAATCAGCGATTGATGGAGGGCAGGCTGATTCTTCAACGCATAGGTCACGCATTGATCGAGTGTCAGGGATTGACCCGTGTCCGGTTGATTACGGATGGGTGGAAGGCCGGCGGGCGATATTTGCCCTGCCGGCGAGGCCGGCGGCATTGGTGACGTTGGCGACGTTTGCGAAAAAACGCCGAGCGAACTACCGATAAAACTGATAATAAGAAGGGGAAACTTCACCGCTGCTGTAATTTTTAGCATATTCTTTTCAGGATCTTTTAAAATAGAAATGCAAACTGCGTACCGTATCAGCGGGGCAGATGGCATCTTTAGGCTAGCCGCCGTAAAAAATCATCAGGCAGTTGGAGTGTTGAGAGGCCGGAGTTCCAGGAGAGAAAATCCGGTTGAAACAAAGATGCTAGAATTTTTATAAAAGAAAAAGTAATTTCTTCATTATCAATGAATTTTAATACGTTTTAATCCCGGTCCGGGAACGGAAACCGGGCAAAGAAGGGGATTGGCCCGGTCAAATGATTTTTGAGCCTTTGGGCCGTTAATTATGGAATTTGCAGGAACTGAAGATGCATTAATATTTAATACTGTCCTCCGGCTCCGCCGCCTCCTCCTGAGCCGCCGCCAAACCGGAAGTCGTTGGAGGGTGTGGGGGGAGTGGTAAAGGATTCGGCAATTACGAGGGATTCGATAGGAAGGCTTTGTAAAAGATGCCGGTCGTCCGTCACTTCCCCCGTGAATCCATGCCGGGGCACACGCAGGTGTTTAATAAGCACATAGGATACGGCTATCAGCAGGGCGCCTCCCAGGACCAGGGCCCATTCCATCGGCAGGACATGATAATAATTCCGGATGGTCAGAACGGCGGCAGCTATCAAGCCAAGGCCTACCCATAAGAAAATAACGTCTTTTTTGCGGATACCCTGAAAGATATAAAACAAGGGCGTGGCTATCGTCAGGATCCAGAAGAGCCAGCCCATGGGAAGGCTTTGCCCGGGTTGAAGGGGTAGGTTCAGCAAAGCGACACCGGCTTCCCGCACGACAAAATAGTTACCGGCGAGGTAGAAGCTGAGAAGGCAGGCCGCTTTGATAACCACCGTAGTACAAACATGGTAGTGCCGGAGCTTGGAGTTAGAGGAAAGGGCTGCTGCCAGGAAGTAGACCGCTATGGAAACGGCCATGATCAGGAAGGGAAGGAGGGTATTAGCCAGCCCGCCCAGCGACGTCATCGCCTTAAAAAGAATGGCCAGTAAAGCGGCATATGCCAGGAGGGCCATCAGTTGATCGGCAAAGCGGAGGGTCGAGTAAAGAGCCACCGTGAAGATCAGCAGAAACAGGGTGAGCATGGGAAGGTGATCGACGGCGATAGAGATGCCCGACAAGACTAAGATGCCGGCCATCAATAATAAAGCGTCGTCAACTCCCGATTGGAAATGCCGCTTGCTGTGCACCATTGCTTCCAGGATACCATAGCAAACTAACCCGGAGAAGATGAACAGGACTCCGAAGCTATTCGAGCCTGCGCTGGTCAGCAGGGCGAGCAGCCCCAACGTAAAGACGGCGATAATGACGGTCAGTATGAACAACCCGATACGGATAAAAATATTGGGGGTATAGAAGGGGACGGGATAGGCAGCACCAATCTGCGTGTGCTCTTCTTTCGTGATGCAATGGGTTGCCAGCGCCTCAGCGGTCTGTTCCTCAATGATCCTGTTATCCAGGCTGGTGCTATTGTAGGCTATCATGGGCTTTGATTTTTTTGTTCCAGTACATCAGGAGACGGATTAAGCCTACTCCGGAAAAGATAAAGTACAGCAGTCCCAGATAGATGGGCGTCGCATCGCCGGACTTGTCAACGAGGACCCAGAGGATCCGCACGACTACATAGCTCAGCGCGATGTAAGTATAAAGGGTAATGATCAGTAAAAAATAAAAGGAGCTTCTTTTGATCGCCAGCCGGTAGAAAAAATAGGCTAAACCCAGGAGCAACGAGAACCAGAGTCCGTAAATATGGGCATGGACGAACAGGCCTGCCAGGCCGGAAACGAACAGGATATGAACGCCGAAGTTGGTAAAGGTAAATTCAAAATGCCGTTTGAAATTCCTGCGTTCGCTGGTCAGCCCCATGAGGACCAAAAGAACTCCCAGGGCCAGGCCCGTATAGATAAGCCGTTCATGGTCGAAGTTATTCTCTCTCAGTATAGTCAGAGGCGTCACGGCGATACCAGCCCAGGCGGCCAGGTTGGTAATGGCAAGGCTAAGGATACCCAGGTGATCGAAATAATAGGCGCTGAAAAACAGGACGATCATGGGTATGAAGGTCGCTAACCCATAGGCTTCGCCAAAAAAAGCATATTCAAATTGCAGGTAGCCGATGAAGGTGATAAAGGTAAGGCAGCCCAGGAGCAGGATGTAATCAAAAAATGAATTGGGTGCAGGTACCTGGAGACGGGAGAAGGGGGGCTTGTTACGAAAGCAGTAATAAAAGCTGCCGGCGCAGACCAGGGCTATAAAGATCAAAATGACCTGGTGCCCGATCGTGTCGATATTCTTATATACCAGGACGCCCAGCCCTCCGCTGAGCAGGATGATCCCCAGGTAGAGGATCGTTCGCAGCTCCCAATGCAGGGAGAAGAGGCGGTGTTCTTCGAGGGCTTTTACTTTCTGTGCTGCATTGTCCGAGATCAGCCCTTCTGCCTGTAATTTTTTAAATAAATCCGGGTCCATATTGTAGAATTCCAGAAATATAATATAATTATTTGATTTTCTTTCCCGGCATCTGCCGGCCGTTCTGATAAAGCACCAGCTTTTCTATTTTCCCGTCGGCACCTTTGATGAATTCGATCTGTGCGTCTACTATTTTCAGGAAAAAGAAATTCTCTTTTTCAGCAAACAATTCCGCTTTGCCTTGTCCGGTAGCCTGGCTGATCAGTTTCCCATTTTCCAGGGTAATGGTTATGACAAATCCGGGCGTCAGTTCATATCCACCGGTATACTGTTGCAGGGTGGCCGTATCCAGGGTGATCTCTTTTCGTTCTTTGGGTAAGATCACTTCTTTGCCGTTCAGCAGGGTGTTGATCTCTGTAGCGATTTTTCCGAGAGCGGGCGAGGGCTGGTTATCCAATAAAATGATACAGGTTCCGTCTTCCGGCACCCGCAGGATAAACGACACAAAACCGGTTATACCGCCGCCATGCATCACGATTTTCTTACCAAAGGCGGAATCAATGCCCCAGCCATAGCCGTAGCCTGATTTATAGGGGGTGAACGCTTTTTGCAAAGAAGCCTGGCTGATGATCCCGCCGGTGTAGAGGGCCCGGTCCCATTTATACAGATCTCCTGCGGTGGTATACATAGCACCAGCGGCAAATGATACGGAAGAGTCAACGATATCGGCCGGCTGGTCCGATGATGGAGATGGATAGCCGATGGCTTTATCAGGGCTGGTCAATCCGGTAAAATCAAATCCGGAATGCCGCATTTGCAGGGGCTGAAAGATCTGTTCCCTTACCACCCGGAAGTACGGTTTGCCGGTTATTTTCTCTATGATATATCCCAGGAGGATATAGCCGGAATTGCTGTAACTGAATTTTTCGCCGGGGGAAAAGTCCAGGGGGGTGTTCTTAAAGCGGGCGATCAGGCTGTCCCGGTTAATGGGGTGGGTCGTTTTATGTTGCATGAAGTCCCCATCATTCGTGTAGTTGTAGATACCCGAAGTATGGGTCAGCAGGTTTTCGATCGTGATCTCACCACCATGTGGATAGTCGGGGATGTATTTCGATAATTTGTCCTGCAGCGACAACTTGTTCTTTTCCTGTAACTGCAGGATGATGGCCGAGGTAAATTGTTTGGTAATGGAGCCTATCTGAAAAATGCCGTTGCTATCATTCCAGGCATGGTCCTGTAGGTTCTTATAGCCATAGCCTTTTTGTAAAAGGACGGTTCCTTGCCGGGCAACCAGGGCCGAGCCGTTGAAAGAATGTTGTCTTGTGTAGGCTGTCAGCAGAGTATCCAGCTTTTGGGGGAGGGTCTGGGAATGCGTGGAGCAGGCAGGGAGGATCACCCACAGGAAGAGAAGGATCTTTTTCATGGAGAATGTTTAATTATGGAGCTAATGTAAGCCAAGTTTTTCAGTCAAACGCATCGGGGCGTGATTTTTAAAACCGGGCATTCCCTGTATCAAAACCGTACGCTCATGGCCGTGAGCGATCATTAATTAATTGATTTGTAAGGCGTCATAAAATTGGTATTGTCTTGGCGGGAAAAACGCTAATTCCCCCACTATGCTGAAAAACTATTTCAAGATCGCCTGGCGCAACCTGCAAAGGAACAAGGTGTTTTCCTTTATCAATATTTTTGGCCTGGCTATCGGGCTGACGGGTTGCATGTTGCTTACGTTGTATATCTGGCAGGAGAACAGTTATGACAGTTATCATCCTCATATTGACCGGCTGTACCAGGTTGCTGCTGTTTATACGGATCATGATGGCAAGGGAAGTCGTTTCGCGGGTTGTCCCCACACGCTGGCGGAGATCTTCAAGGCCTCGTATCCTCAGGTGGAGGTTACGGCCCGGATCTGTGGTCTGTTAGGGACGGACAAGACCTTGCTGCAATATTCTGCGCCGGGAGAGAATACGCGGTCCTTTAATGAAGAGAAGGGGTATTTGGCGGATTCCGGTTTTTTCCGGCTGTTCAACTATGATTTTGTGGAAGGCAATGCGGCATCGGCGATCAGCGGACCCTATTCCATTGTGCTGTCCAAAGAGATCGCCGACAAAATCTTCGGCGAGAAGCCGGCATTGAACAAGGTGGTCCACATCAGCAGCAATTTCAATGGGGAGCATGATTACACGGTCAGCGGGGTCTTTCAACCGATAAAAAGCCCTTCTCATATCGACGCGCGGTTCTTCTTATCTATGTATGGGGGTGAGACGGGTGATTTCTTACGGACGAACGACAACCCGAGTATGATCTCCAATACTTATTTCTATACGTATTTATTGTTGAAGGAGGGGAGCGATCCCGCCCAGCTGGAAAAGCGATTTCCTGCTTTTGTCGATACCTATATCGGCAAAGAACTGAGGACGGTGGGATCAAAATTGAGTTATTTCCTGCTCAGGGTGAGGGATATTCATCTGCATTCCAATATGGAGTACGGGGATATGACGCCATCCGGTAATGTAACGTATCTCTATATCCTGGCTTCCATTGGTCTGTTCACGCTGCTGATCGCCTGTATTAATTTCATGAACCTGGCCACGGCGCGATCTACCAAGCGTTCGGCGGAGGTGGGGGTGCGCAAGACGCTGGGCGCCGGGCGGGCTTCGCTGGTGCGTCAGTTCCTGGGAGAATCCTTATTGATGGCGCTGCTTGCTTTGGGGATCGCTGTGTGTCTTTGTAATCTTTTGTTGCCAGCCTTTGCCCGGCTGTCGGGGAAGACGATCGTTTTGTCGGCGTCCGAGGTATTCAGGATCGGATCGGGTTTTTTCGTGCTGGCTATTCTCACGGGTTTAGTGGCCGGCAGTTATCCAGCCCTGTATCTTTCTTCTTTCAAACCTGTTACGGTCCTGAAAGGGAAGATCACGAATTCACTGGCGGTCGTGTCCTTACGGAAGGGGTTGGTGGTCTTCCAGTTTTGTATTTCCATTGTCCTGATCATCGCGGCAGTCATCATTGCGAACCAGCTGCATTTTCTCCGCAGTGCCGACCTGGGATTTACGAAGGATCAGCAGCTGATCCTGCCGCTACGAAGTGATAATGCCCACCGTCTTTTTATTCCGATAAAGGGGGGGCTGCAAAAGGGGCCTGGTGTTCTTTCGGTGGGGGCTTCATTTTTTTACCCGGGGTTTACAGGATGGAATGGGCTGTATTATGCCGAAGGGAAGGGCAAGACGGACGATCAGCATTTCGATATCAATATGGTGGACTACGACTTTATGAAGACGTTGCAATTAAAAGCATTGGCGGGGCATGTTTTTTCGGATCAATTTCCTGCCGACAGTGTGGACGGGATCGTGCTGAACGAGAAGGCCATGCATCAGTTNGGGTATACNCTTTCTACCTGCATCGGCAAATCGGTATACCATGATAACGGGCAGAATGGCCGGTTCCGGATCGTCGGGGTGGTAAAAGATTTTCATTTTGAGGATCTGCATAAGCCGATCAATGGGCTGGTGTTCATCGTGAACAACCGTCCTGTTTACAATTATATGATCGTGCATGTCAATGCTGCACAGATGTCGTCCACGCTTGCTTCGATCAGGCAGGTATGGCATAAGCTGAATCCCAATGAGCCCTTTGAGTATTCTTTCCTGGATGATCAGTTCCAGCGACATTATGAGGCGGATAACCGCCTGGCATCTATTGTAGGGTATGCCACGGGTATCGCTATTTTCATATCCTGTCTGGGATTATTTGGACTGGCGGCTTTCAGCGCCGAGCAGCGCACGAAGGAGATCGGCATCCGCAAGGTGCTGGGAGCCAGTGAGCGTAGTATTGTGGCGCTGCTGTCGGGGGATTTTCTAAAGCTGGTGGGGATTGCG
>JGI25616J43925_10000071_pt1 | contig 29414 bp, 32 predicted proteins | sample GraSoi2013_100cm_FD_43925 | JGI IMG/M metagenome (IMG submission 43925) | reverse complement strand
CTGTTAGATCTCGCCTCTCCAGGGGGAAGGCTAGTATTTTATGGCGCCACCCGGGGGAATCCTTCCGGCCTCGTGGCCAGACGGATATTCTGGAAGCAATTGGACGTGCTCGGGTCCACTATGGGCAGCCCGGAAGACTTTCGTTCGATGATCACGTTTGTGCGTGAACATGCGATTCGGCCCATAGTAGACAAAATATTCCCTTTCGAGGAAGGGGAAGCGGCCTTACGGTGGATGGACGATGCCCGGCAGTTCGGGAAAATCGTTATAAAAGTCAGATAAGAAAGTTATCCCTTGATGGCTGCAATACCCGGCAATACTTTGCCTTCAAAATATTCCAGCAGCGCTCCGCCACCGGTAGAGACATAGCTCACTTTATCGGCATAGCCGAATTGATTGACAGCTGCTACAGAGTCTCCGCCACCTACCAGGGAGAAGGCTCCTTTTGCAGTGGCTTCTGCCACGGCCTTGGCGATCGCCTTGGTGCCGTGTTGAAACTTTTTCATTTCGAAGACACCCATCGGGCCATTCCATAGAATGGTCCTGGACTGATGGAGTACATTGGTGAATTGCTCGCAGGCATTCTCTCCGATATCCAGTCCCATCCATCCATCGGGTATATTATTGCTGGGGGCGGAGGAATCATTGGCATTCGCATCGAATTTATCGGCAATGATCGAATCGGAAGGCAGGTGAATGCGGACGCCCTTAGCCTCAGCCTTTTTCAGCAGCTCTCTGGCTGTGTCCAATCGGTCGTCTTCACAAAGGGAATTCCCGATCTTGCCTCCCTGGGCCTTCATAAACGTATACGCCATACCGCCGCCGATGATGATATCGGTAGCCCGTTCCAGCAGGTTTTCTATGATGAGTATTTTATCGGACACCTTAGCTCCGCCGATGATGGCGGTGAAGGGCCTCTCCGATTGGTGCATTATTTTTTCCGCACTGCTGACCTCGCTCTCCATGAGCAGGCCGAACATTCTTTTCTCTTTGGGGAAGAATTCAGCGATCACCGCAGTGGAGGCATGGGCCCGATGGGCTGTTCCGAAGGCATCGTTGACATAAACATCTCCCAGTTTAGCCAGTTTCTGCGCAAAGGCCTTATCTCCTTTTTCTTCTTCTTTGTAAAAGCGGAGGTTCTCCAGCAAAAGGACTTCCCCGGATCTTAGCATGCCGGCGGTCGTATAGGCTTGTTCGCCGATGCAGTCATTGGCAAAAAGCACGGGGACCGCGGCCTTCGAAGGCTGGCCGGATTTTTCGGGAGCATTGAGGAGCTCCTGCAAATGCGGGACCAGGTGTTTGAGTGAATATTTTTCGGTAGGTCCGTCTTTGGGACGGCCCAGGTGGCTCATCAGGATGACGCTGCCTCCGTCGGTCAGGATCTTTTTGATGGTAGGAATAGACGCCCGCATGCGGGTGTCGTCGGTGATCTCATATTTATCGTTCAGAGGGACGTTGAAATCCACCCGGATCAGGGCTTTTTCATTCGCAAAGTTGTGCTGGCTGAATTGGCTCATAAATAAAAATAAAAGTAAGCGGCCCGGTGTATACACCGGGCCGCCTGGATAAATCTTATTTGGAAATCAATTTGGCAAAATAGTGCAGGCTGCGGACGAGTTGGCTAACATAGCTCATTTCATTGTCATACCAGCTCACAGTCTTTACCAGTTGTTGGTCGCCGGCGCTGTTGACCCGGGTCTGGGTAGCATCGAACAGGGAGCCGTAGGTAATGCCGACGATATCGCTGCTGACGATCTCGTCTTCCGTATAACCGAAGCTTTCGTTAGTGGCGGCCTTCATGGCGGCGTTCACTTCTTCGAGGGTTACTTTCTTATCCAGGATGGTCACCAGTTCGGTGAGGGAACCGGTAAGGACAGGGACGCGCTGAGCTCCACCATCGAGTTTGCCTTTCAGTTTGGGCAGAACCAGGCCGATGGCCTTGGCAGCACCGGTGCTGTTGGGGACGATGTTCGCGGCTGCGGCCCTTGCGCGGCGCAGATCACCTTTGGGGTGGGGAGCATCCTGTGTATTCTGGTCATTGGTATAAGCGTGGATCGTAGTCATCAGGCCGCTGACGATACCGAATTTGTCATCCAGTACCTTTGCCATAGGCGCGAGGCAGTTGGTCGTACAGGAGGCACAGCTGATGATGGTTTCGCTGCCATCGAGGATGTCATGGTTCACATTGAAAACAATGGTCTTCAGGTCACCGGTAGCGGGAGCGGAAATGACGACTCTTTTGGCGCCGGCGGTCAGGTGTAAAGCAGCTTTATCCTTATCGGTGAAGAAACCGGTACATTCCAATACTACGTCTACGTCATGCTGTTTCCATGGAATTTCAGCCGGACTTTTCTGGGCATATATCTTAACTTCCTTGCCATTGACGACAATGGAGTTTTCGGTCGCTTTTATGTCTTGTTCGAAACGGCCCTGGGCGCTGTCATATTTCAGAAGGTGAGCCAATACCTTAGGACTGGTCAGATCATTAATCGCCACTACGTCTATTCCTTCCAGACCGTGAATCTGGCGATAGGCCAAACGTCCGATCCTGCCAAAACCATTGATAGCAACTTTAACTGTGCTCATAACTAAAAGAATTTGAATTTTAATTTAAGGCAGCTAAGTTACACTTTTGGAAGGTTACGGTATTGTAAATTTTTGGCTATCAATTTTAAATATCTTCTAATTTTCTTGTATCCAGGGGCTTGTTTGGCCGGAATGGACGTTGGGCATAATAGGATTGGGAAAAAGAGGACCTGGAGACTATTCCGGAAGTGGCAAGCCTGTTTGGAAGTAGTAAAATGCTGTCTGAGCGGCATTTGTGAAGAATTGTAAAACTAAGATGGTAAAAAATTTGGCAGTATTTCCAGTTGACTATATCTTTGCACTCCTTTAACGGAAAAACCTGTTAGGGCAACCGAGCAAAACGCCGCGTTGGTCAATCGGTTAAGACGCCTCCCTTTCACGGAGGAATGAGGGGTTCGACTCCCCTACGCGGTACTGACAGGGAATTTTCAAGATCAACTTGGAAATTCCCTTTTTTATTTTCCGTGCATGTAGCTGTTAAACAGCTTGTTAAAAAGATAAACTGGTTGGAACTCTCGGTTAGACATTGGTGAGATTTCGCGTCGTAGAAAACACCCTCTGGAAAAAGTGTTTTTTGTATCCGTCTTTTATTTTCGAGATCGCTGGAAACCCATATGCGACTGAGTTTCCCGAGCTTTTCAAGTGAAACCGTCAATAGCTTATCGAGGTTAGACAATGACGGGATCACCTTGTTCAATTCCTTGCCAACTTCCTGTATCCGTTCATTCAGGTGCGCTAATGTCAGATCGTAGGTTTCTTTATCGATTTCGCCTAATCCCTGACGAATTTTCAGTTTTTTTACCTTGTCATTCAATTCAGCCATTTGGGATTGCAGGACAGTATCGTTTTGCGACAGGCCTTCATTAAAATGATGAAACATTTTCTTCAGTTGTAATATAACCAGTTGCTCGATCCCTGCGGGCAAGCGGTAACGATCTAAAAGCTCGACAAATAGATCATTTGCCCCCTTCCTTTTAGCCATAGGCGTCGTTTGGGCATTCAGACTGACGCCGGAACAATGATGACACTTATAATAACTAAGGTCTTTCTTCTTAACCGTGTAGCCGACCATATACCTTTTGCACCCGGCACATTTTAACAACCGGGTTAAAGGGCGCGCCTCTACTTCCTTGTTATGGGTATAGCCAGGACCATTGCCAGCATGGACAGCCTCTAATATATCCTGAACCTTTATAAAATTCTCCTGTGTAACCAAAGAAGGCCAATTCCCAGGAACAGGTTCGTCCAATAATTTATGGACAAGAACAGAACAGTAAAATGGATTGCGCCATATTTTGCTAATCGTTTGGGGATAAAGCTGCAAACCCCGGGCTGTAAGTTTTGCCAATATCTGCGCATCGCTATACATACCGGATGCTTTCCATTGCCAAGCCGCGCGTAAAAGCTCCCCTTCCTTGTTAATCTCGAACCTTTGACGAAGACTAAGGAACTTCTCCCGCCGGACCCGTGGCCCATAATGGTCATATCCGGTTGGGCACGGGCCGCACCAATTACCTTTCTTTAAAAATCCGCGCATGAAGGCAACAACGAGTTCCTTTTTCTCCAAGTTCTCGCGGTACGCTTGGAACAATAGATCATAAATTGCCGCCTTACCGCGTTCTGTCGTTGTCGCTATGCCATTGCAAACCTCTATCAAGTGAACGCCCAGGTCTTCCACTAACATATTCACAAGGCCAATAGCATTACCCCCTGAACGGGAAAAGCGGCTCATTTTGTAGACTAAAATAGCATAGGGCTTTTGGCGACTTCCTTTAACCTTGTCAATCAGACGTTTAAATTCCTTCCGGGTAAAATCCGATTTGGCACTCTCATAAGTGCCGCCGAATTCCTCTGCAATTTTGAAATTGTGCTGCCGGGCGTATTCCTGATTGGCTTCGATCTGGCGTTCGACGCTGGAATTGCGTTCAAACTGCTCTTTGGACGATACACGGGTATAAGACCACACTACAAAGTTAGATTTTACAACGCCCGTGTCTTTGGGCATAAATTTTTTGAAATATTCAACTGTGTTCATGCTCTTGGGAATAAGAGTGATATAATGCGAGAGACAAGTTGAATACCAACAAAATTAAAGCCAATTTCTGTTCTTGCGACAAATGTGCAAAATAAGGCTGTGCCTGTATTTCATCCAGTGTTAACCGTACATCATTCAACGATTTCTCCTGTGCCATAGCCTAGTCATTCAACAGTTTCTTTTCTTTCATGGCAAATACTAGCGTCCACTATCTCGTTCTCGGTTTTTGTTCCGGAAATGATCTTCGTGTCGCTGCTGTTGGCTAATATTTTCGCGTTCTTGGGCGTGTCGTTCGGCCATTAAGACAGCCAGCCGCCCCTCACTTCCCCATTCTTCAAAAAAATCTGTTCTAGCCTTGTCCATTTTTTCCTGAATAGGAGCCGGAACATTGTCCCGATCCCCGTTGTAAAGCGATACTACCTGCGTTTCACCCTGCCGGATATTTTGCCATGCCTGGTAAACGCCTGCGGCAAGGTCCTGCCGTTCTGCTTCCTGTTTTTTTAGGAGGTCGGCCATTGATATGTTTTTGGTGGACATTTTTGATAGTTTTGATATAATTCGATATGCACTTTTCCCGTCATAATGTGAATGACAATCATGTCGGCCATGTTCTGTATAAGAACAAAACCGATCATTCGCCCTATGTGCCGGGAGCGCGATACCTGATAGAGAATTATGTTTCGGCGTACTGGAAAAATGATCCGAACGATATGGATTTTATCCAGATGGAACTTACCCTGTGCGGATATTTAAAAGATGCGGCACTTGCACCGTTCGCGCGGGACCGGATCATAAAATGGGTGGCCCGAGTGCTAGAGATCAATCCGCTTGTCTTGCACAACGACCCGGGCCTACCCTTTTAATCGCGCCCTTGATCTCTTGCTTTGTCAGAAGGGAACGTTAGCAATGAAAGGATGCGGTTTCGCTTTTCTTCCTTTTCGATAAAATTGGCCTTTTCATGTTCGTGCCAATGCAGAAGCCGGTAGAATTCTTCCTTTTCAAAATCCATCCAAGCCTCTTTTTGGTCACGGAAGATGCGTTTGATGATTTCCGGTCCTTTTAGGCCAATGAAAGAACAATGTTGCAAGATTTCCTGCTGCTCCTGCTGTAAATCCTTTTGCCTTTCCCCCCTTGCTTTCCAATAAGCCCCCAGCCCCTCTTGTTGCTGTTTTTTTAAATCTTCCCAGTTCATGGCAATTCAGTTTAGACGTTAGCCCCCGACTTTTTCGAAAAAGGCATTTATTTCTTTTTGATGCGCTATTCGCATGGCTTTGTATTTCTGTCCGTTCATGCCCCATTCCGCTTTCCACGCTTCATAGTCGCGGTTGATTTTATCCAAGATATTGTCGGGTGCGTTCGCTGTAGTGAATGTCCCAAGCAGCATGGCGCGGTCGGTGTTCAGTTGTTCAAGGCTCGATTTATATCCCGTCAGATAGGCTCTGTAGTCCTTTGCCTGACTTTTTACCATTTGATCCCATCTCATAAAAAATAATTTGAAAGTGAATAATTAGCGGCCTCGGCCATTCTGTTTTGATTTCTCTTTGCCTTGCTCATTGGCAGCAGCCAGATCGTTGACGATTTCCTGCTTCTGCATGAGCGTATAGACTTGTTTCTGATGCTTTTGGGTCATCTCCTGAATGCGGGACCCATACATACCCCATTCCTTCTGCCAAGACTTTTTATCCCGGTCGATTTTATCTTTCACGTTGTCTGGGCAATTCTGCTCGGTATATTGGCCTCCGAGCGCCATCGCCTTGTCGGCATTCAGGGTATCAAGACTTTGCTTTAACCCGTTCAGATGCTGCACGTAGTCTTTCGCGCAGGTATCAAGAATTTCATTCCACTCCATAAAAATTGTTTTGAGGTTTTAAAATCAGCGCCCCCGATCCCGTTTCGGGGAACGCTGTAATTGTTCTTTCAGTTCTCTGGCGATACGTTCACGTCTGGTTTCCCTGTGCCGGGACTTCTGGGCCTGCCTTATGCGTTTGATCGCCTGTTTCTTGTCGGGTAGTTTAATTCCATCCAGCCGCTCCATAACCTGCTTTTTTCGGGCGCCAGAAATATCCCGGACCAGATCGCTATCCACACCGTCGGGACTGACCAAACGAAGCGGATGGCTTTCGTCGCTCCATGCCACGGTAAACTGATGCTGCTCCAAAGCCCTGATAAAATCCTTGCCAGAGGGACAGCTCTGCCACAATTCTGTTACCAGTTGGCGGCGTTCAGGCGTTTGCAGATTGCGCTTCTGCGTCCTGACCAATCCCAATTCCTGTTCGATCTGGAGTCGGGCGTCATTCTGTTTCAACCGGGAGAACCGATTAGGGATGATCCGGTTTCGATCATGGCTCCATCTCTGCCAAACACAATGACAGTGAACCCGTCCATCCTTTTCATGTAGGACCATCACCCGTGGTTGTCCGCAAAATCCGGTATGTTCTTCTAATATTTCTGCCGCCCTGATCCAGTCTTGGTCGCTCATGCGATAACTTTCCGCAGGAGCCGGATTGATAACGACCTGGTAAAGCCCCTTAGTCGTCCTGCGGCTGAGTTCGCTGGATAGGGACATTTCCAGCAGGCTTTTACGCAAATCGTGCGGCTGGGAAGTGCCGGAAATATCCAAGACCCGGATACTGTCATTCTCGCCCGGTCTTAAAAGATAACTGGCAAGTTGTGCTCCATTACCCCTTATCCGGCCTCTGGTGACTGCCATTCAGGGTATTTAAGAGGTGATCGGATAAAGTCTTCAGATCGTCCAGCGCCATTGTGATCCTTTGCTCTGAAACTAGGTTCTTCTGATCGCTGATCCGTTCGCGATGTAACTCGTGAGCAATTTGATTCAGGTTTGATCCTATTTTCCCAAGCTGACCTAATCCGGAAATGAGCGCAGCGCGATCCGGAGTGATCTGCTTTTGAACAGGAGCACTGTTTAAAACTGTCCAACGGATATAATCTGACATGCTTAATCCTTGCCCCGTCGATTGAAGAAATAAGCGCTCTTGCTCTACCTGAGTGACCCGAATATCGATGCGAAGCGTTCGTCTTGCTTCGACTTTTTTTACTGGTCGTGTCATTTTCGAAACTGATTTAAACTTTGAGGGGGTCGAGGGGGAACGTCAGGTTCTCCTCGCAAGGGCCGTCATGCCGGATATTATCCGGACATGACACGTCCCTTGCGTGCGGGAATATAAAAACAGATCGATGTTTCCCGCACCGCTTCGCTATTTCAAAATACCATCCTGTAATTTGGCTGCACGAAACCTTTGGACCGTTATATTCGGCGTCTTTGGCTTATAATATGGGTTAGGATCGCAATCCAAGTCTGTATCATAATAAGGAGCCTTGGTAACTTTCGCAGGAGGCAATTGATCGATCATCGTGTAAATGATATCCCCGGACTGAGTACGGATTTCATCGAGATTGACCAACGCTCGCGCCGTCGCCCCGGTAATATCTCCTTTTTCATTGTATTGCGGAACGGAGGTTTGACCAAAATACTTGGAAAAATATTCGCCCCCTTCCAGGTCATTGATAGAAAACGCATGACGGACCGCAGAGTTGGCAATGAAGCCTTCCCAGTTTTCACGATATAATTGTTTTACCTGCCCGATGTTTTGGAAGATGCTCCAAATATGAATGCCATACCCTGCGAATGCACCGTAGGCCAACTCTATGATAGAAAGATAAGATAGGCTGTAGGCCTCATCTAAAAGGAATAGGATGTCTTTGACTGGGTTTCTGACGACAGAAAGCATCAGACTGGTGATGACTAATCGCAACCAACTTTTATAAGCGATTATTTTATCTGGTGGACACATAATATAGAGGACGACATTGCCGGATGCTAGGTCAGCAGATGTGAATTGGTCGGAGACTTTCATCGACTCACGCAAAGCAGGCGACTGGTAAATATTTGTCGCCTTTTGCAAAGTAGACATGATCGAGCCATATTCCCGGTCGCTGTTCTTCATCAGCCCAATGATCTCATTGGCCCCGCCGCGTATAATTTCTCCGACATGCGGATCATCATTGAGCGACATATCCGCTAACAACGAGTTGAATTGATTGCTATCGAGACGACACCATTGCCATATGGTTCCCAAATGTCTTAATTCTTCGGGAATAGTTGTCATCAAATGGAGCAGCATGGTCGTTGCGAAACTTCTGGCTTTGTCAGCCCAATGGGACTCGTTAGATTTTGGATCGGATGGAATAATTGCCTCAGCCAGCATGGCGATATCATCCACGACGTTCATTTTATCCATTTTGATACAATCAAGCGGGTTATAGGACACGCCGCCCATTGATAGGAGATCGAACGGATTTAACAGGACCGTCGTTTTTCCGGCTTCGCGGTTCACCCTTTCCGAAACTGCCGCCAATTCTCCCTTAATATCCAAAATAATTTTTGACCCATCAAATAAATAAGGACGTAGCAGGTTGTTTAAAATTAAACATGTCCCCTTACCTGAGCGGGTACTTGCCAATGACACGACCATACCTTGCTTATTATAATAAAGGCCATCCCCGATATAGATACCTGCCGACTCCCGATAGGGTTCAAGTTCCTTGTCAGTTGCAAAGCGAGCCGACCCATGCCGTTTCTTTTCGGCCATATATTTATAGATGCCGCCACGCCACCGGCTGAACCAAAATAAAACAAGACAGGTGAATAGAATATTTGCCGCCAGAAAGATCACAACAAAGGAAGGGTGTTCCTGTGCAGCGCTCCCGCCGATCCACAAAATAAGCTGGACCATGATCTTTGCCGTGAAATAAACAAACACCCAGATCAGGACGGCCCCGATAATCATCCCGACCCGGACGATAGGGGACAGATTCGACAGACGGGGGAATTCATGATTGGGTTCCATGAAACGGGCATAGCCGCGTTTGTAAAACAGGAGAGCGCCTAACAGGGTAACAGGGGTAAGCAACAGGCCGACGAAGATTAACAGTATTTTGATCAGTCCTTCCGGGTTTCCCTGCGTTTTAAGCAGGTTGATCACTTCTGCCTGTGACACCCCGAAAATACCTTTAGATGTATTTTGTTCCATAATTGAAATAATTTTAATGATGAGTTTTTTAGTATTCGAAAGGGTTGGATTAAATATTTTGGCGCCGAAGAGTGAAAGAGACCGGACGGTTGATCAGGCCACCCGGTCGGGATCAACACTACAAACCATCTAGCGCCTGATTTGCGGCGCTGGACCCGTAGTAAGTAGTGGTGTCAATTTTGGTCCTGTTGGTGTCGATGTGCGTGACTTTGACGCCATTGATAAACTGGACATTCGGATCATAGGCGGAGTTTCTACCGCCGTTGGTCGTGACCTTTGTTTTCAGGTCGTTTTTCTCTTTCGTTGTCATACGAATGGAATTGAAAGGTTAATAATTGAGATACAGAAAGACTTTCTTTTGGGCAAGGCATTGCCAGAGCCAGGCCCTTAATGGGTCTGACAAGACACCTTGACAAAATGGATTAAATAGGATATGTAAATAAACTAACGAGGTACAGATGACAGACGCATTCTTGGAAGAATTCGATGATACTAACTATAAAAAACCACCAAATGACGAGCCATTGACGCTGGATACATGGTACGGTTTCTGGATAACGGAATATGACCTGAGCATTGACTCGCTTACCGGCCATCGAATTGCAGATAATCGCATGGCCCGGAAACTTGAAAAAGTTATAGCCACTTCTCAAAACTTCGACGAATTGAAATCGCAACTGCTGACGATCATTCAAAATATCAAAGAAGTTGAGGACGATATTAATGACAAATGGTGCGGACCCGATGCTAAAAAATGGGGGTTTCCTCCATTGGATTGAAACCTGTATGCGCGATTTTTATTTGGTGACCGCTTTAACATTTATCTCGTCGCCTAACAAAACAAAGATAACGTCAGTTGTTTTCTCCCGCAACATTTGAAGCTGATTATCAGATTATTGTGTAGTTATTGTTCGATTATCAGCCTCACAACTTGATATCTGGTGGTGGGTGACAATAATTTTGGATATTTATATTCGTTAAAATTTTCAGCAGATGGTTGAAACCGTCAAATTAAAAGATGAATTACTCGACCAATTTAAACGATTGGCCAGCTACATTATAGAATTGAAATATCCGGAGATTGATTTTATAGCCCAACGAACAATGGCTTACGAAAAGATCGCCGAGATCACAAAATATGATATAGGAACCATACGGAGTAAATGGTCACAAAAAGAACCTGTAATAAGATACGATGATCTCAAATTTTTTTGTGAAAACTTCCTTGCTTACTACAGCCAATTTTCGGATCAACTTCCTGAACAAAAGCAAGAGCATTACGATCTATTCGTGACTTGGGTGACGAATGTTTGTAAAACTAAAGACTGGAAGAAAGAGCCATTTTTAATGGTCGCAAATAAAGAAAAATCGGTCAAAGTTTTTCTTTCAAGTATCTCTGATGATGAAAATAAAGAAGAACAATCAGGTGAACACATAGGCAATACAAATTCGGACGTACACACATCAATATTAGCAAATGATTTCGTTGATGTAATTGAAAGAGATGCAAAAACAAATGTGAACAATATTGATGAGAATGAAGATTTTCAAGTCAATAAAGATCATGGAACAGAATTTATCGAAAAAAAACTTCCGCATATAATTCTTAGAATGCCTTCTAGTGATGAGCATCATGCTAATGGAATAATATTTTTAGATATTGATGATCTCACCGTCATAAATAAAAAGTTTGGCTACGAAGTAGGAGATTTAGTAATTGAAGGGATAAGTTCCATAATACACAGGCGTTCAGCATTCCGATATTCTGGTAGATGCGGAGATGATACGTTCTACGGAGTTTTATTCCGCACTAATTCGGGGAAGTCATACGAACTTTGCGAAAAAATAAAGAAAGATATTAGTTATTATCCTTGGAAGTCTGTTGCAGATAAATTGCGTGTAACATGCACAATTGGTTCTGCTCTGATGAAAAAAGATGAAGACCCATATTCCTGGTTTGAAAGGTCGATTATTGGGATGCTGGAGGGAAAAGAAAAGGGAGGAAACATAATCCAAACTGGACCATTATTTTTAAGCAGAAAGGAAACTAAGGTCTTAGAGGAAGCCGAAGAAGAAAAAAGAAAGGCAAGAGAAAAAAGAGAATACTATTTTTCCCTACGGCAATGGTTCTCGTAATTACCTCGGATTTTGAGATGCTTGTGGTTTCTCAATGCCGTGTTATTTTGTGTGCTATTATAAATTGTTAGTGTTCAGTGGTTCGTTTCGAATTTACAGTAGTGTCCTTTTTTCGGTAAGGTCTCGTGATCATGCCTCTTGCATAGCCTAAGCATTGCTTAGGGAAGATGTCTGATAGTTTTAAATGATTGATTGTCAATTTTTTACAAAGGTGGATTCCATTTATTGCACTCAGTGAGATTAATAAAATCATCTTCAGGATGTTTGATGATCCTGATCACGTCGTCAGCACCTATGTCCAAGATAGAATAATCATCATGCTCAGTCGTTTCAGCGGTTTGAAAACCTCTGTTCTTTAAATAAATCCTGGCAATTTTATCGTATAAAAATCCACCACGTAAACCTTTAATAGGGATTTTAGCCTCGATAATGCAAGGTTCTCCAATAGTTTTTAAGACGGGGCCTGTTAATTTATCATTTTCATGACTATTATATAACGCTTCACCACCCCAAGACCTGAAAAACCTTTGGATTCCCCATTGGCCACCTAGTCGTGGCGGATACAAGCAAAACCAAAGCATATGGCTTCTATTCTTATCATCTGCTTGATTTTCGGATCGAAGACGATCTGCTATCGTAGAAGGCAATAGACTATCTCGATCTAAGTCTCCAATTCTTAATGTTAATGTATGTAGGTTTGGTAATTTCATACCTGACTTCAGAATAATATTAATTTCCTTTTCAGTAAGCCTAGTGCAATGATAACCATGTACAGAATATTTTATAAGGACATCTTTCAAGCCTAAGTGCGATTCTTCATAGCGCTGTACTTTCTTAGTTATATTTTCGCCAGGCCTAGAATTTCTTTCCCAATCCAAAAATACTTGACCTACCTTATCTAAATATTCTACTACATCTAAAGGCCAGGTGTTTTCATCGTGCATTATAATCAATTCGCTTGAATTTTTTTCTTTTACCATTTGTGGCCCCATAATTTCCTTATCATCTCTATTGTTTGTTCTTTTCCCTGTATAATTGTTACTACTCCACTTGCAAATGTTACTAAAGCACCAATTCCAGTTGCTAACTTATAAAAGGCATTCCTAGTTACTTTTGCGAGTGCGCTATCACTTAGAACACCAAACCAATTCAATAAATAGAAAGGCAGGTTGAATATTTCTTGAAACCCCTCCTTAAACCAGATAAATGGGTTTTTGATTTTCTTTTTTATTTTACCCAGCGTATCTTCTACAGAACCAATATATCGCAGTAGACTATCGTCACATGCATTGATGTCGAAGTCCGATATTTTTCCTTCTCTAAACTTTGGAAGAGTGTTGATAATGATTTGATAATTTTTAACTTGATACATCTGAAAGGGTGCAACGTAATTCATAACCCCGATATGGCCTAAATTAGCCTGAATACGGTTTACATTTTTTGTCAGCCATGTATATAGCTCATAGTCGAAATCACCTGTCCGTGAATACCTGTCAAATGAGTTGGAATATTTATTTGCGAATTCTACAAACTTGTTCCGATATTCAAACGCGAAATCATGAAAAGATTGGAATAATCTATATCTTTTGATTAAATTTATAAATCCTATAACTGCGGCGAATATAAAAAACAAAACAATATAAAGTTTCATGGTTTGGCCTTTAGTTAAAGGTACAATACTCTGGATATTATTTATTATACACGAATCATAATAAAGAGGGTTTTTCCGTAGTTCTACTCTTGTCAGTGTATTATTGAGTATGATCCGAATGATTCAATGCCAGTCGGCGGCGCAGGCGAAGGACTACCATGCCAACGCGCTATCGCAGGGCGATTATTTTATCAATGACCAAGAAATAGCCGGACGCCTTTACGGTCGTATTGCGGAGCGGTTGGGTATTGCCGGACCTGTGACAAAAGAAGTGTATAATGCCCTTTGCGAGAACCTCCATCCCCTCACCAGTAAACCTCTAACATCCCGGAAACTAGATAACCGTACCATTGGCTATGATATTAACTTTCATTGCCCAAAATCGGTTTCAATTTGTCACGTTTTATCACAAAATTCTCATATCCTCGATGCCTTCCGCCAATCGGTTCAGGAAACGATGATCGATATTGAACAAGATGCGCAAGTAAGGGTACGCGATAAAGGTCAAGATCATGATCGTGAATCCGACGGTTTAGTATGGGCAGAGTTTGTGCATTTCACGGCAAGGCCAACTGATGGCTCTGCACCAGACATGCATCTCCATTCGCATTGTATGACATTCAATGTGTCTCACGATCCGGTTTCGGAAAAACTGAAAGCTGTACAGTTTCAATTTATAAAGCGTGACATGCCTTATTATCAATCGCGGTTTCATCTTCGCTTGGCAATGAAGCTAACGGAACTAGGTTATCAAATCCGTCGAACCGCAACCGCCTTTGAAATTGAAAATATCCCACAGGTAGCCATCGATCTATTTTCCAAAAGAACAAACGCCATCGGTCAATTTATCAAGGACAACAACATTACCGACACGAAGGTTAAAGATAAGGTCGGTGCTAAGACCCGCGCTAAGAAGCAAAAGGGTTTGACGATGGCTGAGCTAACGGAAAAGTGGCGCAAACAAATTTATGCGCTTGGCCTGACGGAAAAAGGCACGGGTGGCAAGGCCATCCGTTTTGCCAAAGATCGGATATTTGAGCCTGTCACGGCTGCGGAGTGCGTTGATTTCGCGTTGGAGAATAGGTTTGAACGGGCCTCAGTGGTCCATGACCGCCGTTTGCTGGAATCGGCTTTCCGTTATGCTCTCGGCAAAGATGGTCCATCGATGAATCAGATCACAGCACAGTTCAACCAGGACAAACGGATCATCCAGGTGAAAGAGGATAATAAAATCCTTTGCACCACCAAGGAGGTCTTGGCACAAGAACGCCGCCTAGTAGCGCTGGGAATTCAGGGTAAAGGAAAGATGCCGCCATTGTATTCTTCATCTCCTGCGGTGGCGTTGGAAGGCCAGCAAGCCACTGCCGCCCTGCATGTCCTGACCACCTCTGACCGTATATCGATCATCTCGGGTAAAGCGGGCACAGGCAAGACCACGATGATGAAGGAGACCGTCCGGCTGATAAAGGATATGGGTGCTTCGGTGACTATCGTCGCCCCTACCGCCAATGCTTCACGCGGTGTCTTGCGGGATGAAGGCTTTGCCGAGGCGGAAACCGTGGCGAAGCTCTTATCCTCCCCTGACCTTCAGAAAAATTTATCCAATGGCGTTCTCCTGTGCGACGAAGCCGGATTGCTCGGTGTGAAGGATGCATTGGCGCTGCTGGAATTGGCGACGCGACACAACGCCCGCGTTATCCTGGTTGGAGATGCCTCCCAGCACAGCGCCGTCGATAGGGGGGATGCTTTGCGTATCCTTACGACAGTCGCAAATATTCGTCCGGCGCAGATCGACAAAATCTATCGTCAAAAGAGCCGCTCCTATAAGGAAGCTGTGCAAGCCATATCCGAAGGCAACATTCCGGCAGGATTTGCCAAGCTGGAGTCCATCGGAGCCATTAAAGACCTCCCACCGGGTAATCCCTATCAAGTATTGGCGAATGATTATGTTGCTGCGTTGAAAAAAGGCAAAACAGCGCTGGTGATCTGTCCGACCCACGCGGAAGGCCATCAGGTGACTAAAGAAATTCGCTCCAAATTGCGCGACGCCAAATTATTGAAAGGGAAAGAAGTAACCGTTCCGGTGCTGGCCCCTCTTCCGCTGACAAAGGCGGAAAAGGGTGATACCCGCCATTATCAGGCTGGCTTGGTGCTGCAATTCACCCAAAACTGCAAAGGTATTCAGCGCGGCAGCCGATGGACGGTATCGGAGATTGCGGGAAAGGATTTGCAGCTCAAAGATGACAAGGGGCGATCCGTCTTGTTTCCGGTGTCCAAGGTGGACGATTTCGAAATCTACCGACAGACAGAAATTGCGCTGGTGAAGGGCGACATGATACGAGTGACTCGGAATAGTTCTGACGCCAAAGACAAGCGCCTCAATAACGGGCAAATGCTGAAAGTAGCCGGGTTCGACAAAAAAGGCCGCATTATCACCAAGAGCCTTGCCGGAAAAGCCGGTTATACCCTTGGGGCACAATTCGGCCACATCGCCTATGGCCACTGCATTACAAGCCATGCTTCGCAAGGACAGACGGTAGATGAAGTGTTTATTGCCCAGCCCGCCGCCTCTTTTGCGGCGGCTTCGCAAAAGCAATTCTATGTCAGCGTCAGCCGAGCACGCGAAAAGGTGCATATCTACACCGATGACAGAAAAGGATTGCTAGATCATGTCAGTGAATTGGGCAACCGGGAGTCTGCTCTCGAATTGCTGGGTCGATCATCCCATCACCCTTTATCCAGCAAGAAAATGATCCAGCCGAGACCTACTACCTCTGTGACAATTGCCCCGCAACAGGACCATACCCCGCCAAAGCAGCGAATGAGGACCAATGCCCCAGCACCTTCCCTTTAATCCGCGTCTTCAGCAATTAAAAGAGAGTGATCCTACAGGTAATATACCCACCTCGCCTGGCGCTGATTATGAGACCTATGGCCCGCCAAAGAAACTTTGGCTGCTATGGGAGTCGGGCCGTATTTGTTTTTTCTATTATCACTATCTGCATGATGCCGACTTGGACGATAGCGAGGACATCAATGTCTTCACGCTGGAATTCATGGCAAAGCGGGTGGTATTGAAAGGCTATAATTTACGCGCATTGGTGAAACGGTTCGAGGGCAATGAACCGCCTAGCATTTCTATCATCAATCCGCGCTATGTCGGCATAGCGACTGAGGATGACTATTTCGTGATCGATGTCACGATTGAAAAATAAAACGCCCCGACAAAGGCCGGGGCGGATATTCAATTTCTGGCATTGATCCTCAGCCATTTGGTTGAAGCTGGTGTAGGAAGTCAACCGCTTTGGATGCCTGACTGGCGGCGGTGAAAATGCAATGCTTATTCTGCTTTAAAACTTTTAGCCAATAGCCGATGTAATTAGCATGATCGCCCTTTGGTAAAACAGCAATATCGAATTCAGCGCATAAGAAAGCTGCACCCAGCTCACCAATCAATTCTTCGGTAGCATAGTCTTTATCGCCAAATTCCTGACCAAACTTACGGTTGAGGCGTTTAGCACCTCCGGTCCAATGCGTCGTTTCGTGCAGAAGTGTCGAATAATAGCCTTCTGTCGCTGTGCATTCCGGGGTTTCAATGAAAAATTCCGGATAAGGCATAAAGATTTTATCGGCTGACAAGGTAAAGCAGGCTTTGCCGACATGGTGATCGACTTCGACCTGACTGTTCGCAATGAATTCATCGACCTTATTGATCCGGCGGACTAAATCGTCTTGGGGTGCATCCTTAATGTCTGCGGATGTAAAGCTGGTCAATTGGCAGCGATTAAAGACAACGGATGATTTCAGGAAGGAGATTTTTTGGATTTCACCATCAATTTCTTTTTCCATGGTATCGTAATAAACGATACGTGTCCCTTTCTCGCCTTTACGGACGCTCTCTTTCTTTTCATTCCATTGCTTGAAGCTGCCCCACTTATGGGTGGCATATTCATTTTTGGCAACAGAGGTCCATAACAACAGGATATTGACGCCGCGGTAGTAATTACCGGTTGTATGATTGTTCGGTAAGCGTAATCCTACTTCGGGCGTATTCCACGGCTTGTGCCAGGGTACGATACCCTTTTCCAATTGCTGAATGATGGTGTCGGTAACTTGTTGGTGAAGATCATGACGGGTAAAGGTCGATGTCGTTTGGGGCTGTTGTTCGGTATTCATGTGAAGTTCTCCTGTTCGAGTGGGTGACAGGGACCCCGCGCCGGAAGGTCAAGGACATGTTCCAGCAAGGATTTTGGTGGGCGGGGAATTCCCTATGGGAAGGCGAAAATCGTTGTTGGATAAGAGGCCGCTTCCGGCATCGTCCCGTAACACACCATCAAGTCGGACAGGAGAGAAACGGATGCCGGAAACAGCTATATGGTGAGTTATGCCCTTAGTGGCTTTTCACGAACGCACCATTCTGTGGCATTCTCGTAACCCCAATACATCCCATTCATCGCACGATGCTGTAGACCTGGTTCACAAGCACAAAATGCACTAAGTTTGTTTCTGGCTTGTCTGCCGCTGTGATTATTTGGCATCCAGGTATGAAGGTCTTTGTAGCCATATTGGTAGAGATAAGGCGGCACCTTGTGCAGCAGGTCCCAGGTATGCAGCACAAGAGCGTCGCCCTTGAAGGCTTGATCTTTTTCTCGCGCGACAACGGCAAGGAAATCCTTCATATCAAGAAAGACATGAAGATGATTGGGTTTGATCTGGGTTCCACGAATAACACTAATATCCCGCTCTCCGATACAATCGGAGACATGTAAGTTACGTACCTCATAGCCCTCCTCTTCATTCAGCATTCCCAATGCGACGAAATGCTTTTTTGCGGCACGGTTATAAAGTGTAAGTTCTTTCAAATACTTTTTGGTGGTATGAGCTTGAACGCCCAGCCCAGCCATATACGCAATCAGACCTTTGTCGCTGACCGCCTGAATTTTGGTCATAGTAATTTGCTGTTCGAAATTCATCGAAACCTCTCTGGGATTGGATGGGTAGAAATGAGAAGGAAATACGACGTTCAGCAAAACGCCCTGCTCCGTTATTTAGGACTTTGGCGGCGTTCGTTGCGGAACTTCCTCAATACGGATTTCTGGTATCGGACAGCGCGGCCAATTTTCTCGTATGGAAGATCATACCGTCCCGTGCAGCGCCATACTGCGAGGGTGCCGACACTCATTGGCTTTTCAGGTCCGCCAAGAAAGTCCGCAGCGGCATATGCATCGAGTAATATATCATCCTCTGGATCATATGGTGCAGGTGATTGATCTGGCCTTTTAGAGCTGGTCATTATATACTCCTATATGAATAAATACATATCATAGGATGTAATTCCTACGAAAAGATCGTTATATAGGAAAAATTCGGATAAGGGGAATTTATTTGATGGAATTAATGATAAATAATTGAGTCCTTCATTTTTCAAAGAAACGCCGGGTAACTTCTTTTCATATCTAAAGATTCAATTGTAGGAATCTTGCTTGTGCCTAAGAAATGTTTTGGAGACACTTGCATCTTGGTATGCTTAAGATGAAAATTAAGCAGTTCACCGAAAGCCATGTCTAGTGCGCCTTACCCTCGGCCATATTCTTCTTATTATTGTATCGTTACATACGACACCCGCATTGGCGACTGAGAAGGTAGCCAATGCAGTCAGTCATCCTCTGGCGCAAGGCAAAGAAATAGTCACGGCTGATGACCGCATAGCTAAATACACGTTTGCCCTTGATTGGTTGACGGCTGCATTGGTTACCGTGACAGCAATCCAACTAATATTCGTTTATCGCGCTGATAAGACCGCTAAGATCACGGCCGAAGCAGCTCGGGATTCCGCCAGAGCGGCAATTGGTATTGAATTGCCCATCATAAAAGCTTTCACACCGAACGATTTACTCGACCTAAGCGCACCTATTCCACCATCTGGGCCTTATGGTTTATCCGAATCATTTGGTCCTCCTGGTAGATATTCAGCTTTGTCATCATTAGAGTTTAAAAATTATGGACGTACTGTTGCATTCGTTGAAAAACTCATTATTGGCTGGAATGTAATTGAAAAGCTTCCTGTTTTGCCCAATTTCGCTCATATCGTACCAATTGAACGAGGAACAATCATTAAGGAAGACAAACAACTCAGAATTGACCCGAGCATTACTATCGAATTAACGGATGCCCAAATTGCTTTAATTTCACAAGAAGAAGCAAGCTTATGGGTATATGGGACGTTATTTTATCAAGATTTCTTGGATAGCTATCATACAGCAAAGTTTTGCTGGAGATGGACTAAAGATGAAGGTGGTCCCAATTTCAGCTTTAAAAATGATGGCGACCCTCCGGTAGCCTATACTAAGAATACATGATAATATGTTTTCAATGGTGAACTATTGTATGTGAAGAGCTGAACTTATTTTTAGCTTATTTTATATGTTTACAGTTTTTCCAATTTTAGACACCCGTTTTGATCGATCCAAATTTTGCATGCCACTTCTAATGCATTCAATTCTTTGCAGGTTGCACGCAGCTTAATTACATGAATCTTGTCGTATGACAAATCGGCATCAGTGTTATAAAACCCCCCATGCTTAATACACAATCTAATTACTTTAAATTTATCAGTATGCAGGGCAATAGCTTCATTATAAGATACTATAGGAATATATTTTTCTTCTGTTGCATTAAGAGTAAAGCTATCGGCAATGCAAAACGTTTTTATATGATCACCTTGTATATCTAAATAGAAATTGCAATTTGATATAAATTTATTCCCATTATTTTTTATAGAAACTAAAATCGTTCTGTTCATATAATAAAGGTTATAACTCTGGAATTTTTCAAAATTAGGACCATTGCTAAGAATAATTGAAAGTTGTCCGCTATCGTTTATAGAATCCGTTAACTCGGACTCAGGGACTTGGTCAGTACGTTGGCTCTTTTGAGAATCTTTCCATACAGAATAAGGAACAATAAAAACAAACCTAAAAATGAATACGACTATCCAAGCTATTATAAGGTATATAACAAATAATAGTGCTTGCCCTTTCCAACCTTCAGGTAATTTTACTTTCATTTCGCTATGATCAAAAAATAACCCATAGAGGATCAATCCCAAAATTCCCGCACAGCTATTAGCGGTGGCTAGAGATGTCTTCCATGCATATATGATGCATCGTTTGAGATATAAAAAGTACATAGTATGAAGAATATTCCAGTTTTTCCTTTAAGTATTAATTGTTTTACCCGATACGGCCTCCAAGGCTACGCAGTTTTTTTCTTTGGCGCTCATCCGAAGGATAATGTCCCAGCCTTGCTTTTTCCCTTCTCAACCACGTATGGTATTTTGCATGTTTGTCCTTTTTAATAACGCATAAATTACTTGATACGTTATCGCTTGGATTTCCATTAATATGATGTACTTCTTTCCCTTTTATACTGCCGACACCCTTTTGAGCCCTGCGGCGATGCTGATACCCACTCAAAGGATGAAACAGATATCCTGATTTGTTAGAAATATAATCGCTGTTGATAATATATTTTATAATTAAGGCGACAGCTACAAAAGAGATACAAAGTGCTACAAACAACAACAAAGGGCGGAGTTGTTCAAAGATGTGATTTGCAGTTACACTAACCTGTCCTAGCTGAGGCAGACCCTTTCCAGCGAGAAGGTTATAACCAAAAAATGACGCGATAAAGAACACAAAAATAGCACGACCGTCCCTATTTTTTCGCATAGCTTTATATCCCGAATAACTGCGATAACGCTTTTTATAAGCCATAGGCTAGCGTAATAAATTTTGGCAAGAGAAACAAGATAAATTCAAATTATTAACAGTGGGGGGATGCACCGCCAGAACGACTATAAGCACTTCTAGCGCCGCAACGATGACCAGCAGAATCAAGGTCATAGGGACAGGCACAATTTCCGGCATATGAATTACTATAGGTATTGCCGCCGCCTGCCCCGCCATTAGCTGCTACTAATGCCAAAGCAACTACAGCTAAAACGGCCAAACCTACAACGGCAATATTTTTATCCTTTTTGTCCTTATCTTGTAGATTAGCTAAAACCTTATCGAGAGCTACTTTCTCTTTTTTCTGAAATTCATCGTTGGCTCTATCTGTAAGCGTTTCTGCTTTCTGCTTACTTATACGTTTTAGGTACAAGTTTCTAAGAATTCTATCGTTTTCAGACAAATTTCTTTTCCAAGCTTGCTTTTCTTCGAAGTATTTTTCAAAGGCAATGTACTTCGCCCCATTATAGCACAATCCATAAGCATACTGATTCTTAGTAAGATTTATTGCAGGATCGTTGATTTGGCCGATATCTTCTTTGGTAATATCGTTTAGTTTCTTACAGTTTTCATCAATCGATTTAAGTTCAGCCGACGCCTTTTGAAATGTTGTATTTCGTTGACTTTGAAACTGATTAACATTTGCACAGCTAGATAAGATAAGGCTAGTTGTTAAAAGAAAGCATATAATTTTTTTCATTATCGTTCCAATCTATATAAAACAACCAGCCTTAAAGATTTATAATATTAGTTATTGAGATTATCAAAGTCGCCTTGCTTTTTATTTGATGTAGGTTGAGGAGGCTTAGGGGGTGTTAAAGCTACTGTCTTTCCCATGATGACATTGATATTGGTTGGATAGTCGAATCCTGCTCCTGAAGAAGCATCGACAGCATAACCAATTAAACCACCAGCAAGGACATTGCCCCATACTCCACCATTTGATCCTGAGCTGACTGAAGCGATACCTGTTGGTAATTTCTTTTTCTTGCAAGTGACCGCTAGATCACCGTAGCTTTTTTGAATCGTGACACTTCCAGATGTATTTACAAACCAAGTTCCTTTGTCATTTACCAACGTACATTGAGCACCTTCTATCGTCTCGCCTTTATATGCGGCACTGACAGAAACTGGTTGAAGTTTAGAATTCGTAATGGAAGCACATGCGGTCAATGTCAGAGCCGAAGCTATAATAACAAAAATATTTTTCATTTTTTTCTTTCTAATAGAGGGAACTTTATTTGTTTCAATATATTTTAGATTTTTAGCACTTAGATAAACTTCAGAAGCGATGCTGAGCTATGGAATATGAATACTTTCCATGAGTCAAGCTCGATTCTTCGTTAAGTTATTAATATTGTTAATTTTTTAAGAGATATTGTCTGTAAAAATCGGATTTAAGGATTGGTATTTCTAGCTGTTTAATAAAGTGGCAAGATCCGCTTTAAATAATCGATGGGTAAACATACATGGCGTCAAAATCCAACATAAAATTTAATCGTCTAAGTCTAGCGATGATTGCGACCGCAGGGTTAGTGACATTCCTAGTTGAGACTCATGGTAAAATTGATAAAAATCTCTTGGCCGAAACAACTTCAGACGTACATGTAGTAGACGGTGATACTTTAGTTATTAAAGATGAGCGTATTCGCCTGTGGGGTATTGATGCGCCTGAACTGCATCAAATTTGTTCTAAGGATAAAAAAGAAGTCCAGTGCGGAGAAATGGCAAAGCTAGCCCTTATGGCTCTAGTTAAATCTGGCCCTGTTGAGTGCGTGAAAGTAAACACCGACCAATATCACAGGTCAGTATCGCGTTGTACGATAGACACTCTTGATATTGGACGGCTTCTAGTAATGTCAGGTTGGGCGCTTAACTATCAGCAATACAGCAAGGGTTATTACCAGCAATGGGAAGATGAAGCCCACAAAGATAAGCACGGTATTTGGGCGATGACTTTTACCAATCCATGGGAATGGCGAAAAGGCGATAGACGTTACAAATAAGAAACCAATACTATAGAGTAATTATTCATTCGTTTGGATCAATTGTTCCGGCTTTGCCTGTATAAGGATTGGTGTTGCCTTTAGTACTGTAGTTATCAAGCTTTGTACTATTCGCCTTTGTGCGGTGGTAACTGTTTACATGAGTTCCATTCTTTTTAGTATAACCATGAACATAAGTGCTGTGAGAATTTACATGCCCACTTGCAGTATGGATGTGTCCACTTGAATGACTACGCCCACTACTATGAGATGAATGACCTGAATAACTATGACCACCGCGCGCAAAAGCAGGATGAGCCGAGACCCCCGCAAGAAGAGCCATAAAAACTACTATAGCTATTTTTTGGTAGCCACTCTTAAGAAGCCTATTAAGAAAAGTAGAAATATTCATTATAACCTTCTGATTTCTCAACCCATCCATACTCTTGCTCTGCTCAATGAACGCCGTATTTATTCACCTTGTTCTTCAGAATTGTCATTGCCGCCTAATAACCCATCGTTGCTATGACCAACCTGACCACTGCTATCGGGTGTGCCATTGTAATAGGGCGAAGTAACATCATGCTGATATGTATTCGTCCCTATTGCCCCTGTATGAGGATTTTGGTTGCCCTGAAAGGAATAGTTATTAGTTACTGTGTGATCGGGCGCGGAGCGCTCGTAAGGCTGAACGTAAGTCCCATTGGATCGGGTGTATCCTCTAACATGAACCTGGGCATATGCAGATGTGCAGGTAACGAATAAACTGGTCAGAATAACTGCTAAAATAAAAACTTGTTTCATAGAGCTTTCCTTAATGTTGATATTGAACAAGCTTAGCCTTACTCCTTTCCTTCACTAGGGCAAGATTAATGTTAGTTAATAATCCAGAATTTTAAGTTTCATAGTACGCATAACGTGCAATACACACTTCTGTATGCTATCTGTGACCCATGGATACAGGGGAGTTATTATATTATTTCTTATGCGCCGCGTCATTTGCATGGGCATTATTTTGTGATTCTGAAGTCTTGGAAGAATCTGGTGATAGAGTTTATGAACGTAGCATGACCTCAACAGAATTCTTATGGTTTGGTATAGGACCAAGTTTAGGTTTGTACATTTGGGCGTGGACCTGCCGATCAATTTTTTGAAACAGTCCTTAAACTATTTTTACCCAAACATTGCAGCAGTTGCTTTTTCTATCGATTGTCGAACCGGATCAAGGTTAAGCCGCGCATAAACTTGAGTTGACACGGTTGATTTATGGCCGAGGCTCTTGCCAATAATCGTAAGGCTTGATCCTGTTATCGCTTGATAGCTTCCGAATGTTCTTCGCATGTCATGCAAGCGAATATCCATTAAGCCTGTTGGCAATATAATAGTGGTCTCTTCGGCTTTCTTTACAATTAGATTAAACCATTGATCCGTCATGCCATCGTTTAAAATATGTTTTCTGCATTCTTCAACCAGGACGTTTATCTTTTCATTGTTCGACCAAAGGTAAATTGTCGCGCGCTGTATGGTTCGTTTCCATGCTCGCTTTACATTTACAAAATGCTTGTGGGGATTCGTTTCAGAAGGAAATACCCACTCGCTTACCGAGGCGGCTTTTCGCTTTTCTAAAATTGCAATAGTCCTATCTAGCAAAGGCACAGTCAGTGAATCCCCGTTTTTAGTGTCTGGGACACGCCAGAGTTTATGTTCCCAATTAATTTCTTCCCAACGCATCATTAAAGCATTTGTTTTTCTTACTCCCGTCAACAGGAGTATCCAGAAGAGGTCTCGGGCTGTTTCATTCAATTCATTGGCTAGGGATTTAACAAGAAATGGCATCTCGTCAGGAAGAATAAATCGTTCCCTGCTTTTTTCTTTATGCCTTTTAATTTTTGCCGCTGGATTGATCCCTTCCCAACCCCACTCAATCGCTTTGTTATACATCGTCTTTAAACGTTCTATTACCCGATTGGCTTGATACAAGCCGTTTTCTTCACAAACTTTATGATGTAATTTTTGCACTTCGTATTTGGTGATATCATTTAATCTCCGATTGAACCAATGAGAAAGAAATCGCGGTATCTCACGTTCATCGTATTTCCAAGATTTCTTATGCACTTTGCTATAAAGCTCCATGTAGTCTTTGTAGTGCTTCCCTAACGTCAATCGGCTTGATAACAATTTTCTTTTCTCGGCACGAGGGTCTAACCCTTCGGCAACTTGGCCTTTTATAACCCGAGCCTTTCTTCTGGCATTTTCAATCGATAAATAATCTGGTGAACCAATACCTATTCGTGAGTCTCGGCCATTGACACGCTTTCTTACAAAAAATGTCTTTGCCCCATGCGCGGTGACATACAGGCTAAGACCTCTTTCTTTTGAATCTCTATAAAATGCTTTTCCCTTTTTAGGAAGCGGCAATTGTTCGATACTTTGAAGGGTAAAATTCAATACTGTGGTCGTTGTCATGACAGCTCCTCTGACGCATGAGAAAACAGATCGGAATAATTCGGAGTAGCTGTTTTTTGTTAGTCCAGCAAACTAAATCCCTGGTGCCGCATGGGTGCCGCAACATAGAGTAAAAAAGAGTAACTCAAAATATCGAGTGAAACAAATAAAGCTTTGATTTATTATCTATAAGTAATGTTGGTTAGATGTAGGAAATGCCGGGGTCCGCTCCCTCATAACCTGAAGGCCGCAGGTTCAAATCCTGCCCCCGCAACCAATTTTTTCAATGACTTAATTGAATACAAATTATCTCAAATAATCCTGGTGCCGCATTGTTGCCGCATTAGCTGATATTTTATTGCTCATTATCGGACGTAAATAAAGATTACGGTCCAGAAAAATGTACTAGCATTGGTTAACACGTTTGGCGGTATTCAGGGGCCTTTTCTAGGAAATGGTGCTCAATCGGAAAACTTGCGGCTTTTATGTATATTTGGTCTTCTAAACCCTAATCCATGAAGAAAAAATCTAACGCTCGTATTAGTATGCAATCTCAGAAGGCCATTTGTGTTCGAGATATTGCGTAGCTTATGAATAGACCCCTGTTTAATGACTCCATTGTAAAACTTGAAGCCAGCTTTGAAGAGCGTAAGGCTGACAACGCCTTTTTAAAAATTTTAGTGGAAGAATTATCTTTTAGATCGACTGACCGTGCAAAGCGACTAAATGCACTTGTCATTGAAAGGCTGCAACCATCGAAGCCAAACGATCAGACTGAGCAATCGCAATCCATCCCTCCTCCGGCTTCAAGTCTCCCGGTTTTAAGTTTGGCCGATTACCAGAACCAGAATATTAAACCTGACATGAATATCCCCCTGACAAACAACGCACCCGATATTCTTTCATCGTGGATCGCGTTAGAAGTTTTATCGCCACAGACGTTTCGTAAGCCGGAAGACCTTGCGGGCGCTTATGGATCGATTGTAAAACTTGAAAAGGCACTTCTTCCCTGGGAAGGAGAAGGTGAAAAGTCGAAACCCAATTACCGACTTTATTATCAGGTTGTCCTTGAAACTATCAATTTCGAAAAGGCAGTGTCTGCACTTCTCAATATCTATGCTGACAAGCGCGTCGATCCACCCGTTGTAAAGGGTGAGGCCGTTCTTGCCGTTGTCGTCCTGGATAATAAAGGGCGGCTTGTTGAATCACCTGCCGCTGCCATCTCTAGCTTTGCATGGGGTGTGCCCCAGGCTCTAAAAGGGGATTTGCGAAAGCTTGCCGATTGGTCAGAAGCAGAGAAGAAATTAATTGAAGATGTTGACAATATTTTGCGACGAACGGATGAGGAAGGTAAAGAGCTGCCCGTTGACAGGCGAACCCTGGAAACGGCTCGAAACTATCTTATTAGCAGCCTTGGAATTCCTGCGGAGTTTTTAGGCAATCATTCTTTTGCCATTCGCACATACGAATATTACACTAGTCCCGAGGCTCCCGATCCTGTTTTATTGAATAGCTTCTTTGTCGGCGATCTTATAAAAGCGGGCGGTCTTTTTAAAGAAGGCAAAGCGCCGCAGAATTTGCAGCGCTATATTGGCCTTAAAAAGCCCGCTGACCGAAAAGACTTGCTGAACGATAAAGATGCCTTTGAAAAAGCTTTATCCCCTTCTCTCATGTCGCCTGCGCGATGGCCAGGAGCCGGACGACATCCGCTAGTCGTTCTACAACAGGCGGCTGTTGACCTTGCATTAAGTGAGTTGAAGACCGAGGGCATTTTGGCCGTTAATGGTCCTCCTGGAACAGGAAAGACCACTCTCCTGCGCGATATTGTTGCCGGAGTAGTGTCCAGCCGAGCGGAGGCTATGTGCGCCTTTGACGACCCTACTGATGCATTTAAATCATCCGGGCAAAGGCTTTCTGCAGGTCAGGCCTGGCTAACCCTCTATGAGCTGGATAAAAAATTGAAGGGTTTTGAAATTGTCATCGCCTCGTCGAACAATAAAGCTGTTGAAAATGTCAGCGCCGAACTACCGGGTATCAAAGCTATTGCAGAAGATGCGAAAGACCTGCGTTATTTTACCTGTTTATCAGATACCCTTCTCCAACGGGAAAGCTGGGGACTAATCGCAGCGGTATTAGGGAATGCCCGTAACCGCAGCGATTTTAAAAAAGATTTCTGGTGGAATGAAGATGTGGGCCTTTCCACTTATTTGGCCGCTGCCGCCACGGGTAACCAACCCCTAAAAGAGTTCACTGATCCTGTTACAGGATTAAAGGTTACAAGATTGCCTCGTATTATTGCGGAAGAACGTCCCCCAACAAGTCATGATGAAGCCATAGAACGCTGGCAATCGGCGAAAACGAAATTCAAAACAGCCCTTGAAAAAAGCCGAGCTTCCCTTTCTCAACTGGAACAAGTGAGGCAGACAGTTCTCAGTCTGTCATCTTTGGAACAAGCGGAAATAAAAGCTGAAGAAAATTTAAGACAAGCACAAGCACGGCAAACACAGGTACAACAGGCTTTGCAAATTGCTGAAAGCTCTTATCTTGAAAGTGACGGCGTCCTGAAAATTGCAGAGCGCGGTATAATTGCCCTTAAGAAGGTGCGCCCCGGCTTTTTCGCCAGATTATTCAGAACGCAAGCAGCCCGAGTGTGGAATGAAGAGTACAAAGCGAGAAACTTCGCTCTTGCGATAGCTAAAACAGAACACCTTAAGAATACAATGACATTGGAGGGGTCCCGCAAGGAACTTAATAACAGTATCATGGCAGTAGAAGCGGCACAAAAAACGTATAAAAAAGCTTCTGAACTTCATGCAAAGGCTGCAAATGAAATCACAGGGGCTCGTAAATATATAGGGCCGCATTTAATTGATGGTCGTTTCTTTAAACTGCTACATGGAGAAAAGCATATCGTATCTCCCTGGTGTAATCAGGATACGCAACGATTAAGAGATGATGTTTTTGTTGCTGCAATCCAGCTTCATAAGGCTTTCATTGACGCTGCGGCCAAACCTCTCCGGCACAATCTAGGTGCATTGATGATGGCCTTCGGGGGCCGCACCATGCCTGACGAAGAAAAAATGAAACTGCTGCCTGATTTGTGGTCCTCGCTCTTTCTGGTGGTTCCGAGCGTTTCGACGACTTTTGCCTCTGTTGAAAGAATGCTGGGCAGCATTCCACCGGAAAGCCTCGGCTGGCTGCTGATTGATGAGGCTGGGCAAGCTCTGCCTCAGGCTGCCGTTGGCGCTTTAATGCGTACACAACGTGCCGTTGTGGTCGGTGATCCCATTCAGATCGAACCGGTTGTTGTTTTACCCGAGACATTGACCAAAAATATCTGCCGTCAATTTGGGGTAGACCCAGATATATTTAATGCACCGGATGCCTCTGCGCAAACCCTTTCCGATTCCGCGACACCATATTTTGCGGAATTCACAGGAAAATATGGTAGCCGTTTCGTAGGCGTTCCTTTGCTTGTTCATCGGCGCTGTGAAGAGCCGATGTTCGGTATCTCCAACGCAATTGCCTATGACGATTTAATGGTACAGGCAAAAAGGCCGTCAAGCTCATCCATTAGAGATTTATTTGGGCCATCCAGATGGTTTGATGTCCAGGGTCAGGCAAAAGAAAAATGGTGTCCGGAAGAAGGACAAGTCGTAATTGATATGCTCAAACGTCTGCGAGCGGCGGGTATCAAACCAGACCTTTATATCGTCACGCCCTTTGTCATTG
>JGI25616J43925_10000069_pt1 | contig 29523 bp, 18 predicted proteins | sample GraSoi2013_100cm_FD_43925 | JGI IMG/M metagenome (IMG submission 43925) | reverse complement strand
CAGGCGGGGGGGTGGGAGCCCAATGAATATGGGGGAGATGGGAACCTGGAAGCCATTGCGTTTATCAAGGACCTGAATGAGACGATCTTTCGGGACTTCCCCGATGTGCAGACGATCGCGGAAGAGGCAACGGACTGGCCGGGGATCAGCCGGCCCACTTTTGCCGGGGGGCTGGGTTTTGGCATGAAATGGATGATGGGTTGGATGCATGATACGCTGGATTATTTTAAAATGGATCCTCTCCACCGGAAGTTTTACCAGGATAAGTTCTCTTTCAGCATGATGTATTATTATGATGAGAATTTCATGCTACCGTTGAGCCATGATGAGGTTGTTCACGGCAAGTCTCCCATGATCTACAAGATGCCGGGGGATGACTGGCAGAAATTTGCCAACCTGCGTTCCTTATATACTTATATGATCACTCATCCGGGCGGCAAGCTGCTGTTCATGGGCAATGAGTTCGGAGCTACGACCGAATGGAATTACAAGAGCGAGCTGCCGTGGGAATTGCTGCAGTATGAGAGCCATCGCGGTTTGAAAGATTGTGTGGGGGACCTGAACCGCTTGCTGAGAAGCGAGCCCGCTTTATATGAGAACCAGTTTTCTATGGTTGGCTTCGAGTGGGTGGACCTGGGGCACCGGAATGAATGTGTGATCGTCTATCGCCGGAAGGGGAAGGACCCGGCGAACGACCTGCTGGTGATCCTGAACCTGACGCCGGTGGTCAGGAAGAACTGGAAGATCTATGCAACGGGGAAAGCTCAATGGAAAGAGGTCTTTAACAGCGATGATAAAAAATACTGGGGTACGGGCGATACTTTCAATCCCGAAATAGGCCTGCACCTGGTGGACGAGGCCGAAAATAAATATGAGCTCAATGTGCATCTGCCGCCATTGGGGGCGATCGTGCTGAAATAAGAGGGCACGGCAAGCTTGCATGCCAGTGAGTGATCACACGTCGGCTGAGTTGCTTACATTCTTTCCGGCATCCGGATCCCCAGGAGCCGCAGGGCGGACTGCAGGACGGTGGCGGTTAATTGAGATAGCTGGAGGCGCAGCATTTTCTTTTCGGCTGATTCAGCACTGGCAATGGAATGTTCGGCATAAAAAGAATTAAACGTCTTGGCCAGCTCGAAAGCATAGCCGGCGATCACGGAGGGGCTCATTTCCACACTTGCCTGTTCGATGACCGAAGGATATTTTTCCAACGTGATAACCAATGATCGCTCCAGGGAGAGAAAAGGCTCTGTTGATAGGATAGGGAAAAAGGCATTGTTCAGATTGTTGAATCCTTGCTTGCGGAGAACCGAGCGTATCCGGGCGTAGGCATATTGTATAAAAGTGGCTGTATAGCCATGCAGGTCGATGGATTCTTCCGGGTTAAAAAGCATTTTCTTTTTGGGATCCACCCGCAGCAAAAAGAATTTCAGACCGCCCAGCCCGATCGTCTCGTACAATTCCTTCAATTCTTCCGAAGTAAACCCTTCGGTTTTACCTTGTTCTTTTGTCTTTTTTTCAGCCTCCCGCACCATTTCATCCAGGATGTCGTCAGCGTCTACTACCGTTCCCTCCCTGGCTTTCATACGGCCCGAGGGAAGCTCCACCATTCCATAGCTCAAATGATAGATGCCATCGGCGGAGGGAAGCCCCAGTTTCTGGCAGATCAGCTTCAGTACCTTGAAATGATAGTTCTGTTCGTCGCCCACGACATAGATGCTCCGGTCAGCCTTGTATTCTTCATATTTATTGACGGCCAGCCCAATATCCTGGGTGATATAGACGGCGGTGCCGTCTTTCCGTTGCACGATCTTCTCATCCAGTCCGTCGGCCGTCAGGTCGATCCATACGCTGCCGTCGTCTTTTTTAAAAAAGACGCCTTTTTGCAGCCCCGTCTCCACCAACTCTTTGCCTAGAAGGTAGGTCTGGCTTTCGTAATAGGTTTTATCGAAATCGCTGCCGATCCTTCTATACGTGACGTCGAAACCGGCATAGACCCAGTTGTTCATCGTCTTCCAGAGTTCGATCACCTCTGGCTTGCCTGCTTCCCAGTCGACCAGCATCTGCTGGGCGCCTTTCATAATCGGTGCTTCTTTTTCCGCCTGCTCTTTAGGCATGCCTGTCTGCACCAATTCCTCTACCTGCCGTTTGTATTCGGTATTAAACGATACATAATAATCTCCTACAAAATGGTCGCCCTTGATGCCTGTACTGGCCGGGGTGGCCCCGTTGGCAAACAACTGCCACGCAATCATGCTTTTACAGATATGGATACCCCGATCGTTAGCTATGCAGGTCTTGACCACTTCATAACCATTGGCCTTATAGATCTCGGCCACGCTCCAACCCAGGAAGTTGTTCCGGAGATGCCCCAAATGAAGAGGTTTATTAGTATTGGGGGAAGAATATTCTACCATGAGTTTCTGTCTGTTCCTCTCCTTTTGCCCAAAGAGGGGATCTGCATAATACTTAGCCAAAAACTCAAACCAATAAGCATCCTTTATCGATAAATTCAAAAACCCTTTGATAACGTTATACCTCGCAAATAATCCGGGGTAGCTGCTGAGGAGGATCTGCCCCAGTTCATTTCCCAAACCTTCGGGTGATTTTTTTAAGGTTTTTATAAAGGAGAACAACACCACCGTATAATCGCCTTCAAATTCGGGTTTGGTTTCATTCACCTGGATGTCTTTTGCATCCATGCTGTATTGATAACTGTCCTGCAGTACCTGACAGGTCGCTGTTCTGATCTGATCTATAATGTCCATGTTCCGCTAATTGGCTGCAAAAATAATGCATGTGAGCGAAAATGTCGTTTGTTATTGGATTTTAACGCTTAAAACACACATTTATATTTATCTTTGTACATTAACCATATCTGAGCAGATGGCAAAAAAAATGATCATCGGGTTTATTGATTTTTTCTATCCTCCCTTTTGCAGGATCATGCCCCTGCAGACTTTCCGCTATGCCGCCTGTGGCGGAGCGAATACATTGCTGGATATTTTTATTTTCTTTATCAGTTATAATTTCATCCTGCATAAACAGGATCTGAACCTGGGTTTTATGGCTTTGAAACCTTATTCGGCTTCCGTATTCATTTCCTTTTGCATTAGTTTCCCTACGGGGTTTTTCCTGATGCGCAATATTGTCTTCACCCAGTCCACCCTGCATGGCAGGGTACAACTGTTCCGGTATTTCGTGCTGGTGATCATCTGCCTGTTCCTGAACTATATCTTTATCAAGCTCTTCGTGGAGCAGTGGCATATTTATCCTACGGTGGCTAAAGTGCTGACCACGGTCATTGTAGTTTCTTTTAGTTACCTGACGCAAAAGAATTTCACCTTCAAGGCGGACCAGAATCAGCAGGTGGATTAGCGGGCAGAAGGCTGGGTCATGCTGAACCAATTGCCCAGTCCATCAGTTATCACTGCCTCGATCCCATAAAATTGCTCTTTGGGCTCCGATTTGAATGCCACTCCTTTGGCTTTCAGCTCTTCATAAGTAGCCCGGCAATCCGGAGTATGTAATACGCCGGCACCCAAGGCCCCTCTTTCCAATAGTGTTTTAAAAGCCGCCCTGGTTTCGGGGTCGGGGTACATGTTGCCTTCCAAAGGAGACAATAGGGCAATTTCCAGATCGGGCTGGTCGGGCGGAATGACGGTCAGCCAGCGAAACCCGTTTTCCATCGTGGCATCAGTGCCGACTTTAAATCCCAGGGTCGTAACATAAAAATCATAGGCGCGTTGCTGATCCAGAACGAAGAGGGTGGCGTGAGAGAGTTTGGTGATCATATTTGATTGATTTAAGCGATAAAGCTAAGAGATCCGGCCAGTAAAGAGTTCTCGAAAATTGCTTTTCACCCCCCGCCATCCATTGCCGGGCCTGTTACGATCTTTTTATATACGTCCGGCGAGGGTAGGCATAAATCAACCGCATTTACATTAATTCAAATTTAATGACTGTTATTCAAACTATTATAGGAATTTTATTGGCATAATTTTAGGGGCTGACCCCTCGGCATTGCTGTTAGCCATCTTAACCTCACCTAAAAAATAAAGGACACCCATGATCACAGTCATCATTCCTGCGCTAAATGAAGAGAAGACGATACGCAGTGTTATTCAGCAGGCCAAGCGGAATGAAATGGTGGATGAGATCATTGTGGTAGATGATCTTTCCCTGGATAATACGGTCGCGGAAGCCCGGAAAGAAGAGGGTGTCAAGGTCATCACCAGTACGCATGTGGGAAAGGGTGATTCCATGCGGGAAGGCATGATGATGGCTAAGAATGACATCCTTGTATTCCTGGACGCCGATATTCCCGATTATAATACGGATATCGTCGCGAAGCTGGCGGAGCCATTGATCAAAGATGAAGCGGATTTTGTAAAATCCTATTTTGAAAGGCAGGCGGGCCGGGTTACGGAGATCCTGGCGAAGCCCCTGCTGGAGTTCTTTTTCCCTCATTTACTACAATTCCGGCAACCCATGAGCGGAATGATCGCCGGGAAGAAGTCCATCTTTCAGAAAGTGGAGTTCGAGAATGACTACGGGGTGGATATCGGGTTGCTGATCGACCTGCACCAGGTACGGGCACGGATCAAGGAGGTCTGTATCGGGGAGGTGGAAAATGACCGGCAGCCCCTTCATGTGCTGGGGAGAATGGCCAAGCAGGTAGCCAACGCTATTTTTAAGCGGGTGAATATTTTCGACGGAGGGCGCCGGGAGGAGGAGGATTCGACCCAGAAAATGCGGGAACAGGTAGAATTTGCCTTGCAGGGGCTGGTGAAGCAGCCTAAGAAGATGATCGTTTTCGATATGGATAATATATTGCTGCAGGGGAACTTCATCCAGGCGGCAGCGGAGAAGTTCGGGTTTGAAAAAGAGCTGCAGGACATCCTTTCTCAGCCTAAAAGCAATTATATCAAGACGCAAAAAATAGCCAGATTGCTGGAGGGCAGGACTTTTGCGGAGCTGATCCATGTAGTGGAGTCGATTCCCCTGATCGGAGATGCGGTACAGGTCGTCCGGGAATTGCAGGTCCGGGGGTATGTGTGCGGGATTATCAGCGACAGTTACCATGCGATCGCCAATCACGTCAAAAATCTCCTGGGGCTGGATTTTACCCTGGGAAATGAATTGGAGTTCCAGAAAAGCGTTGCTACGGGTGAGGTGAAAATACCTTCCCAGCTGCTGAAGGACAAATTCAGTCAGTGTGAGCATGATCATTGTAAATCAAATATGTTTCAGTATATCCTTCATCGCTTTGGGATCAGCCTGGCAGATTCCGTGGCAGTCGGAGATGGGGAAAATGATATGTGTATGGTCAAAATGGCGGGTACGGGTATTTCCTTTAATTCGGTCGTGCCGGGGGTTGACGAGGTGGCGGATTATGTCTTCCGGGACCAGTCGCTGAAGCCGGTATTAGGGGTGGTGCGATAGCCGACCACGGGTCGGCTGCCCGAAGGGCCATCATGAGACCCGGGCCTTCGGCCCTGAAGGGCCGAAGGCCCGCTTTCTGCCCATGCCGCTCTGATGCAGGTCTGCCATCATGAGACGGCAGACCTGCGGTCTGTGGGGGCACTGTTCTTCCCCGGGGCTATATGAATATAGCCCCTGTCAGGATCTCATGATGGGGCTTCGCCCAGCCGGCCCGTGGCCGGCTATGGCCGGCCATCTGCCATTTTTTCACTTTTGGGGTGGGTGGCACAATGATTGTCAATCTCTTCCCATTAGATTCTACTAACCTTAAAAGCAAACAAATTATATGGGAAAAATCATAGGAATTGACCTTGGGACCACGAATAGTTGCGTGGCCGTATTGGAAGGCAATGAACCCGTAGTGATCGCCAACGACGAAGGTCGTAGGACGACCCCTTCCGTGGTGGCTTTCCTTAAGAATGGAGAAAGAAAAGTAGGTGATCCGGCCAAGCGCCAGGCTATCACCAACCCCGTGAACACCATTATGTCGGTGAAACGATTCATGGGCCGTCGCTTTGACGAGGTGACCAATGAGATCAGTCATTGGAGCTACAAAGTCGCCAAGGGTGACAATAATACCGTACGTATCGATATCGATGGTCGTCTGTATACTCCCCAGGAAGTGTCTGCCATGATCCTGCAGAAGATGAAGAAGACCGCAGAAGACTACCTGGGACAGGAAGTAACGGAAGCGGTTATCACCGTACCGGCCTATTTTAATGACGCTCAGCGTCAGGCTACCAAGGAAGCCGGTGAGATCGCCGGACTGACCGTTCGTCGTATTGTGAATGAGCCCACGGCTGCCGCTTTGGCTTACGGCCTTGATAAAGCCGGAAAAGATGAAAAAATAGCAGTATTCGACCTGGGTGGCGGTACTTTCGATATTTCCATCCTCGAACTGGGCGATGGGGTCTTCGAAGTGAAGTCCACGAATGGAGATACCCACCTGGGAGGAGATGATTTTGATAAAGTGATCATGGACTGGCTGGCTGATGAGTTTAAAAAAGACGAAAATGTGGACCTCCGGAAGGATCCGATGGCGCTGCAACGTCTGAAAGAAGCGGCTGAAAAAGCAAAGGTGGAATTATCTTCTTCCAGCGAGACGGAGATCAACCTGCCTTATATCACGGCAGTGGATGGCGTTCCCAAGCACCTGGTAAAGAAGCTTACCCGGGCTAAGTTCGAGCAGCTGGCTGATACGCTCTTCGAAAGGTGTCTGAAACCCTGTGAGCAGGCTTTAAAAGATGCCAACATGGATATTTCCAAGATTGACGAAGTGATCCTGGTAGGGGGTAGCACACGTATTCCCAAAGTGCAGGAGATCGTTGAAAAATTCTTCGGAAAGAAACCCAATAAGGGGGTGAATCCGGATGAAGTGGTGGCCGTTGGAGCTGCTATACAGGGTGGCGTATTGACCGGGGAAGTGAAAGATGTGCTGTTGCTGGACGTAACTCCGCTGTCCCTGGGTATCGAAACGATGGGAGGTGTCATGACCCGTCTTATCGAATCCAATACAACCATTCCCACCAAGAAATCGGAATCCTTCTCTACGGCCAGCGATAACCAGCCGGGCGTACAGATACATGTTTTACAGGGCGAACGTCCCCTGGCCAATCAGAACAAGAGCCTGGGTACTTTCAATCTCGATGGTATTCCTCCGGCTCCCCGGGGAGTGCCCCAGATCGAAGTGATCTTCGATATCGATGCGAATGGTATCCTGCATGTCACGGCGAAAGACAAGGGCACCGGAAAAGAACAGAAGATCCGTATCGAAGCCGGAAGCGGTCTAAGCAAGGACGAAGTGGAGAAAATGAAAGCAGAGGCAAGGGCCAACGAATCGACTGATAAAGCCGCCCGTGAAAAGATCGATAAGGTCAATCAGGCCGACAGCCTGGTATTTACGACGGAAAAACAGTTGAAGGAGTATGGCGACAAAATCCCGGCCGATAAAAAAGCCCCGATCGAGGCAGCGCTCAATAAACTGAAAGAAGCTCATAAATCCCAGGATGTGGCCGCTATCGATGCAGCCGTGGCTGAAATGAACGCAGCCTGGACGGCAGCTTCCGAAGAACTGTACAAAGCCACCCAGCAGGCTGGCGGCGAACAACCCGGCGCAGAAGGCGCTGGTCCGGGAGCCAATGGCGGACACCAGGCAGGTGCAGGCGGAGAGAATGTAACCGACGCCGAATTTGAAGAAGTGAAGTAAGAAATATTGAATGGTAATATAGTATGAAGCCCCTGCAAATTTGCGGGGGCTTTGTACTTACAGGCCGACGCCCCTTATTGTTTTGAAAAGGAAAAGGCCTTCCGGGTCTCATTACCTGCCACATCGGTCACGCTGACCCATAACCGGTGAGGGCCGGTGGGGCAATGCCCGTCGAAATCATATCGGAACCGGACTCCTTTCTGTTCGAACAGGATCCAATGCCCGTCCAGCTCCGCGCGAAAACGGGCGATCATTCCCCCCTCATCCTTACAGATCAGGTTCAAAGCCGGGGCATCTGCCGGGAATCTCTGCCCCTCTGTCCAGCCAAAAGCCTCTATCTGGGGCGCCATCGTATCGATCAGCAGCTGCAGATCGCCCAGCCGGCTGAACGATCCGCTCATCCAGTCTCCCTGCCAGTCTCCTTTTACGATCGACTGACTATCGCCGCTGACCAGCTGCATGACAGTCCTGTTTCGCAGCGGATCACCAGGCGCCAGGGTCGTCCTCAGTTGTACGGAGAACCTGTCATGTACCGGCACGGTAGGGTCATGCAGATGGATCAGCGCGGACGCTTTGTTGCTTCCTGTATTGGCCTCTTCATATAGCAGGAAGGGAACCTGGTCATAAAATGCCGTCGCACTAAAACGGGCCCGTACGGAAGGGCCATTCACCCTGTTCTCCCGGCCGGGTAGGAGTAAGCGGGCAGAGTGGGGGAGGGGAGCGTCGGGAACTGAAACAGCAGAGACAGAGGAACCAGAGAGCGGGGAGGGGGACGCCAGCTGTATCTTCAGGTCCAGGTCCGAATAATTGTTATTGACATCGCTCACCCGGATATGAACGAGATGTACGAGGGTATCTTTTAGCCGGATAAGGCCGTCTTTTCCCGGGGAGGTGAAAATGGAAAGGTGATTTCCGGGTAAGATGGAGAGGTGTTGCACGTAGATACCGGACCTGATCCATTTGGTATAATCGATACAGGCATTTATATAGCGGGTATCCGCATAGGAGAGGTCGGTGAGGCTGAAGGCATGAATGAGGGAGTCGTCGAGCCATAGTTCCGCATGGAAAATACCGGATAAATGGGGGGAGTTGGAAGCCTTATCCGTGGCGGAGATGCCCAGGCTTACCAGGGGACTGTTTAGTTTTATGACGGGCTCCGTTGTCCGGTAAATACCTTCTTGGGAGGTGAGGGCTATTTTCCGGGCCCTGGTGCTATAGGTGCTGATCCGCCTGTCATACCAGTAGAGCCCTTTAATAACAGGAGGCAATTCATCGGGGATCGTAAAGCCTGACAAAAGGGGATTGATATTCCGGCCGGTCCGGGTATCACGGATCTCGAAATGGAGGTGCGGGGCCTGGGAAGAGCCGGTGTTGCCGCTGTAGGCAATGAACTGNCCTTTCCGAACGGGAAAACGACCCGGGGGAAGATCCAGTTCCTGTTCCCAGCGCTCCGCTGCATATTGCCGTTGCTGAANCATTGCGGACAGTTCCGGAAAAAANNGGTCCAGGTGACCATATACGGTAGTGCGACCATTCGGATGGGTGATGAAGAGCGCTTTGCCCAGCCCGTATGGTTCGATCTTCACATGGCTGATGTATCCGTCAGCGGCCGCATAGACGGGAAGGTCTTCTCTACCCATGGTACGGATATCGAGCCCCATGTGAAAATGATCTTCCCGCAACTCGCCGAAATTGGCGGCCAGTTGCAGGGAGATATCCAGGGGCTTCCGAAAATAGGAGGTGGAAAAGGACGATCGTATATACAGGTCGGCCAGGGATGCTACCAGTAATAACAGGAGAAGGAGAGAGCCGATACGCCGGGCAACCGGGGGATGAATGTGGACCATGTTTGTTCGTTTGCCGCCAAATTACAGGCGGCGGAAGGGCTGTCAAACCCGGATCTGCCAACGCCCCGGCTCTCTCTGCCAACGAGCGGAAAAACGGCTGTCCCTGTTGGCAGATAAAAAAGGCGGGTTCGCAGACAAATCGTCCTATTCCCGAAGAAGGCCTCTTAAATCAAGCGGGCAAATGGTAAATTTGAGCTATGGGAAAAAGGCTATTCTTATTGCTGGGAAGTTTCACAGCCTTTTATTATTTGATCCGGGTGGCTTATGATATGCCCAACCTGGTGCATGGCAATCCGCTATTCCTTTGGTGGCCCCGTGGAGCCGGGGGGTGGTTGTCCCGGATCCGGGATATCGCTTTTTATTTTCTCTTCGCCTTGATCCCCTACCTGGCGCTCTTTCGATGGTATCCTTCTAAAAAGGCGCCGCTCAGTATCCTGGTGATCATCTTCAGTCTTCCGTTACTATTCCTGCTGCGTTACTGGACAGAAGTTGAATGGATGGGGCGGGGCGGACGCCTGAAAACTTATTTTGAAAATACTATTTTTTATGTGCTGATCTTCTCCGTCTATGGCGCCGTTTTTTATTTTATCCGTTATTCGCGATATAAAGAGCTGCAGCAAAAAGACCTGGAGATCCAAAACCGGCAATCCGAATTATCTTTTCTCCGGTCTCAGATCAATCCGCACTTCCTCTTCAATAACCTTAATAATATTTATTCGCTGGTCTATCAGGGGTCGGCGCAGGCGTTGACGGCGATCGCCGGACTGTCGGAACTGTTGCGTTATATGTTATACGATACTACGGAGAAAGTGCCACTCCAAAAGGAGATGGATTATATCCGGAAATATATCGAATTGCAAAAACTCCGGTTCGATCATCCGGTAAAAGCCGAGATACACATGGAGGGCACGGACACCCTCATTCCTCCGTTGCTGCTGATCCCTTTTGTGGAGAATGCCTTTAAACACGGTGATTTTTCGGGAACGGGGCAGGGATTGACAATCACGGTGTTCAGCGGCGCCCAAAAAACATATTTTCATTGTTGCAACCGGAAGGGCATGCGGCAAAAGGATGCGGGAGGGGGGATCGGGTTGGAGAATGTAAGGAGGCGATTGTGCCTGCTCTATCCCGGCAAACATTCCCTTCTGATCGAAGAAGACACGCTTCAATTTACCGTCAACCTGGAATTGACCCATGAATAACAAACCTCCTGATAATCCATGACCAGTTTCACTCCCATACGATGTGTCATTGTGGACGATGAGCCGCTGGCGGTGTCGCTGCTGGCCGATTATGTCCGGAAAACGCCGGGCCTCGAGATCATGCTGAGTACGACGCATGTGCTGGAAGCGCTGCAGGCGGTTCAGGAAGGAAAGGCGGACCTGCTTTTCCTGGATATACAGATGCCGGAACTGACGGGGCTTCAGTTTATGAAGATCATCCGTAAAAGCTGTAAGGTCGTTCTTACTACCGCCTATACGCAATATGCGCTCGAAGGGTATGAGCACGATGTGGTCGATTACCTGTTAAAGCCTATTACCCTGGACCGGTTTATGATCGCCGTGCAAAAGGTCAGGGAAAGGCTGGCCCCGGTGCAGGAAGGGAACAATAAGTCCTTGCCGGTGGCTTCGCCGGCTCCCCTGGCAGATCATATCTTTATCAAGACGGAGTACCGTATTCAAAAGGTAAATCTGGCTGACATTCTTTATATCGAGGCCTTGAGGGATTATATCGCCATTCATACGGCAACGGCCAGGATCCTCTCCCTGGAAAGCATGAAGAATATGGAGGAGATCTTGCCGGGATCTCAATTTATCAGGATCCATAAGTCATACATAATCAATCGGGAACGCATTGAATTTCTGGAAAGGGGGAAGGTGGTGATCCATAAAGAATACCTGCCGATCGGAGAAACCTACCGGGAAAAACTGCTGAATAAATTGGGGATTTGACCCCACTATCGACCCCTTAACAAAGCCTTAAGGTAGGATGCTTGTTTATTCCGGAAAAAGTAGTAATTTTGCACCCGATTCACCTGAGCAGTCCAACATTGCTTGCAGCAGGATAAGTTAATCTTACACGTTTTTTGTCGACAATCTTCAGTATAAGTACTATCCCATCCATTGCTCTGGTCTTAAAAAAGTTTTAAACAAAAACAGATACATTATGAACAGTGATGCAGTACAATCTATTGTACAAATGGAACCGAGTATCCTTAAACAGTTGGTAATAGAAGTAAAAGAAACCGTCGCAACCGGTATGGAGTATCCCAAGGCGAACAAAAGTTCGTTTGGCATTGTGGACATGTGGAATATCCGCAAGAACGGCCGGCGCTCAGGTAGCGGCCGGAGAAAAACAACCATTATTACCGGGTTCAACTATTGATATACGTTGGTTCTTTAATTCTTATAGAAGAAGCCGCCTCACTTTTGAGGCGGCTTCTTCTATAATAGGGTCGCCGGGCGGACATTATATGATCTCCATTTTTTTCATCAGGAAGGAGGCGTTGCGGTTTCGGGCGATGCCTTGTTGTAACTGATAGTTAAAATGTAGTTCGTCGTCTTCGATTATGCTCTCAAAACAATAATTACTGATCAGGCCGGCCTTCTCTTCTTCCAGTTTGCCCAGAGACAGATCGTGGGTGGCGAAAAGGGAGAGACAGGGGTATTGGAGCAATTTCCGGATGAACTGTTCGGAGCCATAGGTCTTGTCTTCCGAATTCGTGCCCCGCAGGATCTCGTCGATCAATACCAGGGCCGGGCCGCCGCTTTGAAGGCTATGAATGATCTGCTGCAGTTTTTTCAATTCCGCCATGAAATAGGAAGTATGTTCCTGTAAGGAATCGCTTACCCGCAGGGAAGTGAGGAGCTGCATGGGGGTAAAGGAAAAGGCCGTTGCGCAGACAGGGGCTCCGCATTGGGCCAGCAGGAGGTTGACGCCGGTGGTCCGCAGGAAAGTCGTTTTACCGGACATATTGGAACCTGTTACCAGGATGAGCCGTTCTTTATCGCCGATGGTAAAGTCATTCGGCACCCTCTCTTTGGCGGGTATCAGCGGATGGGATAGCTGCGTGGCCGTTATATGCAGGTCGCCCGCAGCTGGTACCGGATAGCAGTAATCGGGGTTGGAAAAGGCGAAAGATGCCAGGGAGTTCAGGCATTCGATATTTCCGACGGCCTCGATCCAACGGGGAAAGCTGGCCCTGTTCCGGGCCTTCCATTTTTCCAGTTCGAAAAGCCCATGCAGGTTGTAGGTAAACAGGTTATTCAGCAGGAAGCTGACTACGGCATTGAGCTGCTGATCGAAATAGGAAGAGATCCTGGCCAGCTTGCGAATGGCCCGGCTCGCTTCAAGGGTCTGTGCCTGTAATTGTTCAAGCAGAGGGGCTTTCCCACTGTCCATCGTATTGAAGAGTCGCAGGGTCAGGGCGTATTGCTCCAGGATGGCGTTCTTTTTACTGAGCAGGGCATGCTGCTGCGCCATATAATCGGAAAAACGCCCGGTGAGGATCCATCCTGCCAGCACTCCTATGAGCAGGAGGCGGTAATTGCCGGTAACGGTCAAAAAGATGAGGGCGAATACATTGAACAGAACGATCGCCCAACGGGCAATACGCACCCATGTCTTCAGGCGGTTGGGCGTTTTCAGCCAGTCGGCCAGGTCGTATAAATTGCCTTCGCTTTCCCCGGTAAGAAGCCCATGGGCTGTGATGAGCTGGCGGGTATCCGCCTGTGGAGTAAGGACTTTCAGGGCCTGCTGCTGTTGTTCGATGCTGTCTTTCGACAGCAGGGGCTTCCGCAGCAGGTCTGCCAGTTGTTGCGTGCCATGCATGCTGGTGGTCCTGTTCAATAAATGGAAGAGGGAGCGCCGGCCAAAGATGTCCAGGTCATCCAGGTAGCTTTCCGCTTTCAGAAAAGCTTCGCCGTCGGGGAAGCCATTCAACTGATCATTCAGAATGCCTGATTCATTGGTGTTTACAAAGAGTAATTTTTCCGAAAGGGCCTTCTGGTCCTTTAACCGGAGATTGAAGATGACCAGGGCGATAAAACAGANCAGNAAGAAAAGGGCGCCGTATAAAAGGGGAAGATAGAAGGCCTTAAAAAGATAATAGCCGGTAATNGCCAGCCCCAGGAAACTGATCAATCTCAGCAGGGAAATCAGCGTAAGNTGTTTCTGAAGGACCTGTATACGGGCTGTATAGCCGGTGATCTTCTCCTCATAGAACAGGTGAGCGGGTGACATAGGTCGATATTAAAACAAATGCCACTTAATCAAAGTGGCATTTATATATAAGATGATAATAAGGTATTATTTACATGATATCCAACGCCTTCACAAAGGAGGTACAAACAAAGGGTAAAATCAGGGTCATGTATTCAAATTTCGCTTCAATTGCCCATATGAAGGCGGCTGTCGAAAGGAAAAACAGGAGCCAATATAGTCCGGTATATTTCTTTTGCTGTTCCATGTATAAAAATTTGTGCGAAAATAAGGGAAAACAGCCAATAGACCAAAGTGATCGGACTATCTTTGATGACAGGTTGACATATATGGNAAATTTGCTATAAATTAGCCGCATAATGTAAGAAGTACACATTAGATNATTACCATTCCAGGCTTTAAAATTGCTACTGCCAGATGATGAATGTGAAAATAGAATTCTATTTGAGGTTTTTTACCCATCCGGGTCAGTCCGTATCTATATCAGGAAATATTGGGGTTTTAGGGCTTGATGATCCAGAAAAAGCATGGCCCCTGCAATATTTGAACGGGGAATTCTGGCATGGGACCCTATTGCTGGAAGAGCCGGTCACGAGCCCTCTCCGGTATCACTATGTATTGAGGAATGAAGATGGAACGATCACCGAGGAGTGGGGGGATGACAGGGTACTGGAAGAGCCGGGAGCAGGGGTCGAAGAGATCCAGACGATCGATACCTGGAATTACGCCGGGGAGTTTGAAAATGTCTTTTTTACGGCTCCTTTCCGGCAGGTATTGCTGGCCCATCCACCCAATAAAGGCGCTAAAACGAAGGGACCCGTCAGCCATATTTTTAAAGTGAAAGCTCCTTTGCTGAAAAAAGAGGAAGTCCTCTGTCTGTCAGGCAATGGGAAGGCTTTGAAGGACTGGGATACCGACGCGCCCATCTTAATGACGCTGGAAGGCAATTGGTGGGTCTGCCGGCTGAATATTCCCAAGGAGTCCTTCCCGGTGGAATATAAATACGGGGTCTACCAGCAAAAAGCAAAGAAGTTCCTGCAATTTGAGCAGGGCCCTAACCGGGTGTTGCACGGCGACGCCCATAAGAATAAGATCAATATCCTCCACGATGGTTTTGCACATCTGCCCAATACTACCTGGCGGGGAGCAGGGGTGGCCATCCCTGTCTTTAGTTTACGCACGAAAAAATCATTCGGGGTGGGGGAGTTCACCGATCTGAAAGGACTGATCGACTGGGCTTCCGCCTGCGGGTTGAAGCTGGTGCAGCTATTGCCTGTCAATGATACCAGCGCTAATCATAACTGGCTGGATTCCTATCCTTATGCGGCTATCTCCGCCTTTGCCCTGCATCCCATTTACCTGAATCTGGAAAAATGCGCCGGCCGCAAATATGCCGGGCTTCTTAAACCGCTGCGCAATAAGCAGAAGGAATTAAATGAGTTGCCGGAACTGGATTACGAAGCCGTGATGAAGATCAAATTACTGGCGGTTAAAGAATTATACGAAGTACAAAAAGAAGAGTTCGGGAATGATCCCGGTTACCTGTCTTTTTTTGAACAGAACAAACACTGGCTGGGGCCCTATGCTGCTTTCTGCAGTCTGCGGGATAAGAACGGCAGCCCTGATTTCACCCAATGGAAGGCCAACAGTCAGTATGATGCCGAGAAGATCGCCAAATATGTTCAACCGGGAACGAAACAGTATGGGTCTACCGCCCTGCAGTATTTTATACAGTATCATCTGCATCTCCAACTGCGGGAAGCGGCTGATTATGCGCATGAGCACGGGGTCATCCTAAAGGGGGATATCCCTATTGGCATCTACCGGTATAGTTGTGATGCCTGGATCGCTCCCCGATTGTTCCATATGGATCAGCAGGCGGGGGCTCCTCCGGATAATTTCGCCATCAAGGGACAGAACTGGGGTTTCCCTACCTATAATTGGGAGGAGATGGGCAAGGATGGGTTTGCGTGGTGGAAACAGCGCTTTGAACAGATGAGCGATTATTTCGACGCTTTCCGGATCGATCATATCCTTGGATTCTTTCGGATCTGGAGTATTCCTATGGATGCCGTACAGGGGGTGTTGGGACGGTTTGCTCCGGCCATTCCTCTTTACCGGGCTGAGTTCAATGAGCGCAATACCTGGTTTGACTACGAGCGCTATACAAGGCCATTTATCAATGAGGCCGTTATCTGGGAAGTCTTTGGAAACGATGCCGGGCAGGTAAAGGCCGATTACCTGGATCACTCCGATGACGGGTCTTTCAGGCTGAAAGAATCCTTCAATACGCAACGTAAGGTGGAGTCTTATTTTTCCGGGCTGGAAAAAAACGAGCTTAATGAAAAACTCCGGGAGGGGTTGTATACATTGATCGCAAATGTGATCCTTTTCGAAGTAGAGGGTTCGGCCGGGCAACAGTTTCATTTCCGGATCGCCATGGAAAATACTTCCTCTTTCCGTTACCTGGAATGGAATACGCAGCAGCGGCTAAAGGAGCTTTATGTTAATTATTTCTTTTACCGGCAGGATGCATTCTGGCAAAAGGAAGCCCTGCATAAATTACCGGCGCTGAAACGGGCTACCAATATGCTGGTCTGCGGCGAGGACCTGGGGATGGTGCCTGCTTGTGTGCCGCAGGTGATGAAGCAATTGGGGATCCTTTCCCTGGAGATCCAGCGTATGCCCAAGAACCCGGCCCAGGAATTTTTTCATCCTGCGCAGGCGCCTTATCTTTCTGTCGTCACTCCGTCCACGCATGATATGAGTACGATCCGGGGATGGTGGGAGGAGGACAGGGAGAAGATCCAGCGATTTTTTAACCGGGAGCTGGAGCAATGGGGGGAAGCGCCTTCCTTCTGTGAACCCTGGATCAATAAAGCCATCGTATTGCAACATCTGCATTCGTCTGCTCTCTGGAGTATTTTCCAGTTACAGGATATCCTGGGAATGAGCGAAACTTTCCGGCGGGAGAACCCTCATGACGAGCGCATCAATGTTCCGGCCAATCCTCATCATTACTGGAGATACCGGATGCATCTTACGCTGGAGGAGCTGATCAAAGAAGAACCCTTCAACGAGGAATTGAAGGGTTATATTGTTAGCAGCGGACGGTGATGCCGACGGAGCCGGGGCGACATCGGGACGTCGGATTACATCAATTTGACAAAGGGCTGTACATATTGGTTATTTCCTTCCCTGTTGATGACTTTCAGGAAGTAATTACCGCTTTTTAAGGTGGAGATCGCTAAAGATTGCTGATTGGTCCCGGCTGATAATTGCTGCTGCCGGCTCATAACGACTATACCAGCCAGGTTGAACACTTCTACCGTTACCTGGTCAGCGGCCGTACTGTTAAGCGTATAATTCACCACGGCTCCGGCAGGATTAGGGAACACCTGCATTTTAGCGGAGGCATTGCCGTTATTCAGGGTGACTACTTTTGAATATTTGATCCCGCCGTCACTGTTAACCAGGCGGAGGCGATAATAACTGTTGCCGCTCGGGGAGCGCAGATCCGTATAACTATAATTCGATTCATGCATGTTATTCAATCCTGCTACTACTCCGATTGAATCAAAACTGTTGCCGTTGCTGGATCTTTCGATAACAAACCATTTGCTGTTCGTTTCATTTTCCATGATCCAGGATAAAACAATATCATTGTTGCCGACCGATCCGGAAAACCCCATGAGGAGGGCTGGTAAGCCGTCCGAGCGGGAAGCTTCGGTCTGGGCGGATACCCGGGTAAGGCCGGAAAAGAAAAGAATAGCGGCAAAGAAGCTCTTGAAGGGAACTGCGTGCATAAGTTTCATACAAGGTGCGGTTTGTGGTACGCCACAATACACTAAAAGGAGTGCCAAAAGTCAAGTACCTGATTATAAATGACCTGCGAGGGTTGGAGGCCATCCATCCTTCCCAGAAAGGGAAAAAACTTCTCATTTCTGCAAAATAATGAGTAGAAGCCCTCTCCAGGACCGTAATTTCTGCAGGGGGCAAATCCTCGTATTCCCCTAATTTTGGGCTCCATGAATTGTACTTATCACGCTTACAACCTGGCATTCAAACATCCATTTACTATTTCCAGAGGCACCAAGACGCATCAGCCTACCCTGATCGTTGAATTGGAATACAGGGGGCTCAAGGGCTATGGGGAAGCTCCCGCCATCAGTTATTATCATATCCCGGTGGAAAAGATGATTGAGGACCTGGAAGCGAAAAAGACCCTTATACAGAATTTTGCTTTTACGGATCCGCAGCGGTATTGGCATTATCTGCATCATTTGCTGCCTTCCAATTCTTTTCTTGTCTGCGCCCTGGACATAGCGGCCTGGGACCTGTTCGGCAAGCTCAGGCAAAAGCCCCTGTATGAATTGTGGAAACTCGATCCTTCCCGGGGGCCGGTGACCGATTACACGATCGGTATCGATACCGTGGACAAAATGGTGGCCAAGATCAGGGAAACGCCCTGGCCTGTTTATAAGATCAAACTGGGCACTCCCGAAGACCTGACGATCATGAGGGCTCTCCGCGCTCATACCGATGCCGTCTTCCGGGTGGATGCCAATGCGGGCTGGACGTTGGAAGAGGCGCTGGAAAAGATCCCCGTGTTGAAGGAACTGGGGGTGGAATTTGTAGAGCAGCCTTTGGCAAAAGACGACTGGGAGGGTATGAAGGTCTTATATGCGCAATCCCCTTTACCCGTGATCGCCGACGAGTCCTGTGTAAAGGAAGAGGATGTGGAAAAGTGTAAAGGATTTTTTCATGGTGTTAATATTAAGCTGACAAAATGCAGCGGTATCACTCCGGCACGCAGGATGATCGCAGCGGCGAAGTCCGGCGGGCTGAAGGTAATGGTGGGCAGTATGAATGAAAGTACAATCGGCAGCGCCGCCATCGCCCATTTATTACCGGAGCTCGATTATGTGGATATGGATGGCCCCCTGTTGCTAAAGGAGGATGTCGCCACGGGTATCTCTTTCGATCATGGAAAAATAATCCTTCCTAAAACGCCGGGTCTCGGCATTGCCTTCACCGGGCTTTACCCCAAAGGGTAAAGCGTTACCCCTAAGAATAAATTTTTAAAAATCAGCGCAAACCCAGTCCTGTCGGCATACCTGTCAGAAATACACATCTATGGGTATAAAATATTTCAGAAAAAAACATTGAAAATCCGCGGAATGGTTTTAACTTTCATTTAACACTACACTTAATTGATTGCTTTGCTATAACGAGAAGACCACTTGAGCCGATCTGCAGTCATATGGGAAATTCAACAGCGGATTGCTTTCTACGAGGATATGAAAGCATACAACCAGCTTTATGAGTTATTGTCGGATGGGTTGCACCGATTCTCCTACTCCCTGGTGAAGTCCCATGAAATAGCGGAAGAAATTGTCTCGGATGTATTTATCAAGGTCTGGCAGATCCGGGGCAAATTGATGGAAATTGAAAACCTGCAGGTATACCTCTATACGATCGCTAAAAATTTCTCTCTCAATTATCTCGCTAAAAATTATAAGAATAAGATCATAAGCCTGGACACGATCGATGTCGAAGCGATGATCGAGATCAGCGGGCCCGCGGAAATGTGCATTTCTGCGGACCTGGTCAAACAGATCCGCCAGGTGATACAACAGCTTCCTCCCCAATGCAAGCTGATCTTTCAATTGGTGAANGAAGACGGCCTGAAATATAAAGAGGTGGCGNGCATCCTGGACTTATCGCCCCTGACCGTCCGTAATCAGCTGGCCATTGCCATCCGCAGGATCGGGGAGGCCTTACCGGCTTACCTTCAACCCGGCATTCTCCTGGCCGGTAAGTTTTCGGAGTCCTGATAAAAGAAGCTGTAATTTTTTTTCTCCTCCCTTGGTACAAATTAATGGATCGTCTTGTCTTTAGAGGATAGCACATCATTATGCAGGAAGATCAATTTTGGTTACTGGTAAGTCTCAAACTTTCCGGAGAGGCCACAGAAGAGGANCTGGCGGCATTAGAGGCTCTTTTGCAAGAGCATCCTGAAATGGGATTGCGGCTGGAGACGCTCTATAATCTGTGGAANGGACCGGACCCGGTCTCTTCTTCCCGCAGGGTGGATGCACTCGAACGGCATTTGCAAAGACTGAGCAATCATTTATCGGAGCCGGCCCTGCAATATGAAACCAGGATTACTCCCACTTATCGCTGGTTATGGCCGGCCGGGGGAATAACCCGTATGGCCTGGACTACGGTCGGGGTGGCGGTGTGCCTGGTGGCTTTCTTCCTGTTTTACTATCCGATGTTCCCGAAAAAAAAGGGGAAAGCTATAGCACAGAATACGGTCAGCACGAAGCCTGGGTCCAAATCAAAAATTCAATTGCCGGATGGCACACAAGTTTGGCTGAATGGAGACAGCCGGATCACCTACGATGAAAGTTTCCGGGGCCCTGACCGGGAAGTGCAGCTCTGCGGGGAGGCTTATTTCGATGTGGCAAAAGATAAAAATCATCCCTTTATCATACACGCATCTTCGATCGACGTAAAAGTGTTGGGCACCAGCCTGAATATCCGCTCCTACCAGAATGAAAAAAATACAGAGGCCGTGCTGATCCATGGCTCTATCGAGGTCACGCTTCATAATAATCCCGACAAGAAGATCGTATTGCAGCCCAATGAAAAATTGGTGGTGCAGAACGATAAGGCCTCCGCTGTCGTCAAGGGCGCCGCCCGGACAGAGCCGAAAGAGAAAGCGGAACCCGTCATGGTATTGGGGAAAGCTCATTTTCAGCAAAAGGACAGCATTGCTACTGAAGTTCTCTGGGTAAAGAACACACTGGCATTCGACCAGGAGTCCCTGGAGGATGTGGCCTTGAAAATTGAACGCTGGTATGATGTGAAAGTAAAAATCCGGGAAGAGAGCTTAAAACATACGGAATATAGTGGGGTCTTCGAAGATGAAAGTCTGAAGCAGGTGATGGAGGCTTTGCGGCTGACGGGTAATTTCCGGTATTCGATCAATAAAAAAGAAGTTACTATAACACTTTGATTGCTTATTGTTTAACCAAAACCGCCAATATGAACATCCCCTTCACTTAAAGAGGTCCGCTTACATAAAACAAAGCGGAGAATGATTGCAGCATCCTCCGCCGGTGTAAAGACAACTACTGCCCTGTTCCGGGCAGATTATCATCATTATAACAAAACTAAGTTATGAAAAAATCCGGATGCGGCATATCGCAAGATATGAGCCGTCTAATCATCAAATGCCTGCTGATGACGAAACTTGCTGTATTACTAGGTTTTATCTTATCCATCCAATCTTTTGCCAATGGTTATGGGCAGGGTAATATCAACTTAAAACTGGAAAAAACGCCACTAAAGAAGGTTTTCAGGGCTATCGAAGACCAGGGGTTCTTCCGTTTTGTATACAAGGACGAGATCCTGCCAAAGGATGAGCGTATCAGCATTAAGGTAAAACACGCGCTGGTAGAGGATGTATTGGCTGAAATACTGGAAAATACGGGGCTTTCCTATCACAAATTGAGTGAAAACCTGATTGTCATTACCCGCGAAGCGACCGGCGATGATCCTAAAGCGCTGGTGGCGATAAAGGTGACGGGGAAGGTAACGAATGATAAGGGAGAGGCCCTGGGCGGGGTGAGTATCCAGGAAAAGGGTACCAATAATGGGACCACCACCCGGGAGGACGGGACTTACAGCCTGGAGGTCACCAATCCGGATGCCGTACTGGTCTTCAGCTATGTCGGTATCGGCAGTAAGGAGTATGCCCTCAAAGGGAAGACTGTTGCGAACATGCAGTTCCAATCCAGTGACAATGCCCTGAAGGACGTAATAGTAGTGGGGTATGCCACCCAAAAGAAGGTGACAGTGACCGGCGCCGTTGCTTCCGTCAAGGGAAGTGAGCTGGAAAAGACGCCCACGGTGAACTTATCCAATGCGCTGGCAGGTCGTTTGCCGGGTATTTCCGCCGTACAAGTCAGCGGGGAACCCGGAAAGGATGGTTCGTCGATCCGGATACGGGGAACGAATACCATGGGAAATACATCCGCGCTGGTCGTGCTGGATGGCATTCCGGATATTGCCGGAGGGCTGGAGCGTATCAATCCTGCCGATGTGGAAAGCATGTCGGTCCTGAAAGATGCTTCGGCCGCTATTTATGGAGCCCGGGCCGCCAACGGGGTCATCCTCATCACTACCAAACATGGGAGGATCGGCAAGCCGCAGTTGTCCTATTCTTTCAACCATGGCTGGGCCCAGCCGGACCGTATCCCCAAGATGGCCACGGCAACGGAATATGCTGCGATGAATAATGAAACGAATATTTTCGACCATGTTCCATCAGCTGAATGGTCTGCCGCGCAGGCTGCCCTTAACTCGACAGGCACCTATACTACACTGGGAGGGACTACGGTTTCCGCTCCTTTTCAGCCGGCCGATATTCAAAAATACAAGGACGGAACCGATCCCTGGGGCCATCCCAATACGGACTGGTTCAAAACGACCTTAAAAAACTGGTCCCCTCAGACGCAGCATACGTTGCAGATCAGTGGCGGATCGGATAATCTCCGGTATTATGGCTCTTTAGGTTACCAGACCCAGGACGGTTATTATAAGAATTCAGCTACTGGTTATAAGCAGTATGATCTCCGCCTGACCATCGATGCAAGGATCAACAAATACATCAATACCAGTATCGGGTTGGTAGGCAGGGAAGAATCGCGGTTTTACCCCACGCAGAGCGCGGGTTCGATCTTCCGGATGCTGATGCGCGGAAGGCCTACCGATCCGGAGGTATGGCCCAATGGCCTGCCGGGACCGGATATTGAGAATGGCCAGAATCCCATCGTCATTACTACGAATGCGACCGGTTATGACAAGGATAAAAGGGACTATCTGCAGGCCAATGGAAAAGTGGAACTGACCGTCCCCTGGGTGCAGGGGCTGAAACTGACAGGTGCTGCCACGGTGGACAAGACCAGCAGGATCGATAAGGTATGGCAAACGCCCTGGTATCTTTATTTCTGGGATCATGCGACCTATCAGGCGGATGGCAAGACACCCCTGCTTACCAAAAGCATGCGGTCTACGTTCACCACTCCGCAGTTGTCCGATACCAGTGTCACCAACCTGAATATCCTGCTGTCGGGATTCCTCAATTATGACCGGACTTTCGGCGATCACACTTTCAATTTCATGGCGGCTGTGACGAAGGAGACCAATACGGAAGAGGACTTCCTGGCCTATCGGACCAACTTTATCTCCCCTGCCAATGACCAGTTGTTCGCGGGAGGCGCGTATCAGCAAAATGTAGGCGGCTCTGCCTACCAGCGTGCCCGTCTCAGCTATTTTGGCCGGGTAGCGTACAACTATAAGGAAAAATATATGGCGGAATTCCTTTGGCGGTATGACGGTTCTTATTTATTCCCCCAGGCCCACCGTTTTGGTTTTTTCCCTGGTGTGCTGGCAGGATGGCGAATTTCCGAGGAAAATTTCTGGAAGAAAAATGTGCCCCTCGTCAATTACCTGAAATTAAGAGCCTCCTGGGGACAGATGGGGAATGACCAGGTCTATTACACCAATCCTAAAACGAATGTAACCTCCTTACAGGAGTATCAATACCTGCAAACATATGGGTTCGGTAATTATGTTATCAACAACCAGGGCGCCACTACCTTGACGGAGACCGTGGTGCCCAATCCCAATTTTACCTGGGAGGTGGCTAACAATACGGATGTGGGTCTGGAAGGGCAGCTGCTGGATAACAAGATCTTCTTCGAGCTGGATTATTTTTACAACAAACGGACGAAGATCCTCTGGCAGCCATCGGGCCTGACGCCGGCTTCGAGCGGCATCGCTTCTATCCTGCCTCCTGAAAATATTGCCAGGGCACAAAATAAAGGGTATGAATTCATGCTGGGCTATAACGGGCAGGCAGGTGAGTTCAAATATTCCATCAGCGTGAATGGCGGCTATGCCAAGAACAAGATCCTCTACCGGGACGGAGATCCCGGACTTCCCGAATGGCAGAAGGCGACGGGCCATCCCTTCGGTTCTGCCGGAAGTGTGAGCGGAGGAGCTGCTTTCCTGGCCTACCAATATGATGGGGTCTTTAAAGATGCTAAGGACATTGCCGCTAATACACTTGACTATTCGGGCGTAACCCCTGCCCTCAGGCCGGGCGATATGAAATTCAAGGATATCAACGGGGACGGAAAAATTGACGGCAATGACATGGTACGACTGAATAAAACACAGGACCCTACCTTTACCGGCGGAGTAAATCTTAAGGTACAATGGCGTGGTTTCGATCTGTCCGTATTGTTCCAGGGAGCTACGGGAGGATTACTATATATTGCGACCGAGTCCGGCGATATCGGGAATTATCTTCAATACAGCTATGATCATCAATGGACGATCGATCATCCCAGCAGCATAGACCCGCGTATCACCAACCGGAATAATACCTATTATACCAATATCTCGACGGTTACTTCACCTGGCTGGAATACCTATTTCCTCCGAAACAGCGATTACCTGCGGTTGAAGAATGTGGAGATCGGGTATAATCTTTCTCCCCTGCTCCTGAAAAAGGCCGGTATCAACAATTTCAGGATCTATGCGAATGGGCTCAATTTAATTACCTGGGATAAAATGAAGATCTGGGATCCGGAATCGACTTCCGGCAGCGGCCAGTATTATCCACAGGCAAGAATTCTTAACCTGGGCGCAAGAGTAACCTTCTAAAAGGAAAATATGAATTGCAAAGCAATCACGAACTCCTTAAAAAAATTGTTATGAAAGTGAGTAAACAACTATTTAACTATATTTTGATTCCTGCTTTGACCCTCCTCACGGCTTGTAGCCGCGACTTCCTGAATACAAAACCCCTAAGCCAGATCCAGGCTTCCGATACCTGGAAGGATGGTGGGCTTTCGCAGGCCTTCGTCACCGATATTTATAATGGATTAGGGAACGGAGGATTCGACGAACAACAGTTGTCCGCATTATCGGATGAAGCAGTCTTCGTACACCCGGGTCGGGGTATTAACACGATCAATGAAGGAACCCTGGGGCCAACCAACCTGGGTTGGGTGAGCAATACGTATGAATGGGGAGCTATGTATACCCGGATCCGGGGAACGAATGTAGCCCTGGAGAACCTGAAAACGGCCACTTTCGCCGATACGGTCCTGAATCACCGGTTGCAGGGCGAAGCCCATTTTCTCCGGGCCTATTATTATCATCAGCTGGTCCGTTATTATGGCGCCGTTCCCCTCGTTGCCCACACGTATGGTCTGAACCAGGACTATAGCATCGCCCGGAGCAATTTTTCGGATTGCGTCAACTTTATAGTAGCCGATTGCGATACGGCGGTCTCTTTGCTGACCGGCAAGACCCTGGACAAAGGCCGCGCTACGGCCGTCTCGGCCCTGGCCTTAAAGTCCCGGATCCTTTTGTATGCGGCCAGCGACCTGCATGATATTCCTACGGCGAAGGCTAATTCAGCGGTGATCTCCGCTTTTGCCAATCCGGAATTGCTGGGTTATACCAGCGGAGACCGGGTGGCACGCTGGCAGGCGGCCAAGAATGCTGCCTGGGCGGTGATGCAGGCAGGCGGCGGCGGTTATAAACTGGGGCTTACCGCCCCTGCTACTTCTGCCGATGCGCAAACCAATTACGTCTCCATTGCGATGGGCGGAGGCAGTAATGCACCGGGTTTAGATAAATCGGCAGCCGTCGAATTATTATTCGAAAGGGATTTTTCTTCTCAGCTGGTAAGCGGCGGCCCGAACACGGACGGCACATCCGTCGGGCTGGACAATGGACCGAATGGCTATCATAACTGGGCGGGCAATGCGCCGATCCAGGAACTGTTAGATGATTATGAAATGATGGATGGCACTCCCTTCAGCTGGAGCAATGGGGCAGAGGCGGCCGCTCCCTACAAAAACAGGGATCCCCGTCTGTCCGCTACTATTTTGTTCGACGGCGCCGGCTGGAAGCCCCGCAGTAAGATCACGTCCAATCCTGATCCGGCCAACCAGATACAGACCGGGCAATATCAGATGACCGGCGGCGCTCTGCAGGCAGGCCTGGATACGCGGCAAAGCCCTGTGGAGAACTGGAATGGTAGCTGGACCGGGTATTATATGCGAAAATTCGTCGATCCGGATCCTGCTGTCGTGGATAATAATACCCGGCAATATATTCCCTGGCCTGTCTTGCGTTATACGGAGGCTGTGCTCAACTATGTGGAAGCCAATATTGAATTAGGTGACTATGCCGATGCACAGACCTGGCTCAACGCCATCCGGTTCCGCGCGGGAATGCCCGCTACTATGGAGACAGGAGATGCTTTGCGGCAACGTTACCGGAATGAGCGAAGGGTAGAGCTGGCCTATGAGGAACATCGCTACCATGATGCGCGGCGATGGATGATCGCACAAACCACCCTGGGAAGAAAGATCGTATTCATCAATGTGATCGGCAACCTAAAGCCTGGCGCGGTAGCGCCGGCGCCTTACCGGCATGATGAGACGCTCTATAACTATATTTACAATCCTGTAGTGGATAATTCCCTGGAGGACCGCACCTGGCTGGATAAAATGTATTTCAGGCCTATCAGCCGGGACGAGATAAACAAGAATAGCAAGCTGGTCCAGAACCCAGGATATACGAACTGATTATGAACCATCTCTTAACATACCTGCTGCCTGTACTTCTGGCGGCAGGTATTTTTTTCAGCAGCTGTGGCCGGCATCCATTATCCGGCGGGGATCCCGGCACCGACAAAGAGACGGCGCCGGCCGGAAACCCTTATATTCCTGATTCCACGGCCCTGTTCGCCTTGCTGCCGCCGGAGAAGACGCATATCGATTTCAGTAACATACTGACGGAAGGGCTTAATACCAATGTATTGGTGTATGAGTATTTCTATAATGGCGGGGGCGTCGCGGTAGGGGATTTGAATGGGGATGGGCTGGAGGATATTTATTTTTCGGGGAATATGACGGACAACAAGCTCTATCTGAATAAGGGGCATTTGCAGTTCGAAGATATCACCGGCCCGTCCGGTGTGGCCGGGAGGCCGGGCCCCTGGAAAACGGGGGTGAGCATTGCCGATGTGAACGGGGATGGGAAGCCGGATATCTTTCTTTGTTATTCCGGGAAAGTGGCGGGCATCCGAAGGATTAAGCAATTGTTCATCAACCAGGGCAACGATGGGGCAGGGATCCCGCATTTCCGGGATGAGGCGGCGGAATATGGGCTGGCGGACTCTTCCTATACTACGCAGGCTTATTTTTTTGATTATGACCGGGATGGAGACCTGGATCTTCTCCTGCTGAATCATAACCCCAATTCACTTCCGGTGCTGAATGAAGTGAGTACGGCCGCCATTCTTGCCAAAACGGATCCTCTTTGCGGGGTGAAGCTGTTACGCAATGACAAGGGGCATTTCCACGATGTGACGCAAGCGGCGGGGATCAGCAGTTCTTCGCTTACTTATGGGCTGGGGGCGGCAATCGCCGATATCAACGGAGATGGATGGCCGGATATTTATATTTCCAATGATTATACCGTACCCGATTATTATTATGTCAACGATCACCATGGAGGATTTGTGAACAGGCTGAAGGAGTCTTTGGGGCATATCTCCCAATTCTCCATGGGGAATAATGTGGCCGATATCAATAATGACGGGTTGCCGGATATCTTCACGCTGGATATGCTTCCTGCCGATAACCGCCGGCAAAAATTATTATTCGCCCCGGACAATTATGAAAAGTTCGACCTGAATATCCGGTCCGGCGGCTATTACCAGTATATGCGCAATATGCTACAGTTGAACAACGGCAATGGCACTTTCAGCGAAGTCGGGCAATTGGCGGGCATCTCTAATACGGATTGGAGCTGGGCGCCCTTATGGGCCGATTTCGACAATGATGGCCGCAAGGATCTGTTTATAACAAATGGTTATGCGCGGGACTATACCAATATGGATTTCATCAAGTATATGGAGGCTTTTACCAAAAGCAAGGGGAGGTTGAAGCGGGAGGATGTATTGGATATTGTGAACCATATGCCTTCATCGAATGTATCGAGTTATCTTTTCCGTAATGACGGGGGCGGCCGCGAGCCGGGAGGTGATCTTCATTTCACCGATATGAGCGCCCGGTGGGGGATCCGCCTGCCTTCCAACAGTAATGGCGCCGCCTGGGCAGATCTGGATAATGACGGGGATCTGGACCTGGTGGTCAATAATATCAACCAGCCTGCTTTTGTTTATGAGAACAGGGCCCGCCAGCAGGGGGGGAATCATTATTTGCAGGTGAGGCTGGAGGGCACGGGGCTTAATACGGCAGGTATCGGAGCCAAACTAATACTGTACCGCAAAGGGGAACAGCAATACCTGGAACAGATGCCGGCGCAGGGTTATCAGTCCGGGGTATCGCCTGTGCTTCATTTTGGATTGGGCCCGGATGCGGTTATCGATTCCCTGCGTATCAGCTGGCCGGGGGGCAAAGAGCAGGTGCTGACGGGCGTAGAGGCCGACCAGCTGCTGGTATTGTCCGAAAAGAACGCTACTCATTTTCACCGGGCGCGGGTCGCCCCGGTTCCTTTATTGGAAGAGGTCCCCTCGCCGATCGACTTTCATCATGCTGCCACTACGCTCAACGATTTCAAAAGGCAGCCCCAGCTGGTGAGCCCCCTGTCTTTTTCGGGGCCCTGCCTGGCATTGGGGGATGTGAATGGAGACGGGCTGGAAGATGTCTATGCCGGCTCCGGCAATGGGGTGGCGGGGTGCCTGTACCTGCGGCAGAAAGGGGGTAGTTTCCTGAAGGTGGCGGAGCCTGCTTTTGAAGCGGACCGTTGGCGGGAGGACGCGGATGCGCTCTTCTTCGATGCCAATGGAGATGGGTTTGCCGATCTGTATGTTGCCAGCGGGGGCTATCATAACTATGCTCCGGAGGATACTTTATTACAGGATCGGTTATACCTTGGCGATGGAAAGGGGCATTTTACTAAAAGCGTCGGGGCATTGCCCCTGATGCCGGGCAGCAAGGGCTGTGTGCGGATGGCCGATGTCAACGGGGATGGGTTTGCCGACCTGTTCGTCGGGGGAAGGGTGCTGCCGGGGCTTTATCCTGCGACGCCGGCCAGTTATCTGCTGATGGGGGATGGCAAGGGGCATTTCACCGATGAGTCGGCCCGGCTGGCTCCCGGGCTCCAAAAGATTGGGATGGTCACGGACGCCGCCTGGGTGGACCTGAACGGGGATGGTCTGAAGGATCTCGTCGTAGTGGGAGAGTGGATGCCTGTCTCGGTATTTATCAATAATAAGGGACATTTGGAGAATAAGACGCCTGCTTATTTTGACAAGGAATATAGCGGCTGGTGGAATAAGCTATTGGTCGGGGATTTCGACGGGGACGGGAGGGCGGACCTGGTGATCGGCAACCTGGGATTGAATAGCCAGTGCCGGGCGGATGACAGGCATCCGGCAGAATTGTATTATAAAGATTTTGACGGGAACGGGACGATCGATCCTGTCCTCTGTCTTTACAATGGCGATACGTCTTATTTGTTTATGAGCCGGGATGAGCTCCTGCAGCAGGTGGGTAATATGAGCAAGCGTTTCCCGGATTACAAGAGTTATGCGGGCGCCCGGCCTGGCGATGTCTTTCCTCCGGCCGTGCTGGAGGGGGCGGGGCGGCTGCAGGCCAATTGCCTGAGGACCTGTTATTTTTCCGGTGGGTCGGATGG
>JGI25616J43925_10000065_pt1 | contig 29908 bp, 26 predicted proteins | sample GraSoi2013_100cm_FD_43925 | JGI IMG/M metagenome (IMG submission 43925) | reverse complement strand
TCTGCCGGCCATTCGCAGCTATACGGCCCGCGCAAAGATGTCGGAGGCCTTGCTCGCGTTCGCCCCCTGCCGCAATGCGATCACGGAAGTCTACCTTTCCGGAGGCGATCCGCCCACGCCAGGCAATTGGGGCTGCGAGATCACCAGCAACGCGTCCACATACGTGGATTCGGTATCGACCTCTGACCCTGGGCCGGTGATCAAGGTATCCCTTCGGGGATTCAGCGATCTGCGGATCGACACCATGGACCTCACCATGATGCCGCTCGACAATACCGGAAGTCCGCCGAGCGGAGCCGGGAGCGTGGTGANGANCTGGCGCTGCGGNTCGGCTGCCGACGGGACGCANGTGCCGGTGCAGTTCCTGCCCGCCTCGTGCAGAGGTTGACGCGCCGAGCGGGGCGGGGCCATCATCTCGCCTGCATCAAGTCCGAGTAGGTTTCTCGCCCCCCAAGATCCGGCCCGAAGCCGGGGCTGAGCGCGGCGTGTCTAGGGTTGGATGCGCGTCGAAGGAATCGCCGCCGGCCTTCCCTTCCCCCAAAACCATCTGGAGAAGAAATATGTCTGTAACGCGTTACGCGAGCCGATGCCTGTCAATCCTGATTTTCTCCGCGATCGCGGTCTGCGCCTTTGCCCAGGCGCCCAGCGCCGAATTCACGCCGGAAGTCGGCCAGTCGGGCAAGGACGTCGTGTGGGTACCCTCGCCGCAGGAGCTGGTCGACAAGATGCTGGACATGGCGAAAGTCACGCCCAACGACTACGTGATCGATCTCGGCTCCGGNGACGGCCGCACGGTGATTACGGCCGCGAAGCGGGGGGCGCGCGCGCTCGGCGTTGAATTCAATCCGGACATGGTGGCGTTGTCCAGGCGCAACGCCGCCAAGGCCGGGTTGAGCGACAAGGCGAGCTTTGTTGAAGCCGACATATTCCGCACCGACCTGTCTCCCGCCACCGTGATCACCCTGTTCCTGTTGACGGACCTGAACCTCAANCTCCGCCCGACGATCCTGACCCTCAAGCCCGGAACCCGCATCGTCTCCAATACCTTCAGGATGGGGGACTGGGAGCCGGACCAGACGGTCGAGCTCGGCTGCGATACGTATTGCACCGCCTATCTGTGGATCGTGCCCGCCCGCGTCGAGGGACGCTGGAAAACGGCGCAGGGCGAGCTGGCGCTCAAGCAGGAATACCAGAAGGTCTCAGGAACGCTCAAATCCGGAAACGTCTCCGCGCCGATTTCCAGGGGCAGTTTGCGCGGCGATCAGATCAGTTTCATGGCTGCGGGNGCCGAATATCGCGGCCGCGTTAGCGGAGGCACAATCGAGGGGACCGTCAAATCAGCCGGCAAATCGACGAGCTGGAAAGNCACGCACTNAGCGCGGACCGGGGATCCCGCGCGCTCGAGACTGGGCGCTGCCCAGCACTTCTAGTCGATCTTCACGCCGACCGCCTTCACGACCTCGCCGTACTTGGCGTAGTCCGCGCGGATGAGCGCGGCGAATTCCTCGGGTGTGGAAATGAAAGGTTCGAGCCCACCNACGCTGCGCACCTTGTCGCGCACGTCGGTGCTTGAGAGCAGCCGGTTGATTTCGCCGTGCAGCTTCGAGAGCACGGGCGCCGGTACTCCCGCGGCCGTGAAGATTCCGATCCACGCGGTAACCTCGAAGCCCGGAAAGATCTCGCTCAAAGTGGGAAGTTCCGGAAATGTCGCGGAGCGATTTTTACCGGCGACGGCGAGCCCGCGCAGCTTTCCAGCCTTGATGAGTCCCGTCACGGAATTCCCGCCGAACATGACCGGTACCTCTCCCGCGAGCAGGGCGATGGTTGCGGGGCCGCCGCCCTTGTACGGCACGTGAACGAGCTCGATGCNGGCGCGCGCTTTGAGCATTTCCATGGTGAGATGATGCTGGCTTCCGTTTCCGATCGAGGCATAGGCGAGCGGCGGCTTGGCACGTCGAGCGTAATCGAGAAATTCCCGCAGGTTTTTCGCAGGCAGCGCCGGGTTGGCCGTAAGCACCATCTGAGTCGTAACGAGCGTGGCGACGGGCGCGAGATCCTTCAGCGTGTCGACCGACAGGTTCGCGTACAGGTGCGGGCTGATGACGATCTGGCTGTCCTGCCCGAGAAGCAGCGTGTACCCGTCGCGCGCAGCCCTTGCGGCGAGCTCGCTCGAGAGGTTGCCGTTGGAGCCCGGGCGGTTCTCGACGATCACCGGCTGCCCGAGCACCTCCCCGAGCCGGGGGGCGATCACGCGGGCAATCGTATCGGTGGCCCCGCCGGGAGGATTGGGCACCAGCAGGCGAATCGGCCGGCTCGGGTATTGCGCAAAGGCGGCCGTTGCGAACAGCGTGACAAGCAAGGCCGCCACGGTGCGGGTCCGCGCCCGGTTCAGCACAGATTTCATCGTCTCGCCTCTTCCGGATCGAACCGGCCCGACGCACGGATCGGAAAATGACAAAAATGTAATGGATAGGCGTGCGTTCGGAATGGGATTTTATAGTGGATGCGTGCCCGGGTGAATTTCTTTCGGATTCGCCGGGCGTGAGCGCATCTGCGCCCGTGCGCGTTTTTNGCCGGGATATGACACAATCGTGGCCATAATTCGAGTCGCCGAGGTGCAGACAGGGAGAGCGTGTGTCGGAACCTGCCGTTCAGATGGACCTGAGTCTTCAGGTCGGCAAGTACGACGTTCAAAGGGCGCTCGGCAAGGGCGCGACCGGAATGGTGTACCTCGCCAAGGATACCTTCACCGGGGGTGAGGTCGCGCTCAAGACGATCGAGCCCGAAGTATTCCGGGATCCTGAATTCGGCACGGTGTACCGCTCGCAGTTCCAGAACGAGGCTTCGCTCGCCGGGAAGCTGCGGCATCCGCATATCGTGGCGATCCTCGACGCGGTAGTGCAGCAAGACTCCGGCTATATCGCGATGGAATACGTCAAGGGGGGCGACCTATCCAGGCATGTCGCCGCGGGCAAGCTTCTCCCGGTCGCCGATGTCTTGCAGATCGCGTTCAAGTGCTGCGGGGCGCTCGAATACGCCGCCAAGGAAGGCATCGTCCACAGCGACATCAAGCCGTCGAACCTCATGCTGGCGGAAGGCACCGAGGTGAAGATCTCGGATTTCGGCGCGGCTTACCTGCGCAAAAGTCAGGTCGTTCAGACCGCGGCCATGGGTTCCCCCTATTACATGTCGCCCGAGCAGATCGCGGGCAAGGAACTCGACTTCCACAGCGACATGTATTCGCTGGGCGTGTCGCTCTATGAGCTCCTCACCGGCAAGAAGCCGTTCACTGCCGAGACCATCGAGGCGCTGGTGCAGAAAATCCAGAACCAGGATCCGATCCCGCCGAGCAGCGCGCGGCCGGGGTTGCCGAAGTCCGTGGACTCCGTGGTCCTACGGTCGATGGCAAAGAAGCCCGAGCGCCGCTACCCGAGCTGGGCCGAGTTCGCCCTGGAACTCTCCAAAGTCGTCCAGCAGACTCTTCCGCCCGGCGTCATTCCAGACAGCGAGAAATACGTCGCGCTGAGAAAAGTGGAGATGCTCGCGGCGCTCTCCGATACGGAATTCTGGGAGCTTGCGCGAGCCGGCGATTGGACACGAGTGGCGCCCAATCTGACGATCGTGAGCGAGAACGAAAAAGGGAAGAGCTTCTATTTCATCGGCATGGGGCAGGCCAAGGTGACCCGCCAGGGGCGTCTGCTCAACATGATCAACGAGGGCGAGTGCTTCGGCGAGATGGCCTACATCCGAGGCGGTGAGGTGCCGCGCAACGCGACGGTGAATTCGGTGACGGAGCTTCTGCTCGCCAAGTTCAGACCCAACGCATTCAGCAAGATGAGCCTCGGTGCGCAGCTCTATCTCACCCGCGCGCTGGCGCGCAACCTCGCAGACCGGCTGGAGCTCGCCAATACCCGGATCGCGCGGTGATTTCCGCGCGCGTGTCACTCAGCGACGGCATGAAAATCGACTGGGACGCGCCGATCGTGATGGACGACGGCCTGGTGCTTCGCGCCGACGTCTTCCGCCCCGCAGCGGAAGGCCGCCATCCCGTGATCCTTTCATACGGCCCCTACGGCAAGGGGCTCGCGTTCCAGGAAGGGTACAAGACCGCCTGGGAAATCATGGCGCGCGACTATCCGGACGCGGTCGCGGGCAGCACCAACCGGTACGCGAACTGGGAGGTGGTCGATCCGGAAAAGTGGGTGCCGGACGGCTACGTTTGCGTGCGCGTCGATTCGCGCGGCGCCGGACGCTCGCCAGGCTACCTGTGCCACAACAATGCGCGCGAGACGCGCGACATCCACCTGTGCATCGAGTGGGCGGCGGCGCAAGCCTGGTCGAGCGGAAAAATCGGCATGAACGGCATTTCCTACTACGCGAGCAACCAGTGGCGCGCGGCCGCGTCGCAGCCGCCGCACCTCGCGGCGATCTGCGTGTGGGAGGGCTGGAACGACGCCTATCGCGAGAGCGCACGCCATGGCGGCATCATCTGCAGCTTCCGCAAGAACTGGCAGGACATGCAGGTGAAGACAGTGCAGCACGGCCAGGGCGAGCGCGGCGCGAAAAGCCGGGTCACCGGCGAGCTCGTTTGCGGCCCCGAGACGCTTTCTCCCGAGGAGCTCGAAAAGAACCGCGAGGACATGTGGCAGGCGTTCCTGACGCGCGAGCTCTGGGGACCGTACTACGCCGAGCGCAGCCCCGATCTTTCGAAGGTGACCGTGCCGCTGCTCTCGTCGGCGAACTGGGGCGGGCAGGGACTGCACACGCGCGGCAACTTCGAGGGTTTTGCGGGCGCGGCGTCCCCACAGAAGTGGCTGGAAGTGCACGGCGGCTCGCATTGGGCGCCGTTCTACACCGACTACGGTGTCAAGCTGCAGAAACGCTTTTTCGATTATTTCCTGAAAGGCATGGCCAACGGCTGGGACAGGCAGCCGCGCGTGCAGCTGCAGATCAGGCATCCCGGAGAAAAATTCGTCCTGCGCCACGAGAACGAATGGCCGCTCGCGCGCACGAAATGGACTCGCTTCCATATCGATCCGAAGGAAATGAAGCTGTCTGCTGCCCCGTTTGCCGGCGAACGGTCCATCACCTACGACGCGATGGGCGAAGGGCTGACCTTCTCCACGCCGCCGCTCGAGCGCGAAACCGAGATCACCGGGCCTTCGGCGCTGAGACTCTTCATTTCCTCCTCGACGACCGATGCCGACCTCTTCGCGGTGCTGCGTGTGTTCGACCCGAAGGGAAAGGAAATCCTGTTCCAGGGTGCGCTCGATCCGAAAACGCCAGTGGGTCAGGGCTGGCTGCGCGCATCGCAAGGAAAGCTCGATCCGAAGCGCTCGCTGCCTTACCGCCCCTTCCACGCGCACGACGAGAAGCAGCCGCTTGCGCCGGGCGAAGTGGTCGAGCTCGATATCGAGATCTGGCCGACCTGCATCGTCGTGCCGGCGGGTTACCGCATCGCGCTGACGATCCGCGGAAAAGACTACGAGCACGGCGGCGAAGCGGCGTCCCTCTCCAATATGAAAAACCCGATGCGCGGCTGCGGGCCCTTCATCCACGACGACCCGACCGACCGGCCGTTTGCGATCTTCGGCGGAAAGGTCACGCTGCACTTCGGCCCGGGAAGGCAGCCGAGCCTGGTGCTCCCCGTGATTCCTCCGATGTAATTCGCGTGCGCGCCGAGCTCGTCTCCATCCCCACCGACACGATTCCGCTCGACGGCCTGTACTACGAGCCCGAGGGCAGGGCGGCTGGCGCGGCGCTGCTGTTTCACGGCAACACCATGAATTTCTACGTCGGTGTGTTGCGCTTCCTGCCCCCGGTGCTGGTGAAGCTCGGCTTGGCCTGCCTCGCGTTCAATCGCCGCGGGCACGACATCCTAAGCACGCGAAACAGCCGCGTTCCCGAGGGCGGCGCGTTTCAGCTCGCGCGCGAGGGCATCGAGGACAACCGGCTGGCCGCGCGGTGGATGGCCGAGCGCGGATTTCCGCACCCGGTCATCATCGGCCACAGCAACGGCGGCATGCTCGCGGTGCGCCACGTCGCCGATCATCCGCAGACGCCGGCGCTGGTGCTGCTCTCTGCGCATCTGGGCGGCAAGAACATCATGGAGCGCACCAGCAAGGCCGGCCTCATGGCGCAGGACCGCGTCGAGGAAATCACCGCGCGTGCAAGGGAGCTCGTCGCGTCGGGCCGCGGCCGCGAGCTGATGCTGATGCCCGGCTGGTGGTACGCGATCAGCGCCGAGAGCTATCTCGACCGTCTGACGCAAACTCCCGACGGGCTCGCGCTCGCCCCGACGATCAAATGCCCGACGCTCTACGTCCGCGGCGACAAGGAATCGCGCGAGAACTACCCCGCCGAAGACTTCAAGGCCCGCGCCGGAGGCCCGTGCACCGTTGAGATCGTCCCGAACTGCGATCACTTCTACAACGGGCGCGAGGAAGCGATCCAGGCGATCGTCTCGTCGTGGCTCGCGAAAGCAACGCGACGTTGAACTCGGAAAACTCGCGCGGGCACTGCTCGTGGGGGTCAGGTCCTACCTGGAACAAGCGCGCAGACTAGAATGTAGCTGTCGGCAAATTCGCAGCCGAGTACAGATCTACTCAAACGGGAGGAGAACCATGAACTGCTTCGTGCTTGCTGCTGGAGGTCTGCTCAGCCTTATCGCGTACGCCGCGCGCGGCGCAGAAGATCTGCCGTCAGGCGTTACCCTCGTCAAACAGGAACAGATGAAATGGGTGAAATCCGCGAGCGGCCGCGAAAACGCCTACCTGCTCGGGCATCCGAACAAACCAGGACCCTATCTCTATCTCGTCAAGTGGCCGCCCAATAACAAGGCGCTTGCGCACAAGCATCCCGACCATCGCTACGGAATGGTCGTCTCGGGAATTCATTACATCGGGTACGGCGATAAGTTCGACGACAAGAAACTTCACGCCCATCCGGCCGGCACGTTTTTCACGGAGCCCGCGAATACCGCGCACTTCGGCATGACCAAGGGCGAAGGGGCCGTCCTCTACTTCTACGCCATCGGGCCGAGCGGCAACACGCCGATCGAGAAGGAAGAGCCGGCCAAACAATAATCCGATGCAGCCGATGGGTGGCCCGTCCAAAATGTTTGTCCTGAATCGGCGTAGTCATGGATGCGCTGAGAAGTGAAATCCGCGATGGCATGGAGATCGATTGGGACGTCCCCATCCGGATGGATGACGGTGTCGTCCTCCGCGGCGATGTGTTCCGGCCGATTGCCCAGGGCAGGTGTCCCGTTGTTCTGAGCTACGGCCCATATGCGAAGGGGTTGTCCTTTCAGGAAGGCTACAAGGGCAACTGGTCGAGATTGACCCAAGCCGCGCCCGAGGTGCTGAAGGGCTCGAGCAACAAGTACCAGAATTGGGAGTTGGTAGATCCGGAGAAATGGGTGCCGGAGGGATATGCTTGCGTGCGCATCGATTCGCGCGGGGCCGGGCGTTCGCCGGGGCATCTTGACGTGTGGTCGCTGCGGGAGGCGCAGGATCTTTATTTGTGCGTCGAATGGGCGGGTACACGGCCCTGGAGCAGCGGCAAGGTCGGCATCAACGGGATCTCCTACTACGCAATGAATCAGTGGCAGGTCGGCGCGCTGAAGCCGCCGCACCTCGCTGCGCTATGTATCTGGGAAGGCTCCTCCGACTATTACCGCGAGCTGTGCCGCCATGGCGGCATCTTGAGCGATTTTCTCAACAGTTGGCATCCGCGTCAGGTTTCAAGCGTGCAGCATGGCGTCGGCGCACGCGGGGCGAAGAGCGTCGTGACGGGAGAGCCTGTCGCCGGCCCCGAGACGCTCCCGGACGCGGAACTCCGCGAGAGCCGCGCCGATACTCCCGGGGAGGCGAAGCGGCGCCGGCTGCATGATGATTATTACGCCGCGCGGAGCGCCGATTTCGCACGGATCGAGGCGCCGTTGCTGTCGGCCGGCAATTGGGGGGGCATGGGCCTGCATACGCGCGGAAATTTCGAAGGCTGGCTGCACGCCGGGTCGCAGCAGAAGTGGCTGGAGGTGCACGGCGATACCCACTTCACGCATTTCTACAGCGGCTACGGCGAGACCCTGCAGAAGCGCTTCTTCGGTCACTTCCTGAAGGGCGAAGATACGGGCTGGGAAGAGCAGCCCAAGGTGTCGCTCAACATCCGTCATCCCGGCGAAAAATTCGTGCTGCGCGGCGAGAACGAGTGGCCGCTCGCGCGCACTCAATGGACAAGGTATTTCTTGCTGCCGCACGGGCTGGGGCTGGGCACCGGCGCGCCGGCGGTTGCGACAACGCTGAACTACGAGACGAACGGCGACGGCCTGACCTTCCGCACGCCGCCGCTGACGACGAGTCTCGAGATCACCGGTCCCGTCGCGGCCAAGCTGTGGGTGTCGTCTGAGACCACCGATGCCGATCTATTCCTGGTATTGCGTCTATTCGATCCCTCGGGCACGGAAGTCACGTTCATCGGATCCAACGACCCGCGCGTGCCGGTGGGGCTTGGCTGGCTGCGTGCCTCGCACCGCAAGCTGGACGCGAAGAGATCGAGACCGTATCGACCCTGGCATACGCACGACGAGGTCTGGCCGCTCGAACCGGGCGAGCCGGTCGAGCTCGACATCGAGATCTGGCCGACCAGCATTGTCGTGCCTGCAGGCTATCAGCTCGCGCTCACCGTGCGCGGCAAAGATTACGAAGTGGACGGACGCGATATCGCGCTACCCCATGCGCCCTACCCGATGAAAGGCGTCGGCCCGTTCCCCCACATCGACCCGGACGATCGTCCTGCCGCGATATTCGCCTGCCGGAATACCTTGCATTTTGCCGCCGGCAAACAGCCCTACCTCTTGTTGCCCATAATACCTCTGAGGCCTGGGCGTAAGCTTCCTTGAGGGTTCTAGCCGGGAGGAACCAATGAAAAGACATGTCCTCGCAGTTGCACTGGCCGTACTGGGACTTAGCGTCTTCGCGGCGCCGGTTCCGGCGCAGCCATATCCGAGCCGCACCGTCACCATCATCGTTCCCTATCCACCCGGCGGACCCACCGACCAGCTCGCGCGCGTGGTCGTGAATCCACTGTCGGCAAAGCTCGGCCAGACTTTCATCGTGGAGAACGTGAGCGGCGGGGGAACGATCATCGCTACGAGCCGCGTCGCTCGCTCGACGCCGGACGGCCATACGCTGCTTCTGCACAATCTGCAGATTTCCGCAAATGTCACGCTCTACAAGAACCTTCCGTTCGACACGGAAAAAGACCTGGCACCGATCATGTTCATCAATCGCAATCCGCTGGTGCTGGTCGGGCGGAAGACGCTCGAGCCGAACACTCTCCAGGAACTGCTCGCGTTGATGAAAAAGCAGCGGACGAGGGTGGCTATCCCGGGATACGGAGCTACCGGGCACCTCGCTACATCGCTATTCGCCCAGGAAGCCAAAGTTACGATTGACCAGATTCCGTACCGCGGAGCGGCCCCAGCCTTGACCGATGTGATGGGAGGCCATGCCGATCTTTACTTCGCCACGCCGCAGTCCGTGGTGCAGCAGGTCGCCGTGGGGCAGATGAAAGCCTACGGGATCACGGAAGCAGAAACGTCGCCGCAGTTCTCGACCGCCGCAAGCCTTGTAAAGGTCCTAGGTCCGAAGCTCGAAATTCTCTATTGGCAGGCGTTGTTGGCGCCAGCTGGAACGCCAGACACGATTATCAACANGCTTAACGTCGTACTACAAGAGATTGTTTCCGATCCTGCGATACTCAAGACTTGGGCGGCCGAGGGAGTCTCTCCTTACCCGAAGGATCAACGCTCGCCGGTGGCCGCGCGTGCGATACTCAAGAGCGAGATTGCACGTTGGGGCCAAGTGATCCGCGACAACGATATTCACGTGGACCAGTGACGTACTTGAGGAGAGCGAAGATGGGACGGCTGCGCGTATTCGTGCTTGCAGCGTTCGTCCTGGGGCTCGCCCCCTCGGTGCTCGCGCAGTCCTGGCCCTCCAAGCCGATCAAGATCATCATCCCTTTCCCGCCGGGCAACACCACCGACATCATGGCGCGGCTGATCGGGCCGAAGATCGCCGAGCGACTGGGCCAGCCGATCATCGTCGAGAACCGGCCGGGAGCGAGCGGTATGCTCGGCCTGGACTATGTCGCGAAGGCCGCGCCCGACGGCTATATCCTCGCCGCAGGGCAAGGCGGCAACATGGTCGTTCTGCCACATACGAGCAAGAATATTCCGTACGACGCGCTGAAGGATTTTGTACCGATCGCGGTTTCGACGACCAACTACCTCGGCATCGTCGCTTATCCCGAGGTGCCGTTCAAGTCGGTCGGGGAAATGATCTCGTACGCCAAGGCCAACCCGGGCAAGCTCACGGTGGCGACCAACGGGGAGGGGGGCTTCCCCCATCTCGCTTTCGAGCACTTGCGCGTGATGGGCGGTTTCACCTTCACGCACGTTCCGTACAAGGGCTCGGCGGCGATCGCCACCGACGTGATCGGCGGACAGGTTCAGGTGGGGATCGACGGCATCACCGGGCTCGCACCCCACGTGCGCTCGGGACGATTGCGGCTTCTCGCCATCACCAACCGCGCCCGCGTTCCGCTGTGGCCCGATACGCCCACCGCCGGCGAGGCCGTTCCCGGGTACGAGTCGGGCGGCTGGTTCGGGTACGTCGCGCCTGCGAGGACACCGCGCAACATCATCTTGAGGATGAATGAGGAAATCAACCGGGCGATCGTCCTGCCCGATATCAGCGAGAAGCTNGTCGGCGCGGGACTGATTATCGTCACCGAATCGCCGGAGTACTTCGCGAATCTCATCAAGAGCGATTACGCCAAGTACGGCAGGCTCACGCGCGATATCGGCTTCCAGCCGCAGTGACGGGCATCACAATCTTGCTGAGCTCGCGGTTCCTTTGCGGGCTGCTCGCGCTTTCGCTGGCGCAGGGTGCGTGTGCCTGGGGGCCGGAGGGNCATCGCATGGTCGGCGATATCGCGGACCGATTTCTCACTGCGGCAACACGGGCGCGGATCGAGAAGTTGCTCGAGGCCGACCGAANGGCCGACGATCAGCCCTCGGGCCGGCGCACGCTGGGCGAAGTCGCGAACTGGGCCGATGAAATCAAGGATACGGACTGGGGCAAGCGGCGCGGCTCCCGGCATTACGACGACATCCCGCTTTGCGGGGCCGCGGAGTACGCGAAGTATTGCCGCAACGGGCGATGCGCCTCCGCGCAGCTCGCCCGTCAAATCGAAATCCTCGGCAACGAGCGGGCGAGGCCCGGGCAGCGCAACGAGGCCCTCAAGTGGGTCGTGCATATCGTTGGTGACATCCACCAACCGCTGCACGCGGCCAATCGCGGCGACCGCGGCGGAAACCGGATGCAGGTGTCCTTCTTCGGGGAGCGCGACAACCCGCCCTACGGCGCTCTCAACCTGCATGCTGTCTGGGACGTCCACATGGTGCGCAGGCTGATCGCGGACCGCGGCGGCGAGAGCGCCATCGCTTCGGCGCCGGTTGCCGCGAGGGACAGAAGCGCCTGGGAACGGGGTTCGATCGCCGATTGGGTCGACGAGAGCCACCGGATCGCGGGAGACACCGTCTATGCGCTCCTTCCGGTGGCGGCTTCGTGCTCGGACAAGATCGTCGACGTGGTCGCGCTCGACGGGACCTACTACGCGAGAGCGGCACCGGTGATCGAGATCCAGATCAGGAAAGCGGGCGTCAGGCTTGCGCGGGTGCTGAACGAAACGCTCGGGCGGTGATTGACTCCGTTATTCCTGGAGCGGAATGCCCGCTTCGCGAATCACTTTGGCGTACCTCGCGAGGTCTGCTGCGAATTTTCCCGCGAATTGCTCGGGCGTGCTGCCGACCGGCTCGTATCCCCAGGCGGACCAGCGCTCGTGCATGTCCTGTCCAAGGATCGCCTGGGCAATGTCGCGCTGGATCCGGATCACGATGTCGCGCGGCGAGCCCGCGGGCGCAAACACGCCGAGCCAGCCGGTGAACTCGAATGGAACGCCGGCCTCGGTCAGGGTCGGCACCTCCGGCAGCGTTGCGGAGCGTGCCGTGCCGCTCACTCCCAGGGCTCGCAGCCGGCCGGACCTGATGTGAGGCAAGACGCCGGCGAGCGGCATGAACGCGATTTGCACCTCTCCGACGAGAAGCGCCTGGCTGAGCGGCGCGTCGCCCTTGTAGGGGACATGCAGCATATCGGTGCCGGTCATGCTCTTTAGGAGCTCGCCCAGCAGGTGCGGCGGCGCTCCGATGCCGGTGGAACCGTAGTTGATAGCGCCGGGCCTGGATCTTGCGAGCGCGATCAGGTCCTTGACCGATGCGGCCGGAATTTGCGGATTGATCACGAGCACCACGAAGGAGGAGGTGAGCTGCGTCACCGGCGCGAAATCCCTCGCCGCGTCGAACGGGAGTTTCCTGTAGAGGCCGGGGCTGATCGCGAAGCCATGCGTCGTGATGAGCAAGGTGTAGCCGTCTCCCGCAGCCTTGGCGACGTGGTCGGCGGCGATGTTCCCGCCCGCGCCGGGGCGGTTGTCCACGAGCATCGGTTGCTTCCAGGTCTCCACAAGCTTTTGCCCCATCGCTCGCGCGACGGTGTCTACGGCTCCGCCGGCGGCGAAGGGGACGACCATCCGCACCGGCCTTGCGGGATAGCTCTGCGCGAAGGCGTGCGCTCCGAGCAGCATCGCCGCCAGGATTGCGGCGAACTGGCGCGAGAGCGACTTCATGGGGTCCCCCTTGGTGGAAAGCGTCTCGCATTATCGGCGGGTTCCGGGGCGGATGAGAAGTCCCCGGCGGCGCCGCGCCAGGCGCGGTTTCGTAACATAGTTCATACATGCGAGTTTCCGATCGGTGTCACACTCCCTTGCTCGGTATCGGGGAGGTCCGAGGTTCCATGAAATCGGATAAGCGTCCGCAGGGCGGGCCCGCCGTTCCAAACGGCGATGCCTTGTTCGGCTCGCTCTTCTCGCAGACCGCGGTCGGGGTCGCAGTCATATCGCCGGAGGGCGGCTTCGTGCGTGTAAGCGAAGCGCTGTGCCGCATGCTCGGCTACGGCGAGCAGGAGCTGCTGCAAAAAAACGTGCGGGACGTCACCCACGCCGACGATCTGGAGTCCACTCAGGAGATCCGGCTGGAGCTTCTGGCGGGGCCGGGTACTCGCGTCCACGAACGACGTTATTTGCGCAAAGACGGTTCGGCCCTCTGGGTCCAGGTCGTGGGNGCGCTGGTGCGCGACGGCTCGGGTTCGCCGCAATGCTTCGTCGCTCTGGTTCACGACATCACCGAGCTCAAGTTGGCCCAGGATGCGCTCAAGGCGAGCGAATCCCGGTTCCGCCGCATGGTGGAGCTGAGCTCGGACTGGTACTGGGTGCAGGATGAAAATTTCCGATTCGTCCAGCTGTCCGGAGTGGAAAAGCAGGGCATCGACCCGGAAGCCTTCATCGGCAAGGCGCGTTGGGAGCTTCAGGGTCCCGGGTCGCTTCCCGAAAAGGCCTGGCGGCAGCACCGCGAAAAGCTCGAGCGCCACGAGCCGTTCAGCGATTTCGTATACACGGTTCCGGACCACGCCGGCGAAATGCGCTATCTGAGCGTGACCGGCGAGCCGATTTTCGACGCGCTGGGCAAATTCAAGGGATACCACGGCGTCGGTAAGGACGTCACGGACAAGGCGCGCGCGCTGAAGGAGGTGGAAGACAGCGAACAGCGCTACCGGATGCTGTTCGATATCCATCCCCGTCCGATGTGGGTGGTGGAAAACAAGACCCTGCGCTTCCTCGCCGTCAACCAGGGAGCCGTCGACCATTACGGCTATTCGAGGGAAGAGTTTCTGTCCATGACCGCGGAGCAGCTCCGCCCGCCGGAGGACATCGCCCAGCTGCTCAAGGACTTTCAGGACCCGAGCCGTTCCTACATGCAGCGCGTGGCGCGCCACCGCAAGAAGAACGGGGAGCAGATCAACGTCGAAATCGTCTCCTTCAATTTGACGTTCGACGGCAGGCCGGCGCGGCTCGGCGTGATCAACGACGTCACCGAGCGCCTCAAAGCGGAGCAGCAGGCGCGAGAGCTCGAGGAGCGGTACCGGGCGCTTCTCGAGTCCAGAAAAGAACCCGGCTAGCGCCGGGCTCCTGACACCAGGCTCCGAATCCGGTATACAGTCCTGGCCGAGCCCGCGTGGTTCGGAGGACGGAGGCCGCTTGAAATTTTCCTTTTTCCACCTGATGCCCTACACGCATCTNGAGCTGGAATCGCACGACTGGCCGTTCCCNAACCGCTATTTCGACCCCGCGAAAGCGAGCGCGCTCTACCGGACCTACGTCGAGAGCATGATTCACGCCGATGCCTGCGGCTTCGACTGGGTCGGCTGCAACGAGCACCACTTCAGCCCNTACGGGATGATGGCCAACTGCAACCTTATCGGCGGGGCCCTCGCTTATCCCACGAAGCGAGTGAAGATCGCGATGATCGGCAACCTCGTGCCTCTCAACAATCCGATCCGAATCGCCGAGGAATACGCGATGCTCGACTGCATGAGCGGCGGGCGGCTGGTCGCCGGACTGATGCGTGGCATCCCGCACGAGTACCTCGCCTACAACATCCCGCCCGGCGAATCCTGGGAGCGCCAGCGCGAGGCGGTGCAGCTGATCCTCAAGGCTTGGACCGAGCCCGAGCCCTTCGGCTGGGAAGGCAAGCACTTCCAGTACCGTCAGGTTTCGATCTGGCCGAAACCGATGCAGAAGCCCCATCCGCCTCTGGTGATCTCGGCGAGCAACGCGGACTCGGCCAAGTTCGCCGCCGAGATGCGCGCNACCATGGGTATGGTGCTGCTCGCCGACCTGCCGAGCGGCAAGGAGTGCATCCGAATCTACAAGGAAACGGCAAAAGCCAACGGCTGGGCACCGACGGCTGAAAACGTGCTCGTCGGCATGCACACCTGCATCGCCGAAACGGACGAGGAGGCGCGACGCCATCTGGCGCACGGCCTGAAATACTTCGACGAGGTTCTGATGGGCGGGCTGCAGGCTTCGCAGCGCATCGTGCTGCAGAAGACGCGCTACTTCGAGAACGAGGAGAGCCGCGACCGCTGGAAGAACCGCCTGGACAAGCGCCGCACCCTGACGCTCGACCAAGCGATCGAGCGCGGCACGGTGCTCTGCGGCAGTCCCGAAACCGTGGTCAAGCAGATCAAGCGCATCCATTCCGAGCTCGGCCACGGCGTTTTCAATTTCACGGTCAAAGTCGGCACCCTGCCCGACGAGGTGATCCGGCGCGGCATGGAACTCTTCCGCGACCGCGTGCATCCTCAAGTGCGCGATCTCTGAAGGAGCGCTTCCATGCAACCCCAGCGACGCCAGATTTCGCTCTCGAGCGGAGAGCTGACGTATTTCATGGCGGGCGAGGGGCGGCCGATCGTCTACCTGCACCCGGCGGGCGGCGTGCGCTGGACGCGTGTCCTGGAGGGGCTATCGAAGTCCTTTGCGTTGTACGTCCCGGTCATGCCGGGGTTCGACGGCACGAGCGCGCACGGCGCGGTCGAGTCGATGCAGGGGCTCGCGAAACTCATGGGCGAGTTCATCGACAAGGTCATCGGCGGTCCGAGTGACGTCATGGGCTGCTCGTTCGGAGGCTGCGTTGCGCTGTGGCTCGCGGCCGAGCGTCCGGACCGTGTCGGTCATCTCGTGCTCGAGTGTCCGGCGGTGTTCCGTCCCGAGGGTGCACGGCCCGCCGACGCGGAGGCGCTCAGCAGGCTTCTTTTCCTGTACCCGGAGAAACTGCCGCCGGAATCGAAGCCGGTGGAGCAGGAAGCCGCGAACCGCAGGATGCTGCCGCATTACCGCGCTCCGGACGACCCGGACGCGGAATTGCTCGCGAAGATCGCTTCGATCGACAAGCTCACGCTGATACTCCACGGCACCGCCGACCGCATGATCCCCAAGGAAAGCGTGCAGCTCCTGAAGCGCCGCATGCCGCGCGCCTATCTCGTGTACGTGTGGGACGCCGCTCACGCGATCGAGGTCGACCAGCCCGAGCGAATGCTCGCGGTTCTCGGGAGCTTCCTCGAGCGCTCCGAGGGCTTCATGGTCAACTGGGGTACGCTCGCGGTCAATCCCGGGTGAGGCAAAGGCGATGAGCGCTAGAGCAACGCCGCCTTTCCGGGCGGACCAGGTCGGCAGCCTCTTGCGGCCGCCCGAGATCAAGAAAGCACGCGCCGAAGTCGAGCGCGGTGAAATGAGCGCCGGGGAGCTGCACGCGATCGAAGACCGCTGCATACGCGGTGCCGTCGCGCGCCAGGAGTCGCTAGGGCTTCAGGTCGTGACCGACGGCGAGTACCGCCGGGGCTGGTGGAATCACGACTTTCTCGGGAAGATCGACGGCGTCGAGATCGAGCTCGACCAGAAGTCGTACAAGTTCGCCGGATCCGACGATCCGCGCTATACGCCCAAAGTCAAACGCAAGGTCAGCCGCGCGCGCCCGATTATGCTCGATCACTTCCGGTATCTGAAGTCGGTGGCGAAGAAAACGCCCAAGTTCACCATGCCCTCGCCGTCCATTCTCTACCACCGCGGCGGGCGGGCGGCGATCGACCGCGAAGCCTATCCGGATCTCGACGAGCTCTGGACCGACGTCGGCCGCGTCTATCGGGAGGAAATCCGCGACCTTGCGGCCGCGGGATGCACCTACCTGCAGATCGACGACACGAGCTTCTCTTTCCTGTGCGATGAGAAATTCCGGGCGAGCTGCCGCGCCCGCGGCGACGATCCGGATGAATTGCCGCACCTGTACGCCAAAGCGGTCAATGCGGCGATCGCCGACCGGCCACCGGGAATGACGATCGTCATGCACACCTGCCGCGGCAACTGGAAAAGCACCTGGCTCGCCGCCGGCGGCTATGATCCGGTCGCCGGGGCCGTGTTCGGCGAGACGAACGTGGACGGCTGGTTCCTCGAGTACGACAGCGAGCGCTCCGGCAGCTTCGAGCCGCTGCGTTTTGTCCCCCAGGATAAAAAAGTGGTGCTCGGACTCGTGTCGACGAAAACGCCCGCGCTGGAGAAAAAAGACGAGCTGAAGCGGCGCATCGATCAGGCGGCCGGGTACATTCCGCTCGAGAATCTTTGCGTGAGCCCGCAATGCGGTTTCGCGAGCAGTCACCACGGCAACCTCCTGACCGAAGACGATCAGTGGCGAAAACTCGAGCTTGTCGTGGACGTGGCTCGCGAGGTGTGGGGCGCCTGAAAGGCGCTATTCGACGCTCACGCGCGAAAGCTCGATCAGCCGGGCCCAGCGGGCGTATTCGGATTTGATGTATTCGGCGAACTGCTCGGGCGTGTTGCCGACCACCTCGAACCACTGCTTGGTCACGTATCGCTCGCGGAAGGCCCGATCGAGAAGGATCTTCGCGGTGTCGTCGTAGATCCTGGCGACGGTCCCGCGCGGCATGCCCGCGGGTCCCACCAGCGCGAACCACGTTCCGGCCTCGTAGCCGGGGACGCCTGATTCAGCGATAGTGGGAAGCTCGGGCAGCGCCGCAATCCGGCGCGCGGTCGCGGCGGCGAGGAGCTTCAGCCTGCCGGCGCGCGCGTGCGACTCGACCAGGAGCGGTGTCACCATCATCATCTGTATCTGCCCGGAGAGGAGATCGGTGACCGCGGGCGCGGCACCCTTGTAGGGCACGTGCACGATGTCCATGCCGAGCAGGTTCTTGAGATAGTCGACGCTGATATGCGCCGAGGAGCCCAGGCCGAAGGACCCGTAGGAGAGCGACCCCGGTTTTGCTTTCGCGAGCGCCACGAATTCCTCGAAAGTGTTCGCGGGAACCGAAGCGTGCACGGCGATGACCCACGGGAAACGCACCAGCACCGTGATCGGCGTGAAACTCCTCAGGCCGTCGTACGGGAGCTTCTTGTACAGGTGAGGGTTGATCACGAACGAGGAGGCGTCCGAGACCAGCAGGGTGGCGCCGTCGGGCGCCGACTTGGACACATACTCCGCGCCGACGATCTGGTTTGCGCCGGGGCGGTTTTCGACCAGCACCGGCTGTCCCCAGATTTCGGAAAAGCGCGGCGCAAGGGCGCGCGAGAACGCGTCGGTCGCGCCGCCCGGCGAGGTCGGCACGACGATCTTCACCGCGCGATGGGGAAAGGACTGCGCCGGCGCAAGGAGAGGTACCGAGGCAAGCGCGGCGGTGACGAACGCGAGCAGGCGCACTGAAATCCCGGACACCATGAAAATCCTCCGAGACCGTGAATTTATCACAGGGCTCGGAAATCCCTCGGGTTTTGGAAAGCCTTTATCAGGGTTTGCCCGATTGGCCCGGTGGCGCGGCGGCGGTAGGCTAGCACCATGCCACAGATCGTGAATCTGAATCCGCAACCCGGCCGCGTCGACGCGGAGCTCTCGGCCCGCATCTGGGCGGTGCTCGGCCGCTTTCCCGATCTCTGCGGTTTTGCGCTCCAGGACCGGACCGGCTTGCCCGACTATGTCAACCCCTCGCACCTGCAGGAGGACCTTTTCGTCACGGACCTCGGTTTCTCCGCGCCGGTCAGCGATATGGAATATGACGAGGCCTACAGACTGATTGCCGACGCCGTAGCGGACATCGTGTCCGAACGGCCCGAGGCCTTGGACCTGCTGCGCGGGCGCACTTTCGCGAGAACGCTCCACTAGAGGCGTTCCGACCGTCCTTTCTCGGATCGCGCGGCCTTGCCGCCGTCCCTCATCTCCCGGCGGGGCGCCTTTATAATTGCGCGCATCCCCGATCGAGGAGAAAAATTCCATGAGCCGAAGTCCCGACCCCGCCCGTCGCGGCGTGCTTGCCGCGCTCGCCGCTTTGGCGGCCGTGCCGTTCGGCACGCTCGCCCAAGGGATGTCCAAGCGCCCGGTGCGGATCGTCGTCCCGTTCACGCCCGCGGCGGGCCCGGACATCGTGGCGCGGCTGCTTGCGCCTAGGCTGCAGGCGCGCTGGGACCAGCCGTTCTTCGTCGAGAACAAGCCCGGCGCATCGGGAACGATCGGCACCGAGTTCGTGGCGAAGTCGCCGCCCGACGGCCATACGATCATGGTGGGCCCGGCGTCGATCGTCACCGCGCCGCATCTCTATCCGAAGATCGCCTACGACGTGGTGAAGGATCTCACCGCGGTCACGAACGTCGGCTCGACGAGCCTCGCGCTCGTGGTGCACAAGGCGGTGCCCGCCAACACGGCGCAGGAGTTCATCGCTTGGGTGAAGTCGCAGCCCGGCAAGCTCAACTACGGCTCTCCGGGGAACGGCACCCACCATCACTTCTGCATGGAGTTGCTCAAGCTGCAGGCGGGCCTGGACATCGTGCACGTGCCCTACAAGGGCTCGGCACCCGCGGAGAACGACTTGATCGCTGGGGTCATTCCCACCATGTTCCTACCGGTCCACGTAGCGCTTCCGAAGATCAAGGCGGGCCAGATCAAGGTGCTCGGGGAGACCCTGAAGGAGCGCCATCCCTTGTTTCCCAACATTCCCTCGCTGCACGAGCAGGGCGTGACCGGCTATGACGTGGATCTGTGGATCGGCGTGTGGGCGCCGCCCGGGCTGCCCGCGGACCTCCTCGCGAAATACAACTCGGAGATCCGCGCCATCGTCGCACAGCCCGAAATGCGCGAGCAGCTCGCGAGCCAGGGCCTGGTGCCGAACACCGGCACGCCCGAGCAGTTCGCGAGGCTCGTGAAGGAGGATTTCGAGAAGTGGGGCAAGGTGATCCGCGACGCGAAAATCAAGGCGGACTAGATGAAGGCTATAGAAACGGTAGGAATCCTGGGCCTCGGCAAGATGGGAGGGCCGATCGCAGGGCATCTGCTCGCGCGAGGCTTCAAGGTGATCGGCTACGACCCGGTCGCTCGCTTGCTGGAGCAGGCGGCAGCGCGGGGAGCGCGTGGCGCGACCTCAGCGCGCGAGCTCGCGCGCTCGAGCGACCTCGTCATCGTCGTGGTCGGTTTCGACAGCGAAGTCGAGGAGGTCATCTTCGGCAAGGACGGCGTGCTCGAGGGCGCGAGGCCGGGTCTCGTCGTCGCGCTCGGCTCGACGGTTGCGCCGCGCTATTCGAAGCGGCTCGCATCGCGCCTTGCTGAGAAAAGCCTGGTTCTTCTCGACATTCCGCTCGCGCGTGGCGAAGCGGCTGCGACGGCGGGCAAGCTCCTTATCTACGGCGCGGGCGACCCCGATGCCTTCGAGCTCTGCAGACCCGTTTTCGGCGCGTTCGCCTCGGACATTTTCCATCTGGGGCCGGCGGGCGCCGGACAAGTCGCGAAGATGGTCAACAACCTTATCCTCTGGGCGTGCATCTCGGTGAACGACGAAGGCCTGCGGCTCGGCCGGGCGCTGGGCGTAGACCCGGAGCGGCTGTGCGAGGCGCTGCGTCACGGCAGCGCGCAGAACTGGGCCATGGACACCCAGGCCGAGAGGAGCGGCATGCCCTGGGCGGAGAAGGACATGAGCATCGTGCTGGAAGAGGCGGACCGGGCGCGACTCAGCCTGCCGCTCGCCGGCACGGTCAAAGAGACGATCAAGGGGTTGAAGATCCGCATGGGCCTCGGCATGCCGGAGATTCCGGAGCACCTCTAGAGTCGCGAGTCACGCAGCTCCGACGGCAGATTCGGGCGGAGTTGACGCCGTCCGGCAAGCTCGGCTACTTTGGGGTAGTCTCCCTGGGAGGAATCGGAGGATACATGGGTGCGACCAGCAATTTGATGTGGCAGGTGCTCGTCCAGGTCCTTATCGTGTTGTTTCTCGTCGTGGCCCTCGCCGGCCTCGCGGTGGGGATCGGGCTGATCGTATCGAGCCAGAAGACCGTGCAGCTCTTTCACAGGGTGAATCGCTGGATCTCGACCCGCCACGCTCTCAAATCGATCGAAGTGCCGCGCGAGACCGATCGGTTGGCGCACCGGCACCACCGCTTGGTCGCCGGAGCCTTCGTCCTCGGGGGGCTGATCGCGATCTTCGGGCTGGCGGCCGGTGTCGACGCGAACGCCCTCAGCTGGGTGTTTGCCGAGAAGCGTTTCGTGCCCGTGGCGGCCATCGCTTTCGAAAGCGCAAAGTGGTTTCTTATCGTGGGCAGCACATTCGGCGTCGTAATCGGCGGGATGCTGCTCTTTTATCCGAACGCGGAGAACGCGCTCGAAAGGTTCACAAACCAGTGGGTGTCGCCCCGCCGAGTGACCCGAAGCTGGGACGATATGCACATGACGCTCGACCTCCTGGTGGAGGCCCACCCGGCGCCAGCCGGCTGGATCATCGCGACCACTTCGGCGGCTTCGGTGATCTGCGCGATCGTCATGCTGGTGCGCTACTACTGACGCGAGCAGGACCTATCGGGAATCGGCGAGAGGCCGCAGCCGGGGCATCCATCTCCGCCGCATTGCGTGAAGTCGAAGACGGTCGCGATACTCGAGAGCCGGCTTGGCCGGCAGCTCGCCGATCTCGTCGCAAAGCACGGAGGGCGGCCGATGCTTGCGCCGGCGCTCGCGGAGGTGCCGGACCTCGATCACGCCCGGATCGCGGGGCTGCTCGGCGAACTCGAATCGCATCCGCCGAAAGCCGTGATCTTCCAAACCGGCGTCGGCACGCAGGCGCTCTTCGCCGCGACCGATTCACTCGGAATCACGCTGAAGCTCCTCCGCTTGCTGGCGGGCTGCGTGGTGGTCGCGCGCGGGCCCAAGCCCACCGCGGCGCTTCGCTCACGCGAAGTGCGCATCGACCGCAACGCGAAAGAGCCTTATACGACCGTCGAAGTGCTGGAATCGCTCGATGACCTGTCGTTGCGGGGCGCATGCGTCGTGGTCCAGCGCTACGGCGAGACCAACGCGGCGCTGGAAAAGGCGCTGCGGGCGAAGGGCGCGGAAGTCGTGGAAATACCCACCTACCGCTGGGCCCTCCCTGAAAATACCGGACCGCTCGTGGGGCTGATAGCCGCGCTCGAGCGCGCCGAGGTCGATGCCGCGGTGTTCACCAGCGCGTCGCAGGCGCACAACCTGTTCGCGCTTGCCCGGAAACTCGGCAGAGAGGGTCCGCTCGCCGCCAACCTGAACCGGACTCTCGTCGCTTCCATCGGTCCGGTGTGCAGTGCCGCGCTGCGGGAGCACGGCGTGACGATCACTCTGGAGGCGAAGCCGCCCAAGCTCGGACCGCTGGTGGCGGCGCTCGACCAAGCCTTGTCCGTGTAGCGCGTTTCCGCGGCGGGCGGGGCTGCGGCGGCGCCTGCTGCAGCGCGCAAACTGATACAATGCGCGACCCTTTTCCGCATTGCGCCTGAATGNCCCGTTCCATCCGCAATCTCGCGATCATCGCTCACGTCGACCACGGTAAAACNACCCTCGTCGACAAGCTCTTGCACCAGTCCGGCACCTTCGCCGCGCACCAGCACATCGCGGAGCGGGTCATGGACTCGAACGACCTGGAGCGCGAGCGCGGCATCACCATCCTCGCCAAGAACACCGCGGTNGATTACGAGGGGGTGCATATCAACATCGTCGACACGCCCGGCCACGCCGACTTCGGCGGCGAAGTCGAGCGCTCGCTCTCGATGGTGGACGGCGTGCTGCTGCTGGTGGATGCGGTCGAAGGTCCGATGCCGCAGACGCGCTTCGTCACGCGCAAGGCGCTCGCCCTCGGCCTGAATCCGATCCTGGTGGTGAACAAGGTCGACCGTCCCGGCGCGCGGCCCGTCTGGGTGGTGAACGCCACCTTCGACATGATGGACAAGCTCGGCGCATCGGAACACCAGCTGGACTTTCCGGTGGTCTACACTTCGGCGCTGCTCGGGACGGCGACGCTCGATCTTGCCCGCGTCGGCATCGACATGAAGCCGCTCTTCCACACGATCATCGAGCGCATCCCGGCGCCCCGCGGAGATCCTGACGGACCGCTGCAGCTGCAGATCAGCAACCTCGACTATTCGAGCTACGTGGGGCGCATCGGCATCGGGCGCATCAGCCGCGGCAAGTTGAGGCCGTCGCAGGAGGTGCTGGTGCTGAGCGGCGAAAAGGCGCCAGTGAAAGCCAAGGTTGGCCAGGTAATGGGTTTTCGAGGCCTGGAGAGGATCCCGATGGAAGAGGCGGTCGCGGGCGACATCGTGCTCGTGACCGGGGTAGAGGAGACTCACATCGGTGTCACGCTCGCCGACCTGCTCCAGCCCGAGGCCCTGCCGATGCTCAAGGTGGACGAGCCCACGCTCACCATGAATTTCCAGGTCAACACCTCGCCCTTCGCGGGCCAGGAAGGCAAGTTCGTCACCAGCCGCCAGCTGAGGGAGCGCCTGCTGCGGGAGCTGCAGGCGAACGTCGCTTTGCGCGTGGAGGAGACCGCCGACGCCGACGTGTTCCAGGTCTCGGGGCGGGGCGAGCTTCATCTCACCATCCTGCTCGAGAACATGCGCCGCGAAGGCTACGAGCTCGCGGTGTCGCGGCCGCGGGTCGTGATGAAGCAGGTCGCAGGTGTCAGGCACGAGCCNTTNGAAGTCCTCACCGTCGATGTCGAGGAGCAGCATCAGGGCGCGGTAATGGAAGCGCTCGGTGCCCGGCGCGGCGATCTCCTCGACATGATGCCCGACGGCCGCGGCCGCGTGCGGCTCGATTACCGGATTCCGGCGCGCGGCTTGATCGGCTTCCAGTCGGATTTCCTCAATCTCACGCGTGGCAACGGCCTCATGAGCCACGTGTTCGACGAATATGCCCCGGCGAAACCGGAGATTCCCTCGCGGCGCAACGGCGTCCTGATCTCGGCCGAGCAGGGCGAGGCGGTCGCCTATGCGCTGTGGAAGCTGCAGGAACGCGGACGCATGCTGGTGAGCCCCGGGGAGCGCGTGTACGAAGGCATGGTGGTCGGCCTTCACAGCCGGGACAACGACCTCGTCGTGAACCCCGTGCGCGAGAANCANCTCACCAATATCCGGGCCGCGGGCAAGGACGAGGCGATCCTGCTCACTCCGCCGATCAGCTTGACGCTCGAGCTCGCGGTGGAGTTCATCGAGGACGACGAGCTGATCGAGATCACCCCCAAGTCGATCCGCGTGCGCAAGCGCCATCTCTTCGATCACGAGCGCCGGCGCGCCTCGCGCGCCGAGCCGCGTGCAGCCTCGGAAACTCCCGCAGCCGAGACTGCGGATTAGGACCTTCAGGCCATCCGGTAGCGCTTCAAGGCTTTTTCGTCCCAGACCACCCCGGTTCCGGGACGCTCCGGGATGACCGCCGCCCCGTCGACGATGGCGAGCGGCTCTTCGAGGATCGCGTCGGCCCAGTCCACGTATTCCAGGAAATGGCAGGTCGGCGTGACCGCAAGAANGTGCGCGCTCGCCTCCGGAAAAAGATGGGAGGACATCGGCATCGCGCGTTCCGCGGCGAGCTTTGCGGCGCGCTGCCAGCCGGTGACGCCGCCTATCCTTTCGAGGTCCGGCATCACGCAGTCGCACGCGCCCGCTGCGAGCGCTTCGGCCATCTGCTCGGGGAGCGAAAAATTCTCGCCGATCTGCACCGGCGTCGCGAGCTCCCGGGTGAGCTCCGCGCAGCCGCGGTAATCGTCGTGGCGGATCGGTTCCTCGATCCAGAAGAGGCCTTCGCCGTCGATCGCCCGGCCGCGCCGGAGCGCCTCCGCGACCGAGAGCGCCTGGTTGAAATCGACCATAAGCTCGACCTTTTCGGGCAGGCGCTTGCGCACGGCGCGAACCGCGGCGAGATCGGCTTGCAGGTTCGGGTATCCAAGGCGGAGCTTCACCGCGCGAAATCCCTTCTCGAGAAGTTTTTCCGCTTCGTCGGCCGCCGCCTCCGGCGCCATCAGTCCCAGGCCGTTGCTGTTGTACGCGGGGATGGGGCGCGGCACGCCACCGAGCAGCGCGACCAGAGGTTTCCCGGCGGCGATCGCGAGCGCGTCCCAGCAGGCGACGTCGAACCCGGACATCGCCATGCGCACGATGCCCTGCACGCCGATCAGTTTGAAGCGGCGCGCAAGCTTCGCCCAGAGATCGGCGGGGACGACGCGATCGCCCTTCACGCTGCGCTCTACTTCTCCGAGCACCGTNGCCATCGCCGGCGCCACTGCGTTTAGATAGCAGAAAAGATAGGAACGACCTGTGACGCCTTCCTCGGTCTCGAGATCGATCAGAAGCAGGGGCGCGGATCGAAGCGAGCCCGCGCTCGTGCCGAGCGGAAGCTTCAGCGGAACTTCGACGCCGACCGCGCGAATCGCGCGGATCGTGAGCCGGGGCGCGCTCACGCGGGCTTGCCGCCCCCGGCGTATAGCGCGAGGATGTCCCACACGGCGCGGTTGGCCGGGGTCGGAACGCCGGCCGCAGCNCCGAGCTGCACCACGCCGCCGGAGAGCCACTCGACTTCGAGCCGATTGCCGCGTAGAAGGTCGTGCGCCATGGAAGCGACCATGTCGTCGGGAAGCCCATCGGCGCGAGCGAGGCAGGCGTCGGCATAGTCCGCGGGAAGGGCGATACCCTGCGCGCGCCCGACCGCGACGACTTCGCGCATGATCTCGAGCAGGAANGCGCGGGTGCGCGGATTCTTCCGGATCGGTCCTATGGTCGCGCGCATCGCGGCGGTGGTCGCCGACAGGCCCACGAGGAACACGTACTTCTCCCAGATGGCGCGGCGCACGTCGCCGGAGAGCTCCGAGGTCACGCCCGACTTGAGCAGCGCTTCGTGCAGAAAGCGGGCGCGTTCGGAGGGCTTGCCGTCGTATTCTCCGAGCAGCACGCGCTGCATCGCCCCCGTTTGGAGGATCACGCCGGGGCGCGCGATGGTCGTGCCGACGTAGCACACGCCGCCCATCACGGGCGCATCGCCCAGCTCGCGGCGCAAGATGTCGTCCTTGATCACGCCGTTCTGCAGCGAGAGCACCCCGGTGCCGGGCTTGAGGAGCGGCTTGATCCGCNGGATTGCAGCCTCCGTGTCCCACAGCTTCACCGACAGGATGACGAGATCGACGGTCCCTAGCGACGTGGGATCGTCGGTGGCGCGGACAGTGGGGATGCGGATGTCGCCGTGCANTTCGCTTTCGATGACGAGGCCGCGCTCGCGCATNGCGGCGAGATGCGCGCCGCGCGCGATGAAGCTCACGTCGTAGCCGGCATGCGCGAGCCTCCCGCCGAAGAAGCCGCCCACGCCGCCTGAGCCCATCATTGCGATCTTCATGGGTCGAATGGTAACCTGCCTCGTCCCGAGCAAAGGAGGAATCATGATCCGTTTGGGTCTTCGCGCCGCCGCTGCGGCGACGATGGCGNTTTGTGCGCTCGCACCGATCACGGTCGTTGCGCAGACCTGGCCGACCAAGCCGGTGAAATTCGTCGTTCCGTTCCCTCCGGGTGGCTCGGTCGATCCGCTCGCGCGCATCCTGGGCGCGAGGCTCGCGGACTCTCTGGGGCAGCAGTTCATCATCGAGAACAAGACCGGCGCGGGAGGCTCGATCGGCACGGCGTTCGTCGCGAAGAGCGCTCCGGACGGCTACACCTACGTGGTCGTGTTCGACACCCACGCGGTGAACCCGGCGCTGATCCCGAACCTCCCGTACGACACCGTCAACGATTTCGCCCCGGTGATGCTCGTCGGCACGGCGCCGATGGCGATCGTCACCAACGTCGNGAAACCCTACAAGAATATCGGCGACGTGATCCGGGCGGCCAAGGCGAAGCCGGAGGCGCTCAGCATCGGCTCGGTGGGCAACGGCAGCCTCGGACACCTCGCCATCATCCTCGTGCAGCAGGCGGGCGGATTCAAGGCCACCCACGTTCCCTACAAGGGCGGCGGGCCGATGATGGCGGACGTGATGGGAAGCCAGATCGATCTCGGCATCGCGTCGGTGGCGGCGCTCTCCGCGAACGTGAAGGGCGGGAAGCTGCGCGCGCTCGCCCTCACCGGCGACAAGCGCTCGCACACCATGCCCGACGTTCCGACCCTCGCCGAGCAGGGGTTTCCGGGCTTCTCCGCGTTCGCCTGGTGGGGCATCTTCGCGCCGGCCGGAACTCCCAAGCCGGTCCTCGACAAGTTCCACGCCGAGCTGGTCAAGGTGCTCAACCAGCCGGACCTGCGCAGGCAGCTGACCGAAACCCTCGGCATGGATCTCGCCTCGAGCAGTCCGGAGGCGTTGCAGAAATTTCTCATAGGCGAGATCAATCGCTGGGGCGATGTCGTGCGGAGCAACAACGTCCACGCGGATTGACGGAGCGATGAGAATCGCTTGGGGCATCTTGAGTGCGGCGCTGTTGTGCGCTTCCGCCGCGGGGCAGGACTATCCGGGAAAACCGGTGCGGCTCCTCATCGGTTTCCCCCCCGGCGGCAACGTCGACGTCGTCGGCCGGATCGTGGCGCAGAAGATGGGCGAAGGGTTCGGCCAGCAGGTCCTCCCGGAGAACCGCACCGGCGCGGGCTCAATCATCGCCAACGAACACGTAGCCAAGTCCGCCGCGGACGGCTACACGCTGCTCGTCGTGAGCGGCGCCTTCGTCACGCAGGCGGCGACCATGAAGAAGCTTCCCTACGATCCGGTCCGGGATTTTTCCTTCATCTCCACGCTGGTAACCTATCCGCTGGTGTTCTCGGTGCGCTCCGACTCGCGTTTCCGGACGCTCGATGAATTCATCGATTTCGTGAAGAGCAATCCCGGAAAGGTGAACTANCCCTCGCCGGGGATGGGAACGCTCTACCACCTCGCGGGCGAGATGTTCGTTTCCATGGCGGGAATCGACATGCAGCACGTGCCGTTCCGCGGCGGCTCGGAGCCCCTGACCGAAGTGCTCTCAGGTCGCATGGAGCTGCTTATCGACGCGCTCACCAACTCCTACCCGCATATCCAGGGCGGCAAGTTCAGACCGCTCGCGGTCTCGTCGCTTGCGCGCTCGGCCTCGCTGCCGAATGTGCCGACCGTCACGCAGAGCGTGCCGGGCTACGAGGCGAGCTCCTTTCTCGGCATCGCCGGTCCGCCGGGATTGCCGGGCGCGATCGTCGAGCGGATCAACCGCGAGGTGAGGCGCGTCGTCGCGCTCCCCGAAATCGCGCAGCGCTTCGCCGAATGGGGCGGCGCGCCGAGCGCGAGCAGCCCGGAGGAAATGCGCCTCCACGTCCGATCCGAGATCGAAAAATGGAAACGCGTCGTCGAGACGAGAAAGATCGAGTTGCCGTGATCAAGAGAAATTCGCTTACGCCCGCGGCGCTTCTCCTGCTGACCCTGGCCTGCGCCGGGGCGGCGGCGCAGGCACAGATGCCGTATCCGTCGAAGCCCGTACGCTTCATCGTGCCCTCCGCGGCCGGCGGCGGCACGGACATCATCGCCCGCGCCCTCGCGCAGAAGCTCTCCGAATCGCTCGGGCAGCAGTTCGTCGTCGACAATCGCCCCGGCGCCGGCCAGATGATAGGCATCGAGCTCGCCGCCAAATCGGCCGCCGACGGGCACACTATCCTGATGGCCGCGAGCACTCTCGCGATCAATCAGATCATGTACAAGACGGTGCCCTACGATCCGCTGCGCGATTTCGCGCCGATCACCCAGGCGGCGTCGCTCGCCAACGTGCTGGTGGTACACCCTTCCCTCCCGGTGAAATCGGTCTCGGAATTGATCGCGTATGCAAAACAGCGCCCGGGCCAGCTCAATTTCGCGTCGGCGGGCATCGGCACCTCGCCGCAGATGTCCATCGAGCTCCTGAAGAGCATGGCGGGAATCGAGATGGTCCACATCCCCTACAAGGGCACCAGTCCCGGCGTGGTGGACCTGCTCGCGGGGCAGGTGTCGGTGATGGCGCCGAATCTCCTCACCGCGCTGCCGCACATCAAGGCGGGAAAGCTGCGCGCGCTCGCGGTGACGAGCGCGAAGCGAAGCGAAGGCCTGCCGGACGTTCCGACGATGGCCGAATCCGGTCTTCCGGGCTACGATTCGACCCAGTGGTACGGCGTGCTCGCGCCGGCCGGGACCGCGCGCGAGATCGTCGCGCGCCTGCACGACGAGATCGTTCGCGCACTGCGCGCACCCGAGGTCATGCGGCGGCTCGCCGCGGACGGCGCGGAGCCCGTCGGCAGCAGTCCCGAGGAATTCGCCGCGTTCATCAAGTCGGAGATCGACAAATGGGCCAAGGTCGCGCGCGCCGCCGGAATCCACGCGGAATGATTTTGCGCCGCGGCCTGTTCGCCTTCCTCGCGGGAGCGTGCTGCGGCGTTCTCGCCCAGGGTTATCCGGAGCGTCCGGTGCGCCTGATCGTTCCCCAGGCGGCAGGGAGCGCGACCGACACGGTGGCGCGCATTCTCGCCGCCGAACTGCCCAATCATCTGGGACAGCCGGTGGTCGTCGAGAACAAGCCGGGGGGCGCGCTGACGATCGGCCTGGACATCACCGCGAAGTCTGCGCCCGACGGCTACACGATAGGCATGGGGCCGGTGGGAGCGCTCGCGATCACGCGCCACATGGTGGCGAAACTTCCCTACGACATCGAACGGGATTTCCAGCCGATCGCCCTCGTGACCCGCGGCCACCTGCTGCTCGCGGTCTCGCCCTCGCTCCCGGTGAACACGGTGCAGGAGCTGATCGAGTACGCGCGCAAGAACCCCGGCAGGCTCATGAACGCGTCCTCGAGCAACGGCTCGCCGGGACACGTAGGCGGCGAGCTCTTCAAGTACATGACCGGCACGGAGATCGTTCACATACCCTACAAGGGCGGGGCGATGGCGATCAACGACCTGATCGCAGGCCACGTACAGCTGATGTTCGAGAGCCTCAACTCGATTTCCACTCACGCGCGCTCGGGCAAGGTCAAGGCGCTCGCGGTGAGCGGCCCGCGGCGCTCGCCGGGTTTTCCGAACCTGCCGACGATCGCCGAGGCGGGAGTCCCGGGCTACGACGCGACGACCTGGAGCGGCGTGATCGGACCCGCGGGAATG
>JGI25616J43925_10000059_pt1 | contig 31087 bp, 28 predicted proteins | sample GraSoi2013_100cm_FD_43925 | JGI IMG/M metagenome (IMG submission 43925) | reverse complement strand
GGGCCGTGGCCATTCTATCCTGCGGTGATCTTTTTAATCCGGTCCCTGATATGGTCTTCCTCTTTTTTCGTGGCAATGACTTTCGTTAGCGCCAGCTGGTAAAAATGCAATGCTTTGGAAAACTGCTTCTGTTTGTAGGAATAATCGCCGGCCAGCACATACGCATGATAAAATTCCGGGTTGCTGGCCACCAGGCTATCCGGGTCCACTTTCTCCCCATCCGCCAGGCGCTGCTTAAACTTCCGGAAGTCCGTAAAATTCCGGTAATCCGGTGAAAGCAGGAACGAATCGGCCGGTATGGTAAGGCTGGCCTCCGAGACTTCCTGGTCCTGTTGCATGCCCCGCAAGGCAAATATCTTATTCAGGTCATAGGCTACATATTCTCCCAATTGCCAGGGAGAGGTAGATACCCATACCAGTAATTTCTTCGGTTCGAAAACAATGGAATGATGGGCTATCAGCTGGTTAATCGCCTTCTCATTACCCATCCCGATATCGGTATTGTGCAGCCCTTTCCGGTCCCTTAAAATATCGATCGTTTTTTGAACGGTATTTTTTCCGTTGGCGTCCAGTAATTCCATCAGCCGCTGGTATCGATAGGGAGAGGCGCTCCCGGCCACCTGTTCCCTGTTATTTTTAGAACCGGCCAGGCCACTGCCCTGAAAATGGTTGGTGCAAACGATAAAGTCCCGGTGCGGGTCATATACGTCCAGGTCCGTCGGCGTCTTCTCGATAATTACGGCTTTATTGTCTTGCGCAGAACCGACCAAAAAGGATTCCGATACGAACATTCTCCTTTCTGCCGCAATTTTCTGCGCTTCACTGATGTTTTTTGCGTACTGCAATATTTCCCTCGCCACTAAGGATACCGGCGTAGCAGATCCAGATGGGATATCGGATTTGGCCGCATTGATGGTCACGGTGACCCCTTTTTCGTTCATGCCCGAGACCACCCCGATAAAACCACCCCAGGTGACCGTCATAAATTTATATCCCTGAGAAGGGTTAATGAAGGCCACCAGTTTATCTTCGGCGAATTTGTCGCCGACATAAAAATCAAAGTTCCGCCCGATGATCATCGTACTATCCTGAGATTTTGCGTCCCAGGTGCCGAAGGACGTGCAACCCACCAGGGCCATGCTCTGTAATGCGTGACCTATGTCATGCGCAGCATGATAGTTCAATATGCGTTGATAGTTGGAGCCGATATAGTCATATTTGTCCGAAGCGGCCCCGGAGACCCCGTAGATCTCTTCCTTATATTCTTCCGTTATATTTTTATCCAGGTCCCGGTTGAACCAACCGACAAAATACTTCAGGAAATGGCGGTAGAAGTTCGAGGGGATCATTCGGGCGATCTGCTCGTTAAAATGATCTTCCTGTCTTCTCACGAGTTCCTGGGAAAGCCGCCCATTAATGACGCCTCTTTCGAAGGGATTGCCTTCCACGTACATTTCATACAGGCCACTCTTACTTTTTCGGAACCAGCTGTTCTTCATGGTATAAAAGCCCTTGCTGACCTCTTTCCGTTGTAATTGCAGGCTGCTCATATCGGCCGGTTTCGGCGGATCGACCACGGCGACGCAGTAGAGGTAGATGAACCCAATGAGCAGCAATAACAGGAAGCCGCCTAAAACGTACAGAAGCCTTTTCCAGATTCTTTTTCCCCTACGCATTTCTTATTTTGTTTATGATATCATCATTTCCCAACAAGGCATTGGTGGTAACGATGCCACTCATCGCGGCCCCTAAGACACCATGCAGGTTGAGGTTCTGACCCGTAAAAAATAAATTAGGCAATTTAGTACGCGGAGAAATGAAGGTTTTCAACGAGTCCTTATAATCTTTGGCAATCCCGTATAGCGACCCGTCTTCGGTACCGATATAATCCCTGTACGAGAGCGGAGTAGCGGTATAATAGGCTTTTATATGATCCCTCAGCCGCGGGAATTTTCTTTCCATATAATCCAGGAGGATCTCCGCCTTACGCGCCTTAAAGGATTCGTAGGTTTCGCCCCTGTCTTCGACACGGGAGACCGTATTATGCGTCTGCTCCCATTGCTGTACTTCCTCATATTTCATATAGGCCAGCACCGTCATACCATCCGCATATTCCGGAGATTTGGAAGAAGCCCCAAAGAATGCCGCATATCCCAGGGGCCAGTTCTCCTGGGTATAGGCATCTGTTTTCCAGACACACCCTTCGTTATAAACATAATAATTGTGTTTGGAGTATTTAAAGGAGTCTTTCTTAAAAACGATGTTCAGGGTAAAACAGCCGATGGAGTTTTCCAGGCTTTTCAGCCGGTTGCGGTAAACTTTCTTTATCAGGTCGGTCTCCGTCATTTCCAGTGTTTTCACCGGATGTACATTGGAGATGAAATGATCCGCGTGCATCCTGGATCCGTCCGCCAACTCTACGCAGCTGGCCTTCCCATCTTCCACGATGATCTTTTTGACTTCACAGTTACGGAGGATCACGCCCCCTTTATTCCGGATGCTCCGGGAAAGATATTTTGCTATCTGCGAACCGCCGTCAATGCATTTATAGGAGCTTTCGATATAGCTGTTGATAATAAGGGCATGTACGTAGAACGGGGTCTTGTCGGGCATGCCCGCATACAGCGGGTTGTTGCCTGCCAGTACTTCCCGCAGGACCCTATTGGTAGTGATCGAATCGATAAAACCCTTGGTGTCGATTTCGAGCGCCCCGGCTTTTTCATGTTCGTCCCCGCCCGAACGCAAATTATATAAGGGGAATTTGCTGCAAACCTCTTTTATCTTGTCACAGTAAGCGTGAAGCGCCTGCTCTTCCTCCGGGAAATCAGCCAGGAGCCTGTTGATAAAATTATCATACCCCTGCGCAAATACATACTCTTTATCGTCGCCCTCGAAAAGGATCTTGTCGAAAGCGTCTTCGTCCATCTTCTGCAGTTTGAGCCTATCCAATATGTCAAGATACTTGAAAATCTGGTAAAGGTTCTGCCCGGCACTAAGGCCGCCCAGGTAATGAACGCCGGAATCGAAGATCACCCTGTCCCGGACATAGGTTTGCAGGCATCCGCCAACCTGCTTGTTCTTTTCGAGCACGCATACTTTAAACCCCTCCATAGCAAGCAGGTTGCCACAGACAAGTCCGCCCATTCCGCTCCCGATTATTATCACGTCAAAATCCGGCATACTTGTTATGTTGTATTACAAAAAACACATTGGACGTATACTTCGTCCCGTCGATCACCTGGCATTTCATTCCTTTCCCGGCAGCAATGGCCCCGATCCTCTTCCCCGAGATATAGGACAGCCCTTCTTCCGCGGTCTTATTGAAGGCGACCACCTTAGTCGAAAAAAACTCCGTCAACCGTGTGCCCCTATGTTTTCCCTTCAAATCCTTATCGCCATCCCTTATCAGGATGGTCCCGCCCGGGCGAAGGTGCCGGATACATTTTTCGATCAGTTCCGCCTGCTGGCCCGGCTGCAGGTAATGCAATACATCGGCCAGGATGATGGCATCATACTCTTCAAAGGCATATTCCATTGCATCGGCGACCTTAAAATCGATCTTGTCGTTCTTGGAAAAGCAATGACTGGCCGTCTCTATTTTTTCTTCATCATAGTCGATCCCGGTAATTTCCCTTTGAGGAGATACAAACTGCAGCATGTAGGACATAAATCCGTAGCCACAGCCGACATCGAGCATCTTACCTTGTTGTGGCAGCAATTCGTGAATGGGCTGATAATTTTTTTCCAGTCTTAGTTTGACTCTCATGTACCATTCCAGTACAGGCCCCTTGTAAAGATAGTTATAGATTAATTGTTCCCGGAAATAACCTGTCTGTTGGGTAACCCCGCATAATTGCCTGAATTCGTCCCTGAAATAGCGGCTTATCTTCTTTGTTCTTTCCGAATACCCCGTTCCGAACCGGGTATCATCCGGCTTGATCCTTGGCAGGAATTTCAGGGTGATCTTTCCATTTTTCAATAAGAAATCCCCTTTCGTAATGGTATAGCCTGTGCCCTCGATGATAATCGGTAAAATATCGAGATTCAGTTTTTCAGCAAGATAAAAAGCCCCTTTATGAAACCGGCCGATCCTTTCATCGGTCGATCTTGTTCCTTCGGGGAAGACCACGATCGAATAGCCTTCTTTCACTCTCTCGGCCAGCAGATCGATGCTGGGTTCCGCCCCCTGCTCGATAGGGTAATAATCGGCTAAACGGACCACCCCCCCGAATACGGGTGAGTTCCACACCCATTTATTGGTAAAGAGGATCAATTTAGGGTGCAGCATAATGATGACCTGGCTATCCAAAAAAGACTGGTGGTTGCAGATAATGATCGCAGGTTTTGAAAAATCCTCGTTTTCGGTGTTGATGACCCGCTTCTTAACATTCGCCATGAGGTAGATCATGGACTTTACAAATTTGGAAATAAGGGTATGATAGAGGAGCTTCCTGGTGACTTTTTTCATCGGGTTCAGCCGGCCGAATAAAAGCCCTGTTATCGTTAAGAACACAGAACCCAATACGAAATAGGAGAAAGAGAAGATGGTCAGCAAAAATCCGGATAAGGTCCAGGGGAATTGCTGTTTCTGCACCCTGTTCTTGATGAGGATATTAAACAACCAGGGGATCAATATCTGCGCCATGATCACCACGCAGGAGATGCCGATGATGGAGATCAGGGCTATGGATCTCAGCGCAGGGTGTTTGGCAAAGATCAACACGCCCAGGCCTGCAATGGTGGTAATAGCCGACAGGAAAATGGATGATTTGAAAGAGGCCAGGTTCTTTTTACCGGTCTTGTATTCCTGCAGGAGGCCATCCATGATGTAGAGGCTATAATCGTCACCCAGGCCGAAAATGAGGGCGGAGATGATGATGTTGATGATATTGAACTGGATGCCCAGGATCGCCATGATGCCCAGGATCCAGACCCAGCTTATAAACATCGGGATAAAGGAGACGAGTGTCAGTTCAATTCGCCCGTAGGTCAATAACAGGACGAAGAATACCAGGAGGGATGACATGACTGCAATCCTGGTAAAGTCGGAATTAATGATATCCACGAATTTCGCGGTCAGGTATTGTTTATCGACGACCGTACTGTTAGGATCGTCTTCAAATGTCTTATAAATCTCCGATTTATGTTCCTGGGACACTTTTACCAGGGTGACGATGCTCGCCCGGCCCGGTTTTTCTGTAATAAAGTCATCGAGAAAAGTCTTCCGGATCTTAGCCGTAGCCTCTTCATCCGCCAATTGAAAGTCCTTATCGAGCAGCGCGCTGAAAAGATCGAAAGCGGAAGCTTTATATCCCAATGCCCCTCCTTCCTTCCGGAGGGTGGCCAGCAACCGTTGTTTTTTCTCCGGTGTCCAATAGGCCGACCAGGCGGCTATTCGTTGTCGCTGTAAGGAGTCGGAAATGATAAAGGAAGAAATCCCCGAATATTTTTTTACAATGTTCTTTTCCTTCAATTCTTCAATTTTGGCAACCAGTTTTTCATTGTTGACCAGCGCCTCATTCAAGGTCTTTCCTTCTGTGACGAGGTAAACGGATTGAAGGGAATATTCATTTATTTTATTCAGTTTGGCCTCAGCCTGCTTCAACCTATCCGGCATATAATTCATCCGAAGGAGGTCGGATTCGAACGTCACATTATTCGCCGTGTACGCGAATACGCCAGTCAGGGCCAGGATGCCGATAACGATGTACTTATTATATTCCGCGTTGTAGGAAGCGAATTTATCGATCCAGGAAAGTAAAATGATCTTATGTTGTTTCTGTTCCTTTTTCGATGAGATAAAATGGGGTAGAAAAATCAGGGAGCAAAGGGAGGCGCCAATTAAGCTGAAGGCGGAAAAAAGGCCGAGGTCCTTCAGGATATCCGATTCGGCAAATTCCAGGCATAGGAACCCGCCGATGGTGGTAAAGCTGCCCACGGTCAGGGGTAGGGCCAGGTCTTTTATTACCTGTTCGATGCTCTTTGTATGCCGGTAATGATTGAAGATATGCAGGGAATAGTTGACGGCAATGCCCAGCACTACGGAGCCTGTCCCCAGGGCGATGACGGAAATGCTGCCATTGATAAAATAAATAGCCGATAGAGCGAACAGGGAGCCGAACAATACCGGGACGAGGATGATAAAAGGCGCCGTCTTCTTCCGGAAATACACTCCGAGAAAGATGATGAGGATCGCGACCGTAAGGCCTTGTGTAAACAGGGTGTCTTTCCTCAATTGCAGGGCATTCCCTACGTAAGCGGCGGCGGCGCCAAAATAAGTGGCCGTCGTTTTCTTATAGGTGGTAGTACTGAGGCTGTCGATGATCCGGTCGATCCCCTGCAGCAGTACGGCATTTTTGGCGGTATTATTCGGGGGATAGGCCGGTGTGATAAAAATCAAAAGGGTCTTTTGGTCTTTGGTAATGACGTGACCGTCGTAAAGCTGGAAATTCTCATCGTATTGCAGCTGCTGCAATTTTTTTAATGCGATGAAGGAGATGCCCAAAGGGTCTTTGGAGATGACGCTCTTGAGGGCGATCCCGGCCGGAGAGGTGAGTGTCCTGAAATTCTGGGCCAGCGTCTCCTTTACTTTCTCCCCGGTCATGAGGGTGTCAATCGTGCGGTAATCCTTTTCGCCCAGGTAGATGGGCAGATGGTTGTCGATGGTATTAAATAAGTCCATGACCAGGTCATCGTCCGAGGAATAATTTATTCTGTTGATATCGGGTCCGAGCTGGTCCTGAACGGAGCTTACCAGTTTATCGGCAAAGGCGACCAGGCTGTCCGGTTCTTCCGCTGCCGTATCCTTTAGCGATACCATGACTACCAGCTTGTCTATGAACTTCGAGTTTTGAAAAACCTGGTTGAGTTTTTCGATCTTCTTGTCTTTCGGCAGTACTTTCGAAATATCCTCTTCGAACCGGACCTGGACGGCAAAGTAAGCGATGAGCAAAAAACTTATGCCAAAAGAGATATAAAACGCCAGCCGTTTTTTATCAAAATACCTATAAATGGCTATGAACATTTTTTCCATGGGATTCTCAACTTATCAGGCCAGAACAGCTTTTTTCTTAAACAGTTTAAGCAATCCAAAAGCCAACAGACCGGCGATAGCGCCGGCCAGGATTGCCAGGGTAGTACTACCCAGGATATATTGCTTCAGGTTATTCCGGATGGATTCCAGGGAGATATTCCGGCTGAATTCCAGGTGTCCCGGATTGGCGCCCATCCAGATAGCCCCTAATTTATAGCTGCCGAAAATGATCACTGGGATCATAGGAGGGATACTGATGTTGGAGGCAATAAGGACCAATGCTTTATTCAATCGGAATAGCAGGGCCAGGAAAACGGCTACCAGCATCTGGAATCCCCAGATCGGGATAATGCCCATGAAGACCCCCAGGGCAATGGAGGCAGCGGCTTTGACGGAGTTGGAATCACCAATTTTTTTTTTATCAAATAGCATGCGGAAAAAATCCCGTGGCTTTATATATAGAAAAGTGATGAGCACCAAAAAGGTATTTAGGACACTGATCCTGGCGAAGTCTTTAAAAGGCCTGAAATGGGAAACCCTGAGTTCCGGGGGAGGATAGTAGACAGAGACCGGGATCGAGTCGATCTTCACCCCTTTCCAGGCAGCCCTTACCAGCACTTCTATTTCAAATTCATATTTGAAGGTGAGAAAACGTATATCTTTTAACAGGTACAGGGGATAAAGCCGGTAGCCTGACTGGGTATCGGGGCAGTCGATGCCGGTCTCCACTTTAAACCAGAAATTGGAGAATTTGTGCCCGAAGCTGCTTTTACCCGGGACGGAGCCCTGGTCCATATTCCTGGAACCGATGATAATGGCATCTTGTATCGACTCCAGCCGGGTCATAAAGGACGGGAGGTCTTTGGCGAAATGTTGCCCATCCGAGTCGATCGTGATGGCAAACCGGTATCCCTGTTCGGTGGCATAGGCAAAGGCTTTCCTGAGCGCCCAGCCTTTCCCCACGTTGTCAGGGTAACTGATCAGTTGTACGTAAGGAGTCAATCGCACCAGCTCTTCGGTATTATCTACCGATCCGTCATTGACGACAATAATATGATCGGTATAGGCTGAAACATCGGCAATTACTCCGCCCAGTGTTTCAACATTGTTATAGGTGGGTATAATTACACAGGTAAACAACTCATCGAACTTAGCCTTAACCGCTTCTAAGCTAGTCATCTTTTTCCCCCTTTGCCTTTGATAGAAATTACAAAACATCCGTTAAGCGCTGTAAAATTAGTGCTTAACGGATGCTAATTAAAGAAATTTTGCTACTATTCAGTAGTTATGGAACTATTTGCTCTTCTTTTTTATGAATTTACCTACATATTTACCCGCGTCCGCATAGCATTCCGCGATCCTTCCGCCTGTATCGAAATCGTAACCGCCGTAGCTACGGCCGGGCGCCTTTTGCAGGGATATTTTCGCAATTGTCTTATCGGTGGCTGTTTCCACGATCCATATTTCAGCGTTGATATAGGCATTTCCACGCATAATGCCCACATTATATCCCGGCTCCGTGGAAAGTGTTTTAAAGATGAGGGTGTATTTGGCCGGCTTCTTCTTGGATACGGTCATTGCGGTTTCTCTTTCGAATAACTCGATGAATTTGGGCTCGAAAGTGCGTTCGCGGTCACTTACCCAGCTTTTTGCCCAGGTGTCCCCTCTGCCAGGTTCCTTTTTATTATACTCTTCCGTTTTCTTGGCGATGTAATCCGATTCTTTATCATACTTGCCCACGCTCATGTTGTCGTAGGTAAATTTTGTCGAAATAGTAGTCTCTCCCTGCAGAGGGGAGAGGTCACCTTCGATCAACTTGATTTTCTGGGCGCTGGCGCTTACGGAGATCAATCCCATGAGTCCCATAATCAGGAGGGAACTGCTTAGTTTTAAAAGTTTCATTTAATAAAGGTTTCGTGATATATAATGGATTTTACTATACAATGGAATAAAAATAAAGAAAAAAACGCTTAGCCGGGAAAAGCTTTAAACCTCCTTTTCCGGTCGGCCATTTTCTGTGAAACCCAGTCGGGCCAGGTGGAGCTGTCTTCGGCGTCATAAATTCTTAAATGCTGCGCTTCATCGGGTATCAGCAAGTCGTCGGGTCTGCATTTCAGGATCCTGGCGGCGGCTTCTATGCCGGAATGTGTTGCGCCCCCTACTCCATGGGATAAGGTACTTGCCCCGCATAGGAAAAGATTGCCGATCTCCGATTTATTCTTATAGGCGAAGGGGCCTATCTGGCCCAGGGTCTTTTCCGTACCGTATACATTCCCGTTGGTGCTATTGATATAGTACTGGTTCGTCTTNGGAGTTCCCAGCTCTATCTGAACNATATGCTCTTTAGCGCCCGGGAGGGCCTTTTCAACATTATTCATCAACTTTTCAATGATCTTTTCCTTATGTCCGGCATAAACGTCTCCGTGATAGTCTTTATTGTTACTGAATGCTGAAAAGCTGTCATAGCTTATATAAGTCACCACCTCTAAATTGTGGTAGCTGCCATTGAAGCTGGCCGGGTCTTTGAGGGTCGTACAACTTATGAAAACGGCCGGGAAGGCATCGCCTTCCAACAGATCATCTCCAATTAATTCATAATATATCTTATCGAGGTCCTTCCCATTCAGCATCCAGATATTTCCTGAATCCAGTCCGGCTTTTTTAACGTCCATGTCCAGGGTCAAAAACAGGATCAGGGAAGTAACGGAGTATTTTGTTTTTGAAAGTCTTCTGGCCAGGCCGGAGCTGAGATTATCTTTTCCGACCAGGTCCAGGTAAGTAATGGAGGGATCGGCATTAGAGACGATCGTTCCGGCGGCGATCTGTTGGCCGCCTTCCAGTTCCACTCCGATGGCCCTGTTATTCTCGATCAATATTTTTGTTACGCTTTGCCGGGTCCTGATCTCTCCGCCATGTCTTTTAAAGGCATTGACCATGGCTTTTACGATACCGGCCCCTCCTCCCATCGGATAAAAGCCGCCTTCGAAATAATGGTCCATGACGGCACAGTGGAGGAGGAAGCTGGCCTTGAAGGGGGGTAGTCCATGATCTCCACATTGAACATTCAGGACTGCTTTTAATAAAGGGTCTTTGATATGCCAGTTGATGACCCTTTTCAAACTGAACAAAGCATATTTCCCCATGTATTTCGTTCTGAACGGGATGGTGACATTATCCCAAAAACCATACATTTTTTGAACCAGTTGTAATTGCCTGCTTACGGTCCGGACGAGCGCCAGGTATTTTTTAAGCCTTTTTCTTTCTTTCGGGAAGCGGGTGGACAGGCTCTCGCATAGCTGGTCCATGCCGGCAGGCATATCGATACGATCCTCTCCTATCCAGCAATGTTCGTATCCTTTCTTATTCATTCTAAAGAATACCAGGTCATTGGCCACGCCCAAGCCTTCGTACAATTGATTTACGGAGTGCCCCTTATCGACCAGGCCGATGTAATGGACTCCCGGGCTGAAACGCTGGCCTTTGAGAAAGAAGCTGTGACACCAGCCGCCCGGTACATAGTGTTGTTCCAGGACCAGCACTTTCTGACCTGCCCTGGCAAGGCAGATCGCGGTGGCCATGCCACCCGCTCCTGATCCTATTACAATCGTGTCAAATTTTTCCATGGTAGCAATAGAGGGGTAAAGGGGGGTAAAGTTCCCCCTGAGGGGTAAAAAATAAAAGATACGGATTTTATTGAAAGAAGCCCATCATTGTATATGATTTAAACTATAATTTTAAGCTTTGGTATGGAATCAAATAATATTCTTGTGAAAAAAAGCCTGGTAACCTATCCGGTTATAATCGGAATTTTTGCGTTTCTCATCTGGTTCGTTATCGATAAAGGGAAGGCATTGGCGCCCAAAAACGTCGCTGCGTCCACAGTCGCGGCCCCCTCTCCCGCCGCCGAAAAGCCGGCTGCGTCCTTTCTTCATACCATTAAAAACCCATTGCCTGTCCTGCTGTTTCAAATAATCGTCATTTTTTTTGTTTCAAAATTATTCGGGGGGATCATTACCCGAATCGGTCAGCCTTCCGTAGTAGGAGAAATAATAGCGGGACTTTTCCTCGGCCCTTCTCTTATGGGCTGGATCTTCCCGGATCTTTCCAATTTTATTTTTCCGAAAGACTCTCTGGCCAGTCTTCAATTCCTCAGTCAGATCGGGTTGATCTTCTTTATGTTCCTCATCGGCGTGGACCTGGATATCGAAAAGCTGAAAAACAAAGCGCAAAGCGCCATTGTGATCAGTCATGCCAGCATTATTTTCCCCTATTTCCTCGGTGTATCGCTGGCCTATGTACTCTACCGGGAGTTTGCTCCTGCCCATGTCAGCTTTCTCTCTTTTGCTCTTTTTATGGGGATCGCGATGAGTATTACGGCCTTCCCGGTGCTTGCCAGGATATTGAAGGAGCGGGGGCTGACCCAAACACCTCTCGGCGCGATGGCGCTCACCTGTGCCGCGGCGGATGACGTAACGGCCTGGTGCATTCTTGCCGTCGTTATTGCCATTGTAAAAGCAGGGAATATCACCAGTGCGCTGCTGACGATATCGCTGAGCCTGGTCTTTGTGCTGCTCATGGTATACGGGGTCCGCCCCTGGTTAAAAAGGGCGATGGATAAGATGGCCCGGTCTGAGCATTCGAATGAGACCGTAGTGGTAGTGGCTTTTTTTGTTCTCCTGGCATGTGCTTATCTTGCTGAGATCATCGGCATTCATGCGCTGTTCGGAGCTTTCCTGGCGGGGGTTATCATGCCGAAAAATTGGAGATTCAAAGAGCTGCTGGCCGGAAAGACAGAGGATATCAGCGTATTGGTGCTGCTGCCCCTCTTCTTTGCCTTTACAGGTTTGCGCACACAAATAGGGCTTTTGAATGACGGGCATTTGTGGGCTGTCTGCGGGCTGATCATTTTTGTCGCCGTCTTCGGAAAGTTTGGCGGCAGCGCTATTGCCGCCAGGATCACCGGGTTATCCTGGAAGGATTCTTTTTCAATAGGCGCGTTGATGAATACAAGAGGGCTCATGGAGCTGATCGTTTTGAATATCGGTTATGACCTGGGAATCCTGTCGCCGCAGATATTTGCCATTATGGTCCTGATGGCGCTTGCCACTACGCTGATGACCAATCCCTTGCTTGACCTGGTAGAGAGCTTAGCGAAAAAAAGAGCCTTTAAATATGGGAAATCGTATTAATATCAAAAAATACAAATTTTTGCACTGGATCTATAACCTGCTCCATTACAAAAGCCTGTCCCATAACAAGGCCGCCTATAAAAAATATGCGATCCACCGGTCGGTAATCGCCTCTATTTCCAGTAAGGACTTTCCGGATAAAGAGTCGAGGGCCTGGCTGGACAGGGGAGATTCCGGGAAGCTGGCCCCCCTCAAAGAGGGATTCGCTCATTTTCCGGCTGCTATTCAGCAACAGCTGGTATCCTGGTCGGATAAAGGATATATGATCCTGGAGCATTTTTTTGATGCCGCCGCCACCGGCTCCATCCTGGGAGAGATCGAACGTTTGGTGGAGGATCGTAAGCTCCATCCTACCCCCGATAATAAGTTAATGTTCGCCAACCGGATGTCGCCGCTGATCCGGGCGATCACCTATGAGAAAAGGCTGACGGATCTGCTGAGTTTTATATTGGATACGGAGGTGGTCCCGTTTCAGACGATCAATTTTGTGCATGGCAGCAACCAGCGTGCCCATTCCGATAGTATTCATATGACGACTTATCCGTTGGGCTACCTGATCGCGGTGTGGATTGCCCTGGAAGACACCAATCCCAATAACGGGCCTCTGTTCTATTATCCCGGTAGTCACCGGCTCCCCTACCTCCTGAATAATGATTTTAATGAAGGGACCACGCCGCTGACCCTGGGAAAGAAAGATTATGGGGATTATGAAGACAGGATAGAAGCGGTGATCCGGGAAAAGCAGTTGGCAAAATCAGTGTTCCTGGCAAAGAAGGGGGATATCCTGATCTGGCATGCCAACCTGATACATGGGGGGATGCCGGTGAAAGATCCCAAACTGACCCGGAAGAGTATGGTCATCCATTATTATGCAAAGGATGTAATCAAGTATCATGAGATCACAGAACGGCCCTCTCTGCTCAAATAGGGGGCGGGCCACCCGGTCAGGATCAGCAGGCCATATCAATCCGCCTGACAAAATGACACTTTTAAATAAATGGGCAAGACCAGCATACGCTAAGTTCCCTGCTAAATCAGCGTTTTTTTATGCCCAATCAGGACCTGCCAGTAATTTCTGTAAATTCTCATCATTATCAATTTGGTATGCTGTAACAAACCTGGCAACGGTATTGGAAAAAATAATCAATACCACTACAAAATTACCCTTTACCACAGCCACTCTCCTGCTTCCATCATATCATCCAGTAGTTTTTTCAACTCCTTTAGCCTGCCTTTGTTCCGATTCACTTTAAGATCAACAAAAATATTATACTTGTTATTGTCAAATATCCAGTGATGTAATAATTGGTAATAGAATTTATAGAAGCCTAGCTCTACGTCGCCATTGTGAAAGCTCAGGCCATCCACTTTTTCTGATTCAATAAGGATAACGCGGTATCTTAAATAATCCGCCTCAAAAAAATAGTTGATCACTTCCCGATAAAGGTCGATATAAGCAGGAGAAATTTTATTCCATTTCAGTTCCCCCATGATGCCATGGTTTTGCTTTATAGCAGCAAGTTTCTCTTTTAGATCATCTCGGTACTCAGCAGGCAACCATATACTCCCAATGGCCGTGTATAAATGCGCTTCCTTATTAGATAATGCCTCTAAGCCGCTTTCATCGCAATAAACTTCAAAATCCATATATTATGTCAATTCAATTATTTGCAATAAGAAGCAAATGTCAGAAATATTTTGAAACGTTACGAGAGAAATGTATTTGAATCAACATACAGGGTAATAGCGGAATTCCTGCTCTCTCGTATGCTTCCCCAAATTTCGGCCAGTATGATGACCAGAGGCAAGCATGAATTTTCTTTAAGAGGAATAAGAATTATTGCCGGGAAAAAGACATTTTGCTAAGAATTTGCCAGCAGAAATGAATAAGCTATGTAGCGGCCGTGATGCGCGAATGAAACGGGGATCTTCATTTCTTCTGCGTCCTTCAATACGATTGGATAACCCACCGGACTTTTTCCGATCTGTAAATGGTCCCCGCAAACAGCGTTTAACCGATTCAGGACAAATGCCCTTACGACTGCGGATTGATGAGCATAGTCCGAACGGTCGATAGACTTGACTCCCCACCAGATATTTTCAAAATTCTCCTCCTCATTGACAACGGTAGATATGTATTCGGGATGGATCTTTGACCTGAAGTAAAAAATACGGGATTCAAAAAGGGCGATGCCTTTGTAAAATTCATTTCCGGGCCCGGCCTCCCGGCTCTCCCATTGACCATCCCTGTCCCCCCATTGTCCCCCTTCCCATTGATTGCCCGGCAACTTTGCGACGAGGTCGCCGGAGGGAGGGTCTATGCACTGAATACCGATCTTAATGGGAGAAAATACCAGACCCGGCTCCGTTCTTTTCAGGTATTTGTATACAGATTCTTTAACAGACCATAAGAGCCATACAAAGTTTTCAAAAGGCATTTCTACCGGCTGCAGCCTGTCAAAAAGGGCCCGTTCAGCATCAGAAAGAATTTTGGAATAAAACCGGCTATGATGGGTACGTTGTTTGTCGATGGCTGCCAGCGCTACGATATCGTTGCCGGTGCTGCTCACTTCTGGAGACTCATTTTTTCAGCGATCACATCAATGCAGCTTTTTACATCGATCATTTTTTCTGAAGAGTCCATATCAATTTCAATATTGTATTTCGCTTCTGCATCGATAATGATATCCACCAGATTAGCTGAATTAATCTTCAGGTCATTTATCAGGTCGGTCTCTTCGTTGACTCCTGCCAGCATTTCTTTATTTTCCGTGTAGGGCGCCAATACTTTTTTCAACTCTTCTAAAATTTCACGTCTATCCATTATGATTGTATTTTGAAAATATTAAACAGGTATTAATATCGCCGAAGCCAAAATTGGCTTTAGCTATTGCGTTAATTTCTTTTTTCACCAGGGTGGTCGGCATTTTATCGGTGCCGATCAACTTTAAAATTTCGGGATGTGGATCCTGGAGGTTGAGGTTCGGATGTACGAACTGATGCATAATTTGTAATACGACGGCGACAGCCTCGATGGATCCTGCTGCGGTAAGACAATGTCCGATCATCGACTTCAATGAATTGATCAGGGGAAAATCATCGCCTTTTCTATCGAGCGCCAGGCCCCAGTTTTGAATTTCCAGGATATCGGCAACGGTAGCGGTCAGGTGACCGCATATCAGGTCTATCGATCGGGGGCTGATACCCGAGCTTTCCAGGGCTTCGGTAATACATCTGAGGATTCCGCCCGGACCGGGCGCCGTCATGGTGCCTCCGGAACGTTGTCCTCCTGAATTGGCAGATCCTCCTGCTATTTCTGCATAAATAGTAGCATTGCGTTGCAGCGCAAACTCCAGGTCTTCCAGGATCAGGGCGCCCGACCCCGAGCCCGGAACGAAGCCACCGGCAGAAGCACTCATAGGTCGTGAAGCCTGTTCAGGGAGGTGGTTGAATTTCCTGGCCAAAACCCGCATAGAGTCAAATGTACCGAAAATGTAGGAATCTACATGCTCGGTGCTGCCGACCAGCATACGCTTTGCCAGACCATGTTTGATCTGTTCGTATCCCATCAGGATCGCCTGTGTGCCGGTGGCGCAGGCTGCGGAATTCGTGGTAACTCTGTTCGCAAGGCCCAATCGCCCTGAAATGTAGGCAGTGACACCGCTGTTCATGATCTGCTCCACCACTCTTGAGCCCAGTTTTTTCGATTCTTTGGCGTCGACCCGGGTGATTACATTCTTTACGACACTGGTGTCCCCAACGCTGCTGCCGAAGATGCAGCCTGTTTCCCAGCGAGGCTGGTCGCTGTCCGTGGTATTGCCTGCATCTGTCCATGCGTCCAGGGCAGCCTTTATTCCATAACCAATACTGATCGCTTTTAAACCATTCAGGGCGACTTCAGGAATGTAACTTTTTATATGACCCCAATCAAATTCCGGCAGGCCGGTGACCTGGCAATTGAAGTTGAGTTGTTCGTATTCCGGCATAAACCGGATGCCTGAAACGCCATTCCGGATGGAATGCAAAAAATCCGGAACCCCCACTCCATTGGGAGAAACGACCCCTAGACCAGTTATGACGACGCGGCGATTCATTCTATTCGACTTTTTATCTCAGTTTTTTTAATAATATCAGCGTTGTTTAATAATACCTGCAACGATCCCTTTGGCGATCACTTCATTTGCTATGTTGCGCATTTCTACCCGGCATTTCAATTTGCCGAAACGGAAATATTCTTTTTTGGAATGTACGGTCACTTTCTCTCCCGGCAATACTATTTTGTGAAAAGAGATCTCCGTCGAGGTGAGCAAGGGAAATAAAGCCCCGCCCGCCGGCACTTTATGTTCTTCTGGTTTCTGGCCGATAAGGTATATAGCCAGCACTACCAGCCCGATCTGCGCCATGATCTCCGTAATAATAGCTCCGGGTGTGACCGGGTACCCGACAAAATGATCTTCATAAAAGACCGCGTCTTTCCGCAAGGTAAAATCCCCGGTCACCCCTTCTTCATTCAGTAGTGAAATATTATCCACAAAGAGGAAGGAGGATTTATAAGGCAGCCGGTCTATTATTTCGTTATACATAAAAAAATTTGTGTCTGCGATTGTCCTATGATGGCAGAACCTCGTCGGGGAACTTCGTCAGTCCAGCGAATGCCAAAACGGATGAACCGTTCGGCATTCGGGTCTAATGATGGCCCTTCGGGCAAGGAGACTCCGTCTCCTTATAGGCAGTGTTCCCCACCATCCACATGGATTACCGACCCGTTGATCCAGGATGCTTCGTCCGTGCATAACAAGTAAATGACTTTGGCTACATCTTCCGGCTTTGTCATTCTGCCCAATGGGTTCCTCGCCACAGACAATTCAATGAGCTGTTTGCTGGCGGGTATTCTTTTTAAAGAGGGGGTTTCGGTAATTCCCGCCTGGATCAGGTTGGTCCGTAGTCCAAATTTGCTTAATTCGATCGCCATATAGGTGGTAAGGCTTTCGAGGCTCGCTTTTGCTATGGAAACGGCGGCATAACCCTCCCAGTATTTATGGGCCCCTTCACTGGTAAGCCCTATTACTCTTGCATCCTGGCAGAAAAGCCCTTCTTTTAAAAGAGCTCTTGTCCAATCCAGCAGGCTGGTAGACATGGCATAGGTAGTCAGCTGGATATCCTCGATGGAAAGAACTTCTTTACTTTCTTTTGAATCCGGGTCGTTGGCCTTTTGACCCAGCTCGTCCACTAATGGCTTTAAGTTACCTCTTGCAATGGAATGAAGCAAGAGCCTGACACAAGACCCTTTTCCGGCGGCAGCTGAAAATTGCCCGATGAATGACTCTCTCCCTGCGCCGTCCAATGCATTTATGTTAAAGGGCAGCAGGGTTATTCCGGATGCGGCAGCCAGGGCCGAGAATTTCTCTTTAAGCAATCTTTCTGCGGCAGCCGTTTCGCGATAAAGCACGGCGATATTCATGCCATGAGCAGCCAACTTTTCGATGGTCGCAAAACCAAAGCCACTTGAACCGCCTAAAATAACGGCCCACCGACCGGAAAATTGCTCTTTATTGTTATCCACCTACTCCTTTTTAATCATTTCTGAAAGCGCATCTACGCCCCATTTAAAAGCCGCAAAAGTAGGTGAAAGTAAGTAATTTTAAACCAGTCAGCCCTTCAGAAACGTTTAAAAACGAGCGGAATTAATTAATTTTGCAGGCCTGGTCCCTTAAACGGGGAGGGCAGCATTCAGGCGGGAAAGCCGGCAAGAGCGGCCGATAAGAATCACAGGAGGGCCTTATTAACGGTAATGGTTGATTATCAATAAGTTATAAATAAAATTGCAGCTATAAAAAATAGAATAGCAGGCTCGGGGCCATTGCAGTACCCGGTTGAAATTTAGTATATATATTAATAACCTATGAAATTTAAAGTGATTTTCTCCTTCTTCTATCTATTCTCCTGTATGGTGGGGCAGGGAAAGCAAGTACTGCAAGATTTTGATAAGCCGGCATTTTACAGCGTCCTGGCGTCCGGAAATGTGGATAAAATAAACGCCGAACTGACAGTAATCGGGGCATCTTCCATTCATGAAAAGGAGGCTTATGAGGGTGTATTACTGATGAAAAAGGCCGGGCTCATTACCAAACCGGCGGATAAATTAAAATTCTTTAAAGCTGGACGGATCAAGCTGGAGACTTCTTTAGCAAGAGACAGCGCCAATGGCGAGTATCATTTTCTACGCCTTATCATACAGGAACATGCTCCCCGGATCGTCAAGTATTCCGCCGATCTGGAAAAAGACAGTCAGATCGTTCATCACACATTCAAAAGTTTATCGCCGGCAGCGAAACAAGCCATTATCGATTATAGCAAGAAATCAAAGATATTGCGCCCGGAAGATTTTTAACTTTTTAGCAGCATGAGTAAGAAAGTATTAGCTATCTATTATTCGCAATCCGGCCAATTGGAGGAAATTATCGATTCGTTTACCGCCCCATTGGTCGCATCGGGCGTTGCTGTTGAAACAGTAAGGATCAGGCCTGTTGCAGACTATGCCTTTCCCTGGAAAAGCAGGGACTTTTATAGTGTGATGCCGGATTGTGTATTGGGGGTGCCCGTGGAGCTGGCTCCTTTTACGCTGAAGGAATCCTCTTATGACCTGATCATTTTGGGTTATCAGGCCTGGTTCCTGTTCCCTGGCATCCCTTCCAATTCTTTGCTACGGCATCCGGATTTCAGGGCTGTCTTAAAAAATACGCCTGTACTAACGGTCACCGGGGCGAGGAATATGTGGTTGAATGCTTTTGAAGGCGTACGGAAAATGCTGTCGGACGAAGGAGCGAACCTGGTCGGCAATATTGCCCTGGTGGACAAACATCCTAATATCGTCAGTTATGTAACGATCTTCCATTGGTTGCTGGGTGGAAAAAAGGACCGGTATCTGAATATTTTCCCCTCCCCCGGCGTTTCGGCTGCGGACATCGCTCACACAAGGGTCTTCGGAGATCTCGCGCTTCCCTGTCTGAACAACAATAACTGGGAAGGGCTGCAGGAGAACCTGCTGCAGCATAAGGCGGCCGAAGTGAAATACCCGTTATGGCTCCTGGAGACCACGGCGATCCCTACCTATGTGAAGTGGGCCCATTTCATTGTCAAAAGGAAAAAAAGAACAGCCTGGCTTGTCGTATTCAAATATTATATTTTAATTGCGCTCTTTATAGGCGCGCCGATCCTGCTGATCATCGATGCCCTCTTTATTAAGCCATTTTCATCCAAGCGTATAAAAGCGAAGAAACAATATTATTCAGCCTTGAATTAATTTAAAACCAGTATGGCCCTTAACGAAGTTTATATAACCAATACCTCCATTTTCCTTCCGAATGAACCTGTTTCCACCGACGACATGGAGGTCTATCTGGGTTATATTAATGATACGCCTTCCAAATCAAAAAAAATCGTTTTAAGAAATAATGGCATTAAGACCCGGTATTATGCGCTGAACAAAGAAGGGAAAGCCACGCATACTAACGCGCAGATGACGGCGCTGGCGGTAAAGGCCTTATTCGCCGGCGATCCTGCCAAAATAAAAGAAGTCGAATTACTCTCCTGCGGAACTTCCTCGCCGGATCAGATGATGCCCTCTCATGGCGTCATGACACATGGCTGGCTACCCGAAACGAATTCCATCGAGGTCGTTTCACCCTCCGGGGTATGCTGTGCAGGCATGCACGCATTCAAATATGCTTATATGGCCGTTAAAACAGGAGAGACCAGACTGGCGGTCGCTACGGGGTCTGAACGATTTTCCGGTTCGTTGGTCTCCAATGTTTTTGAAGAAGAGGCGCAGAAATTAATAGACCTGCAGAAGAACCCCTTTATCAGCTTTGACAAAGAATTCCTGCGATGGATGTTGTCCGATGGAGCTGCCGCCTTCTTATTATCCGGGCAACCCAATGAGCAGGGATTGAATCTCCGGGTAGACTGGATAGAAGGGGCTTCTTATGCCAATGAGATGGAAACTTGCATGTATATGGCCAGTGAAAAGCAACCGGACGGCACTTTGAAAAGTTATATGGATTTCACCCCGGAAGAGATCATGACCAAGTCCATTTTAAGCATCAAGCAGGATATAAAATTACTAAGCGACAATATCGTTCCCCTGGGTGGCAAGCGAATCAAAGAAATTTTTGAGAGAAGAGGACTTAAGTCCACAGATGTCGACTATTTTCTACCCCATATCTCCAGTGAATTTTTCAAAAGCAAGATTTTTGATATCATGGAGTTATACGGAGAGGGCATCCCTTATGAAAAATGGTTCCTTAATTTAAGCAGCATGGGAAATGTAGGAGCTTGTTCCGCCTACCTGATGGTCCACGAATTGTTCCATAGCGGGCGGTTGAAAAAGGGAGAGAAGCTCTTATTACTGGTGCCCGAGAGCGGCCGGTTCTCCTATATGTATGCCATGCTGACGGTCTGCTAAATCTGTTTAGTTATGGAAAAGAAAGATGTTCCCCAGGATCTGAGTTCACTTGGTAAAATCACCAAAGAAGTGTGTTATGCCACGGACGAAACAGGAAAGTATACCACGGAACTGAGCCGTGGCTGGGACATTAAGATATCCGCGCTGGATACGGCCTGGCAGGATATCAAAGACCGGGTTACCCTGGCCAGGGAGCTCGTGTTGAATGACAAGGCAAGTCCCATCCTGTTCTTTATGGAAAAGGGGCTGATGGATATAGGTATTGTGTCGGCCTATACGGGCTTTTGGAAGTGGCAGATCAGGAGACATCTGAAACCGGCCGTTTTTAAAAAATTATCCGATAAAAAGCTGCAGCGGTACGCCGAAATTTTTAATGTGAGCATAGAGGACCTTAAAAGTATGAATGTCCATGAAGATTGAGTTTGATCACCTACAGGCGGCGCATTGTGAAACGGGCGTTACCAGCAGTCTGTTGAAATACGCAGGCATCGATAAGATGACGGAGCCGCTGGCTTTCGGCATTGGCGCGGGATTATTCTTCGTATATATTCCCTTTATAAAAGTAAATAACGGGCCGGCGATCGCCTTCCGGACCCTTCCGGGCTGGATCTTTTCGAAGACCTGCCATTCGCTGAACATACCGGTCGTCCGGAAAAAGTTCAGTAGTAAAGAGGCAGCCGCCTCCTTCCTGGAGAACTGCCTGGAAAGTGGGCAGCCCGTGGGCTGCCAGGTGGGCGTTTATTATCTTTCTTATTTCCCCAAGGAATATCGTTTTCATTTCAACGCGCACAATATTATCGTTTACGGTAAGGAAGAGGACCGCTATTGGATCAGCGACCCTATCATGGAAACCCCCACGACCTTAACGAGCTATGAGCTGGAACGGGTCCGGTTTGCCAAAGGCGCTTTAGCGCCCAGGGGGCAATTGTATTATCCTAAAGAGAGGAATATTATTATAACGGACGAACAGTTGAAAAGGGCGATCCGAAGCGGGATTAACCGGAATGTACGCAACATGCTGCATATTCCCAGCAATATCGCCGGAGTAAAAGGGATAAAATACACCGGGCAGAAAATAAAAAAATGGCGGGATAAACTAGGACTGCCCAAGGCCGGCCTGTACCTGGCGCAGCTGGTGCGGATGCAGGAAGAAATAGGGACGGGCGGGGGTGGTTTCCGTTATATCTATGGCGCCTTCCTCCAGGAATCCTATTCCTGGTACCCCAATGATCAGTTACTGGAAATTTCCAAACTGTTCACCCAGGCAGGGGATGCCTGGCGCACCGCCGCTATTCAGGCAGCTGGCATTTATAAAGGCAGGATCGGCAGCCAAAGTGATTTTAACGTGATGGGGGATTACCTGTTGGAAATATCGGAGCTGGAACGGCAGGCATTCAGGGCATTATCCAAAATCAAATGGCATTCATGAGCTCTTTAGCAGTCAACATATCGGATCTTGGGTTTCATTACCCGGGGCAGTCGGACTTATTTTTCTCTCATCTCAATCTCAAGATAGCGGCTGGAGAAAGGTTTGGCCTATTCGGGCCCAATGGGGCAGGTAAGACTACCCTGATGAACCTCATGACGGGCTTGCTGCCTTTTCCCGAAGGAAGCATCCAGCTTTTGGGGAAGGAGGTTAAAAAGCAAAACAGGGCCGTTAATAAACTTTTTGGATTCATCCCCCAGGACTTCTCTTTTTACCAGGAGCTGAGTCCGGCTGAAAACCTGGAATTCTTCGGGGCCTGGTCGGGTCTCCACCGGCACGAGATCCGCCAGCGGACGGATGAATTGCTGGAAATACTAGGTCTGGCGGATGTCCGGGACAAACCCGTGCATAAGTTCTCCGGGGGTATGAAACGCCGGGTAAATCTTGCCATCGCGGTGATCCATCATCCGCGTATTTTATTCCTGGATGAGCCTACTGTCGGGGTGGATGTGCAAACGAGGCATGCGATCATCAACTACCTCAAGCAATTGAACAAAGAGGGGACCACGCTGATCTATACTTCTCACCAGTTAAGCGAAGCGGAAGATCTCTGTGAAAAAATAGCCCTGATCGACGAGGGAAAGATCATCGTACACGACGATCTCCAGGTCTTATTGTCGGAACACCGGCAGGAAGGACTGGAGGGATTGTTCTTAAATTTAACCGGAAAAGACTACCGAAATTAATAATGTATAAACTTTGGGCCACCATAGTAAAAGATGTCAGGATCCTCTCCCGTGATAAGGTGGGGCTCACTTTCATGTTCGCGATGCCGATCATATTGGTGCTGGTCATTACCAGTATTCAGAACAGCACTTTTAACCTGGTCAACAAAAATAAAGTGTCCCTGATCATCTGTAACAGGGATACGGGGAAGGCAAGCGTCCAGTTGATACAGACGATCGATCAGATAGGTATGTTCAGGCTGGTGCAGGTATCCAAAGACCAGGATGCAAAAGCTATCATGGATCGCATGCACGCCAGGGACGCATTGCTGGCTATCGTCATCCCCGGGGATTTCTCTTTTCAACTCGATGCGAAGGCGAAAAAAGTAGCCGGTCAGGCCCTGAATAGTTTTGGGCTGGAAGGGGATACGCTTCATGCAAAAGCGGGTAATGTGGATCCGCTCACCTTGTATTACCATCCGATTTTGCAGGAGTCGTTCCGTCGTTCGATACAGGGAGCCTTGTACAGCGCCCTGCAATTGGTGGAGAGCAAGCAGGTATTGAAGAGCCTGTATTTTGCCATTAATGAAAAGCAATTGCCGGACACCCTGGAAAACGAACTGCTCAATAACCGGATCGGGATCAATGAGATTCCCGTACTCCGGGATGGAAGCGGGATCATACCCAACGCCTCACAGCACAACGTTCCTGCCTGGACCATCTTTGCCATGTTCTTTGTGGTCATCTCGCTGGGAGGGAGCATNGTGCGGGAGAAATCCAGCGGCAGTTTTATACGCTTGAAGACCCTTCCTACTAACTATCTCGTGGCATTGCTGTCAAAACAAATTACCTATTTAGGGGTGACCCTGTTGCAGGCGGCTGTCATCTTTGCAATGGGGGTGTGGCTGTTCCCTTTCATCGGACTGCCGGCGCTGAATCTTCCCGCGGATATTTCCGGCCTGTTCGTGGTGTCTTTTATGTGCGGGTGGTGTGCGGTAAGTTATGCTATTGGTGTCGGCGTATTTGCGCAGACCCAGGAGCAGGCGAATGGGTTTGGGGCGGTGTCCATTGTGATCCTTTCCGCTGTCGGCGGATTGATGGTCCCCAGTTTTGCCATGCCCGGTTCGTTCAGGACCGTCATTCAGCTATCGCCCCTGCATTGGTGCCTGGAAGCGTACTATGGTCTGTTCCTTGAGGGAGGAAAACTGAAAGACGTTTTAACAAATATTATACCTTTATTTGTTATTATTATATTGATACATTTACTAATATTTTGGGGCCTGAAGAGGAAAAAACTGATTTGAATACTACTTATATACTATAATGGAAACAGTACAATTAAAGCAGCAGTTGAAGAAACAAATTATAGAGTTCCTGAATTTAACGTCCTTGACTCCGGAGCAGATCAGGGATGATCAGCCTTTGTTCGGCGACGGAGAAGGACTGGGCCTGGATTCAATCGATTCCCTGGAACTGATCGTATTGCTCAACAGGGAATTCGGCATTGTCATCAAGGACCCCAAAGAAGGCCGGAAAATATTAGTGGATGTCAATACCATGGTGGCGTATATTGAAAAAAACAGAATAAAGTAAAATTTCGTTCATTGAGCAGGGTTTTCATTACAGGGATGGGAGTGATCAGCGCTATCGGGAATACAACAGCTGAAAACCACCGGGCTCTTACAGCCGGTAACTGCGGTATTACGAAAGGGACAAATTTCCCGTCCCGGTATGCCGGGGTACTGCCTTTCGGGGAAATCCTTCTTCCTACGGAGGAGTTGAAAGAGCAGTTGAAGGTGAACGATGCGGGGGTCACCCGTACTACTTTACTGGCTCTGCATGCTCTTAGAGAAGCCATCTCCGATGCCGGGCTTAGTCCCTCACAATTGGCATCTTCCGATACGGCCCTGGTGGGGGCCACTACCGTCGGGGGTATGTGCCTGATGGATCAGATGTTCGATGATGCCAATAAGGATTCCGGCGGATCTGAGTTCCTTTCTTCCTACGATTGTGCGTCGGTAAATATGTTCTTACAGGCCCATTATAAAATGCAGGGGATCGTCAATACCATCAATACGGCTTGCTCCTCTTCTTCCAATTCTATTCTGTACGGGGCCCGGCTTATTAAAAACGGGTTTGCCAAAAGGGCCCTTGTAGGCGGGGCGGATAGTTTGTCGAAATTTACGATCAATGGGTTCAATGCACTGCATATTCTTTCTCCGGAAATCTGCGCTCCTTTCGACAGGGACCGGCAAGGGCTGAACCTGGGAGAAGGCGCAGCCTTTCTTGTTTTGGAAGGAGAAGATGCCCTCGCCCGCAGAGAGGATGTTCCCCGCAGAGAGGAGGCCCCCGGTCATAGAAAAGTATATGCCGAATTAACGGGCTATTGCAATACCAATGATGCCTATCATCCTTCTTCCTTATCGGGGGATGGTCCTTACCTGGCGATGAAGGGCGCTTTGGACTGCGCACAATTGGACGAAGGCCGGATCGATTTCATCAATGCACATGGCACCGGGACAGAAAACAACGATGAGGTGGAAAGCAGGGTACTGTTACGTCTGTTCGGCGTGCCGCCTGTCTTCTCCTCCGTCAAGTCCAATATCGGCCATACGCTGGGGGCTGCCGGCGCCGTCGAAGCCGTGTATAGTATCCTCAATCTTGTCCACCAGGAAATATATGCCGGTCTGAATTTTAAGGAGCCGATCCCTGCTACCGGCCTACGGCCTGTTCAGGCTTATCAAAAAATGTCTTTACAGCATGTCATGTCCAATTCATTTGGATTTGGCGGTAACTGTACTTCCCTGATCTTCTCAAAAGCATGAGTATATGTTCTATATCCATCAAGCAACCTGTATTTCGCCACAACAGACATTTTCAGGGACGAAAATAGACCTGTCGCGTGAATATGAGTCCGTGGATAACAGAATGCGGGTCCTGGAGCCTCCTTATCCGGGCATTCCCGATAATATATTGCGCAGAATGGCCAAAGCCGTCCGGATGGGCGTGGGCACAGCCCTTCCCCTGATCCGGGAAGCTGGTGATCGTCCACCGGAGGGGATCATTATAGGGACTGCCAATGGCGGGATGGAAGAAAGCGTTAAATTCCTGAAACAGATCATCGAGTATAAAGAGGAAATGCTGACGCCGGGTAATTTTGTACAAAGCACCCCGAATGCGATCTCCTCGCAAATAAGCTTACTGAGTAAAAACAAAGGTTATAATATCACCCATGTGCACAGGGGGCTGGCTTTTGAGAATGCCGTCATCGATGCGGCCATGATGCTTGCCGAAAATCCGCAGAACAGTTATCTCGTAGGAGGAGTGGATGAGATAGCCACGTATCATTACAACCTGGAGAATCTCGCGGGATCCTATAAAAAGGAGGCTGTTTCCAGTATGCATTTGTACGAGACCGACTCTCCGGGCAGCATTGCGGGAGAGGGCGCCGCTATGTTCCTCGTCAATGGGATAAAGGCAAATGCGTTGGCTAAGTTGCAGGGGCTTGTCACCCTGCATAGTTCAGCCGGGGAAGCTGTTACCCGCCAATTGCAGGATTTCCTGGACGGGCATGTGGCGTCCGGCGGTGAAAGGCCGTCAGTCGCCGGTGTAAAACCGGATCTCTTCCTCACAGGCGAAAACGGGGATAATCGTGTCTCCCATTTTTACACTGCCTGTGAAGCTATCCTGGGTAAGGACATGCCGGTGGCCCGCTATAAACATATGAGCGGGGAATACCCGACTGCTGCCGCTTTTGCGCTGTGGGTCGCCTGCCAGGTGATGGGCGGGCAATCACTTCCGGGGCATATGATCAAGAGGACGTCCTCAAAGGCTGAGACTGGAAAAGTTGAAGGGGCCTATAAAAACGTGCTCATCTACAATAATTACAAAGGCATCCAACATAGCTTTATGCTGGTCAGCAGAGTGGGTTGATTTATTTTAATTCCTTTAGTAATGCAATGATCCTTTTTGCTCTTTGCATTGAATCCTGTTGTTCAACGTGACCCAGTAACGCCTCTTCAAAAAGAGTGTGTTTGCCCAATTTATTAAATTGTTCCAGTAAATAAGTCTTTACTGTCTTGGGTGAAATCATTATTTCCTCCTGTATTGTCGGCCGATGATCCAGCAAATAGATGATATCTTCCAGATCGTGACTTGCAAACAGGTCTCCATTACCGCGGCCAAGAAAAGCTTCCATTTTGGAGGCCAGGAAATAGGGTGCAGAGAAAATATACGCGCTGGTGGTCGCGTCCAAATTCACTTTTATTTTTTGGCGGATGCCTTCCTGATACCAACGATTTGTAAATCCCAGAATGGTCGGATCGGTAGGCATAAAATCCACTTTAAGGCCCTGGAATAGATATCTTGATAGGATAGGTGCATTCCTATCATGTTGAAAACCTAATGAAAGGAGCTTTTCCTGCAATCGATAAAATTCGCCTGTTGAGATCAGTTCTACTACCACATCGACGTCATCTGTTACGCGGATGGTCGTCAAGTCGGGCCTGGAGGCATATAAACTTACAGTTGCTCCGCCTACAAACACAATCTCTTCCTTAAAATCCGAAAGAATAGTTGCTACGGCTTTCATTCGGACTATATTAATGTGATCACTCATAGCAATATCTTTTTTCTCAATTCTTCTTCAGCAATTTTTTTTTCCCGGGCTTTCCCTATTCTTAAAGCGTCAGTCAAAGCAAGTAATTCATACAATTTATTGTCCAACCTTGCAGCGTGCGCTTGTTTAGGATGGAAGGGGGAGATCTCCTGTCCCTTTACTTCGCCTTCCGGCGTGGCCCAGACGACGGGATCGGCGGTTCCAAATGTTGGAGATAAGGGAGGGGCGCTATGCGCAGTCGGCATTCCAACTACTAAGGCGCCGGGACGTACGGGAAATACATAGGGTAACCCATGCACCAGGAATTCATAGATTGCTTTCCGCATAGGCGTTTTTTTGTCCGGAGCTATCAGATGCGCAAAGACTGACCTGCTTATGGAATCACTGACCTCTGATAAACTTATGCCTATGTTTTGGCAAAGGTCGATCAGTTTAAATCCGGGGTCATTCAGGCTGATTATCTTAAGTAAAACAAGAATATCCTGGGGACGCATTCCATTGTGTTGTTTGTTAACCCTCATAACTTAAATTAATTTAGCATTTCTAGTTTCGCGAAACGCGAAATCAGAAATGCTAAATTACAAAACTATAGAGATTTTTCAACTGTGTAAACGCAAAAAACAAACTCTAAACGGCCGATAAAGGGCCGAAACGCCCGGAAGGTCGTGACTTCCATAAGTGACATTTATTTTAATTATTGATTATCATATGTTTAAGTCCAGAATGAGGCTTTCAAAACCCCATAAACCTAGTTGGAGAAAATCCGAACAGTGTCACTAGACCACACAGCATACCCTCATGCGTTTTTGTTACTTAGCTAGAAAGTACTTATAAGCCCATACAGTCCTTTAAGAGCCCTTTGGATAAATGCAATGTAATCCATACTCTCGGGTAGTTCATAGTCAATTAAAATTCAGATAGTTATGTGACTATTCAAATAAACGGCAAAATCTTGAAAAATTGCCAAAAAATTGAAATCCCGATCACTAACTCAAACCGGCAGGTGTAGAAAAACATCATTAGATCAAACTAACCATCTTCGATCCCTCTACAATTTTGAAAAAATCAGCGAGGAGCAGTTGCCTCCGAATCCGAATGAATTGGACAGGACATGCCGTACCGGCTGATCCTTCATAAAAGTGGTGACGGGGGTAAAGGGCAATTCCTTCATGGGTGTCTCGAAGCGAAGATTGGGATAAATAAGCCCCTGTTGGACCGACAAGGCGGAGAACACGGCTTCCAGTCCTCCGCAGGCCCCTAAAGTATGGCCCGTAAAAGATTTGGTGGAGCTCATCGGGGGATACAACGGATCAAATAATCGTCGTATGGCCGTACCTTCCGCAATATCATTATTCTGTGTGCCGGTGCCATGCAGATTGATATAACCGATATCCGAGGGTTGCAGGCCGCTGCGTTCCAGGGCTCCTTTCATGGCAAGATAAGATCCGGTGCCATCGGGGGAGGAAGCTGTCTGGTGATAAGCATCGTTGGCATTGCAATAACCACTGAGCCTGCAAACTAATTCCGTCCGCAGGGAATCGGCTACGCGGGCCGATACCAGCACCACATAACCGGCCCCTTCGCCCAGGTTGAGCCCTTTCCGGTTTTCGTCAAAAGGTTTGCAGGCTTGCTGGTCCAGGATCATGAGCGTATTGAATCCATTGAGGGTAAATTTTGTCAGCGCATCCGTGCCCCCTGCCACTACCACATCCAGCAGGCCGTGCCGGATCAGTCTTGCTCCGAAGAAGATAGCATTCGCCGAAGAAGAGCAGGCCGTGCTGATGGTGGTCATGTAGTCGCGTATGTGCAGCTGATCGGCCACCCATTCGGTAATGCTGCCGCATTCATGCTGGATCGTGTCCCTCAATTTCCCTTTTAGGGGATCCGAAAGGAAGTCGGCGAAGAATTGCTCCGTCTTATCCATTCCGCCCACGGTATTGGCCGAGACAAAGCCGGTGCGCCAGGATGCCCTGCCATCAGTTCCCGCGTCCCCGATCCCCTCGTTGTTAATGCCCGCATGGTCTAACGCAGCCCGGGCTGCCAGTAAGCTTAGTAACGCGGTGCGGCTTATTTTGGGAGAAACGCCCGCCCTTAAAGCCAGTTCTTCATTGCTGAGTTTCACTTCGGCTACGGGTAGCTGCTGGCGGTGTACGGTCTCCAGGTAAGTGATACCGGCGATGCCGGCCTGCCGGTTTTCCAGGGCGTAAAGGCATTCAGCCACATCGTTCCCGATCGCTGAAATGGCCCCGAGGCCGGCAACAAAAATGTCTGAATTCGTTTTATTGACCATTTTCTCCCTGAAATATTTGGTGAATAGTTGCTATTGTCAAGGGGGTGCCGCCAGGGCCCCGCTCGCCGGATCTTCCGTCCTTTTCCACGGCGGGGTCTTCTTTCCTTTCCACCAGGTAGAGGACCGCCTTGTATGCCGGCCCCAGCAGGTCCACCCATCCGCATATACAGGCTTTCAGGATATTATTATCCAGCAGGTAATTTACCGTACGTTCCATAAAACCGGCGTCGAACTGCGGGGATATAAAGAAGGCGCTCTCACCTTTGAAGTTATTGCGGATACAGATCTCGCCGATCATGATATTGGGCAAGGTATACACGAATAAGGCGGGGCTGGGAATCTCTTTTACCGTTTCATAATATTTCAGGTCCGTATCCAGGCTGGAGTTGGCATTGGCAAGCGAGATGCCTACTTCTTCCGGCTGATAAAATCCAGGCCTGAAATTTTCTTTCAGCAGTATTTCAGCGGTCAGCCATCCCAGTTTACTCAGGTTATCCATCTTATAGAACTTAGGATAGTTCAATTTGAAATGGTGGTAACCCGAAAGCAGGAATCCGGGCAGATCGGTCTCTTTATTTTCGAACAGGAGTTGTCCGTTCCTGTAAACGGAATGGTCGCTGATCCTACAACTGGCGGTGATAGTATTCATAGTTTATGGTTTACTCAGCACCAGCGCTGCATTGCACCCGCCAAAGCCGGAAGCCGTCTTCAGGCAGTTCTTTAAAGGGGCAGAAAGTAAGGTACTACAAATATTTAAAGGTTGTGACACGCCCATTTGTTCAAATCCGAGGGTGGGCAGAACAAGACCCGCTTTCAATGACTGAGCCGCGACGATGGATTCGATCAGGCCGGCTGCTCCCAGCGTGTGACCGTAATAGCCCTTCAGACTATTGACGGGAACCGACTGCAGATTGGCCAGGGTAATAGCTTTGGCCTCCATTTCATCGTTATAAAGGGTAGCCGTCCCGTGTGCGGAGATGAAATCGATATCCGTTGCGGAGAGGCCGGCTTGTCCCAGGGCTGTTTTAATGGAGTAGCAAAGTTCGTCGCCGGTGCGGGAGGGCGCTGAAAGGTGGTTGGCATCGTTGCTGGTCGAGCCGCCCATTACTTTGACGCCTCCTGCATATTTTGGATTAGAAGAAAGGATCATGGTTGCGGCGCCTTCGCCCAGGGTGATCCCGTCCCGGGCCTTGTCGAAAGGTCTGCAAGGCCGGGAGCTGATGGCCTGAAATGACTGGAAGCCTGACAATACGAAGTTTGAAATGACGTCGGCTCCGGCGATGACGGCATTTTCGTATTGGCCGGACCGGATCAGCCGAAAGCCTGTCAGGATGGCCATTAT
>JGI25616J43925_10000057_pt1 | contig 32248 bp, 18 predicted proteins | sample GraSoi2013_100cm_FD_43925 | JGI IMG/M metagenome (IMG submission 43925) | reverse complement strand
CTTTTCCGGCAGCTAGCCCCATCTGTTATCCACCGGCTTCCCCGGAAAACAAACCGGTTTTCCCGGATAGCGATAGCGGCATCCCTCCTGCTGGCGACGGCCGGCTTATTATGGATCCGCACAAAAAATTCGACAGCAGGTGATACCAACCATTCCCTTGTTCAACAGGCCGGCAATAAGAGAGGACTATTGCCCCACGCCTGGATCTCCCGGGCCAACCATAGCGGCAAACCACTGATCATTCAGTTACCCGATGGATCTTCGGTAAAATTGTACGACCATTCGACGCTGCGGTACACAGACTCTTTCGGGACCACCCAAAGGAACAGCTGGCTGGAAGGGGAAGCGGTCTTCACCGTGGCAAAGAACAGGGATAAACCCTTTACCGTTTTTTCGGGGGCATTGGCGACCACGGCCCTGGGCACCTCTTTCTCGGCAAAATCCCCTGTAACGACTGGCGCCGTTACCGTCAAACTCTATACGGGTAGGGTAGTGGTGAGATCCACGCATGTCTTATCGGGCTGGAATAAAGATATTTACCTTTCCCCGGGCCAGCAGGTCCTCTACGACGATCACCGTATGCTGGCTACCGTCAGCCGGTTCGTTATACCCGAAGCCCGCCCGGCCGGTAAAGAAGAAGGGAAAGAAGAACAGGATCTGGTGTTTAACAACAGCTCCTTAAAAGAAGTAATGGATCGCTTATCCGTCAAATATAACAGGAAGATCGTCTACCGGGCAGAGGATATCGCCGGTATGAACTTTACAGGAACGGTTGCCCCTTCGGATACCTTAGCGTCTTTCCTGAAATTGCTTGCAGCTATGAACAATCTGGACATACAGGAAAATGAACCTGTATTTATTGTCACAAAACGTCCGGACTAAAACCACAACTGGCCTCACTTTGGAAAAAAATTGAACGCGGAAGCGTAAGGGAATTTTATTGTCTAAAAATCAACAAAAAACATGAACTGCATTTCGACCAGACTATTGAAAATGATTACCTGCCTGTGCCTTGCCTGGCTAATAGGCACCGGGCAGAACCTATGGGGCCAATCCCCTGCGGCCGCAGGGACAGGTACCGTAGTGACAGGCACCGTATTGACGGAGAAAGGAGAGATCCTGACAGGAGCCAATGTGAAGGCGAGCAATACCCGGTCCAATGAATCGTACAGCGCCGCTACCAACCAAAAAGGGCAATTTGAATTCAGGAACTTACCGGCCGGGAATACCTATAACTTCACAGTATCCCATATCGGCTACACGACCAAATTCGTAAAAGGCTTCCTCGTCAAACCGAACGAAAATAATTCCGTACTGGTCCGCCTGAGCGAAGGCAGCAACGATCTGAACCAGTTCGTAGTGGTTGGTTATGGCACCCAGAAAAAGGGCGACCTCACCGGCGCCGTCACCCAGGTCGGCGGAGAAGTACTGCAGGACAAGCCGCTGCCGAATATCTCCCGGGGACTACAAGGGGTGGTGCCCAACCTGAATATTACCATGACGGATGGCAAGCCAACCCGGTCTCCCTCCTATAATATCAGGGGGGTAACTTCTATCGGCGCCGGGGGACAAGCCTCCGCGCTGGTCCTGATCGATGGGATACCAGGCGATCCCAGCTTGCTGAACCCCAATGATGTGGAGAGCATCACCGTTTTGAAAGACGCCGCTTCCGCCGCCATCTACGGCGCCAGGGGCGCCTATGGGGTCGTCCTGTTCACTACGAAGAATCCCCAGAAAGGAAAGACCCAGCTGAACTTTAATTCCAGCTATTCCCTCAACCAGCGCACCGTGACCCCCCAGATCGTTAATGACGGCTACCAATGGGCAACGGATTATGCGAATGCCTATTCGGCCTGGTATGATTATAAAACTCCTCCTGCCTCGATCAATGGCGCGTTTCCCAATACGCCGGCCAATATGGATTCCCTGAAGCAAAGGAGCATCAACCCCTCCCTGCCCAAAGTCGTAGTGGACCCGGCTACCAATAAGTATATGTATTTTGGGAGCACCGATTGGTTCAGCCAGCTTTACCGGAATAATACCCCGGCCTTTGACAATGCCCTTACCCTGACCGGGAGCAACAAGAACGCCGACTTTTATATATCCGGCCGGTATTATAACCAGGGAGGGATCTTCCGGTACAACCCGGATAATTTCTCCCGGTACAACCTGCGCATGAAGGGCGATATCAACCTGACGCCCTGGTTCACCCTGAGCGATAACCTGGATTTCAATACCTACACCTATTCCTATCCCCTGGACAACAATATGTCCCCGGTCTGGAGGAATATGGATGCAGCTACCAGCCCGCTGTCTACCCTATTTAACCCGGATGGATCGCTGACCCCCGGATCTTACTCGAGCGTAGGAGACTTATATACCGGCAACAATAAATCGAACACCAAACAGATCTTTATCCGGAATACCGTCTCCTTCAATGCAGATATCATTAAAAATCACCTGAACCTCAAGGGCGATTTTACCTATGCTTATACCAATAACAATGTAACGGGAACTTACATTCCCGTTACTTACAGTCCTGGGCCTGGACAATCCGGGGCCAGTTTAAACAACCTGCTCAACCAGAGCACCGGCACGACGAACTACTATGCCACCAACCTCTACGCGGAAGCCCGGCAGAGCTTCGGCGATCATTCCCTGAAATTGCTGGGCGGGCTGAACGTGGAGGATAGCCGCTATGACAGCTTGTTCGTTCAGAGGGACGGTATCATCGATCCCTCGCTGCCGAATTTTAACCTCCTGAACGGTATCAACTACCGGGTTGCCGGCGGTGGCAATGAATGGACGATCATGGGCCTGTTCTTCCGGATGAACTACAGTTTCAGAGACAAATACCTGGTAGAGGTCAACGGCCGCTATGACGGATCTTCCAAGTTCCCTTCCAGCTCCCGCTTCGGCTTTTTCCCTTCCGTATCCGCAGGTTGGGTGATTTCCAAAGAGTCTTTTATGGACAGGACCCGGGGTTGGCTCAATAATCTGAAATTCAGAGCTTCTGTCGGCAGCCTGGGGAATGGCCAGATCGCCCCTTATCTCTACACGCCTACGATGACCGTTTACCAGTCCAGCCAGGTGGCTTTGAATGGCGCTTATCCCACTTTTTTTCAAAACCCTAACGTTCTTCCTTCCGGCCTCACCTGGGAACAGTCCACTACCGTGGACGAAGGAGTCGATGCCGCCTTTTTCAGGAACAGGCTCAACCTTTCCTTTGACTATTATAACCGGTACTCCACCGGTATGTTTACCAGCGGACAACCCCTGCCGGCCGTATTCGGGGCTGCTGTGCCCAATGGCAACAACTCCAACCTGAAGACGACGGGCTGGGAAGTGTCTGCTAACTGGCGCGACAATATCACCAAAGACTGGAGTTATAATTTTGGTGTCGTCGTGTCGGACAATACATCCGTGATCACCAAATTCTACAACCCCAGCGGTGTTTTGCCCTACCCTTACAGCACGGTGCCCTCCACCTACTATAAAGGCATGCATCCGGGGGAGATCTGGGGATTTGTGACGGAAGGGCTGTTCCAGTCGCAAGCTGATATCACCGGTCATGCCAACCAGAACTATATCAATGTCTCCAATTCCAATATTCTTCTGCCAGGGGATATCAAATTTAAGGATATCAATCACCTGGGAGCCATCAATATCGGGCAGGGCACTTTAGCCAATCACGGAGACCTGCAGGTCATCGGAAACTCAACGCCCCGTTATTTCTTCGGTGTCAACCTGGGAACGACCTGGAAAAGACTCTCTATCGCAGCGTTCTTCCAGGGAGTCGGTCGCCAGGACTGGTGGCCTGGTATCGAAGCAGGCAATTTCTGGGGACAATATAACCGGCCTTATGAATCCGTTCCGGCTTATATGATGCAGAATGTCTGGACCCCTACCAATACGAATGCCTATTTCCCCCGCTACCGTGGGTATGTAGCCCTGAGCGGCACCCGGGAACTGGCCGTGGCGCAGACCCGGTACCTGCAGAATGCGGCGTATATACGATTGAAGAACCTGTCTGTTTCCTATTCCCTGCCGGAACAAATGATTCGCAGATTAAAAATGACGTCCGCCAAATTTTATTTAAACGGTCAGAACCTGTTCACCGCCACTCCGCTGCATAAATATGCGAAGAATATCGATCCGGAAGTGATCAATGGTTCCGATCCGGAGGTCAACGCCAATTCTGGTAACGGATATGCATATCCTATGTTAAAAACATATACTTTAGGTCTGAACGTAACATTTTAAGATAACTTATATCATGTGTATGAAATCGAAGATTATTTTATTATTGATGATTGCGGGCGCTTTGCAGGGGTGCAGTAAATTCCTGGACAAAGCCCCCTTCGCTGCCCTGACGCCTTCACAGGCCTTTCAGAATGCCAGCGACCTGGCCCTCTATACCAATTCATTTTATAACTACCAGATACCGACCGCGGACAACATCTTCCAAGGCGATAACACCTCGGACTATATCTCGGGCAACAATGTGCCGGTACTGATGACCCCCCAGACCAATGCCAACAATGGCAATGCCGGGTGGGAACAAACAAGCCCGCTTCCCCCCAATGGGCCCGTAGCCACTGCCTGGTCCAATCTGCGGAATATCAATTATTTCCTGGCTAACTGTAATAACCCCGTCATTCCCCTGGCGACCCGTAACAACTATATCGGCATCGCCCGTTTCTTCCGGGCCTGGTTTTACTTCAATAAGGTCAAACAATTCGGGAATGTGCCCTGGTATGGTACGGCGACCAGTACTACTGACTCCAGCTTGTATAAGACCCAGGACCCCCGTACCCTGGTGATGGATTCCATCGCCGCCGACCTGGATTTCGCCATTGCCAATGCGCCTTCCGCCAAGGACAATAGCTGCTCTACGGTCACGAAATGGGTCGCCCTTGCCCTCAAAGCCAGGGTCTGCCTCTTCGAAGGCACTTTCCGGAAATACCACACTGAGCTCAACCTGGGATCCACTGCCGCCGATTGGCTCAGCAGGGCCGTGGATGCATCCACCCAGATCATCAGCTCGGGTAACTATAAGCTCCACTCGACGGGTAATCCCCTTTCCGATTATAGGGCCCTGTTCACCACCGAGACTCCCTGGCCGGATGAAATGATCCTGGCATCCGTATATAATACTGGCCTGAAGAAATATCACGATGCGAATGCCTATTGGACCAGCACGACCCTGGGCAACCGGTCCAGCCCGATCAAATCCTTTATCGATACCTATCTGAACCTGGACGGCTCCCGTTTTACCGATCAGTCTTCCTTCGATACGATCTCCTTTCCCAATGAAATGCGCAACAGGGACCGCCGCTTGCAGCAGACCGTCCGGTGCAACGGCTACAAACGCCTGGATGGGACTTCCGCTCCTCCTGATTATTCCTTTACCTTCACGGGCTACCATATCCTGAAATATACGCTGGACGATAAAACGCTGGACGCTAAATACGTAAACACGAACTCCATCGCTATCTTGAGATATGCGGAAATATTGCTCACCCTGGCAGAAGCCAAATCGGAATTGGGCGCCTTCACGCCCGCCGACTGGAATAATACGATTGCGCTGCTGCGGACCAGGGCAGGGATCACCAATACGAGTTATCCGGCTACCGCCGATACCTATCTGCAACAGAATTATTTCCCCAATATTTCCGATGCGGCCCTGTTGGAAATAAGAAGGGAGAGANGCATCGAACTGATGTGCGAAGGATTACGTTTCGACGATATCAGGCGTTGGAAGNCAGGGCAATTAATGAATATGCCCTACAATGGCGTATATGTGCCTCAAATGAATACGCCCTATGCCATGAACGGAGACGGTGTATTGAACGTATCTTTCGTGACAGCAGCTCCGGCCAGCGGCGCGATACCCGGAGTCTATTATTATACGATCAACGGCACTTTTGTGAAGCTGACCCAGGGTGCCCAGGGTAATATTATCTGGCTGGCCAATGCTACCCGGGTTTGGGATGATAAGATGTATTATTACCCCATNCCCACCAGCGAAATCGTACTCAATCCTAATCTCAAACAAAATCCAGGTTGGTAACGATCCCATAGGGATACCGAAGTCCCGGACTCCATAAAAAAACAAGTTTATGTATAAATATTCCTTTCTCGCGCTGGCGNTGGTGATCTCGATGGCCTCCTTCCGTGGTAACGCCCAGGACCTTTCCACCCTGGAAAGCAAAAGGGTCCGTCTTCCCAACGGTTGGTCCCTGACTCCGGCCGGCACCAGCCTGTCGCTGGGTGACCTGCCCCTGAATATCGCCGTAAGCCGGTCGCGGAAGTTCGCGGCCGTCACCAACAACGGACAGAGTACCCAGACCATCCAGCTGATAGATACCCGGACCGACCGCCAGCTGGACAGCGTGATCATCCCTAAATCCTGGGGAGGCATCGCCTTCAGCGAAGATGAAAAATGGCTCTATGCTTCCGGCGGCAACGATAACTGGATCCTGAAATATGCTATCCGGGATAATAAGCTGGCTACTGTCGATACCATTAAACTGGGCGCTCCCTGGCCCAATAAAATATCTCCCACCGGTATCGCCATTGACGACCGGAGACAGCTGTTATACACCGTCACCAAAGAGAACAATAGCCTTTATGTGATGGACCTGCGGACCGATCTTGTGGTGCGACGGCTACCCCTCAGCGGGGAAGGATATACCTGCCTGCTCTCCCCGGACAGGAAGGAACTGTACCTCAGCGTGTGGGGCGGCGACAAGGTCATGATCTATAATACGCAGTCCGGCTTGTTCACCGACAGTATCCCCGTCGGCGATAACCCGAACGATCTTTGCCTTTCGAAGAACGGACATACGCTCTATGTCGCCAATGCCAACGATAACAGCGTTTCCGTCATCGATATCATCCACCGCAAAGTGGTGGAAACGCTCAACGCGGCGCTCTATCCGAATGCTCCCAGCGGATCGACCACCAATGGAGTGGCCCTTAGCGCTGACGAAAAAACGCTCTATATCGCCAACGCAGACAACAACTGCCTGGCCGTTTTCGATGTCAGTAAGCCCGGCGCCAGTTCTTCCAGGGGGTTTATCCCTACGGGCTGGTATCCCACCTGCGTTCGGGTGATCGGGAAAAAATTATATGTTTCCAATGGGAAAGGATTTTCCTCTTTTCCTAACCCCGATGGCCCCAATCCCTATGGAAAAGGACAATCGGTATCCCTGCACCAGGGGGATACTCAGAAAGTGGTTAAAGTGCAGTATATCGGGGGCCTGATGAAAGGCGTCCTAAGCATCATACCTCTTCCCTCTGCTGACCAATTGTCTGTTTATTCTCAGGCCGTCTACCATAACACTCCGTATAAAAAGGAAAATGAATTAACAGCCTCCGGCGAAGAGGGCAATCCAATCCCTAATAGAGTAGGGGCCCCTTCTCCCATTAAGCACGTTTTCTACATTATAAAAGAAAACCGGACTTACGACCAGGTCCTGGGAGATGTGAAAGAAGGCAATGGCGATACCAGCCTGGTATTATTCGGGGAAAGGATAACGCCCAACCAGCACGCATTGGCCAGGGAATTCGTCCTGCTCGATAATTTTTATGTGGATGGCGAGGTAAGCTCCGATGGTCACAATTGGAGCATGGGCGCATATGCGACGGATTTCCTGGAAAAAGGCTGGCCTACCAGCTACGGAAGAAGAGGGGGTTCTGAGATCTCTTCGGGATATCGCAAAACAGGCGACAATAAAGACGGTTACATCTGGGACCAGGCCAGCCGCCATGGGATTAGTTACCGCACCTATGGAGAATTCGCAGACAATGGAAAACCCAATATCCCGGTGTTAAAAGATCATTATTCGACGACTTTCAACAGCCTGAACATGCATATCCGGGACACCGTCCGTATCCGCCAGTGGGCCCATGAATTCGACTCCCTGGTGGCTAATAACGCTTTACCTCAATTAATGACCGTCAGGTTGTCCAATGATCATACGGAAGGAACGGCCGCCGGCCGTCCCACTCCGTTTGCACACGTGGCCGACAACGACCTGGCTGTAGGACTGTTCGTGGATCACCTGAGCAGGAGCCCGGTATGGAAGGAATCAGTGGTATTCATCCTGGAAGATGATGCGCAGGCCGGCCCCGACCATGTGGATGCACATCGTTCGCCCGCTTATATTACCGGCGGGTATGTGAAAAGACATTTTATAGACCATACGATGTACACGACTACTTCCGTTCTTCGCACCATTGAACTGATCGTAGGCATGCCGCCCATGACCCAATATGATGCAGCCGCAACGCCCATGTGGCGCTGCTTCACTGCCCGGCCCGATATGACGTCATACGCCTGCCTGCCTGCCCGGGTTAACCTCAGTGATATTAATCCGGATAAGACTAAACTGGCAGCGATGTCGAAAGGACTGGATTTTTCCAAAGAAGACCTGGTGCCTGATCAGTTAATGAACGCTATCCTATGGAAAGCGGCAAAAGGAGCGGATGCCGTCGTGCCCGGACCGGTGCATGCAGCTTTTTTCAAAGGTTCACCTGGAGGAGATAAAGATTAAATCGGGGGAGCGGCCCGTACCTTCCGTGTTTATCATACGATCCTTACCTTTACGGTAACTCGTTGCCTATGCCCCGATCGTTCGATACCCAAGCCGTCGCCATCCTGCATTTTTACAAGAGCCTCCGCCCGGATTTTAAACGGACGGACGGAATAGAGATCATGAACCCTTATCTGGACGAGCAGGCCTGGACGGTGACAAAGGCTTTTTATGAGAAGTTCTATGGAGATGCGCATCCCCGCATTTTTATCTTTGGCATCAATCCCGGGCGGTTCGGCGGCGGCGTTACAGGAGTGCCCTTTACGGATCCTGAAAAACTGCGGGACAAATGCGGGATACCCATCCCCTCCGCCTGGAAGAAGTTGCCGGAGCTATCTTCCCAATTCATATATGACATGATAGAGGCGTACGGAGGAGTGAAAGATTTTTACAGGCATTTCTTTATCACTGCCCTTTCCCCCCTGGGATTTACCCGGCACGGGAAGAACCTGAATTATTATGACGACAAGGCTTTGCTGAAAGCCTGTGAACCTTTTATCTTACAGTGTATCCGCCGGCAACTGGAGATCCTGCCGGCTTCTTCTACCTGCTTCTGCCTGGGAGAAGGGGAGAACTACAAACAATTCAAACGCATTAACGAACAACACGGGTTCTTTAAAGAGATCATTCCCCTGCCGCATCCCCGGTTTGTCATGCAGTATCGCCGAAAAAAAATACCGGAATATATAGAGCTGTATGTTCAGAAATTTAATGCTGCCCGGGCGGACCTTTCCGCCCTGGAGGCGTAGCCCCCGGCAGCCCTGCCTTTAATGAATCCGGTCCCCCCTTACCTCCAGGTCCCGTATCACACCGCCTTCATAGTCCAGCCATTCCTTCCAGCGCAGCCGCACGGTCTCCCGCCCGACATAGGTCTCGGCCAGCTCGATGAACAGATGATAATGACCGGCCTCACTCTCCATGAAACGACGGTAGAACTGTCGCAAATAGTCGTCGCCCAATCCCTCGCTCAGCCTTTTGAACCGCTCGCAACTCCGGGCTTCTATCAGGGCAAAAATGAGCAGCTTGTCCAGGAACCGCTCTTCCTCAGTGCCCCCTTTCTTCTGAAACTCCATGAGCTTGTTCACATATTGATCCTTCCGTTGCCGTCCCAGCGTCAGCTTTCTTTTACTAAGCTCGGCCAGGACCAGGCGAAAATGACCCCATTCTTCCGTTACGATGGGGGAGAGGTCCTGCACTAATTTCTCTTTTTCTGAATAGCGCTGGATCAGGGATATACAACTGGTAGCCGCTTTTTGCTCGCACCAGGCATGATCGGTGAGAATGTCTTCCAGCGAAATACTGGCCAGGTCTACCCAACGGGGATCTGTAGGCAATTGCAGGCCAAGAATATTTTTTTGTTCCGGAACTGTTTCCATGCTGCAAACCTACGCATTTCGTAGGTTTGCCTGAAATTGACCGACTTGAAAGAAGACTTTCTTCACAAAAAACTCGACGAACGCAAAGAGCAGAACGCTTTCCGCCAGTTGCGCCTGCCGGATGGCAAAACGGACTTCTGCTCCAATGATTACCTTGGCATTGCTACGAACGTACTCACTCAAACACCTCTTCCTTCCGGATTCCCGGTTCCAACGTCTCCCGGATCAGACCGCCCTCTCCGCCATGGCAGCGGAGGCTCCCGCCTGCTGGCGGGCAACTATCTCCTCATCGAAGAGACGGAAAGACAGCTGGCGGCCTTTCACGAGGCTGCGGCAGGCCTGATCTTTAATTCAGGATATGATGCCAACATGGGGCTGTTAAGCTCCGTTCCCCAACGGGGGGATACCGTCCTCTATGACTACCTGAGCCATGCCTCCATCCGCGATGGGATACGCCTTTCCTTTGCCCGGTCTTTCTCCTTCCTGCATAATGATGCGCAAGATCTCGAAAAGAAATTACAGGCGGCAGCCGGAGGAAATATCTTCGTCGTCACCGAATCCGTCTTCTCCATGGATGGTGACCAGGCCCCCTTGCAGAAGATCGCCCGCTTATGTATAATGTATGGAGCGCACCTGATCGTGGACGAAGCGCATGCCACCGGCGTCATCGGTAAGAAAGGAGAGGGGCTGGTGCAGGAGCTGGGACTGCAGCCAGCCTGTTTTGCCCGTATCCATACTTTCGGAAAAGCCGTCGGCTGTCACGGTGCGATCATAGCAGGCAGCGAGGCGCTCCGGGATTACCTGGTCAACTTCTCCCGGGCTTTCATTTATACCACCGCATTGCCGGAGAGCAGCATCCAGGCTATTCGTAGGGCCTATGAGCTATTCCCGCAGATGGATAAAGAAAGGAGCCGGTTGCAGCAGCTGATCATCCGTTTTCAACAGGCTTCCCTGGGTTTTGAACGCCTGGACAGCAACACCCCCATCCAGGGAGTTATCGTTCCCGGCAATGAATCCGTAAGAGCATTGGCGGCCCGATTGCAGGCGGCAGGACTGGACGTTCGCCCGATTCTATATCCCACTGTTCCAAAAGGAGGCGAAAGGCTGCGGATCGTTCTCCACGCCTTTAATACGATAGGGGAGTTGGATAAGCTGATCGCTCTTTTACAGACCACGGGTCTGACGGCCGAAGGCCCATAATTAGATTTTTTGCCCGGGGCTATTTTTTACATAAGCCCCGAAGGCAAAAAAAATAAGCCGGCTCATNGCTGAAACCGGCCTATTATCTACCTGAACCACCTGAACTGTCCTGATATTTTCGATAGGCGTATAATAATTACGCTGTATTTCTGAATGCAAAATTTGGGATAAGTATTTATATGGGCAATACCATTTTGTGGTATATTTAAAAATTTTTACCCCATCACCTCAACATAGCTGGTATGAGAATCGCTCCTTTCCTTATCTCCTTTTTACTGACTGCCGGACTGATCTTTGGCCTGAACACCCAGTGGGGCAGGACTCCGCCCCTGGGGAAATTCCTGAGCCCCCAGCACGGTTGCTGGCAAAATGCAGAACCTGCCGATAAGGATTTCGCCACCACCTTGTCGTTGCCGGGATTGAAGGATAAGGCGGAAGTTTACTTCGATGAATACCTTATCCCTCACGTATACGCGAACAGCCAGCAGGATGCCTGCTACATACAGGGATACCTGCACGCAAAATTCCGTTTGTGGCAGATGGAATTTCAGACTCATGCAGCGGCGGGAAGACTGAGCGAGATCCTGGGCCCGGGTGTGAATAATGGCTACCTGAAGTATGACCGGTCCATGCGGAGATTAGGGATGGTATACGGCGCTAAGAAGACCCTGGAAGAAATGGAAAAGGACAGCGCCACTAAAAGAGACTGCGATGCCTACACGGCCGGAGTAAATGAATATATCAAAGGACTGAAGGAAAGCGAGCTGCCCCTCGAATATAAATTACTCAACTACAAACCGGAGCCCTGGAGCAACCTAAAGATAGCGCTGTTCATCAAGTCCATGGCCTATGATCTGTCAGGAGCCGACAACGATTTTGAATTGACCAACGCCAAAAGCCTCTTCAGTAAGGAAGCTTTTGCAAAACTCTATCCTTCCACGCAGGATAGCCTGGACCCCATCATCCCCAAAGGCACCACCTTCCTTCCCGCCGGCGTTCAACTGAAGGTCCCCGCTACGACGGATTCCTTGTATTTTAATAATAAGGATACGGTGACCATGCTGGAGTTAAAACCCGAAAAAAATAACGGTAGTAACAACTGGGCCGTCAGTGGGAAAAAGACCCTGAGCGGTCGTCCTATTCTATGTAATGATCCCCACCTGTCCACTAACCTGCCCTCTATCTGGTACCAGATGCAGATCCGGACTCCTGGATACAATACCTATGGAGTGTCCTTTCCGGGGGCGCCTTATATTGTTATCGGTTTCAATGATAGCTGCGCCTGGGGCATTACGAACGCCGGACGAGATGTCCGGGATTACTATAGCATAAAATTTAAAGACGATACCCGGCAGGCATACTGGTTTAATAACGACTGGAAAACAGCCGGCCAGTGGATAGATACCATTAAAATAAGAGGGCAGGAGCAGCCCTTCTATGATACCGTGGCCATCACCGTTTTCGGCCCTGTCCTATTCGATCCCCGTTTCACCGGCTACTCCGATGTCCCCTCTTCGAAATCCTATGCCGTTCATTGGAAAGCCAATGATCCTTCCAATGAACTGGCGACTTTCAGCCGTCTCCAGTCTGCCAGGAACTATCCTGACTACAAAGAGGCGCTTGAACATTTCCAGACCCCGGGCCAGAACTTTGTATTCGCCGCCAAAAGTGGAGTCATTGCTATCTGGCAGCAGGGCCAGTTCCCCGCGAAATGGCGCGGACAGGGAGAATTTGTCATGCCGGGAGAGGATAGCTCCTATATGTGGCAGGACAGTATCCGGAGCTATGAAAATCCCTATATGCTCGATCCTGGCAGAGGTTTTGTCAGCAGCGCCAACCAGTCCCCGGTAGATACTTCCTATCCCTATTTCCTGGGCAGCGATTTCCCTATTTACCGTGGGCTGACGATCAACCGCTTCCTCAGCCGGATGGATTCGATCACCCCCAATGATATGATGAAGCTGCAAAAGGAGAATTATGATGTTTTTGCCGAAATGGCCAAGCCCCTGCTGCTCCGGAATATCGATGAGTCAAAACTCAGCGCGGAAGAGAAAAGTTACCTGAACGTTTTTAAATTATGGAAGCTGCGCAATGATCCCGGAGAAGAAGGGCCGGTCATCTTCAATCGCTGGTGGTTCCACTTGCAGCAAGGCATCTACGACGATGAATTTTCAAAGACCCGTTTGCCGATGCTGCGTCCTTACGAAAGCACCCTCCTCGAGGCCCTGCTGAAAGATACCGCTTACGAATTCATCGATAATATCAATACTCCCGAAAAAGAGACCCTGCAGCAGGTGGTCACGGATGCTTTTTTAAAATCGATACCCGAACTGGCGGAAGCAGGGAAAGAAAACCGGCTGACATGGGCTAAATACAAGGATACCTGGGCCCGGCATCTGTTGCGCCTGCCGGCCCTGAGCCGTATGCACCTCCCGATAGGAGGGGGCACGCACAGCATCAATGCGGCCAAACAGTTTCACGGACCCAGTTGGCGGATGGTCGTTCAGCTTACGGATAAAACCGAAGCGTATGGCATCTATCCGGGCGGTCAGAGCGGTAATCCCGGTAGCCATTATTATGATACTTTCGTCGACCATTGGGCCGCAGGCGAATATTTACCGCTCTGGGTCATGGATAAAGATGAGACAAAAGACAAAAGGATCAAATGGATCGTTCACCTCGATCCGGCCTCCTCCCGAAACTAAACAAGAAACTGGAAAAAATATGAAATTCCTGGTAACTACCCTGCTGATCGCCTTGCTGAGCTTTCTTTCCGGCCTGTACCTGCCCTGGTGGTGCTTCGCCCTGGCGGCCTGTGGCATCAGCGCTCTTATTCCGCAAAAGCCTTTTTGGGCCTTCCTGGCCGGCTTTCTGGCCCTCTTCTTATTGTGGGGAGGACTGGCCTGGGGGATAGATACCGCCAACCATAACATTTTATCGGTAAAGATTGCGCAGATCCTGCATCTGGGCGATTCTTCCCTCCTGATCGTCCTGATGACGGCCCTCGTAGGGGCCCTGATAGGCGGAGGGTCGGCTATTACCGGGACTTATATGACGACCCGTAAGCTCAGGGCGTCCGACCGGGATGCTACGGATATTAATTCATCGGTTGAAGAACAGGAGCCGGTAAGGTAAAGGAGAAAGACGTGCCCTTTCCGGGCTCACTCTCAAACCAGATCTTTCCCCCGTTCTTCTCTACCATCTCCTTACATAAGGACAAACCCAGTCCGCTGCCTTTTTCCCGGGACGTGCCTGAAGTCGTATAGGAAACAGAGCCGTTAAATATTTTGGGATGATCCTCCAGTCGTATTCCCGTTCCCGTATCCTGTATGGTGATCGTTACCAAATCCGTTTTCTTACGGGCGCTTATCGTCACCGTATCTCCTGCCCGGGAGAATTTGATGGCATTTTCCACCAGGTTGCGGATCACCATATCCACCATGATCTCATCCGCATACACCATCACCGGCCCTCCCGTTTCATCGGTCACCAATAACACCTCCTTCTCGGTCGCCCGGCTCTGCACCAGGTTCCTGTTTTGACGGACAATCCCCCGCAGATCGAATGGTTCGGCATTCACCTGCATACCCTCCATCTGGCTTTTCGCCCAGAACAGCAGATTGTCCAGCAAATGGGAAGTGCTAACCAGGCTATTGCTCATCAGGTTGCTGAAATGCCGGATCTGCTCTTCGGTCAGCGTGGAGCTTTGCAGTAAATCTACAAAACCTTTTAAGCTGCTGACAGGGCTTCTCAGATCATGCCCGATGATGGATAATAACTTATTCTTGATCGTATTGATATCTTCCAACTGTTGATTCTGCATTACGATCTCTTCATTCTGGGCTTTCAGCAGTTTATTGAGCCGCTGCTTCTGGGAATTGCTCCTGAACAAAAAGAAAGCCCACAATCCAAACAGGAACGCCAGACCGATAAACAGGTAGCGCATGATCCTGCCCCTTGTTATTTCACTCTGTTGAATAAGCTTATCCTTATTCAGCAGATCGATCTGGTGCTGCTGCCTTTCCAGGTCGTAATCCGATTGAAGACGTTTTAGTTCCTTGTCTTTTTCCAGGTTGTAGAGACTGTCATTGAGCGCAATCTCTTCGTTCCTGGCCTCCAGCGCTTTTTCAAAATCCCCCAGATCCCTGTAGTCGGAATAAAGAGTGTGATAGGCTTCCTTCATCAATTCCTTAATGCCCAGCTTCTTTGCCTGCAACAGCCCCCTTTCCCCATACCCGATGCTTTTGTTGTACTGATGGGATTGATAGTAGGTTTCCGCTATTAAATTATTAGAGTAGGCGATCCCTTCGTCGTCCCCGATCTTCTCTGAAATGCGCAGAGAAGCTTCCAGGTAGTTCAACGCTTTTTCAGGCAACCCCTTTCTTCCATAGTTCTCGCCGATATTTAAGAGCGAGATGGCAATGCTCAGGGAATCATGCAGTTCCCGGGCGATCTCCAATGCCTGGGTGTTGTAGATAATGGCCGAATCGTATTGGTTCCTTTTTTTATGGATCTCCCCTATATTTACCAGCAGGGCGGCCAGAATGGACTTGGCATGGTGCTGACGGGCTGTTTCCAGCGCCCTTTCCAGGTAATCCAGGGCCTTGGAATATTCTCCCATATCGGTATACAGCATACCGATATCGTTATAGTTACCCCTGATCAGGTCTTCCAGTCCCAGCCGCTCACTGATCCGCAGGGCCTGTAGTTGACAGTCCAGGGCCTCCGGGTACTTCCCTTTGGCCGTGTAAGCCACCCCCTTGACCTGAAGGCCCAGGGCCAGGCCCTTTTCAAATTTGCTTTGTTGGGAGAGCTCAAGGGCTTTTTGCCCCATCAGCAGGGCACTGTCAGGATTCCGGTTCCAGTACAGTCTCCCGAGCGAATAATAAAGGTTGACCCTGTCCGTATCCTGCGGGGCGGATCGTAATTTTTCAAAAAGATCACCGATATCAGGGGATTGAGCCTCGCAAAAGATAGCAGGGCCTATTGATAGGAGTATAAGTATAGCCAGCATCCTAGGGTACACTACTTAAGGGTTTTACAGGTAAAATAAGCATTTGGGATGAATATTGCACTAATTTTATGGCTCTTTTACTACCCTGAAAAGGACAAAAAACGATTTTCAGGCAGTTAGCTCCTCTATCGGCCAGGGCTAAAGGCCTATTTTTCACATTTTAATAACCCTCCCTGTTCTATATTCGCAGTGGCCCTCAATAAGACGCTGGAAGCGTTTTGTCCAAGGACCGGGTAACCTGAAACTTCAAAGCAAGGAATGAAACGAACTTTACTGCTTTTTCTTTTGCATAGTATAACTTTTTTCGTCAGTCAGGCCACCCGTATCTCCGGCACCGTGACGGATGACAAAGGGAATATCCTGCCTTATTCTTCCATCCTGGTCAAAGGGACCACCAGGGGTGTTACCGCCAATCACGAAGGGAAGTATTTTTTGGACCTTTCCCCCGGAAATTACACCCTCACCTGCCAATATGTGGGGTATACCCGGGAGGAGAAGAAGATCACGGTCACCCAGGAGAATAAGGTGGTCGATTTCCAACTGAGCCTTCAGCAACTCTCCATGGCGGATGTAATCGTGCGTCCAGGCGGAGAAGATCCGGCCTATGAGATCATACGACATGCCATTAAGAAACGAAAAGACTATGAGGCCCCCCTGGACTCCTTCACCTGCGAGGCCTATATCAAGACCCTGATCAGGACGCGAAAATTGCCTAAGAAACTCTTTGGGCAGAAACTCGAGGAGAGCGANCGGAAGGGGATGGGCGTGGATTCGGAAGGCAAAGGCATTATATACCTGTCGGAATCCCTGACGAATATCGCCTTTAAAAAACCCAATAAGGTCAAGCTGGAAGTGATCTCTGGCCGGGAGAGCGGTTCCAGCGGATATGGGTTCAGCTTACCGACCTTTATCAATTTCTATAACAGTAATGTTACCGTATTCGCCCAACAGTTGAATCCGCGCGGCTACATTTCCCCCATTGCGGAATCCGCCCTGAATTATTATCACTACAAATACCTGGGCTCCTTTTTCGAGGATGGAAAAGAGATCAACAAGATCCAGGTCATCCCGCGCAGGAAATACGAACCCCTTTTCTCCGGCACCATCGACATCGTGGACGGAGAATGGCGTATCCATAGCCTGGACCTTCAATTGGTGAAGACATCGCTGCTGGAGATCCTGGATACCCTTCAGATCCGGCAGATACACGTACCCGTCAGCCAGGGGATCTGGCTGGTCAAGGACCAGGTGGTTTATTTTTCCTTCAATCTCTTCGGCATCGACGCCGTTGGCAACTTCCTGAACGTATACAGTAAATACGAGGAGGCTCCCCGGTTCCGCAAAAAATACTTCAACAATGTGTTGATGAAATTCGACGCAGCCGCTAATAAAAAGACCAAAACATATTGGGATAGCGTACGCCCCGTACAACTGGAGCCGGAAGAGCTGAAAGACTATAAGGTCAAGGACAGTATTTTTGAATACAACCGGGACTCCATGGGCACCAAAAAGAACCGGGATTCCCTGCTTAAGCAACAGGGCCCTATTAAATTCGGACAGGTGGTGTGGGGCGGCTTTTCAAGATCGAACTTTAGCCGCGAGCATCCTTTCCGTTATTCCCTGGAGGGGCTGTTGCCCAACACCGGCTATAACACCGTGGAAGGGCTCAATGTCAATGTCGCGGGCTCGCTGATCAAACCCTTCCAAAACGGGGGAGGGGAGCTCGTGTTCTCCCCACATATCCGCTATGGCTTCCACAATACCCATTTGAATGCATGGGGCACGCTTTCCCTGAACAGAAATTCGACGATGAACGAGGTCGGGGAAAGAAAGAAAGGCCCCCGTTCGCCAAAAGAGAGACGCAAAAGCGGCAAGAAACTCGATGAGGACGATGCCCCGGGCGGGGTAGGGCTCAATTCTACCAGCCAGTCCTGGTCTTTATCCGGCGGCAAAAGGGTCAGTCAGTTCAACCCGGCCAACCCCATCTCCGAATACCTCAATGACTTTTATACCCTCTTCGTTCGCAGGAACTACATGAAGATCTATGAGAATTATTTTACAGAGCTGAAGATGGACCAGCGCTACGATAATGGACTGCATTTTACCGTCAACGCTTTATACGAGGACAGGATACCCCTGGACAATACCACCGGTTATTCCCTCATCAAGGTAAAGAACCGGGAGTTCACGCCTAATTATCCCTTCGAACAGCTGAGCGGGCAATTCACCCGGCACCAGGCCTTCCTCACCGGGTTCAACCTGCAGTTCCAGCCGGGACAGCGGTATGTGGAATTCCCTGACCGCAGGCTCTCGCTCGGCTCTAAATTTCCCACCTTTGCCCTCGCTTATCAGAAGGGCTGGGACGGCATCCTGGGCAGCGACGTCAACTTTGACAAATGGCAGTTTTCCGTGTGGGATGATGCCAATTTTAAACTAAGAGGATTGCTGAAATACCGGTTCAGCATCGGCGGATTCCTGAATACCAACTCGGTTTATATCCAGGACTATCAGCATTTCAACGGCAACCAGACTTTTTTGGCCAGTGAATACCTGAATAGCTTCCAGCTCGCTCCTTATTACGCCAACAGCACGACGGCGAATTTTTACGCCACGGGACATCTCGAACATCATTTCAACGGGTTCCTAACCAATAAGATCCCTTTGTTCCAGCGCCTGAACTGGCACCTGGTAGTGGGCGCCAACGCCTTCTATGTGAATAAGAATAACAACTACGAGGAGGTGTTCGGCGGGTTGGAAAATATTTTCAAGCTCTTACGGGTAGACCTGGTAAGCTCCTATCTGAATGGCCATTATAGCCAGACCGGCGTCCGGATCGGATTCGGAGGGTTGCTGGGAGGGAATATACAGGTGAAATAACCTTTTTGTATCTTTGCCGGGCTATGGCAGTATTACACAATCGTGTCTCCCAGAAGGAGCTGAAGGAACGCTTGTACCAGGAGACCGAACCCCGCACCACGCTCTCTTTCTATCACTATTTCCCCATCGGCGATCCGCAGCAGTTTCGGGATGAGCTTTACGCAGCCCTGAACGAAAAGAAAGTTTTCGGTCGTATCTATATCGCAGCAGAGGGAATTAATGCCCAGATCAGCGTTCCGCAATCCTATTTCGAATGGCTGCGGGATCATTTGCATAGCATCCCCCCGTTGCAGGACCTGCGGTTGAATAGTGCCGTCGACGACGACGGCAGATCTTTCTGGGTATTGAAAATAAAAGTAAGGGACAAGATAGTGGCCGATGGCATCGACGACCCCGCTTTCGATATGAGCAACAAAGGGAAATATGTCAATGCAGAGCAATTCAACCAGCTGACGCAGGATCCGGATACCATCGTCGTGGATATGCGTAATCACTACGAATATGAAGTAGGACATTTTGAAAACGCCATCGAAGTCCCTTCCGATACTTTCCGGGAACAATTGCCGATGTCAGCGGAGATGCTGCAGGAGAAAAAGGATCAGAACATTATCATGTATTGCACGGGGGGCATCCGTTGCGAAAAAGCTAGCGCCTACCTATTGCATAAAGGCTTTAAAAATGTATTTCACCTGGAAGGGGGCATCATCCATTATGCCAATACCGTAAAAGAACAAGGGCTGGAAAACAAATTTTCAGGAAAGAATTTTGTATTTGACGATCGCCTGGGCGAACGCATCAGCGAAGAGATCATTGCCCGCTGTCATCAATGCGGCCAGCCCGCCGACACCCATACCAACTGCCGGAACGAAGCCTGCCATCTGCTGTTCATTCAATGCCCCGACTGCGCCTCGAAATACGAAGGGTGCTGCAGCACGGACTGCCAAGACACCACTCATCTTTCCCTGGAAGAACAGAAAGAACTGCGCAAGGGCATCGACAAAGGCCCGCATATCTTCAACAAAGCCAAAGCCCGCCTCCGGCCAAAATTGAACAGAGGAGCCTGATTCTTCCTCCTATCCCTAACCGAAAAACCTCCGGTCGGGCCCCTATGCGTCCTGATTAGACCCCCCATTCGCCAAACCCCGAATTATTTATTTAGATAATATGTAAAAATTTTCCAATCAGCAAATAACTTATATTTGCTCTTTAATTTACCGTCTGAACAAAAGTGTAATTCGTACATTTATTGATCTGACTAGTAAGCTAAATCGTTTTCGAATCCTTATCCGGATAAAACGCCCGGCTAAACCCAAGGCTCTGATACCATGAATACTGCTGTAAAGAAAATCTTNNATTTCCAGGNNTATATCCGGAATATTGGATATAAACCCTCTCTGGGTAGTTTTGAAAAAAGGAAATTGGGCATTTTCAACCTGATGAATTTCCTTGGCCTCCTCATCGGCACGGCGCTCCCCGTAACCAGTCTGTTCACCCAGGGCTCTCCCTCCCTCCTCTTATGGCTTTTAACGGGTAGTCCCGCCCTGACCAGTCTGCTGGTATTTACAGCAAACTACTACGAGAAATACGAGTTCTCCAGAATGTGCTATTTCATCCTGTATCCTGTGATCACCTGCTGTATATACGCCCTGAAAATAGACCTGGGCATCGAATTTTTCTTTGTGTTATATGGAGTGCTGTCCGTATTCTTCCTTCGGAATATTTTCAATATCATCTTATCTTTTTCCCTTTCCATGACAGGTTATTTCCTGGTCGGCACGGTTTGGAAAAATTACGACTACAGCCTGGNAACAAATCATTACTACCTCTTCGTTTTCAACCATCTCCTGGCGATCTTTTTTATTTTCTANGGCTTGCTGCTCATTAAAACGGAGACGACCCGCTACCAGCACCAGACCCATGATAAGAATTTTCAATTGCAGCGGAGCAATCTCAAGATCCTGCGGCAAAAGGCGGATATAGCGGAAAAAGCAGCTCTTTTGGAGGGACAGACCCAGCAGTTGACAGAACTGAATTCCTTAAAAAATAAGTTATTCTCCGTCATCGCCCATGACCTGAAAGCCCCCCTCTATGCCTTGCGCAACCTTTTCCGGAATGTAGTGCAATATGACCTGCCGGGTGAGGAAATAAAGATATTGATCCCTGAAGTGGTCACAGAACTGACTTATACCACCGGACTGATGGAGAACCTGCTGCAATGGGCCAAAAGCCAGATGCAGGCGGAGGCTATAAAACCCCAGTTGCTGGACATTGCAAAGATTACCCAGGAAGTGCTGCAATTGCTGCGCTTACAGGCCGAAGCTAAACATATTTTTATCCATAGCGGGATCGAAAGACCCGTATATGTATATGCCGACAGGGATATGATCAACCTTGTCCTGCGCAACCTGTTATCCAATGCGATTAAATTCACGCCCGAAGAAGGCACTGTCTCCATCGACGCCCGGGAAATGCGTTCACATATTGAAATATTCGTACATGATACAGGTACGGGCATCAGCCGGGACAACCTGCAGAAATTAATGGTGGAAGACATCTATTACACGACCAAGGGTACGGAAGGCGAGGCAGGCACCGGCCTGGGGTTGATGCTCTGCAAAGAATTCCTGTCCAAGAATGGCGGCCGGATGCACGTACAGAGCGAACCGGGAAAAGGCAGCACCTTTTCCTTCACCCTGCCCAAGGGAGGGGAATAAGCCCGCCGCCCTGCGGACCCGATAACCGGCTCGATTCCCGGGGCGGGATCCCCCTTACTCAAGGTTGCCCAGCGAATATAATACCCGTTGATAGGTCTCTTCATCGCTCAGCGTCTGCGGCCTGAACGGCTCGCCGATCACTTTTTCATATAACTCGACATAACGATCGCTAATGGTTTTTATCCATTCCTCACTCATGAATGGCACCGTCTGCCCCTCTTTACCCATGAAATGGTTGGCGATCAGCCATTCCCGAACGAACTCTTTGCTTAGCTGCAGCTGGCGCTCCCCCTTTGCCTGACGTGCTGAGTACCCATCGGCATAGAAATACCGGGACGAATCGGGCGTATGGATCTCATCCATCAGGTAAATAGTATCTCCGATCTTCCCGAACTCGTACTTGGTGTCCACCAGGATCAATCCTCTTTTGGCGGCGATCTCCTTGCCCCGTTGAAATAAGGCCAGCGTATATTTTTCCAGCAGGACATAATCGTTTTCACTTACAATGCCGCGACGGATGATCTCCTCCCGGGAGATATCTTCGTCATGTCCTACCACCGCCTTGGTGGAAGGAGTAATGATAGGGGAGGGGAAGTAATCGTTTTCCTTCAGGCCCTCCGGCAGAGGCACCCCGCATAACTCTCTTTTGCCGCTGCTATAAGTCCTCCAGGAATGCCCTGTCAGATTACCCCTCACCACCATCTCTACCCGAAAAGGGGCGCATTTCAGGCCAATAGCCACATGGGGGGCCGGGGTGTCGCTCAGCCAATTCGGACAGATATCGCTGGTAGCCTTGAGCATATAAGCAGCGATTTGATTTAATACCTGTCCTTTATAGGGAATGGGACGGGGCAATATCACGTCAAATGCGGAAATACGATCGGATGCGATCATTACCAGCCATTTATCGGCGATAGTATATACATCCCGCACTTTCCCGCGATAGAAATTCGTCTGATGGGGGAATTGTAATGTCTTCATTCGCCAAAATTAAATTTTCATTACAACATTACAATCTGTATTTTAGTAATACATCTGTTATTTTAACAATACGGCTTTTTTCACTAACGAATTGACTTAACGAAAAACTTGTGCTATGAGAATCCCTCTTATAAAAATCACTCCTATTCTGGCAGTTACCTTATTCCTGACCGCAGTTTCCGCTTTCGCTCAGTCCCCCGTCACCCTTTCCGGAAATGTACACAATGCGCTTAGCAAAGAAAAAGTGCCCGCCGTCTCTGTCGTGCTAAAAGGCTTTACTACCGGCACTTTTACGGATGACAGGGGAAATTTCAAGCTGACCACCACTACCAAACCGCCTTATATCCTGGTATTCTCTTCCATAGGGTTCGAAACCCAGGAAGTGACCGTCAGCGAAGGAGCCGGCCCTATCCAGGTCGAATTCAAACCCTCTTCCATCCTGGGGGCGGAAGTGGTGGTTTCCGCCACCCGATCGGCCATCAGAAGCCTGGAATCGCCTGTTTCCATCGAAAGAATAAGCAGTAATGCAGTCCATGAAGTACCGGCCGCCTCCTTTTATGATGCGATTGGTAATTTAAAAGGAGTGGATGTGGTGACTTCTTCCATTATGTTCAAGACAATGGGAACCAGGGGGTTCAACGGGAGCGGCAATTTACGGATGAACCAATTGGTGGATGGAATGGATAACCAGGCCCCAGGTTTAAATTTTTCCGTAGGCAATATAGTCGGTTTGAACGAACTGGACGTAGACAACGTGGAATTATTGCCAGGAGCTTCTTCTGCCCTGTATGGTTCAGGAGGGATGACCGGCACGCTGTTAATGACCAGTAAGGATCCTTTCAAATACCAGGGATTTTCTGCACAGGTAAAGGGAGGCGTCAATCATTTGGGGGACGCGAATACGAATGTGGCTCCTTATTATGACTGGATGGCCCGTTATGCAAAAGCTTTCAATAATAAATTTGCTTTCAAAATATCCGTGGATTATACCCGGGCAACGGATTGGTCGGCCAGGGATTACCGGAATTTCAGCCCCTATAAAGGACAAGCGATCCCCGGGGACCGCAGCCTCCCGGATTATAATGGGATCAACACGTACGGGGATGAGAGCCCTTATTTTACCGTACAGAATGGATTGAAAGCCGCATCCGCTCAGGCGGCTGCCGCAGGCAATCCTGCCCTTGCGGCCCAACTTGCCGGCCTGGCCGCTTTAACGCCCGCTAATTCAGGCGTGACCCGCACCGGTTATGCGGAGAATACTTTAACAGATTACAATGCCTATAATTTGAAAGTTTCCGGCGGGCTGTATTATAAATTAACCGATAATACCACGGCCAGCCTTACGGGTAATTTCGGGAGCGCCAGCACTGTCTATCAGGGCACCGACCGCTACAGCTTAAAAGATGTTCGGATCGGGCAATACAAGGCGGAAGTCGCCGGGAAGCATTTTTATGTCAGGGCCTATACCACCCAGGAGGATGCGGGCAGTTCTTATGATATGGTCGCTGCGGCCACTTTGTTGAATGAAGCATACGCACCCACCAAAACGGTATGGGCGCCTACCTATATAGGCGCATATGCACAGGCATTCGGAGTCGCTTTAGCGCAAGGCCAGACTCCCGCACAAGCCTATGTCACAGCTAGCGCCCAGGCAAGGGCCGCCGCCGATGCGAACAGGTTGCAACCGGGTACCGTACCTTTTAATACGACATTGAACACCATTAAGGGGATGGCTATCCCTTATGGCGGTAAATTTAATGACCAGACAAATTTGTATGTGGGGGAAGGAATGTTCAATTTTTCTGACCTGATCAAATGGGCGGACATAACGGTGGGCGCCTCCACCCGGGAATTTGTATTAAACTCTCATGGAACTATTTTCGCCGATACTTCCGGACGGATCAATATAAATGAGAGCGGGGCTTTTGCACAGATACAAAAAGGCTTTTTCAATGAGTTGCTTAAAATCACCCTTGCCGGCCGGTACGATAAAAACTCTAATTTCAAGGGGCGCTTCACCCCCCGCGCCACAGCCGTATTTAAAATCGCAAAAGATAACTTTATACGCGCTTCCTTCCAGACAGCCTACCGCTTCCCTTCAACACAGAACCAATACATTAACCTCCAGACGGGTTCTGCTAAATTGATCGGGGGCTTGCCGGCGTTTATTGACGCTTATGGGTTGAGGACCAATACTTATGATACAGCTTCCCTCAGCCGTTACCAGAGTACGGGCGTCCCTCCCACCCAATACCAGTTCAAGGAATTCAAGCCGGAGACGGTAGCTTCCTATGAGTTGGGATACAAGGGGCTTATCGCAGGCAGACTGCTTATAGATCTGTATGGCTTTTATGCTGAATACACCAACTTTATCGGTCTTACTGTTCTGGTGAAAGATCCCTTAACGCAGGGACAGACCCCAACCAATACGTTTGGAATTTACACCAATAGCAGTAATAAGGTCAAGACGGTTGGCGCTGGCCTGGGACTGGATTATTCCCTGCCAGAAGGATTCGTCGCTTCAGGCAATATTGCTTACAATGATATTTCCGGACAGGACAATAGCTTGCAAACAGACTTCAATACCCCCAAAGTAAAATTTAATATATCCCTGGCTAATTACAAGATAGCCAAACATTATGGGTTCAACCTGACTTATCGCTGGCAGCAGAGCTATCTGTATCAATCCTCTTTTATAACGGGCAACACACCCGCTTTCGGAACACTGGATGCACAGGTTAGCATGAAACCCCCATCGTTGCCACGCAGTATGATCAAGATCGGCGCTTCCAACCTGCTGAACAAATATTATGTTGATGCCATCGGTAACGCCCAGGTAGGCGGATTATACTATATCAGCTTAGGATATAACATATTCTAACCCTCCCCATTGCAATAAAAAAAGAGAGCCCGAAAGAGCTCTCTTTTTTTTATAAAATAGCTGAATCTTTAAACGTTAAACCGGAAATGCATTACATCCCCGTCTTTCACAATATATTCCTTTCCCTCGATGCGTAGCTTGCCATTCTCCCGGGCGGCCGCTTCCGAGCCGTATTGTACAAAATCATTGTAGGCGATCACTTCCGCCTTGATAAAACCTTTCTCGAAATCCGTATGGATCACGCTGGCCGCCTGGGGCGCCTTCCATCCTTCGTGAATGGTCCAGGCCCTTACTTCCTGTACCCCCGCCGTAAAATAAGTGGCCAGGTTGAGCAGTTTATAGGTGGAGCGGATCAGCTTATTCAAGGCCGGCTCTTTCATCTTATATTCTTCCATGAACAATTCCCGGTCTGCCGGCTCTTCCATTTCCGAGATCTGTGCCTCGATGGAATTATTCATGACGATCACCTGCGCATTCTCGCCCGCCACGGCGGCTTTCAACGCTTCGGAATATTTATTGCCGGTATGCATCGAAGGTTCGTCCACATTCGCCACATATAACACGGGTTTGTCCGTCAGCAGGAACAGGTCTGCGATCGCCGCTTTATCTTCCTTGCTGAGGTCCAATTCCCGGATGCTTCTGCCCATTTCCAGGTGTTCTTTGCAACGCTTTAAGACTTCGTATTCCACCTTGATCTTGGCATCTCCTGTTTTCAGCATCTTTTCAGTACGGCTGTACTTCTTTTCCACGCTTTCCAGGTCTTTCAGCTGCAATTCCGTATCGATGATCTCCTTGTCGCTGACGGGGTTGATGGCCCCTTCATCCCGCAGAATATTCTCATCTTCAAAACAACGGATCACATGCACGATGGCATCCACTTCCCGGATATTGGCCAGGAACTTGTTGCCCAACCCTTCCCCTTTGCTGGCCCCTTTCACCAGACCGGCGATATCCACCAGTTCGATCTGGGTGGGCACGATCTTATTGGGTTTCACCAGATCGGACAGTTTGTACAGGCGGTCATCCGGCACATCTACCAGTCCCATATTGGGCTCGATGGTACAGAACCGGTAATTGCTGGCCTGTGCTTTGGCACTGTTGCTCACCGCATTGAATAAAGTTGACTTTCCCACATTCGGCAATCCTACGATCCCTGCTTGTAAGCCCATATGTTATAATTTCAATTTTAGAGCCGCAAAGGTAAGTAAAACGTGGGCAGGGAATGCTTAATTTTTCTTATTTTCATGCATGGCATTAAGCAGGATATGGGCGGCTTTCATATTGGTGGCAATAGGCGTAGCAGGCATTAAATATGTCTTTTCTCCCAATAACAAGGACATTTTCAGCAGTATGGTCACCGGCAAGGCCGGGGATACCCTGCGGTTCGCGACCCCCGCCCCCGTCCCATCGACCCCCAGCCTCCGCGTTTCCACCCAGGGATCCGTACCCGGAGCCTACACCGTCCAACAGGCTGACGGCATCATCGAAACCTGTAAAACAGCCGTCAACCTAAGTATCGGCCTGGTCGGCCTGATGGCCCTCTTCATGGGCCTGATGAGCATCGCGGAAGCCGCCGGAGGCATACGGGTGCTTTCCCGGATCATCGGACCTTTTTTCTCCCGGCTTTTCCCGGATCTGCCAAAAGATCACCCGGCCATGGGACATATGATGATGAATTTTTCGGCCAACCTGCTGGGACTGGACAACGCCGCCACCCCCTTCGCCCTCAAAGCGATGAAAAGCCTCCAGGAGATCAATCCCGATAAGGACACCGCTTCCAACCCCCAGATCATGTTCCTTTGCCTGCACGCTTCCGGCCTGCAGGTGATCCCTATTACGGTGATGGCCCTGCGGGCCTCTTTGAGAGCGCCTGACCCGACGGATATATTCATTCCCGTCGTCATCGCCACCTTCGTCGCCACGATCGCTTCTATGTCGATCGTCGCCATCCGGCAAAAGATCAACCTCTTCCAGCCTGTCATTTTATTATGGATCGGGGGGCTTTCCACGCTGATCGCCGCTTTGGTCCTTTATCTGCAAACCCAGAATGCGGAGGGTGTGCAATCCTTTTCCCGGACACTCGCCAGTGGAATGATCCTGCTCATTTTCCTGCTGATCATCGGGGGCGCCCTTTACAAAAAGATCAATATTTTCGAAGCGTTTGTCGAGGGTGCGAAGGGAGGCTTCGAAACGGCCGTCCGCATCATCCCTTACCTGGTAGGTATGCTGGTAGCCATTAGCTTGTTGCGAACCAGCGGGGCTTTCGACGTCGTGATCGGCTGGGTCAAATATCTTTTTACCGCCCTGGGCGCCGATACCCGATTCGTGGATGGTCTGCCGACGGCATTGATCAAACCCTTCACCAGCGCAGGAGCCCGGGGCATGATGGTGGATACGATGAAAACCTTCGGGAACAATTCCTTCGCCGCCCGCTTATCCGGCATCCTGCAGGGCTCTTCGGAATCCACTTTCTATGTAGTGGCCGTCTATTTCGGGTCCGTCTCCATCAAAAATACCCGCTATTCCATCAGCGCCATGTTGCTGGCGGACCTGGTGGGCATCCTCACTTCGATCTTTCTTTGTTATTTATTTTTCGGTCATTCGGCCTAGCGGCCCACGGGGCCGCTGCCCTGAATAAAAAAGTCCCCTGCCAATTAGCAGGGGACCGGTCCATGTTTGTGTCTTCTCATGTGTAGTTTGGGACCATTCATTTTCAAGGGGCTACTATCAGAAAGCTTTGGCCGACCTATCAGAGCACCTGGAGGCCTTTTCGGGTATACGGCTCCAGTAAAGGATCTTCAGGTCGTAATTCCGTGATCAGGGTATCGATTTTTTGTATGGGGCAAACATGAATGGGCTGGCAGGAATTGATCTTCTCAGAGATGGTGAGGCAGATTACTTTCCGGGCTGATTCGATCATGGCTTTTTTCACTTGTACCACATCCCAGTCATTATCGGTGATGCCCTGCTCCGCATCGATGGCATTCACTCCAAGGAAGCAGAGATCGGCCTTTATCTGCTTTATTTTGGCGATCGCTTCTCCGCCCACCGTTATCTTCGAATTCTTGGAGACCTTATCCCCGATCATGATCACTTCGATATTGGGATGATGAGAATACTCCAGCGCAACGGGAAGACTACCTGAAATAAAAGTCGCTTTCAGGGTTTTAGGGAGGGTCCTTGCCAGCTCGATCAGCGTGGTGCCACCAGTGGTGAGGACAAACATATCATTATGGATAAGGGCTGCGGCTTTGCGCGCGATCAGCTTTTTTTGCGGGTGAGCATATACATGGGTGGAAGGATAATGGAAATCGGAAAAGGAAAGGGATAACGCGCCTCCATGCACCTTGATCAGCTTATTATCGTCCGCCAGTTCCTGGAGATCCCTTCGGACAGTATCCTCCGATACATTCAGGTCCAGGCTAAGATTGGTGGAAAGCACCTGGTTATGAAGATTGACCTGGTGTAGAATATAGGCCTGCCTCTCTTGTTTAAGCATGTGTTTTGGTTACAGTAACAACCAAAGTAAGCTAAAAAACTGCAAAAAACCGCAAAAAAGAAATTAAAGCTGCATGAGTTGGCTGAAATAATGTGGCGAAGTCTTAGAAAAGGGTAAACCGGGCCGTAAGGCCAAAGGCATCCGGCACGAAATTGATGGCAGGACTGATATCAAGCTCCGGTTTCCAGTCCAAAGAAAGGTTGACGGGAGCATTGGGGAATTTATAATCCAGGCCGACGATACCCGTAGGCCCCAGCCAGGTCTTACCGCCCTCGAATCCGGCATACCCCCCTGCGCCATAGAACCAGGTGAAGGCCGGCGTGGCCCCGATGATCTGGTGCTTCTCGTACAAAGCCCCAAAGCCAAAACGGTTGCCGAAAGACACGAGCCCTTCTATCGCATTGCCTTCGTTTATAAAATATTTGAAACTGAGAGAATTACTTAGGGTAGGGGAGGCTGAGCTGAACCGGATACCGACCGCCATTTTATAACCCTCCATCGGGGCTTGGGCAGACTCTTGTGCAAACAAACGACTGGACACGCCACCGGCCACCAGCAACGCCAGGCAAAAGGGGATCACTCGCATAAAAAGGATTTATTCCTTTGGAACGGGGATCGGGCCGAAAGTATTGAGAGAGGGGTGTTAGAGTTTTCTTAAATCCTTATTTGCTTTCCTCGGTTTCAGTGGTCTTGTCCTTCATCAGGTCTTCCTTACTCTTCGGTCTTTTATCTTCATACCATCTGAAACCACGCAAATGCATATCGTCAAAATTGACTTTCCTGAAGGGGATCATCGAGCCTTCCACCTCACTGCGAAAGACCACCCGGTTCAATTCTCTGCCTTTCCCGTCGTCCTTGAGAGCGAAGATCATATCGATAATGTCGGCATGCGCTTTATTCACCCCGGTATAAGCCTTATTTTCGTCGCGGACATAATAGATACTCTCCGCGTTGCCCTTGGCCCGCATATAATCTACTTCCCCGTTCTTGAAATAGGCATTGATNGTAGTCCCCTTGAGCTGGTTGTAAAAGTTTTTGCCTACTTTATTGATGGCCAGGGCATTTTCAAACACATACAGCCGGTTGGCCTTTTTGTTTTTCGTATAGACGTACATGGTGTCGCCGGTAACCTGGTAGTCGCCGCTTCCCCAGGCAATCGGATTGTAGAATAGCCGGAAGATCGAATCCTTGCCGGAATAATAGAGACTGTCCCCGACAGCCTGCAGGGAGTCGGAAAAGATCCTTACATGATGATACCCTTTTATATACCGGACACTGGTGTCCCTGATCGTAGCCTCTTCCACCTTGATGGCCCGTATGCTGTCCGCCGCCCTCTTCTGTAAACTATCGTCGATCTGCCGTTGCAGACTATCGGCGACCCTTCTCTTCAAGCTATCCGCCGCTACTACCTTCAAGCTATCCATCCGGAGACTATCGACCCTCCGCTGCTTATTGGCCTGACGTATTTTGTACAGGCTATCTGCCTTTATCTGCTTCGGAGTTTTGGGCCTGCTGGCCATGACCAGACTGTCCTTGACAAATTTTGCCCTGTGCGAAATACTATCCGCAACGGCCCTGTTTTTTCGTGATATGCTATCGGCCGTGGCCCTAATCTTATGTGCAATGCTGTCCGCCGTCGCTTTCTGCGCGGCTTTCTGAGCGGCCAGCTGATCGCGCTTATCCTGCTCCGCCTCCTTCTCCTTTTTTCGCTGCTTTTTGGCCAGCTCCCTGGCGGTAAGCTTCTTCTTCGAAGTATCCGTTATCTTCTTTCCCAGGCTGTCCGTCATCCTCTTCCCAAGACTATCCAGACCGGCTCCTGGCTCATGCCCCAAAGTATCGGCCGCCCCGGGCTTCCTTCCCAGGCTATCCGTCGTGGCCAGACTATCCGGCGGCACCGGGGGCTTGCCGTTGGCAAATTTCCCCCCCAGGCTATCGCTCAGGTCTTTTATAATCATGCGATGGGTACTGTCCGGCATGACGGATAGTAAAGTATCCTGCGCATTCGCGGTGTCCGCCGCGGCGGCACGATGAAGACTATCGGCCGACCTCTGGTACAGGCTGTCGACATACAACTTATGCAGGCTATCCGCGGTTTCCATTTTTCGGGAAGCCTCGAGCGCATCGATCAGCCTGCCGGACATGAGCGTATCCGCCACGATATAAATGGAATCCTTATCCTGTTTGAGGCTCATCATGGGCTTTTCAGTAGCAAAAAAAGTAGAGGTTTTTTTGTTGTTGATCATGTGATTGGCTTTCAGCACAAACCCCTGCGCCGTGTCCATATAAACGGCATTTCCCCGGGCCATGCTGACACCCGTGCTGTCGTCCATCTGTACGATATCTCCCGTGAGTCGCTGAGAGCCATCCGTGATCACCGGTCCTTTGCCGAAATAGGCTTTCCGGTTCTTCAGGTCATAATAGCCATTGCTGGTCCGTACCGTACGCTTGGTACTGTCTTTGAATTGAATAAAAGTCTCCGTAATAAACGTAGACACCTGGGTCTGCGTGTTATATAATAGGGAGTCCGCGCTCAGGTCATATTGCGGATCTCTCAGCACGACGCTCTTTTTAAAATGGACATCCTTGGTATCCTCGAAGTAAGTGGCCTCTTCGCTGGTCAGCACAGATTCCTTGTTCACGATCTTACCCCCGTGCACGTACACGCCTACCTTCGTGTTCAGGTCATACTGCAGCTCCTGGGTCGTGAGGACCCCCTTGCCNTCCGTCAGCTTNACATTTTTATTGAAATATACCTTTCGGACATTNACCTGGTATTTCATATAGTCCGAATAGATATTCGTAGAGTCATTATCGTTGATATGGACATTCCCGAAGCACTCCAGGACACTGTCCCGGCTGTTCCTCACCATACTGTCGCAATAGATCAGGGTCTTGCCTTCTTTCAGCTTTACATGGCCGACCAGGAAGGTCATGCTCGTGACGGAATCCACCTGCTGCGACTTGAAATTATCCGTGTTCAGGATCAGCACCACTTTTACGGTGTCGTTGCCCGGCGTTCGAAAGTCCAGCTGTCCCTGCGACCAACCCTGACGGCTTAGCAACAGGCTACAGCAGGTCAGGACGACCGTATAAGCCAATATCCTTA
>JGI25616J43925_10000056_pt1 | contig 32307 bp, 29 predicted proteins | sample GraSoi2013_100cm_FD_43925 | JGI IMG/M metagenome (IMG submission 43925) | reverse complement strand
ATGAGGTTGGCAGGAAGAAAAGCGAGGCCTACCTGCATCGCGCTGTAGCCAAGCACGAGTTGGAGGTAAAGCGCCGAGACGAAGAACCACGCAAACATCGCCGCAGACCAGAGAATGCCGACGACGTTGACCGTCGCGACGTTTCGCAGTCGGAACAGGCGCAGNGGCATCAGCGGGTCGCGGACCCTTGCTTCGATTGCGAGGAACAGAGCGAGCAGCACCGCTGCGGCGGCGAGAAGCCCAAGCGTCTGCGTGGAAGTCCAACCGGCCTCGTTGCCGTTCACGACCGCGTAGACCGCCAGCATCAGCGACGTCGTCACCGTCACCGCGCCGCCGACGTCGAGGCGCGCGGCGGCGGCNGGCGCGCGGGTTTCCCGCAGCAGGACCACGGTGAGCGCGTAGACGGCAGCGCCGATCGGCAGATTGACAAGGAAGATCCAGTGCCAGCTGAGCGCGCTCGTCAGCAAGCCGCCGAGCAGCACGCCGATGCTTCCNCCGCCGGCGCAAACGAAGCCGAAGATNCCCATCGCTNTCGCGCGGTCGGCCGGCTCGCTGAACAGATTCATGATGAGGGAGAGCGCGATCGCCGACACGACGGCGCCTCCCAGCCCCTGCACCGCCCTCGCCACGACCAGCAGCCCCTGGGAGGTCGACACGCCGCACGCGAGCGAGGCGAGCGTGAAGAGCACGATGCCGAGCAGGAACAGCCTGCGCTGGCCGTAGAGATCGCCCAGCCGTCCGCCGAGGAGCAAGAAGCCCCCGTAGGTGAGCATGTACGCGTTCACCACCCAGACAAGCGAAGTCTCCGTAAAGAGCAGAGCTTCCCGGATCGAGGGCAGGGCGACGTTCACGATCGTCGTGTCGAGGACGATCATCAGCTCCCCCAGGCAGAGGACGATGAGGGCCACCCAGCGCTTGCGGGCGTCTATGCGGCTTGTCACGGCTGTTCTCCTTCGGCGCCGCGGCTATTTCTTCTTCGCGGCGATCTGCGCGCGCATGCGCTCTTCCTGCTCTCTGAGCTCGGGCGTGAGCTCGGCGCCGAAGTCCTCCGCCTCGAACACCTGGCGGATCTCGATCTCGGACTCTCCTTTGAAGGGATTGGGGCAGCGCTTGACCCATTCGATCGCCTCCGCCTTGGACTTCACCTGCCAAAGCCAGAAACCGGCGATCAGCTCTTTCGTCTCGGCGAAGGGCCCGTCGATCACGGTGCGCTTCGTGCCCGAGAACCTGACGCGCGCGCCCTTGGAACTCGCCTGGAGCCCCTCGCCCGCGAGCATCACGCCAGCTTTCACCAGCTCTTCGTTGAATTTCCCCATTTCGGCGAGGAGCTTCTCGTCGGGGAGGACTCCCGCTTCCGAGTCCTTGGTGGCCTTGACCATCACCATGAATCGCATAGAAATTTCTCCATTGGGTTGGGAGCCGGGCCTCCGGGCGGTTTCGACCGGATGGAAAACCTCGCTCTGACCATACGACGAACGAGACCGGTCAGAGTCGACAGGTTGAACGAACTTCTTTCAATCGTCTATCGCCTGGTAGGCCGAGGTCCAGAAATCGCGGTTGACCGCGGGGGTAACCGGCGACTCCCAGACGCGCTGGGTCATGAGGATGCCGGTCATGTCCTCCNTGGGGTCGGCGTACCACGACGTTCCGTAGCCGCCGTCCCAGCCGTAGGTTCCGACCGAGCGCGCCAGATCGTCGCGCCGGGTAACGATGGCCATGCCGAAGCCCCAGCCGCGGTCGTCCCAGAAGCCGGGGAAGAAATCGGACGCCGCTTTTTGTTCCGCGCTGATGTGGTCGGCCGTCATCAGCTCGACCGAGGGCCGCGAGAGAATGCGCGCGCGGCCGTGCACGCCCTTGGCGAGCATCATCCTGCCGAAAGCGAGGAAGTCGTCGACCGTCGAGACGAGGCCGCCTGCGCCTGACTCGAAGACGGGAGGCCGTGCGAAGCGGCCGCCGCGCGCCTCGTCGAAGAGCGCGGTCTTGCCGGTCGCGAAATCCGTCTGGAAGGCTGTCGCGAGGCGGTCGAGCTTAGTCTCGGGCACGCTGAACGCGGTGTCCTTCATGCCGAGCGGCGCGAAGATGCGCTCGCGCAGGAAGTTCTCCAGAGTCTTGCCCGTCGCGCGCGAAATCAGGATGCCCAGGATGTCGGAGCCGCTGTTGTACATCCACTTATCGCCCGGCTGGTGCGCGAGCGGCAGGCTGCCGAAGCGCCTCATCAATTCGTCGGATGCAAACGCCGGCAAGGCTGCCGAGGGCGAGACGCCCGCCTCGGACATCGCCTTCTGGATCGGGTGCTTCTCGGGATAAACCATCACCGCGCCGATGCCGAGGCGAAACGTGAGCAGGTCGCGCAGCGTGATCGCGCGCTTGGCGGGCACGGTGTCCTCCAGCGGGCTGTCGATGCGCCTGAGGACCTTGCGGTTGGCAAGCTCAGGCAGCAAGGGGTCGACCGGATCGTCCAGCCGCAGCTTCGCTTCTTCGACGAGGATCATCGCGGCCGCGGCCGTGATGGGCTTGGTGATCGATGCGATGCGGAAAATCGTGTCGCGCCNCATCGGGTCCTTGCCGCCGAAGGCCTTCACGCCGATCGCATCGACGTGCGTCTCGCCGCGCCGGCTGACGAGCGTCACGAGTCCGGGCATCCGGCCGCGCTCGACATGGCGGGCCATGGCCTCGTGCATGCGGGCGAGCCGCGTCCTGGACAATCCGCCTTTGCCTGAGGGCGGCCTGGGGGCACTCTGCGGGGACTGCGCGAGCACGACCGCGGGTGCGGCGAACGCCGCAGAAGCCGCGACCGATTTCAGGAACGACCGGCGGTCTGTGCTCACGACGACACCTCCTTCGCCAAGTACTCTCCGAGGCGTGCCAGAGTCTGGTGCATCCCCTCGACAGCTCCGTAGTTCTTGACCACGTAGTCGCGCGCCTTGGCGGACGGGAACACCGAGCGCATGCCGAGACGCGTCTTACCGCCCTCCTCCGCGAAAGTCACCGTCACGTGGAAATTCACCGGCTCGAGGTCGCGGTCTTCCTTGTCCCCGGTCCCTCCGTGCTTGTACACCAGGCGCTCGGGTTTCACGACCTCGATATAGGTGATCTTGTTCTGATAGTCGCGCCCGTCCGGGCCGTGCATGACGAAGCGCCACACGCCGCCCGCCTTCACTTCCATCTTGTGGGTCGTGGTGGTGAAGCCGTTCGGGCCCCACCACTTGGCGATGTGCTCCGGCTCGGTCCACAGCTTCCACACGAGCTCGCGCGGCGCGTCGAAGACGCGCGTCCCGCGGATCTCGCGGTCGCCGACCAGCGCGGCGTTCCTACTTTCTGCGGCCATGCTTCGTCTCCTCGGCGACCAGGTCGGCGAGGCGCTCGAGGGTTTCGCTCCAGCCCTGGTTCTGGCCGCGGCCGGCCTCGCCCGGAGGCGTAGTCTGCCGCACGGTGAGCTTCGTCTTGCCGCCCTCGTCGGCGAACGTCACCGTGGCAACGAGCTCGTGGCCGGGGAGGTTGTCCAGGATTGCGGTGAAGACGATGCGCTCGTTCCGGACGATCTCGCGGTACACGCCGTGGAACGGGTTGTTCTGGCCGTCGGGTCCGCGCATCACGAAGCGGTATGTACCGCCCGGGTGGAAGTCCATCTCGCAGCGCGGCAGCGTGAAGCCTTTCGGGCCCCACCATTTGCGGATGTGCTCCGGCTCGGTCCACAGCTTCCATATGAGCTCGCGCGGCGCGTCGAAGACGCGCGTGAGGATCATCTCGCCCGCGTGCTTGCCTTCGACGAAATCTTTCAGCGAAGTGCCCACGATCTCCGTCCAGCCTGCCGCGAAGTTCGCCTTGGCGAACGCGGGGAGCTTCGGGAAGGTCTCCAGACCTTCGTGCGTCAGCCTGAGCCTGGTCTTGCCCCCCTCGGCGAACAAGTCGAAGGTCACGAGGGAGTCGCCCGCGTGGCCCTCGTATCGCCAGGTGTAGGCGAGTCTCTTGTTGGGAATCGCCTCGGTCACCTTGCAGCGGTGACAATACTTGAAGCCTTCATGCTCGACGTCGAACTGGAACTCGAAGCCGACTACCGGCGCGAATTCGCGGAGCTCGAAAGACCATTGCTTGATGTCCTCCCTGTCGGCGAGGGCCTTCCAGACCAGGGCGACCGGGGCATTGAAAGTACGCTCCACGACGAGCGGCTCGTCTTTCGTCACGACGTTAAGTTTTGCGGCCATCTTTCTTCTCCTTGCGTTGAATTTCGTGCACCTCGCTCTTGTGCTGCAATTCCTTCAGGTAGCGGTCGAGCTTGTCGAAGCTCTCCTCCCAGTGGCGCCGGTAGTACTCCACCCAGTCGGCGATGTCCTTGAGCGGATTGGCCTGGAGCCGGCAGGGCCGCCACTGCGCCTCGCGGCCGCGCTCGATGAGGCCCGCGCGTTCCAGCACTTTCAGGTGTTTCGAGACTGCAGGCAGGCTTATCTCGAAAGGCTCGGCCAGTTTAAGGACCGAGGTTTCGCCGGAGGCGAGACGCGCGAGGATCGCGCGTCTCGTGGGATCGGCGAGGGCGGCAAAGGTGGCGCTGAGGCGATCGGGCGACATGTTGCACTGTATTTAACCTGTAGGTTAAATACAAGCCCGCGCCTTGTCAAGCGGGGGCAAGGCAGCAGGGCTTGACAAGCGAAGCGTCAGTACTATATTATTCATATATGAATAAACCGGCCAAGCTGCGTTCTGCCAGCCCAGTGACCCCAAACGGTCAGGTGATGTACTCGCTCGTTCGAGCCGCGCATGTGCTCGAAACGCGGCTCGAAGAGGCATTGGAGCAGGTTGGGCTCTCGATGCCGAAATTCGGCGCGCTGTCGCACCTGGTCAAGGAGGGCGAGCCGCTGAGCTTGAGCGAATGCGCCACGAAGATGACCTGCGTCCGCTCGAACATCACGCAGCTCGTGGATCGTCTCGAGGCGGACGGGCTCGTGCGCCGGGTAGAAGATCCGGAAGATCGCCGTGCAGTGAGGGCCGTCGTGACCCCGCTCGGCAAGGAGCGGTACGCCGCGGGCGTGCGGCAGGTCGAGAAAGTGCAGGGGGAGTTCGCCGAGACGCTTTCAGGAATCGACCAGGGCTCGCTNGAGCGCNTGCTGTCGGCGATCAGATAGGTTTTTTTTGACTGAATAGTACATATATGAAAAGTGCAGATGAGAAGCTTAATCCGCAAGATTTTTTCCAGCGATCGAGAAATCACCTACTCCAGGAGAGCACCATGAAGAACATCTTGCTTGTTTTGAGCAGCCCCCGCGGCTGGAGGTCCCATTCGCATCAATTCGCCAGCCATATCGTCGATGACCTGAAAGCGCGTCACCCCGGCGCGAAGGTGGTCGTGCGCGACGTGGCGAAGGAACCCTTGCCGCATGTGGGCGAAGCGTTTGGTACCGGCCGTGTGCTGCCTCTGGAAAAACGCAGCCCGGCGGAAGCAAAAGCCCTCGCGTTATCGGACGCGCTGGTGGACGANCTCGCCGCAGCCGATGTCGTTGTGCTCGCTGTTCCCATGTACAACTTCGGACTGCCCTCCAGCCTGAAGGCGTGGATCGACCATATCGTGCGTCCCGGGCTCACCTTCTCCTACAGCGAGAAAGGCCCCGAAGGACTGCTCAAGGGCAAAAAGGCCGTCGTCGTAGTCGCCCGCGGCGGCGTCTATTCCGAAGGCCCCGCGCAGCAGCTCGATTTCCAGGAGTCCTACCTTCGCGCGGTCCTCGGATTTATCGGCATCACGAATGTACACGTGGTGCGCGTCGAAGGCGTGGCGATGGGCGAAGAGGCCCTCAAGAACGCGATGGCGGCCGCCAAAGCGCAATCGGAAGAAGTAGTGCGCGAGTTCGCGTGATCAGAGACTCAAACGGAGATCGGANATGAGCANTTTGTTGCGCAATTTTCTCAAAGGCGGGCTGTACCTGGCAGCGATCNTGCTGTTGCCCGGCGCTTTGATCGGCGCGCCGATTCTCTGGTGGCTCGGCCACCGCCGAAAAGCGCCGCCGCAACNGACGTGGAAAGCATGCTCCTGACACAACGTTGTCAGTANCCCCGGCGCAACCTTACTCACTGCCNATGGCTTCATCGAAAGGAGTTGAATTCCATGCATAACGCCCTCAAGGCAGCGGCGATCGTGCTCGCGCTTGCGGCGTCCGCTTCCGCCGCGGAAGAGCTGGCGCCGGATGCGCTCGTCAAGACCATTTCACTGGAGGTGATCGCCGCGATCCGCCAGGACAAAGACNTCCANGCCGGCAATCCGAATAAGATCGCGAGCCTCGTCGAGGTGAAGATCCTGCCCCACTTCGATTTTGCTCATACGACCCGGATCGCGATGGGCGCCAACTGGCGACGCGCCAGCCNCGAGCAGCGCGAACAGCTCGTTCGGGAATTCAAGANGCTTCTCGTGCGAACGTATTCCAGCGCGCTCGCCGCCTACCGCGACCAGGTGATCGAGTTCAAGCCCTTGCGCGCCCGGCCAGGCGACCCGCAAGTCACCGTCATCCGAGGTCAGGCAATCGGGGGCTCAAGCCGTCTCCATCGATTACGAGATGGAGAAAACCGCCTCGGGATGGAAGGTGTACGACGTCAAGATCAGCGGCGCGAGCCTCGCCGCCACTTACCGCGATGTCTTCGCCGAAGAAGTCCGCAACCACGGCATCGAGGGCCTGATCGATTCTCTCTCGAGCAAGAATCACCAAAACGACGCGCGGCCGGCCTCGGTCGATGCGTAGATAGGTCTTCCCGCGCCCAGGACACTAATTTTTGACGCTTTGTCGAATTCAAGCGAGCAGGAGCGTCATTGTCGTAACGCAAGATGATTGAACGAGCGCAACGCCCACGCAAACTGAAGGAAGGGAGTAAGACATGAAGGTTAGAAATTTCTACTTGGCTGCCGCTTCGGCAGTGTCGGTCGCGGCAGTCGCGGCGGTGCTCTCCGGCTGTGAGCCCGCCAATTCGCAACCGCATGGAGGCATGCCGCCCCCGGAAGTTACGGTGGTAACGGTGCAGCCACAAACGGTGCCGGCGACGTTTGAATACGTCGGCCAGACCGCCGGCTCGCGCGAGGTCGAGGTGCGCGCGCGCGTAACGGGCATTGTCCTGAAACGCAACTATCGCGAAGGCGCGCCGGTCGCGCAGGGGCAGTCGATGTTTACCATCGATCCGGCGCCCTTTGAAGTGGCCGCTGCACGAGCCGAAGCCGCGCTAGCCAGTGCCGAGGCGAAGCTTGCGCAGGCGAAGCGCAACAGCGCGCGTCTCAAGCCGCTGTTCGAAATCAAGGCCGCCAGCCAAAAGGACTACGACGATGCGGCTTCTGCGGAGCAAGTGGCCGAGGCCGAGGTGAAGACCGCGCGCGCCAATCTCGCGGATGCACGGCTCAACCTCGGTTACACCCGGGTCGAGGCGCCGATTACCGGCATCGCCAGCCGCGCGCAGCGCTCCGAAGGAAACTACGTCTCCGGTCCGGACGTCCTGCTGACGACGGTATCGCAGATCGATCCGATCTACGTTCTGTTCGGCGTCGCCGACGAAGAGCGCGTCAGGCTCGCCCGCGAGGTCGACGCGGGGCGCCTCATGCTGCCCCGCGACGGGCGGTTCGAGGTGACAGTGAAGCTCGCCGACGGCAGTGTATACAGCGAAGCCGGCAAGCCCAACTTCACCGATGTGCGCGTCTCCGGCAGCACGAGCACCAGCGAAGCGCGCGCCGAGCTGCCCAATCCCGCGGGCTTCCTGCATCCCGGCCAGTTCGTGCGCGTTACCTTGAAAGGCGCGGAGCGGCCCGCTGCGATGCTAGTGCCGCAGCGCGCGGTGCTCGAAGGTCCCAAAGGCAAGTTCGTCTACGTCGTNAACGCCGAGAGCAAGGCCGAGCCACGGCCGGTCGAGCTTGGCACCTGGCAGGGCAATGCCTGGATTGTCACGGCGGGCCTCAACGCCGGAGACAAGGTGATCGTGGATGGCGTGATGAAAATCGGCCCGGGCGCGCCCGTGACGGTCGCCGCGGTGCCCGACGGCGAAGCGGCCAAGATCTCGCNGCAAGCGCCGGGCAATGGTCCAAAGGGCGGACACGCGCCCCTCGCCGTCGCGAAGAAATAGGGGACGGACATGTTTTCACGCCTCTTCATCGACCGTCCAATTTTCGCCGCGGTGCTGTCGGTTTTCATCGTGATCGCGGGGCTTGCGGCGATGCGTAATCTGCCGATCGCNCAGTATCCCGAAATCGCGCCGCCGGTGGTCACGGTCACGGCCAACTATCCCGGCGCGTCCGCCACGGTGATCGAGCAGACGGTNGCCGCGCCGATCGAGAACGCCATCAACGGCATCGAGCACATGATCTACATGAGCTCGACCTCCACCTCGAACGGCACGGTGCAGATTCACGTCACCTTCGACGTCGGCACCGACATCGACCAGGCCGCAGTCAACATCAACAATCGCGTCAGACAGGTCGAGCCGCGCCTGCCCACCGAGGTGCGCCGTCTCGGCGTTACCGTGGAAAAGAGCTCCTCGTCGTTTTTGCTGGTGGCCGCCTTCTACTCGCCCGAGAGCCGCTACGACAGCCTGTACATCAGCAACTTCGTCACGATGAACGTGCTCGACGTGGTGAAGCGCGTCCCCGGCACGACCAACGTGCAGATCTTCGGCGCCAAAGACTACGCGATGCGGATCTGGGTCAAGCCCGACCGCCTCACGCAGCTCAAACTCACGACGGCAGACCTGATCGCCGTGCTGAACGAACAGAACGCGCAGTTCGCGGCGGGCAAGATCGGGCAGGCGCCCGCGAGCGGACCGCAGGAGCTCGTCTACACCGTCACCACCAAGGGGCGGCTCGCCGATCCGGGCGAATTCGAGAACATCATCGTGCGCGCCAATCCTGACGGTTCCACGCTGCGCCTGAAGGACGTNGCTCGCGTCGAGCTCGGTTCGAAAGACTACGAATTNATCGGCCGCGTCAACGGCAAGGAAGCGGTNCTGGTCGGCGTATTCCTGCAACCCGGCGCCAACGCGCTCGAAGTCTCGAAAAGCGTCAAGAACGTGGTACGAACGCTCTCTGCGCGCTTCCCTGATGGCCTCGTCTATTCGGTGCCGTACGACACGACGCGCTTCGTCGAGGTGTCGATCCGCGAGGTGCTGAAGACGCTCGGCGAGGCGATGCTGCTCGTGTTCCTCGTCGTCTTTCTTTTCCTGCAGAACTGGCGCGCCACCCTCATCCCGTTCGCCGCGGTCCCGGTGTCGCTGATCGGCACTTTTGCAGGGTTGTACCTGCTCGGCTACTCCATCAACACACTCACGCTGTTCGGAATGGTGCTCGCGATCGGGATCGTCGTCGACGATGCCATCGTCGTGCTGGAGAACGTCGAGCGCATCATGCACGAGGAGCACCTGGATGCGCGCGAAGCCGCCGTCAAGGCGATGACAGAGGTGACCAGTCCGATCATCGCAATCGTGCTGGTGTTGTGCGCGGTGTTCGTGCCCATCGCATTCCTGGGTGGCCTCACGGGCGAGCTTTACCGCCAGTTCGCCGTCACCATCTCGATCGCGGTGGTGATCTCCGGGACGGTGGCGCTGACGCTCACGCCTTCCTTGTGCGTCCTGATCCTGAAACGCGAGCACAAGCAGCCGGGGCGCTTCTTCGACTGGTTCAACGACTGGTTCCATCGCGTGACGGGCCGCTACGCCGACGGCGTGGCGTGGATGCTCCGGCGCGGCGGGATCGGCGTGGCGCTCTTTGCCGGGATGGTCGCGCTTGCAGCCGGACTGTGGCGCATCACGCCGGGAAGCCTCGTGCCCGACGAAGATCAGGGTTGGTTCATCACCGCCGTGATCCTGCCCGACGGCGCGACGCTTGAGCGCACCGACCGCGTGGTCGCGGAGGTCGTGGAGGCGATCCGCTCCAACCCGGCCAACGAGAACGCGATCGCGTTCACGGGGTTCGACTTCATCGGCGGCGGCTACCGCAACAACGCTGCGACGATCTTCGTGACGCAAAAAGACTGGGACGAGCGCTCGGTCACGACACAGCAGCTCGTGGGCGAGGTCTTCATGAAGACGGCGCGAATCAAGGAAGCCTTGGTGCTTGCGTTTGCGCCCCCGCCGATTTTCGGTCTGGGAACGGCGGGCGGATTCGAGTTCTATATCCAGAACCACGGCGAGGGAGGCCCACAGCGCACGGCCGAGGTGCTGCAGCAGTTCCTCGCGCAGGCCGGCAAGGAGCCGCAGCTCGCTTTTGTCAATACCTTCTGGCGCGCGAAAGTGCCGCAGCTCTACGTGGATCTCGATCGCGACAAAGTGAAAGCGCTCGACGTGCCGATCGGAGATCTCTACGGCACGCTCGCGGCCACGGCCGGCACCTACTATGTCAACGACTTCAACAAGTACGGCCGCACCTGGCAGGTGCTGATGTCGGCCGAGCCCGCCTACCGCAAGCGCCCCGATTCGATCGGCGAGATCTACGTGCGGTCGGGAAGGGGCGAGATGGTGCCGCTCAATGCTCTGGCGAGCGTCCGCTACTCCTCCGGCCCGGATTCGCTCGACCGCTTCAACAACCTGCCGGCGGTGAAGCTGATCGGACAGGGCGCGCCCGGCGTTTCTTCCGGGCAGGCGATCCAGGCGGTCGAGAAGATCGCCGCTGAAGCGCTGCCGCCCGATTTCAGCTACGACTGGAGCGGCGCCTCGTTCCAGGAAAAGCGCTCGAGCGGCACCTCGGGGATCGCGCTCGCGCTCGCCGGGCTCATGGTGTTCCTGATCCTCGCGGCGCAGTACGAGAAATGGTCGTTGCCGCTCTCGGTGCTTCTTGCGCTGCCGTTCGGCACCTTCGGCGCGCTCGCGGCGGTGTGGCTGCGCGGATTCACCAACGATGTGTATTTCCAGATCGGTCTGGTGACGCTCCTCGGTCTCGCGGCGAAGAACGCCATCCTGATCGTGGAGTACGCATTGCTCAAGCACCACGAGGGGCTGTCGACCTCGGCGGCGGCGCTCGAGGCCGCGCGGCTTCGCTTCCGGCCGATCCTGATGACCTCGCTCGCCTTCATCCTCGGCGTGCTGCCGCTCGCGATCTCGGTGGGCGCCGGCGCGGGCGCGCGGCGTTCCGTGGGTACGGGCGTCATGGGCGGGATGATGGCGGCGACGTTTCTCGCGATCTTCTTCGTGCCGCTGTTCTTCAGGCTCGTCACCGACCGCAAGCTCTCGGAGCGCCGCCCTGCGTCGGCGCTACGCAGCGAGATCGAGCGCGAGCGCGCGCACCAGACAGTCGACGTTCCACACCACGTTCCGAAGACGGAGGACGGTCATGCGTGAGCTTTTTGCTTTAGGACTCGCATTGCTGCTTGCCGGCTGCGCGGGCCTGAAACCGGATTACACGAAACCCGCGGTCGACCTGCCGGCGGGCTGGCGCGATGCACCGGCCGATGGTATGCAGGTCCGGGATGCGCACTGGTGGAAGGTGTATGGCGACCCGGTGCTGGACAGGCTGATCGATGAGGCGCTCGCCCACAACGCGAATGTCATGCTCGCGATCGCCCGCGTCGACGAGGCGCGCGCGGCGCTTTTTGTGACATCGGCCGATCAGCGGCCGCAAGTCAACGCCAATGCGAGCCGCGCTCGCACGCGCGTTTCGCAGCGCGGATCGACGCCGCTGCCGCCGGGCGTCAATCCCGAGTTCAACGACACCCGGGTAACGGCGGGCGTCTCCTATGAGATCGACCTTTGGGGCCGGCTGCGCAACGCCACGCAGGCCGCGCGCGCGGACCTCCTCGCCACCGAGGCCGCCCGCGACACCGTCCTTATCACGCTGACCTCGGACGTGGCACAGAGTTATTTCTCGTTACGCGCGTTCGACGAACAGCTTGCCGCTACCCGGCGCTCTCTCGCCGCGCGCACCGAAGCGCTCGGGATGCAAAAGCGGCGCTTCGAGGTCGGTGATATCTCCGAATTCGATTACCGCCAGCTCGAGGCCGACGTCGCGGCCGAACGCGCCCTCATGCCCCTCCTCGAACAGCAGCGCGCACAGCAGGAAAACGCGCTTGCCGTGCTGCTCGGGCAGAGTCCCAGAGCGATCTACGAGGGCGCGCTCGAAGCGGGAGGCGACCCCGAAGGCGAGACGGTTGCAATCGTCGTCCCGGCAGGCTTGCCGTCGGACCTGTTGCTGCGCCGGCCGGATCTGGTTCAGGCCGAGCAGACGCTCATCGCCGCGAACGCCCGCGTCGCCGTGGCGCGCGCGGCTTACTTCCCCACGCTCTCGCTCACTGGCTATCTGGGCAGTGAGAGCGTGGCGCTGTCCGACTTGTTTACCGGACCGACAGGGATCTGGCAGGCCGCGCTCGCGGCAGGCCAGCCGATCTACGCGGGCGGGCGCATCGACGCACAGGTGCAGGCCGCCGGTGCGCGCGAACGCCAGGCGCTCGCCCAGTACCAGCTCGCGATCCAAAATGCCTTCCGAGAGGTGCGCGACGCGCTCGTGTCGCAGGCCAAGGCGCGGGAGCGGCTCGAGGCCGAGAGCGATCGCGTGGCGGCGTTGAGGACCACGCTGCGATTCGCGCGCCTTCGCTACCAGAACGGGATGACCGGCCAGCTGGAGGTGCTCGATGCAGAGCGCAATCTGCTCGCCGCCGAGCAGAACCGCATCGACGCGCTGCGCGCGCAGCGGGCGGCGATCGCCGATCTGTTCAAGGCGCTCGGCGGAGTGTGGTCATAGGCCGACCGCATCATGGCCGCGACCGTTTGGATCCCCTTCAGCCTGAGCCCGTGAACTCGGAAAGCTGACCCAAGATGCGGAAAGCGGCTCGTGAGGCACTCGAACCCTTCAAGGTATTCCGCCGCCGCAGTCCGCGCGTCGATCACCGGGCTTTTGCTGGGCGTGGGGCTTCTCCTCAGCGCGCCGTCTTACGCGCTGGACGAAACCAGGGCGGACTTGCGCTTGTCGGTGTCCGATGACTTCGTCCACGCGCGCGGTTCCATGCTGGTTTCCGCGCGCTACGGCGGCAGCTGGGGCGCGAGGTTCGGATTCTGGGCGCGCGAGTCGCATGTCGAGCCGAGCGCGGCCAATTTCTTCGTCGGCATCGATCACGTCTGGACCTACTCGAAGTGGCGAGCCGGAATCGGCGCAGTCTGGATCGACGAGGTCAACGATCTCAACGGCACGCACTGGGACTTCGACGTCTCGCTCGGGTACGATCTGTCGAGCCGGGTTTTCCTCGAATACCGGCATCATTCGCACGGACGGAAGCTTGGAATCAGCAAGAACGCGTCCAACGACGGATGGAACCTGGTCGGCGTCGGGCTTATCTTTTGATCGCACAGGCGAGCACCCGGTCGAGGCGGCTATTCGACAAGCCCTCGACCCTTGCTGCGGCGCCCAGTCTGACAGGCGGCTATGCTAGGCAACTGCCCTCGGCCTTGCCGACACGAGTGTCATGTCAAGTGACGCATCAGCGCGCTTGAGGATGGGGTCTGTCCAGCAGAGCCGGAAGTTGCCTCCAGCCGAGACCGCTTGCGAGCGCGAATACATTGATCGCGCCGAAAGCAAGATATCCGGCCGCCGCAATCCAATACAGCCCGTTCAGCGACCCGTCCAGTCCGTGTATCCAGTAGCTGCCACCGATCGCCACTATGCAGAGGCGCGCCATGCCGGCTGCAAAGGGCCACGCCATTCTCCCGGCACCCTGGCTCGCGAAGTAAAGCGACATGCCTGCCCCGAACAGCGCATAGAAAGGCGCCGCTCGCGTGAGGTATGCGGATCCGTATTCGACAACTTGGGCATCGCTGCTGAAGAGGTGGAGCCATGCGTCGGGAAAGGTCGCGGCGGCAAGTCCGATGGCGGCAGTAACCAGAGTTGAGAGCAGAGCCCCCGTCCATGCGATTTTCGCGGCGCGCGTTGCCTGGCCGGCGCCCACGTTGGTGCCAACCATCGTCACCGACGCGGTCCCGAGAGCAAAAAGCAGCGGGATGAGCAAATAGTCCAGGCGAGAGGCTAGGCCGTAGCCGGCGATCGCATCGCGGCCGTGCGCGCCGACCAATCCGGTCGTTACCACGACGGTCAGGTTGGCGACTACGGTCCCGATGGCTGAGACCAATCCGACCTTCAGGATGTCGTTGAAGAGCCGCCACTGGAGTCGGTTTCGAGCGAGCCGGATGGCGCTGTGCGCGGAGAGCATGTAGAGGACGAGCACGACCGCCGAGCCGACGTTGAAGAGAATGAGCGCGACCCCGGCGCCCGCCACGCCCATGCGAGGAACCCAGCCCCAGCCGAAGATGAACAGCGGCGACAGCATCAGAGTGACCAGCGCCCCTGTCGCGGTGACGATCGCCGGCACGCGCACGTTCCCGGCGCCGCGAAGCACCGCCGCGAGCAGGTTGGCGATCCAGCCGGGGACCGCCGCCAGGAAGAGCACGTTCGAGTAGAGGACGGCGCTCGAAAGTGTCTCCCCCTGCGCGCCCATTCTCCGAAAGAGCGTCGGACCGCCGAGCCAAGCGCCGATCGCGAACAGCACGCCGAGGACGAGCCCGATGACGACGGCGTGCATGGCGAGCGCCTCGGCGTCCTTTGTTCTCCCCGCGCCCAGGGCGCGGGCGACGGCGGAAGACACGCCCCCGCCGATGCCGCCGTTCGACATCATCGTCATCAGCATGAAGAGAGGAAAGACGAGGGCGACGCCGGCCAGCGCGTCGGTTCCGAGAAAGCTCACGAACCAGGTTTCTGCGATGCCAACGAAGGTCTGGAGCGCGAGCACCACCAGCACGGGCCAGGCCAGCGAAAGAAGCGTTCTTGCGATGGAGCCTTCGAGAACTGTCGCCCGGGCGGTCGCGTTCATTTCGAGTGTCCGATCGTTGCAGCCGTGACGGGCGCCAATTGCGGCAGGTCTAGGCCGCCTTTCCCAGAATAGACGATGAACTTGAACGGGTTGAATTCCTGGTACTTCTCCATGAGCTTCAGGTAAGCAATACGCTCCATGGATTCCAGGCGGGCGCTGTCGGGATATCTGCCATGCGCCCAGTCCAGCGCGTTCGCCGCCAGCTCGTACTTGCCATCGGCGATCATCCGCTCGACGCCCTGCGACAATTGCCGCTCCGTGACGCCAATATAGTCGACCAGCATGGATCCGCGGTCGCTACGGCCAAGAGCATCCATGCCCTGCAGGTCCGGCTGCCAGTAGCCCACGGTCTGGTGAAAGACGCGGTTGATCACGTTCTCGCGCATGACCAGGTAGGGCAGCTGGGCGCCCGACTCCCCGGCGAGCAGCCCCGGCGGGATGAGGTTCGCCTGCTGGATGGCCGCGCGATCGCTGCCGCGCTGGATCGCGGCCAGCACCTCCGCGCGCAGCCAGGCGAGATGGGACTGCATCGCTTGCAGGACCGCGGGCGTGGTGAAGATGCGGTTCAGGGGCTCGTGCCCGTGCAGCAGGTGGCGGGGCTTGAGCCGTGTCACCACGTCGATCGCGTCGAGCAGGCCCTGCAGATTTCCCTCCTCGACGAAGGGCGCGCCGAGGAACGGCATGATGAAGTCGCCCACGAAGAGCGTGCCATGATCCGGGACGTGAATGAACAGGGCGTCGTCGGTCTCCCCGCCCTCCACGGGAATGAGCTCGAAGCGCGTGCCGCCGATCTTCAGNTCGATCGGGCGGTCTATCGTGACGTCGGGCTTGAAGCTCGCGACATCGCCCAGCTCGAAGCGCTCGCCGAAGAAGCGCTTGGCGAATCCCTGCGGGGCGCCGATCGAGCGCGAGANCTCCTCGCGGTAGTTGGCGCGCGCGTAGATCTTCAGGCGCGGGTTGAGGCTGCGGAAATAGCGATGCCCGCCGACGTGGTCCCAATGGGCGTGCGTCACCAGGATCGTCGTCAGCTCCGGTAGTCCGGGCGCGTAGGCGCGCAGCGCCGAGTAAGCCGCCTCAGCCGAGTCGGGGCGCGTGCCAGCGTCGATTCCTATCAGCTCCCGCCCGTCCTCCGACACGATGAAGTAGTACTCGGTGAACTCGAAGCCGGACAGGGCATAAATTTTCTTCGGCACAATCTCGGTGATGCGCCTGCCCGAGAACGTGTGCCCCGTGGCGCGGTCGATGGAGTTGGGAGCAGTCACTGTCACGGGCTTCTCGAAATCCGAAAATCCGCTCAACTGCAGCAATTCCCGGGCTTTGACATCTTCGCCGTCCGCCTTCGCCAACTTGGCGAGGTTGAAGTAGACCTCTCGCGCCCACCCCGGGTGCGGCGCCTTGTCCATGTTCTGCAGGCACCAATTGAGATCGTCCCTGGCGGACGGCTTTTTTCCGAACGTGTCGGGCAGCTGCGCGTATACAACACCCGATATCCATCGCACGACGTAGATGTTTCCTCCCGACTTCTCCCGGGCATCCTCAAGAATGGCGATCGTATCTTTTATCCAGCCGTATCTGCGGAGCAGGAACACCTCGCTTGCGTGGCCCGCTCGCAACGCGCCGATGGCCGACAGGTAGAGGGACTTCTGCCCGTCGGAGAGGCGCGGTCCGAACTCCCTAAGCAGCGCGGAAAGATGCTCGGCGCCCTCAACATGAAGGTTCGCGTTGGCGTATTGCCCCATCAGGAGGAACAGCAACTGCGTGTCCTGGGGCGGGCCGGCGCGATTGACCGCCTCGAGATATTCGAGCTCGGGACGGTGCGAGGTGGCGGAAGAGGAATCGCCGTTGCTGGCCGCAGCGAGCGATCCCAGGATTGCACCGAGCGTGAGAAAAGCCGGCAACCAGCGGGGGGTGGATTTCATCGGGTGACCTTTCATCGTGTGACTTTCTATGTTATACTAACTATAATTATAGTAGTCACTTGCGAATCGAATGTCAACCCGCTATCTTTCACCGCTAATGGCCAGGTCATATCAGCAGAAGAGTTGCCCGGTTGCCCGGACGCTGGACCTCATCGGAGAGCGTTGGACCGTGTTGATCCTGCGGGACTTGTTCCTGAAGGGGCCGCGGCGGTTCCAGGACTTCCAGGAGTCGCTCGCCCGCATTGCCCCGAACACGCTATCGGCGCGCCTGAAGGACATGGAAGCCAGCGGCCTGATCGCCCGCCGACTCTACAGCGAGCACCCGCCCAGGCTGGAGTACCACCTCACCGACAAGGGAAAGAGCCTTGGACCCGTCGTGAAGGCCCTTCGCGACTGGGGGCAGAAGCACAGCTGAGGCGGATACGCGGCCCGCGCAAGCGGGCCTATGTTTTCAGCCGATACCCCGTCTTGAAGATCCACGCCACGACCGCGAGCGACACCGCGAGGAACACACCGGTCATGGCGACGCTCAGGCCGACGCTCACGTCAGCGAGGCCGTAGAAGCTCCAGCGAAAACCGCTGACGAGGTAGACCACGGGGTTGAAGAGCGAGACCGTCTGCCAAAAGGGCGGCAGCATGTCGATTGAATAGAAGCTCCCGCCGAGAAACGTCAATGGCGTGATGATAAGGAGCGGTATGGCCTGGAGCTTCTCGAAACCGTCCGCCCAGATGCCGATGATGAAACCGACGAGGCTGAAGGTCACCGAGGTCAGCACCAAGAACAGCATCATCCAAACGGGATGCTCGACCCGCAGCGGCACCAGCAGCGCAGCCGTCGCGAGGATGATGAGGCCGAGGATGACTGACTTGGTCGCTGCCGCCCCCACGTAGCTCACGACGATCTCGAGATAGGACACCGGCGCCGAGAGGAGCTCGTAGATGGTCCCCGTGAACTTCGGAAAGTAGATGCCGAAGGACGCATTGGAGATGCTCTGCGTCAGAAGCGACAGCATGACGAGCCCCGGTACGATGAAGGCGCCGTAGGTGACGCCCTCGACTTCGGATATGCGCCCGCCGATCGCTGCGCCGAAGACGACGAAGTACAAGGCCGTCGAAATCACCGGCGCGATGATGCTTTGCATCAGCGTGCGTCTGGTGCGCGACATCTCGAATTTGTAGATCGCGCGTATCGCGTAAACGTTCATGGCGCTCATTTTCTGTCGCTCACCAGGGTGACGAAGATGTCCTCGAGCGAGCTTTGCGTCGTNTGCAGATCCTTGAACCGGATGCCCGCCTGGGTCAGGTCCTTCAGCAGCGCCGCGATGCCGGCCCGATCGCCTTGCTCGTCATAGGTATAGACCAATTCGCTGCCGTTTCCCGAGAGCTCCAGGTTGTGGGTGGAGAGCCCGGGCGGGATGCGCTCGAGCGTGTCTTGCAGCTGCAGCGTCAGTTGCTTCCGGCCGAGCTTGCGCATCAGCTCGGCNTTGTCTTCCACCAGGATGATCTCGCCCTTGTTGATCACCCCGATCCTTTCGGCCATCTCTTCGGCTTCGTCGATGTAGTGGGTGGTCAGGATGATGGTGACGCCGTCGGCTTGGAGCGAGCGCACCAGCTTCCACATGTCCTGCCGCAACTCGACGTCGACGCCCGCCGTCGGCTCGTCGAGAAAGAGGATCCGCGGCTCGTGCGACAGCGCCTTGGCGATGAGCAGGCGCCGCTTCATGCCGCCGGAAAGGGTCATGACCTTGCTGTCTTTTCTNGCCCAGAGGGAGAGATCCCTGAGCACCTTTTCAATGTGCCCGGGGTTGGCGGGCTTGCCGAACAGTCCGCGGCTGAAGGACACGGTGTTCCATACCGTTTCGAAGGCATCGGTCGTCAGCTCCTGCGGCACGAGACCGATCAGGGAGCGCGCGGCGCGGTAGTCCGCGACGATGTCCCGACCGTCCACCCGAATGCNGCCTGCGCTCGGATTGACGATGCCGCAGATGGTGCCGATCAGCGTCGTCTTTCCCGCACCGTTGGGACCGAGCAAGGCGAAGATCTCTCCGCGGCGAATCTCCAGATTGATGTCCTTGAGAGCCCGGAGACCGGAGGCGTAGGTTTTCGAGAGCTTATCGACGGAGATGATGCCTTGCATGGAAAGAGCGATCACCGATGGCTTGGAGTTGGTATCGAAGACGGCCCCTATCCAGCGGGAGCCGGCCGGCCGGGAACTCAGCGCCGGCGACGGGACCGGTTGCCGAACCCGCCACGGTTCTTGCCGTGGGGGCCGCCACCGGGCTTGGGATTGCCCGCGGTGATCGGGGCGTTGCGCCGGGCACCCTGCCCCGGCGCCTCCTGTCGATTGCCCGAAGCGAGCTTGATCTCAAGCTCGTTGATCTCGTCCCATTGAGCGTCGGTTCGCTGCCCCTCCGGTATCGCGAGCAGCTCTTGCAGGCGCTGACGGGGCGAAATCGGTTGAGGGGGCGCGTCCATAGCGGCATTATCCCCGATGTTCCCGAGGTGCGCGCACCCAGCGGGGCAGCGAGACGCCGGAGGGGCCAATACCGCCGACCCCTTAACGGACTTCTTTCACGCGGCCCGGGCCTAGAACGTCTTGGCGAGGCTGACTTTGCGCCTCAACTCAGGCAGGCAGGAGCCGCAGTTCGTGCCGCACTTGAGGCTCGCCTGGAGCGTGGCGATGGAATTCGACTTGGCGAGGAAATCTTCGATCTCGCGCTCCGAAACGTTGAAGCAGTTGCACACCGTCCGGCCGCGCAGCGCGGGAAGCCTCTGCGGCGTCTCGACCGGCAGCTGGAGATAGCGCATCACCTCCTCTGTCGGCGCGGCATGCTCCCACAACTCCTTTAGCCAGGGCTCGGAGCGCGTGTCGCCGGAGAGACGCACCGCGCGCACCGTGTTGCCTTCGAGCAGGATGCGCCGCCCGTGCTTGCCGTCGTCGTAACGGGCGGCTTCGGGGGCGTCGAGGCCGAAGACGGCGTCGATTTCCTCCAGGACCTTTTCATGCGGCGCCTTTTCCGTCGCGATCGCGAAGCGCACGCCCGGGCTGTCGCGGCCGATGAGCGTGCGCACGGCATACGGCGCNGCGCCCATGAGCGGATCGAGCCGGCTCATCAGCGAAAAGGCGTCCCGCGAATTGCCGAAGGCGACCAGGCGCCACGGAAGCTGCGCGCACTCCACGCGAACGGCGCAGTGCTTGAGCTCGGGCTGGCGCGACGAGGGGTCGAGGGCGCCGAGCGTGAGCTCGTTGACCCCGCGCCGGCTCTCGCCCCCCAAAAACCGCGCGCCCCAGTGCATCGGAATGAACACGACTCCGGGCATCAGGTCCGGGTCGGCGGCGGCCTGCAGGTAGATGTGACCGCGCCGGGACAGGACATTCACGAGGTCGCCGTCGTTGATTCCCACCCGCGAAAGATCTTCCGGATGCACCATCACGCGCGGCTCCGGCTCGTGAGCGAACAGGCCGGCGATCGTCCCGGTCCGGCTCATCGCGTGCCACTGATCGCGCAGCCGCCCGGTGGTGAGGCTCAGCGGGTAGCGCGCATCCACCTCTTCCGCAACCGCCCAGTACGGCGTCTGCACGAAGCGCGCGCGCCCGGATGGGGTCGGAAACACTCCGTCCTCGTAGAGCCGCTTTTTTCCTTCCCGGACGTTCTCGGGAAACGGCCACTGCTGAGGGCCCCGCTCGTCGAGCAGCGCATAGGAAAGGCCGGTGATGTCGAGATCGCGCCCGCGGGTGGTCTCGCGATGCTCGTTGAAGATGTCCTCCGGCTTCTCGTAGTTCAACAGCCCGCCTTTCCTGCCGGGAAGGGAAAGCTTCTTCGAAAACTCGATCGCGATGCGCCAGTCCGGGAGCGCTTCGCCGGGCGGTGGCACGGCGGCGCGCACGCGCGAGACGCGCCGCTCGGAATTGGTCATCGTACCCTCCTTCTCGCCCCACCCTGCGGCCGGCAGGAACACGTCGGCGTACGCCGCCGTTTCTGTATTGCGATAGGCATCTTGCACGATCACGAGTTCGGCGCGCTCCAGCGCATCGTGCACGAGCTTCTGGTCCGGTAGCGACTGCGCCGGGTTGGTGCAGGCTATCCACACGATCTTGATCTCGCCGGCGCGCACCGCTTCGAACATCTCCACCGCGGTCCTTCCGGGCTTCGACGGCACCTCGTCCACTCCCCAGAGCTCCGCGACTTCGCGCCTGTGTTTCTCGTTGCCGAGATCGCGGTGAGCGCTAAGCAGGTTGGCCATGCCGCCGACTTCCCGTCCGCCCATCGCATTGGGCTGGCCGGTCAGGCTGAAAGGCCCGGCGCCGGGCTTGCCGATCTGTCCGGAAGCGAGGTGCAGGTTGATGAGGGCGGCGTTCTTCGCCGTGCCGCTGGAGGACTGATTGAGGCCTTGGCAGTAGAGGGAGAGGGTCGCTTTCGAGCGCGAGAAGATTTTCGCCGCTTCGTAGATGTGCTTCTCGGGCACGCCGCAAACAGCCGCGGCCCTCTCCACCGCGGTTTCACTCGCGAGTTGCGCAGCCGATTCGAAATTTTCAGTGTGCAGGCGGATGTAGCTCTCGTCGCACCAGCCCTCCCGCAGCATGATGTGCAGCATNCCGTTGAAGAGCGCGACGTCGGTGCCCGGCGCGATCTGCAAGTGCAGCGTCGCCGAGCGCGCGGTCTCGGTCGTTCGCGGGTCGACGACGATCAGGTGCTTCGGCTTCGCCCGTTCGATTCTCCTGAAGAGAACCGGATGAGCCCAGGCGGTGTTGCTTCCGGCGATGAAGACGCATTCCGCCGAATCAACGTCCTCGTAGCAGGCGGGCGGAGCGTCCGCGCCGAGCGTCTGCTTGTANCCCGCCGCCGCGGACGCCATGCAGAGGCGCGAGTTGGTGTCGATGTTGTTGGTCCCGATCAGGCCCTTGGCGAGCTTGTTGAAGACGTAATAGTCCTCGGTGAGGAACTGGCCGGAGACGTAGAATCCCACCGAGTCGGGACCGTGCTCCGCGATGGTATTCTCGAAGCGCTCGGCAAGGAACCTCAGGGTCTCGTCCCAGGTTTTTCTTTGGCCGTGTATTTCCGGGAACAGTCCCCGAAAGGAAGGATCGGCTTTGTGCAACGACAGGCCCTTGGTGCACAGCCGGCCGAAGTTGGCGGGGTGAGCCGGGTCGCCCCTCACCGAAGTGATGATGTCGTCGGAAACCGAGGCAAGGACTCCGCATCCGATNCCGCAATAGCAGCAGGTGGTCGCGACCTCGGAGATCTCTACGAATACGGAGCCGTCCTCGACCCTGGCACGGTAGACCGGTATCTGGACCGCCGCATCCTCGACGCAGCGGCCCGAGACGAGGCTGAAGTGCTGCTTGTAGACGGGCGACGCCACGACCAGCTCGCCCTTGAGATCGCCGACGATACCTCGCGCGAGTACGCTTGCTCCCGAGAAGGGATCGCCGTTGTCCAGTGCGTAGACGCTGTCGTCGTCCAGCCGGAAGATCGCGATCTGCCGCCCACGCACGAGCGCGCACACCCCGGTGTTCGGGACGATGTCCTCCAGGGGGCACACCCGGATCGCGTTGCGCTCATGCAGGTTCAAGTTCTTTTTCCCGTTCCCCGGGCCGCGCCGGGCGGATCTGGCCGCGCTCGGTGACGAACACCACATTCGAATCCGGCTCGTCGCTGTTCACGAAATGGCGGAAGCGTTTCATGATCTCCGGGTCATTGATCGCCTTCTTCCATTCGCATTCGTAGGTGTCGACTAGCCTCTGCATGTGTGCTTCGAGCTCGGCTCCGATGCCGAGCGAGTCCTCACACACGACCTTGCGCAAGTAGTCGATGCCGCTTTCGAGGTTTTCCAGCCACACGCTGGTGCGCTGCAGCCGATCGGCGGTGCGGATGTAGAACATCAGGAAACGGTCGATGAACTTGATGAGCGTCCGGTCATCGAGGTCGGTCGCCAGCAGATCCGCGTGGCGCGGCTTCATGCCGCCGTTCCCGCACACGTACAGATTCCAGCCCTTCTCCGTGGCGATGATGCCGACATCCTTGCCCTGGGCCTCGGCGCACTCGCGCGTGCAGCCGGACACCGCCATCTTCATCTTGTGCGGCGAGCGGATACCGCGGTAGCGGTTCTCGATGTTGATCGCCATCTTGACCGAGTCCTGCACGCCGTAGCGGCACCAGGTGCTGCCGACGCACGATTTCACGGTGCGCAGCGCCTTGCCGTAGGCGTGACCGGATTCGAAACCGGCGTTCACGAGGTCCTTCCAGATCAGCGGCAGCTGCTCCACGCGCGCGCCGAGCAGGTCGACGCGCTGGGCGCCGGTGATCTTGGTGTACAGGCCGAACTTTTTCGCCACCTCGCCCAGCACGATCAGCTTCTCAGGTGTGATCTCGCCGCCCGGCACGCGCGGCACGACGGAGTAGGTGCCGTTCTTCTGCAGGTTGGCGAGAAAGTGGTCGTTCGTGTCCTGCAGCGGCGCGTGCCGGGGCTTCAGGATCATCTCGTTCCAGCACGAGGCGAAGATCGAAGCGAGCGCGGGCTTGCAGATGTCGCAGCCCCGGCCGCGGCCGTGCTTGGCGATGACGGCGTCGAAGCTCATGAGCTTGCCGACGCGTATGAGGTGGAACAGCTCCTGGCGCGAGTAGTCGAAGTGCTCGCACAGATAGTTCTTCACGTCGACGCCGCGTTTCCTCAGCTCACAGTCCAGTATCTGCTTCACCAGAGGTCCGCAGCCCCCGCAGGCGGTGCTGGCTTTAGTCGCCTTCTTCAGTGCGCCGAGGCTGGTGCAGCCGGCGGCGATCGCATCGCAAATCCCACCCTTGCTCACGCCGTTGCAGGTGCAGATGGCGGCCGAGGCAGGCAGCAGGTCCACCCCGAGGCCCTTCTTCGCGCCTTCGCGCGCCGGCAGAATCAGGTCTTCCGGGTGCTCGGGCAACGGCAGGGGGTTCAGCGCCATCTGCAGGAGACCGCCGTACTCGGCTGCGTCGCCGACCAGGATCGCGCCGAGCAGATACTTGCGGTCTCCGGAGATCACGAGCTTCTTGTAGACGCCGGCTGCCTCGTCGGTATAGACGTAGTTGAGGGCGTTCGGCGTCGAGCCGTGCGCGTCGCCGATGGAGGCCACGTCCNCGCCCATGAGCTTGAGCTTGGTGCTCATGTCGGCCCCGAGGAACTGCGCGCCCTCCTCGCCCGCCACGTGCCGCGCGGCGACTTCGGCCATCTGGTAGCCCGGCGCCACCAGCCCGTAGATGCGGCCGTTCCACAGCGCGCACTCGCCGAGAGCNTAGATGTCCGGATCGCTGGTCTGGCAATGATCGTTCACCTCGACGCCGCCGCGCTCTCCGATCGAAAGCCCGGCTCCCCGCCCGAGCCGATCGCGCGGGCGAATGCCCGCGGAGAACACGGTAATGTCCGTTTCCAGCGTGGCGCCATCGGCGAACTGCAGCTTGTGGCGGCATCCCGTGCCGTCGACGATTTCCTTCGTCTGCCTGGAAACGTGTACCGATACACCCAGCGCTTCGATCTTACGGCGCAGCAGCCGCCCGCCCGAGTCGTCGAGCTGTACGGCCATCAGACGCGGTGCAAACTCCACCACATGTGTCTCGAGGCCAAGATCGTGCAGCGCTTTGGCCGCCTCGAGGCCGAGCAACCCACCACCGATGACGGCGCCGACCCGCGCATCGCCCGCAGCGGTACGAATCGCCTCCAGGTCTTCGATCGCCCGGTAGACGAAGCAGTCCGGCCATTCGGCTCCGGGCAGGCTTGGCACAAAGGGGTAGGAGCCTGTGGCGAGCACCAGCTTGTCGTACGGCAGCTCGTGGCCGCGCGCGGACCGCACGAGCTTGCGCGTGCGATCGATTGCAACGGCCTTGTCGCCGAGCCGGAGCGCAATTCCGTGCTGATCGAAAAATCCGGCAGGAACCAGGCTGAGGTCGGCGGCGGATCTCCCGGAAAAGAAGCTGGTCAACTGAACGCGATCGTAGGCCGCGCGCGGCTCGTCGCAAAAAACGGTGACCTCGGGCAAAGTTCCGTTCATGCGGGAAACCAGCTGTTCCAGAAAGCGCTGGCCCACCATGCCGTTCCCGACGACCACCACCTTCACTCCCGTCCTCCTCCTTCCTTCTCGCTCACTTCACGCAGCCTCGCGTATCTGCCTGCGATACAGAAACTCCAGCAGCTCCGTGCGCAATGCCACGTACTGCTTGTTGCCCGCGAGCGCGATGCGGTCGCGCGGGCGCGGCAGGTCGATGGCGAGAATCCCTCCGATCGTCGCAGCCGGCCCGTTGGTCATCATGACGACGCGATCGGAGAGCAGCACCGCTTCGTCGACGTCGTGCGTGACCATGAGGACCGTGCTACCCGTGGCCGCGACGATCCTCATCAGCTCGTCCTGGAGGTGCGCCCGCGTCAGGGCGTCGAGCGCCCCGAAAGGCTCGTCGAGCAGAAGGACCTTGGGCTCAATCGACAGCGCACGGGCGATGCCGACGCGCTGCTTCATGCCGCCCGAGAGCTCGTGCGGATATTTGTGCTCGGCGTGCCCGAGCTGCACCAGCTCGAGCGCCCGGTGCACGCGTTCCTTCAACGCGCTCTTCTTCTCCGCCGCTCCGAACACGCGCTCCACCGCGAGCTGGACGTTCTCGTAGCAGGTGAGCCAGGGCAGCAGCGAATGGTTCTGGAACACCACGCCGCGGTCGGGGCCCGGGCCGGTGATTTCGCGGTTGGCGAGAAAGATATCGCCGTCGCTCGGCTCGAGCAGCCCGGTGACGATGTTGAGCAGCGTCGATTTTCCGCAGCCGGAGTGGCCGATCAGAGAAACGAACTCCCCGGCGCGAATGTCGAGGCTGATTTCCTCCAGCGCGCAGAAGGTCCCCTTCCTGGTTTCGAATACCATGCGCACTTTGTCGATCTGCAGATAGCGCTCGCTCATACTCCCCTCACTCGTAGCTGAAGCGGCGCGCCAGCACGATCATGGCCTGCTCGAGCGCGAGGCCGACGATGCCGACCGTGAAAATCGCGATGATGATGTGCTGGACGTTGAGGTTGTTCCATTCGTCCCACACCCAAAACCCGATGCCGATGCCGCCGGTGAGCATCTCGGCAGCGACGATCACGAGCCACGCGACGCCGATCGACAGGCGCACGCCAGTGATCATGTACGGCAGCACCGCCGGGAACAGGATCTTCCTGAATATCGTCCACTCCGAGAGGTTGAGCACCCGCGCGACGTTGAGGCAGTCCTGCGGGATGTGCCGCACGCCTACGGCGGTGTTCACAATCATGGGCCACAGGCTGCAGATGAAGATGACGTAGATCGCGGCCGGGTTGGCGGCCTTGAACACCATGAGGCCTATCGGCAGCCAGGCGAGCGGCGACACCGGCTTCAGGATGCTGATGATCGGCGCCGCCATATCGGAGAAGAACCGGAAACGCCCGATCATGAACCCCAGGGGGATGCCGACAAGCGCCGCCGCCCCGAAGCCGATCCCGACCCGTCCCAAAGAAGTGAGCACGTTCCAGCCGATCCCCTGGTCGTTCGGCCCCTTCTTGTAGAACGGGTTGCTGAAGACATCGACCGCCGAATGCCAGGTCGATACGGGATCGGGAAGCCGGCCGCCAGCCTTCGCGAGGATCGCCCACAGCGCGACGAACAGAGCGATGCCGATGACCGGCGCCAGGACCTGCGGCAGCCATGCGGGCGCCTTCGTCCGAACGTACAGCGGCTTCTCGGGCGCGGAAGTCGCCTGGTTAATCGGCGGGTGCAGTTGCGCCGAAGTATCGGCGGGGCCGATCCCGACGCGCGGCGGCTTCAGCGTGTGCACAATGGCGGGTCGGGCGCTCATCGACGGCTCCAGTTCGGCGATTCCATCAAGCGACCTTGATCTTGAACGACCCCGCGTACTTCTTCGGGTCCTTTCCATCCCAGGTGACGCCGTCGATCAGTTTCGCGCTGCGCATCGGTTCCTTGGGCAGGTTCGTGTTCGTAGCCGCGGCGGCGTCCCTGTAGATATCGATGCGGTTGACTTTCTTCGCCACGGCGAGGTAGTCCACGTCCTCCTTGAGCAGGCCCCAGCGGCGGTGCTGGGTCATGAACCACATGCCGTCGGACAGGAACGGAAAGGTGACGTAGCCGTCGTTGTAGAACTTCATGTAGTTCGGGTCGTCCCAGGTCTTGCCGATGCCGTTGTCGTAACGGCCGAGCATGCGCGCGAGGATCACGTCCTTGTCGGTGTTGACGTAGGACTTGTCGGCTACAGTCTCGGCGGTCTTCTGGCGATTGGAGAGCGATGCGTCAATCCAGCGGCCGGCATCGATGACGGCAGCGGTCATGGCGCGCGCGGTGTTCGGGTACTTCTGCACGAACTCGGAGGTCGTTCCGAGCGTCTTCTCCGGGTGGTCCTTCCAGATGTCCTGTGTCGTGTTGGCGGTGAAGCCGATCTTGTCGACGATGGCGCGGTTGTTCCAGGGCTCGCCGACGCAGAAGCCGTCCATGTTGCCCACGCGCATGTTTGCGACCATCTGAGGCGGCGGCACAACGATTGCTTTCACGTCATTGAACGGGTGGATGCCGTGCGCGGCGAGCCAGTAGTAGATCCACATCGCGTGCGTGCCTGTGGGAAAGGTCTGCGCGAACGTGTACTCGCCCTTTTCGCGGTCGATGAGCTCCTTCAGGCTCGCGCCGTCCTTCACTCCCTTCTCGTTCAGCTTGCTGGAGAGCGTGACGGCCTGGCCGTTGTGGTTGAGGTTCATCAGGATGGCCATGTCCTTCTTCGGCCCGCCGATGCCCAACTGCACCCCGTAAATCAGTCCGTAGAGCACGTGCGCGGCGTCGAGCTCGCCGTTCACGAGCTTGTCGCGAACCGCCGCCCACGAAGCTTCCTTCGACGGTGTGATCTTGATGCCGTACTTCTTGTCGAACTCCATCACGGACGCCATGACGACCGAGGAACAATCGGTGAGCGGGATAAAGCCTATCCTCAACTCTTTTTTCTCGGGCGCATCGGAACCCGCGGCCCATGCCGTGCTCCTCACCGCTGCGGGAACGAGGCTCATGATGCCGACCGCGCCCGCGCGCTTGAGGAAGTCGCGGCGCGCGGCGGATTTCCTTCGTGCAATCCTAGTTTCATTCATTTCGCGCTCCATGCGGCCCAAAAAACAAAAAGGCATTCAATCGCGGGACTCCCGCAAATGAACGCCTTCGTTCCTGCCGCGACCGCCATTGGCCGCAGCTTCCTTAGCTCTTACGCAATCAATGTGCCAATACCACTACGCTGCGTGATTCCTAAACCGAAACAGAAGCTTGAAGCAACTCTTCTCCGAATCCAGACGCAAGGATGCTAGCCACACCGCACGGTTGCAGTGCAGCAAAACCCGTTTTCGCACTGACTTGGGCTGCCTTAAATCAGCAGATCCGCCATATCGATTAGCTGTTGCGCGATCTCGCCAAGGCGCTTTCCGCGGTCCATCGCCATCCGTCGCAGCATCTGATAGGCCTCGTCTTCGCCCACGCCGCGGGTCTTCATCAGGATGCCCTTGGCGCGCTCGACCTGTTTCCTTTCGGAAAGCTTGAGATTGGCGTCGGCCAACTCCGCGCGCAGCCGCTGATACTCGTCGAATCGCGCCACTGCGACTTCGACGATGGACTTCACGCGCGCTGCATCTAGACCGTCAACGACATAGGCGGAAACGCCCGCGCGCATCGCGTCTCGAATGGTGTCGGGCGCGTCGTCGCTGGAGAACATCACGATCGGGCGCGGCTGGTCGCGGCTGATCATCACCACGTGCTCCAGCACGTCGCGGCTGGGCGAATCGGTATCGATTATGATGACGTCGGGGCGGACCTGCTCCACCGCGCGCAGCAACTCGATCGGGGCGGTGAGCGCCGCGGCAACCTCGTGACCGGCGCGTTCCAGCCCATCGCGCAGCACCGCGGCGCGCTCGGGCGATTCGTCCACTACCAGCACGCGCATCCTGGTCCATTCGCCAAGGTTTGCTTCCAACGCCGCAAGGGCCGTGCCAGCGCACAGGCCGTGGCACGACCACTGATGGAACACTGATGCGAAGGTGCAGGACAAAGGCGCGCGGACATGCCGTGAAGGAAACAAAATCAACCTCTTGCCACTACGGCGTCGGCTGCGGCGTGGCCATCCAGAGCGAAGGAGAGCGAATCATCGGGGTTCGCGGCGATTCCAGCCTCCCCGCCAGTTTCGGGCGCCTGTGCACCAAAGGGCCGCGCTGCCTCCTGCTTGTCGGTGCAGCGCACCCTCCCGCCACGTATTCTCATACACTGCCGGGTTGCGGCGGCGTCGCCGTTGCGGGGCGGGAAATGAAGTTCCAGATGGCCAGGGATTCGCTGTTCGCAGTCCTGCTGCGCTCGCCGTGGTGGATAAGCATCGCCCTTGCCGCGGGGATCGTCGCATTGGGAAGGGTCGTGGTGCCAGAGGTCTACGCTCTGTATGCTTTCTTCGCCGCGCTGCCGTTCATCGTGATCGGGGGCGTTGCCGGCTGGCGGCAGCTTCGCGCGCCGAGCGCCGCGCGGGTCGCCGGTACGCTCGAGGCGGTTCGCGCGATGTCATGGGAGGACTTTTCCAGCGCGCTGACGCACGCCCTCCGCGACGACGGTTACGCCGTGAGCCGTTTCATCGGCGCGGCTGCCGACTTCGAGCTCGCCAAGGCGGGACGCATTTCGTTGGTCGGTTGTAAGCGTTGGAAGGCCGCGCGCACCGGCGTCGATCCGCTGCGCGACCTGCATGACGCCAAGCGCGCGCGCGAGGCACACGAGTGCATCTATGTCGCCACCGGCGAAATTACCGACGGCGCCCGCGCGTTCGCGCTCGAGAGGAACATCCAGCTGATTCACGGCCCAGAGCTTGCGAAGCTGCTGCCGCGGGTCCGGCGCACGTAACCGCTTTGACCGCGGGACCGCCCGCCGTTAAGCTCGGCTCTCCATGCCGTCAAGCGCTGTCATCCTCTTCGCCCACGGCGCGCGCGAGCCCGAATGGGCGCAGCCGTTCGAGAGGATCCGCGACCGGCTGCGCGCGGCCGGGACGCCGGTCGAGCTCGCCTTCCTTGAATTCATGTCGCCCTCCCTTGACGAGGCAGCCGAGCGGCTCGCCGACAAAGGAACCGTGATCATCGTGCCGCTGTTTCTCGCGCAAGGGGCGCACCTGAAACGCGAGCTGCCGGCGATGGTGGCGAAGCTCCGCAGGCGCCACGCGAAGACCGAGTTCCGCGTGACGCCTGCGCTCGGCGAAGAGCCGCAGATCGTCGCGGCGATCGCGGACTGGGTTCAGCGCGCGGCGCGCTGAACAAGAAAGAAGTGAAGCTGGCCGATAAGCCGGGTTCTGTCGTGGACAGTCATTCCTCTAGGCCCGAGGTTGCCCCCGGGCTCGAGCCATCTACCCGCGGACTCGGCGAGCCACGTCGTCGTCCGCCTATTTGATGTTGCTCCANGTGGAGGTTGCCTCGTTTCACCCGCAGCACTGCGGCTTTCACCGCGGCACCGCGACTCGTCTCTGTGGCCCTCTTCGTCGCCTTGCGGCGCCTGGGCGTTACCCAGCACCCTGCTCTATGGAGCCCGGACTTTCCTCTGGCAGCTGAAACATTTGCCAGCGACTGTCTGGCCAGCTTCGGCGGCGATTTTACCGCATCGCGACTCAGGCGGCTTGACTTCGGGAGTGCCGCGGCGTAAGAACGATCGGGGGTGTTACNAGAGGAGAAGCGGCATGCGACGCCGAATGTACTTCCTGTTGCCCGACCTNGGCAGCGCCATCCAGACGGCCAACGATCTGTTGCTCGCGCGGGTCGAAGATGCGCACATGCATTTCCTCGCCAAGCGGGGAATGTCCCTGGGTAAGTTGCATGAAGCGAATTATCTGCAGAAGTCCGACGCAGTGCATGGCGCCGAGCTGGGATTCGTGATCGGCGGCCTGGGCGGGTTCCTGATCGGCATCTACATCTATTTAACGCCGCCCGANGGAGTCACGCTGCAGCTCGTTACGGTCCTGATCGGCACCGCCATCGGCGCGNTCTTCGGCGCATGGGCGGCGAGCCTCGTGGCGATGTCGGTGCCTAACACGCGGCTGAAGCCTTTCCAGAAGGACATCGACGCCGGCAAAATCTTGTTGATGGTGGACGTGCCGACGTCGCGAGTCGAGGAGCTGCGGGAACTGGTCAGCCGCCGCCACCCGGAAGCGATGGCACACGGCATCGAGCCCACCATTCCGGCGTTTCCGTAAAACCGGAGTCTGTCCCCGGCTTTACCTCGCATCCAAGCGACCGGGCCGGAATTGCGAGGCGTCGTCGTAATATTCCTCGGAGCCGTTGGACGGGTCCCAGCCAGGAATGCCGAGGATCGGCAGCGGCGGCAGATTGCGCGTCGAGGACAAAGCCTGCGATCCGGAGAAATAGTCCGCCGCTCGCGCGTCCAGTTCGGAGAGCTGCCGCTCGATCGGCGCATCGAGCAGGCGGGGCGCGGTATCGACGATCAGGGCCTTTGCCGTGACGCCTTTGTAAGGCTCGAGCGCTTTTTCGTAGATCGCGTGGCCGAAGACGTAGAAGCGCATGGAGCGCAGCGCTTCGGCGCGGCGCTTCCAGAACANCTCCTTCCACCTGAATTCGTGCAGTAGAGACGACAGCTCCGCGTCCGCAGCGGCGACGACGATCCCGCCCTCGTCGAACAAGGTCAGCACGTCGCGGGCCGTGCCTCTCAAGCGCTCGCCGCGGCGCGCACGGATTTCCTCGCAATGGTGCCGGTTCAAAACCGCTTTGGTTCTCGGAAACGCGAGCCACACGAGCGCATTGAACAGATCGTGCCAGTTGTCCGGACGCGTCTNCACCTCTCCGGTCTCGAAGATGCGGACTTCATATTGCGCCGAGAATTCCCTGGAGCGCGCGGCCGGCGGCACGAAGCGGATCGGCGCGCCGCCGCCGCTCAGCCCTCCGGAAGCGACTAGCGCATTGAGCTCGTCGTGCCGGGGAAACCGGTCCGGCGGCAGGCGTCCGAGCAGAGGCGTGAGCGCCGTGAAGATCGGCGCATCGAGCGCGCGTCCCCGGCGCCCGGGGGTCATCCTCCGGCGAGCCGCCACCCGACGGTTTCGCCTGCGCGCAACGGCACCAGCGTCGCCGCGCCGAACGGGATCTCGCCGGGCACCGTCCAAGTCTCTTTGCGTAAAGTGATCGAGCCCGCGTTGCGCGGCAGCCGGTAGAAATCCGCGCCGTAGAAGCTCGCGAAGGCCTCGAGCTTGTCGAGCGCCCCTGCCCGCTCGAAAATCTCCGCGTAGAGCTCGATCGCCGCGTGCGCCGTATAGATGCCGGCGTGCCCGCACAGCGTCTCCTTGTCGGCGCGGGCATGCGGCGCACTGTCGGTGCCGAGGAAGAATTTCGGATTGCCGCTGGTCGCTGCGCGCACCAGAGCCTGGCGGTGCTCTTCGCGCTTGAGCACCGGCAAACAATAATAATGGGGCCGGATGCCGCCCGCGAACATCGCACCGCGGTTGTAGAGCAGGTGGTGCGCGGTGATCGTGGCGGCAATGTGAGGCCCCCCCGCCGACACGAATTGCACCGCCTCGCGGGTGGTCAAGTGCTCGACCACGATGCGAAGGCGCGGGAAGCGG
>JGI25616J43925_10000053_pt1 | contig 32623 bp, 21 predicted proteins | sample GraSoi2013_100cm_FD_43925 | JGI IMG/M metagenome (IMG submission 43925) | reverse complement strand
GCGGAGCGTGAGCATACAAACATAGACCGCAAAGACAGGGGGGGTATTCAGTAAACTGCCGGCTTCGATATGCAGGCGGTAGTCCATCATGGAAGGCAGCTTGCGGGTTACCTTACCCAGGATATCTTTTTTGATGATTACCAGGTTGACCCCGGCTGCCCCGATATTTTTCTGTGCGCCGGCATAGATAAGGTCATACCGGTTAAAATCGATTACCCGGCTGAGAATATCGCTGCTCATGTCCGCTACCAAAGGAATATCCGTATCCGGAAGAGAATGCATCTGGGTTCCTTCGACGGTATTGTTGGAAGTACAATGAAAATATTTGGCGCCGGCAGGAAGGGTGAAGTCCTTTGGAATATACGTATAGTTCTTGTCTTTGGAAGTCGCTACCACGTCTACATTGCCGAAGAGCCTGGCTTCTTTGATCGCCTTGGTGCCCCATATGCCACAGTCTAAATAGGCGGCTGTTTCGTTCTCATTCAACAGGTTCATGGGTATCTGGAAGAATTGGGTGGAAGCCCCTCCATGCAGGAACAATATTTCGTGTTCGGAATCCAGTTGCATCAGTTCCCTGGCGGTGGCCATGGCTTCGTCGACAACTGCCTGGAATAGGGGGGTCCGGTGACCGATCTCCAGGATGGAGAGACCTGTATCATTGAAGTTCAGGATAGACTGGCTGGCCTGTTCAAACACTTCTTTCGGCAGGATGCTGGGACCGGAATTGAAATTATGAACCACAGAATGAATATTTAACATGTTAGAAATGAGATGCAAATATAGTCTTTTTTAATAGGGAGGGCGTGCAGGGTCATCTTAATCGCCGGGTTTGCAAGTATGTGAAATATTTACTGGTTTTCTGAAAATTTTCTATACCCTAACCTCTTTAATTGTTCCTATTTTGAAAAAAATCTATACCCTTCTCTCCTTTTTCTTCATCTTATTGTTTTCGGATTGCGCCACCATCATTCATGGCTCCCGGCAAAAAATGGTCATCACCTGTGAACCCCGTATTGCTAACGTGTTCCTGGACGGAGCACGTATCGGGCAAACGCCCCTGACCACTAAACTAACGCGCGCCCACAATCACAAAATACGTATCAGCCTCGAAGGTTATATGCCTTATGAAGTGGATATTAACAGGAAACTGGACGGCTGGATCTTCGGAAATATCCTGATCGGCGGTGTGATCGGTATCGGCATTGATGCCCTTAGCGGGAGCATGTTTCGTTTAACTCCTGCGGAAATTTACCCGGAATTGAAGATGGGCGCCGCCACAGGAGCATTGCCAAAAGATGATATTTCAATCGTACTTCTATTAAAACCCGATCCGGGGGGAGAGAAAATAGGACAAATGCAACGGCTTTAGAGGTTGGGGGCCGGATGCTCTTCAATTTCCGCAACGCCTCCGGAAATGGCGAATTTCATCGCATCGGCGGAACTGATATCCGTGAGGATCCTCACCCTTTCCCTTTTCACAAAATACAGGTGGCCGGCAAAGGCATAAGATTGAGGGATGTAGACGGCAACATACTCCTGCAATCCGAATTCATGCAGTTCTTCCTGCGTGATGAATCCCACTCTCCATACATCCGGCGCTTCGATACTGACCAGCACGGCCTTATCGAATTTCCTTTTGTTCCCTGCGAAGGCTTCGAAGAAGTCTTTTATAGTAGTATAAATAAGTTTGATGCCGGGGGTTCGTTCCAGGAGCCGGTCTGCGAATTCGACTAAACGGCTAACAATGAACGAAGGAGAAATATAGCCGACGAACAGGGCAATGCCGATAAAGACGATAAAGCCGAGACCAGGGATCCGTTTGGGACTGCCAAACTGGTCTAGGCTGATCAGGTTAGGCATCAGGCCATGAACAAAATTCGGAAGGATGCCGTCTATCCAGGTGAAAAGGGAATATACCGTCCAGATCGTGATAGAAGTAGGAGCGAGAATGAGCAGACCCTGTAAGAAAAGCTGGAATAATTTACGGGGTATTTTTCGAAGCTTCATGTGCCGGCTATTTGAAGCCCAAAATTAGTCATTATAAGGGAGCGCAGGATTAATTAAATGGTTCATGCAACCAAATAAGACGCTGGAAGCATCTTTGTCCGAAGGACCGACATTAGCGGTTTGCCGGAAATAATAAAGCTGCATAGGGGAATATGGGTAAAAAAGCAAAAAAAACGACTGGAAACTTTGGTTACAAAAAAAGTTTCCTTAGTTTTGCCCCCGAATAAGACGCTGGAAGCGTCTTATCCTCAGGTGTATTATGGAAGTAAAAGAAAGGATATTAAGTAAGGCCGCCGACCTCTTCATGCGGTATGGGATCCGGTCCATTACCATGGATGAGATCGCAGCCCAGCTGGGCATTTCGAAGAAGACCATTTACCAGTTCTTTACGGATAAGGATGATATGGTAACGGCCGTTATCGACCTGGAGATACAGAAGAACCAAATGGATTGCATCGAGTTCCGCAACCAGTCTGAGAATGCGGTACACCAGATCTTCCTGACCCTGGAGTCCCTGGAAGAATTGCTGAAGTCCACCAACCCCCTCATGCTTTATGACCTGGAAAAACATCATCCCCGCTCTTTTAAGAAGTTAAGGGAGTTCAAATACGAATTCCTTTACCGGGTGATCCTGGACAACCTGCAATGGGGCATCGCTGAAGAATTGTATCGGGCTGATATTCAGTTAGATATAGTCGTAAAAAGTCGTATCGAATCCGCTTTTCTCGTCTTCAACCTGGACCTTTTCCCCCATAGCCGGTACAAGATTTCCGAAGTGAATTATGAGCTGTCCATGCTCTTCATCCATGGGATCGTTACGGCAAAAGGTAAGAAGCTGATCGAGAAATATACCATTGAACGAAACAAAAAATTATCTCATGAACAGAAGGTTTAAGCAATTGAGAAGGCTGATCCCGGGGCTGATGATCCTGATGGCTTTGAACGCGTCAGCGCAGCAAGGTTCGCCGGGACAGGCTTCATCGTCGCCGGCCATTTATAGCCTTTCCCTCAAAGAGGCGATCGACTATGCCGTTAAGAACAGCGTGATGGTTAAGAATGCCTTATTGGATTTGAAAATCCAGGAGCAAAGTAACCGCGCTACCACTTCACAGGCATTGCCACAGGTAACGGGCAGCCTGGGATTGACCGATTATCTCCAGATCCCGACTACCCTGATCCCCGGCGAATTCACCGGACAGCCTGCCGGTACTTTTATCCCTCTGAAATTCGGTACCAAGTGGAGCGCCAACGGAGGAGCAACGCTAAAACAAGTCCTGTTCGACGGTCAGGTATTTGTGGGCTTACAGGCCCGTCAGGCATCCCTGGATTTTTACAGCAAGAAGCAGGAGATAACGGAACAAATGTTGCGCGTCAATATTTACAAGATCTATTATCAGCTCCTGCTAAGCCATACCCAGGTGGAACAGAGTGATGCGAATATTGCCAAACAGAAAGAATTGTTGCATAGCTCCACGGAAATGTTCAAGAACGGGTTCTCCGAAAAACTCGATGTGGATAAAGCAAACGTACAATTGGCCAACCTGGAGTCGGATAGTATACAACTCAGCTACAATATCTCCAACGGTTACCTCGGATTAAAGGTATTGCTGGGCATGCCCATAAAGGACTCCCTGGTACTTACCGATACGCTCACCTATGACATGATAAGGGAGGCAGCCCTGGGCGACGACTATAAATATACGGACCGTCACGAATACCAGCTCCTGGAAATTAATAAAAGACTGAACGAATACGATGTCAAGCGGTATAAGCAAATGTATATACCCACCGCTAACTTAACGGTAAATTACTCGCAAAACCAGTATTCAACCAAATTCGATCTGGGCAAAAGAAATAGCTGGTTCCCTTCCTCTTATGTCGGCGTCAATATTAACGTCCCCATCTTCGATGGCTTCTACAAAGACGCCAATATCAGACAGGCAAAATTCAAATTGGAGCAGACCCGGAACAACATAGATTCCCTTAAAATACGCATTGATAATGATGTGAAGCAGGCGCAATTGCGATTCACTGCTGCGCTGGCGTCCCTGGATTATCAGAAAAAGAACATGGACCTGGCCGAAAGCGTGTATGCGCAGACCCGTAAAAAATATGAACAGGGGCTAGGTTCTAACACGGAGATCACTTCGGCCCTGACAGACCTTAAGTCGGCGCAAGCAAATTATTTCAATGCGCTCTATAATGCGGTGGTAGCCAAAGTGGATTACCAGAATGCAATCGGCAAACTATAAAATTTTAAAATCATTGATATGCATAAGATACTAAATCTAACTATAACGGTCATCAGCTCTTCCATCCTGCTGTCTTCCTGTGGAAATAGCGCGGCGAACAACGATTCGCTGGAAGGAAAGAAAGCTCAGCTGACCGCTCTCAAAGATCAACAGGAGAAACTGGGTAAGCAGATAACGACGCTCGAAGCGGAGATCGTCAAGGCCGACCCGGCTTCCGCTGTCGCTGAAAAAGCGAAACTGGTGACCCTCACCAAGCTGGCGCCTGACGCTTTCATCCATTATATCGACCTGCAGGGTAATGTGGACGCAGAGAACAATTCCTACATTTCTCCCCGTGGAAGTGGCGGTGTGGTAAGAAGTGTGAATGTCAAACAAGGTGATCCTGTCAGGCAGGGACAGCAATTACTTAAACTGGATGATGCCATCCAACGTCAGCAACTGGCTACTGATCTGAGCAAACTGGCTCATGCAAAAGATATCTATCAACGCCGCAAAAATCTTTGGGACGAAAAAATTGGTGCCGAGGTAGATCTCATCAATGCAAAAAATGATGTCGACCAGGCAGAAAATCAGGTAAAACTGGACCAGGAGCAACTGGAATTCACGAATGTAACATCCGATATCAGCGGGGTTGTGGATATGATCTCTATAAAAGTTGGCGAGACTTTCGCCCCGGGCGGTCAGCAATTGCACATTATCAATACCAGCAACCTGAAAGTGGTGGTACAGGTGCCTGAAACCTACCAGGAGAGAGTGAGAGTAGGCACGCCGGTGAAGATCGACTTCCCGGGACTGAATAATAAAGAGATCACGGGCACTGTACGGGTAACAGGGAAGGTGATCAGCGCCAGCCGATCTTTCCAGGTGGAAATTAAGATCCCCAACGACAAGGATATCCGCGCTAACCAGCTGGCCATAGTCAAACTGCAGGATTATGCAGCTAAGAATGTCATTACAGCCCCGGTCAACACCCTGCAAACGGACGAAAAAGGGAAATACGTAATGGTAGGAACGAATGAAAAAGGGAAATGGACCGCCCATAAGCGGTCGGTTACCATCGGTCAGCCCTATGCCGATAAGATAGAAATTAAATCGGGACTGGAGGTAGGCGATCAATTGATCACGGACGGTTTTCAAGGCTTATATGAAGGGCAGCTGATCACTACTCAATAGAAGAATAGGAAGGCCATTGCTTAATTCATTTCAAAATCAATCTATGAGCGCTTTAGAAAATCTTACTGATAAATTCAAACACTTCGGGCCTACCACCTGGAGCATTAAAAATAAGACGGCTATTTATCTGCTCATGCTGATCGTGAGCGGCTGGGGGGTGTTTCAATTCCTCACCCTGCCCAAGGAGCAGTTCCCGGATATCGTGATACCGACGATCTATGTATCAACGATCTATACGGGCAACTCTCCCAAGGATATGGAGAACCTGGTCACACGGCCTATTGAGAAACAGATCAAGAGTATCACCGGAGCAAAGATCAAGAAGTTTACCAGTACCTCCCAGCAGGATTATTCGGCGATTGTGGTGGAATTTGAAACGGATGTACAGACGGATGTGGCCCTTCAGAAAGTGAAAGATGCCGTTGACAAGGCCAAGCAGGACCTGCCGACCGACCTCACCCAGGAGCCGACAGCCCTGGAAGTGAGCTTCTCCGACCAGCCGATCATGTACGTGAATATCAGCGGGGACTATGATCAGCAACGGCTTAAAAAGTTTGCAGACGATATGAAGGACAGGCTGGAAGAGCTTCCTCAGTTGAACCGGGTCGATATCGTAGGCGCGCCGGAGCGGGAGTTCCAGATCAACGTGGATAACTACCGCATGCGGAGCTCGGATGTCACTTTTGACGATATCGACAATGCCGTGAAAGGGGAGAACCTCGATATATCCGGTGGCCTGCTGGATGTGGGCAATATGAAGCGTAACCTCCAGCTGAAGGGGCAGTTCCACACAGCGGAAGACATTGCCCAGATCATTGTCCGCAGCCCGAATGGCGGGGGAGCCGTATACCTGAAAGATATCGCCACCATCAAAGATACGATCAGGGACCGGGAGAGTTATGCCCGTTTGGATGGAAAGAACGTGGTGACCCTGAACATCATCAAACGTTCGGGGGAGAATCTCATCGAGACTTCCGATGATGTCAACAAGACCGTGAATGAAATGAAGAGTTCTTTACCCAAAGACCTGAATATCGTCCTCACCGGCGATCTGAGCACCAAGACCCGGACCTCCTTCAATGACCTGGTCAATTCCATCGTCATCGGTTTTGTGCTGGTGCTCATCATCCTGATGTTCTTTATGGGTGTGGTGAATGCCTTCTTCGTCGCCCTGTCTGTGCCCCTGAGCATGTTCGTCGCCTTTGTATTCCTGCCGGCGGCCGATATCATCATCGGCACCCATGTGACCCTTAACTTCATCGTGCTGTTCGCCTTATTGTTCGGACTGGGTATCATCGTCGATGATGCTATCGTGGTCATTGAAAATACCCACCGCATTTTCACACAGGGTAAAGGAAAGATCAATACGCAGCGATCCGCGATGATGGCTGCGGGCGAGGTATTTATACCGGTATTCGCCGGAACGCTGACCACCCTGGCGCCTTTCTTTCCCCTGCTGTTCTGGCCGGGCATCATCGGTAAGTTCATGGTCTATTTGCCGGCAATGCTGATCTTTACCTTAACGGCTTCCCTTGTAGTGGCTTTCATTATGAACCCCGTGTTCGCGGTGGATTTCATGAATCACCCGGAGGAAGAAGGGAAAAAATCGAAATCCGCTATTTTCAGGACACCGGGATTCTGGATCGCCCTTATCCTGGGCATCCTGCTGGATCTGGGGAAAGTAACCTTCCTGGGCAACCTCCTGATATTCCTCGTTATCCTGGCGATCCTGAATAAATTCGTATTCGACGGGCTCATCCATGGATTCCAGAACAGGGTATTGCCCTGGATCATGGGCCATTATGAAAACCTGCTGCGCTGGGCGCTGAAAGGATGGCGGCCTGCATGGCTCCTGTTCAGCACCTTCCTCCTGCTTATTTTTTCTTTTGTATTCTTTGGGATACGAAAGGTACAAGTGGTGTTCTTCCCCAAGGGGGATCCCAACCAGGTGTATGTCTATCTGAAATTGCCCGTGGGTACTAACGTGGACTATACGGACTCCGTTACAAAGGTATTGGAAGAGCGGGTCTACAAAGTATTGGGAATGGAGAACGGCAAGAAGAACCCCGTAGTGGAAAGCGTGATCAGCAATGTGGCGATCGGGGCCAGTGATCCCACCAGCGGCGACCAAAGCACTCATCCTGAGTTAGGAAGGATACAGGTATCTTTTGTGGAATTTGGAAAACGTAATGGAGTGGTGACCGCCCGTTACCTGGATTCAATCCGTTCTGTAATGAAGGGGATTCCCGGAGCCGAGATCTCCGTCGATCAGGAACAGGGTGGACCGCCAACGGACCCTCCGGTGAATATCGAAGTGGCCAGTGAGAATTTTGACGATCTGACCAAGACGGCAGTATCCCTGAAGAACTACCTGGACTCCATCCAGACGCCCGGTGTGGAAGAATTGAAAATGGACATCGACCTCACCAACCCCGAGATCACATTGACGGTCGACCGCCAGCGAGCTATGACCGAGGGGGTTACTTCGGGCCAGATCGGTCAGCAGCTCAGGACCGCCTTATTCGGAAAAGAAGCATCTAAGATCAAAGAAGGAAAGGACGAATACAAAATATATATAAGGAACCTGGTCTCCCAGCGGAAGAACCTGTCCGACCTGCTGAATATGAATATAACCTTCCGGGACATCGCCGGCGGCGGCGCCATTAAAAATGTGCCGATCAGTTCATTGATAAAAGTGGATTACACCAGTACGTTGGGTAGTGTGAAGCGGAAGAACCAGAAAAGGGTCATTACCCTCAAATCTAATGTATTGAATGGATATACCCCCACAGCGGTCAACCAGGTATTGGCTATGCATATTGCGGATTTCAAAAAGAGACCGGACGGGGTGACAATCAAACAGACAGGAGAGGGAGAACAACAGGCCGAGACGGGTGCCTTCCTGGGGAAAGCTCTCGTGATCGCCCTGGCGGCCATCCTGATCATCCTGGTATTACAGTTCAATTCGGTCAGTAAATCTGTGATCATCCTTACGGAGATCCTGTTCAGCGTGATCGGGGTTATTCTGGGGTTCGCCATCACGAAGATGGAAGTTTCCGTGATTATGACGGGCCTCGGTATCGTAGGCTTGGCGGGTATCGTGGTAAAGAACGGGATCCTGGTGATAGAATTCACCGATGAATTGCGAGGCAGGGGTATGAAAACCCGGGAAGCGGTAATAGAAGCAGGAAAGACCCGTATCATCCCGGTGTTACTAACGGCTATGGCCGCTATTCTGGCCCTGATTCCCCTGGCCGTCGGGTTCAATATTAATTTCGTCACCTTGTTCTCCGAGCTGAACCCGCATATTTATTTCGGGGGGGACAATGCCGTATTCTGGAAGCCCCTGTCCTGGACCATTATATTCGGGCTGGCTTTTGCCTTCTTCATGACCCTGTTCATGGTGCCCAGCATGTACCTGATCGCTGAAAGATTGAAGAGACCTATGCGCCGGCATTTTGGCGGGAAATGGATATCGTTTTTGGGTATTCCGCCATTTACGATCCTGTTCATTATCCTGATGTTCCTGACAATTTTCCTGCACAGCATGGAAGTTGCCAGAAGAAGAAGAAGAGTAAAGGGCCGGGTGGATGAGACCTGGATCAGGAGTTGGTTTTAAGGGAAGCTATTTTATTTCAAAATCTTATAGCAAGGATATACTGGCGCAAGGACCTGATAAATAGCCTGGAATTGATCCCAAAGGAGGTCGTCTCTTGTTTTCACGGGAGACGGCCTTTTTTATGGTCCCCGCTCATGGATTTTAACTACCGGATTTTGTTTCCGGGGATTATCTTTATCGTGCAAATGCCTCATTAAAAAAAGCACTATGAGAAATAATCATGAAATAGACTATAAGATCTACGGGGAAGAGCTCCAGTTCGTAGAAGTGGAATTAGACCCGGGCGAGACCGTTATTGGAGAGCCGGGGGGCTTTATGATGATGGACGACGGGATAGAAATGCAGACTCTTTTCGGGGATGGCTCCGCCGCATCGCAACAGGGCGGTCTGCTGGGCCGGTTAATGAATGCCGGCAAGCGGGTATTGGTGGGAGAGAATTTATTCATGACAGCTTTTACCAATATAGGGCAGGGGAAGAAGCGCGTGAGTTTTGCCGCTCCTTATACCGGTAAGATCATTCCCCTGGACCTGCAGCAGCTTGGAGGTACTATCATTGCGCAGAAAGACGCCTTCCTCTGTGCGGCGAAAGGAGTGAGCATCGGCATCGCCTTTCAACGAAGACTGGGAACCGGCATCTTCGGCGGGGAAGGCTTTATCATGGAGAAGCTGGATGGGGATGGATTGGCGTTTGTACATGCGGGCGGGTATATTATGGAGAAAGAATTACAGCCGGGCGAAATCCTGAAAGTGGATACGGGATGCGTAGTCGCTTTCCAGCCGACGGTGGATTTTGATATCGAGTTTATCAAAGGCATCCGGAACTGGATGTTCGGTGGAGAAGGATTGTTCTTTGCCGTGATGAGAGGCCCGGGTAAAGTGTGGTTGCAGTCACTGCCTATCAGCAGGCTGGCCAGCCGGATCATCCAGTACAGCCCTCAGTTCGGAAAACGCCGGGAAGAAGGTAGTATTTTGGGAGGATTGGGGAATTTGCTGGATGGGGATGGGTTTTAAAGGCGCAGATCCGCGCCGTCTTTTCGCCAGATCCAAGGCCCGGGGCTCCCTCCTGGCTTCGAAATTCTCAGGCCGTCCACCTGATTTCCTCGCGTGGAATAAAAAAGCCTTTGATACAGTTGGGGTTTCTTATGCAGAGCTGAACATGATTTTTTTCGTGGAAGCCGGCGCCTTCGTAAATGGGGTCGCCTTCGACGAAGAGGCCACGCACTGAATCAAAGGGTTTTTCTTTTTTTAATATTCGCTCCTTATGAAGATTTTCAATAACGGCACAATCCAGTTCGCGTAATAGCAGGTCTCTTGAATTGCCTATTCTTTTATTAACAGGAAGATCTTTGCTAGCCATATTGGCAAGTGTTCTTAAATTATCATAAGACTCTTTTACCAGACGTATATATTCCATGTCCATCAGATCCAGGCTATATTGAAGATCAATCACTGCCCCTAGAACAGCAGGCGCTTTGTACAGTTTTTTTCCGGGATGATTGGTTGCAAAATCCAGTGCGCGCTCGTAATTGTTTTCCCAGAAATAAAAGCCATGGCCCAGCCAGTCATAACCATTTTGACTGGCCCGCAACATAGCATTACCGTCGACAATAGCATTTCGAATGGACTCATCACAGCCATGGAACGGCGAAGCCCTCACTGAGGCCATTGAAAAGACATCATGATCGAAGTAACGCAATAAGAAGCCCCGGCCTCGAGGGATACATTTTAGTGAAATTTTGTAGAAAAAACCCAACTGGTACTTACTTGCCAGTAGAATTAAAGTCGTCTGCCTGGGCAGACTTGCCTGTTTCTTTGTCGACAAGGAGGTGCCAAATGCCGAGGTCCCTTAAGACTTCTTCGGCTTGTTCTTTTGTAGTAATGCGTTCCCGTTGCTCGCGCAACATCTCATGCATTCTTTTTATATCCTCTTGTCTTTCGTAGCTGTCCATGATACAATAAAGGTAATAACTTTTCCAAATGAAAAAATAAAAAAAGTCCCGGGATCTCCGGGACTTTTCAAGTATAAGAATATCAATAAATTATTTTCTGCTCGCGAATTTCGACAGCAAACGAAGGATCTCCATATACAGCCAAACGATGGTGACCAGGAGACCGAAGGCACAATACCATTCCATATATTTCGGCGCGCCCATGGCAGCTCCCTGTTCGATCATGTCAAAATCGAGGATCAGGTTCATCGCAGCGATAGCGACGATCACCAGTGAAAAAAGAATCCCCATATTGCTGCCTTCATGGATAAAGGGCATATCGATACCGAACATACGAAGTACCATGGCGATCAGGTAAAAAACGGCTACACCCGCCGTTGCTGTGAAAACAATGGATTTGAATCTTTGCGTAGCTTTGATGATACGGAAATTATACAGCACGTACATAGCGATGACCACCCCGAATGTGAGACCTACCGCCTGCATGACGATGCCCGGCGCTACTTTTTGGAAGGCATTATTATAGATGGCGGAAATACCCCCGACGAAAACACCTTCCAATAAACCATAAGCCGGCGCCAGGTAGGGAGCCCATTCTTTTTTGAAGATGATGGCAAAAGCAACGATCAGGCCGCCGATAGCAGAGCCGATCATCCAGGGCATCACATTTACACCATTATAAAAAGAACCCCAGGTGAAATAAGCGGAGGCCATTACCATGAGGAACAAAAAGAAAAATTTATTCAGGGCGCCTCTTTGGGTCATCGCATCCTGACCAGGGATAATGATAGTATTCTGAAACATTTTTTCCTGTAGGGCAGGATTACCGGATTTAAAAATTGCCATAGTTATAGAGTTTTTGTGCACCGGGAGATGGGTTATTTCCAAATAAACCCATCTCCCGGTGCACGGCTTTTGATGGGCCTTCGGCCAGCGGACCAATGTCCGCTTGAATAAGCAAATTACAAATAGTCTGAATAACTAACAAGGAAACACCCATAGGGTTGAAACTCAATATAATTTTAACAAAACCTGCCTGATTTCCGCAAATCTTGTCCAGGGAATAAAATGATTGGCCCCGGGAAGCGTAACGATCTCTGCGGAGGGAGCATTTACCAGCATTCTTTTGCCATATTCCGTATTGCCATAAGGCACGAGAGGATCGGCTGTGCCATGAACGAACCAGACCGGGCAGGTGATCCTGGAAAAATCCGCTTTCAGGGCCACCAGGTCTTTTTTCAGGTACCATAATTCTTCATTGGAAGGTCGCATGGCGCCGGGAACCAGATAATTCAGCGGCGTTTTGAAGAGCCAGGGCCTCCATTTTTCAGGGGTCTCTTCTGCCGGATCGATAGAGCCGGAAAGGATCACCAACCCGGAGAACAGGGTGGGGTTGTCGGCCGCCAGTTTGACCACCATGGGGCCTCCCAGGGAATGTCCGGCCAGGAACATCGGCCGGTGATTGTTCAGCTTGACAAATAAGGGACTTATCAGCTCGGATTGACGGCTCAGATGCTCGGGGCTGCCATAATCACTATAACCAAAGCCGGGCCGGTCAACAGCCACCATGCGAAAATGCCGTAAAAGATCCTTATCCTTCAGGTATTCCTGGAAAGCATCCCAGCTTCCGGGGGATCCATGAATGAAGAAAAGGGTGGGAAGGGTATCATTTCCCGTGAGAGCATAATGGATATGATGGCCGTCAACAAGGATCGTAGCTGTGGTGAGCATGACACTGTCTTTGGCGAATTCTTTTTTGGCGGTATTGTCTGTCTTCCGAAAGGTCATGCAGCTCTGTGCCAGGATGAGCCATAACAGCAGGAAGATGCCCAGGGTCCAAAACATACGCTTAAGAATACGTTTCCTCACCTTTATTATGTCTTTTTAAGCTGTTCGCTTGTCGCCGCGGAACCCGGTCCAGGCTGGCCTTGAACTCCCCGGCCTATCTGCGCCTGTTTCGTTGCGAGGGTGGCGGCAGCGGTTTTTTCGGATCCTGGTTGTCGCCTTTATTCTCTCCGGCTCCCTGGTTTTCTCCTCCGCCCCGGTTTTCTCCGGCTGCCCGATTGTTTCCTGCGCCCCGGTTTTCGCGTCCTCCTCTGTTCTCTCCTCCGCCCCGGTTTTCCCGGCCCTCTCTGTTTTCTCCCCCTCCACGGCCATCCCTGCCTTGATTCTGGTGGCCATGTCTTTTCTTCCGGTCGGCTTTTTCCAGGGTCTTCAGGCTAATCTGACCAACCAGGTCTACAAAGCCGCTCTCGATCTCTTTGGGTTTACCCGTACTTACTTCCACCGGCTCCAGGCTATCCGGTATCACATTCTGACCATTTAACTGCCGGATCTTTCTGACTCTTTCAATGGTGAGGGGATACTGTTTATTACTGTCCGGCAATACATACCACATCAGGTTCTTGAAAATATCTTTTTTAATGAGAATGGCGGTTCCTTTAGCCACTTGAAGGGTCTCTACATTATCCGGGAAGTTTTGCAAGGCATCCAGGTAGGTGTCCAGCTCATAATTCAGGCAGCATTTGAGCCGGCCGCACTGACCGCTCAGTTTGCTTTGATTGATGGACAGATTCTGATAGCGGGCTGCAGTCGTATTGACCGATTTGAAATCCGTTAGCCAGGTACTGCAACAAAGCTCCCTTCCGCAACTGCCGATACCCCCTACTTTAGCAGCTTCCTGCCTTGCGCCGATCTGTCGCATTTCCACTTTGAGGCGGAATTCTCCGGCAAATAGTTTGATGAGTTCCCGGAAATCTACCCGGTCATCTGCGATATAATAGAAAGTAGCTTTGCGTCCGTCGGCCTGGATCTCCACCTCGCTCATTTTCATGTCCAGTTTCAGCTGGCGGGCGATGGCCCTTGATCGCACCAGGGCTTCTTTTTCCCGGGCCTTGTTCTGCTGCATGATTTCCAGGTCTTTATCAGTAGCCCGGCGCAGGACTTTTTTAATATCGGGATTATTCTCTTCAATTCCTTTTTTCTTCATTTGTAAACGCACGACTTCGCCGGTGATGGTCACTTCCCCTACGTCAAATCCGCTGACCCCTTCTACGCTGACCATATCGCCCTTGTCAAAAAACTGCGTGGTGGTATTGCGATAAAAATCCTTTCTGCTGCCATTGTTAAAGCTGACTTCTACCACCCTGCATCCGCTTTCGGGGTCGCTGAAAGGTAAATTGGCCAACCAGTCATGTACGTTCAGCCGGTTACATCCCCCGGTGCTACATCCACCATTACTTTTACAGCCGGAAGGCTTGCCTCCTGTGGCGGTTCCACAATTACTACATCCCATATCCCAAAAAAATTAATAGTTAGTAATAAATGGTAAAAAGAAGGAACAACGGCACAGGCAGAAGAATTCTACTGACTACTGAGCATGCAAAGCCATTATGAGAGATATATTTATGCAAGATGACTCTGTTCGAACGGCCCAAATCACTCCTCACTTCTCCTTTATTACCCCTGGCGGCCTGGTCCGGATACCTTCTTTTCACAGGCCCGATCCAAGGGCCATTGTCAAATATACTACGAAACGACCATTAATTTACCACTACCACCTTCCGATCCGCTATAATATGGTATAATTTGATGGTAAGGGCATGAAACAGCATTTTGGCATGGGCGTTCCGTTCAATATAATAAGCTGCCCGGTCCAGTTCTTCGATAATTGCTTTTTGCTGGCCTATATCGGCGATCTTATTCAGGCGCCCGGCAATATCTTTTTCATTGTCCGGGATGACTAATTGCGTGGCGTCCATGAACCGCAGCCGGATAGCCTGTTCCAATAAATGATTGAAATAGCGGAGAAATTGCTTCTGCCTCTCCCGCCCGGATTTGCTGATCTCGTCGATCCATTTGACCTGGGCGATGGGGCCTGTCTTCAGGATGGCGTTTAGCCATTCTCTCAGTACGCTTTGCCAGTCATCTTCCGCGTTGTGTATCAATTGCAGGGCTTCGTGATAATTCCCTTCACAGATGGCTGCCACCTGCCGGGCCTGTTCCGCTCCGATACCGGCGCGTTCCACCAGCGCCTTTTCTATATCCTGGGTTTCCGGTGTGGGGATCCGGACCAATTGGGTCCTGGAGAGGATCGTAGGCAGGATCAGGGACTCATTTTCGGCTACCAATATAAACAAGGTGCTGGCGGGAGGCTCTTCGATCAGTTTCAGCAGCTTATTGCCCTCATTACCAAGGTATTCGGGCATCCACATGATAAGGATCTTATAGCCGCTCTCGAAGCTCTTGAGGTTTAGTTTATGGATGATATCGTTACATTCATGGGCGGTGATATTACCTTGTTTGTTCTCCGCCCCGATGAATTGCAGCCAGTCATAGGCATTGCCATAGGGGTTTTTGGCCATAAATTCCCGCCATTCGGAAATATAATCCGTGCTTACGGGTTTGTCGCCGGCCTTTTTGGGTATGACGGGATAAGAGAAGTGGATATCCGGGTGGATAAGCTGCCTGGCCTTAACACAGGAAGGACAGACTCCGCAGGCATCGGCAGGCAGGGGCGATTCACAAACCGTATACTGGGCAAATGCAAGCGCCAGGGGTAAGGCGCCGCTGCCTTCATTACCGAGAAAAAGCAGGGCATGGCTTAAGCGGTTGAATTGTACCAGTTCAACCAGGCTTTGCTGGATCCGGGCCTGCCCGATGACATTAGTAAAAGACATAGCCGCAAAGATAAAAAAAGGGGGCCGGAGTCTTCGTTTAATTCAGGTATTTCGTGATCTCTTCATCCATCGGTTTGACCTTACTGGGGAATACGGCCACTAATTTCCCGTTCTCATCTACCAGGAATTTGGTAAAATTCCATTTGATCACGGGATCCGCTACGCCCAGCTTTTTGGCTTCTTCCGTCAGGTATTTAAAAAGAGGAGCGGTATTGTCTCCGATCACATCTACTTTTTCGGCCATTGGGAAAGTCACTCCATAATTTTTGGTGCAGAATTCGCTGATCTCCTTATTCGTACCGGGCTCCTGCTGTGCGAAATTATTGGCGGGGAAACCGACGATCACCAATTTGTCCTTATATTTCACGTATAATTTTTCCAGGTCGGCATATTGGGGAGTGAAGCCGCATTTGGAAGCTGTATTGACGATCAGGATTTTCTTGCCTTTGTATTTGGCAAGATCAATGGTATTTCCATCGAGGCCCGGCACTTTGAAATCATGGACGCTCGTTATACCGGCGAAAAAAAGCGAAAGAAGCAGGACTCGTAGCATAAAATAATGATTTTGATTAAAGGTATTTACATTCGGAACATTACTACAAAATTGGAACGCTAAAATTTAGGGTAGGGTCGGATTTGAATGATGAGTGGCTTATGGGAGGGGTGGATGGTCATTGTCTTTCGTAACATCCCAGATCGGGCAAACCGACAGGCCGGGGATTGCCATCGAGATCCTGGGTAAAGGCTGTACTGACCCCTTTACCTATGGCCGGTGATCCGGCTTTCAGGTGAAAATCATAATATCTCCGGGAGGTGTTGACGCTATCGAATAAAGGATCGTTATTGGCAATGATATTGGCAGTGCCGATGCCTGCCGGAGTATTTTTTACTTTCCAGAGGCAATTGGAAAAATTTACGGAGAAAGGAGTGGCGCCTTGTTGGGATACGACCACTTCATCATCGACATTGCCGTTATTCCCCCAGAAAATACAATTGATGAAATTCGCATTGAGATCGGCTGTTACCGGAGTGGCGCCCTGTAATACATAGTTGCTGACGGACAGCACGGGTGAGACATGTGCAATCAGGTCATTGGAAAAACTGGCGGCTGTACAATGGGTAAACTGGTAGTTGCCTCCGTATCCTAAAACTATATTCTTTCCGCAATTACTGATCAGGCAATTGGAAGCCTGTATACTGCTTTGGGCTCCCAGGATACCGGCGTCGTAGCTATTATCGATAACGCATTGGTTCAGTATGACCTTGGGGGTTGCGTTCAGAGAGGGGCCTTCCACCACGATGCCCTGGTATGCATTTTTGATTACAACGAATTGCAGGTTGTTATTTACGCTGGTCCCCCGGAAATAAATACCTGGCCAGCTTCCGGGAAATTCACGGTAAGGCTCATCCAGCCGATCCCCCTGGAAATACACTTTTGTGCTGTCGTATTTATCCCCGGACACCTGTAAGGATCCGTCTACCAGCAATGGGGCGTTGGCATGCAGATAGATCCGGCATCCCCGGGGGATCGTGAGAAGGACATTCGTGTCTACCTGTAATCCGCCCAATATTACATAGGGCAATGTGTTATCCCAAACAGTATTTGTTTTGATTGTTTGGTTGCGCAGGAAATGGGCGTTCTGACCCCAGGCCTGTAACTGAATATATTTCTGATTCCCGTTGAAGGAGACCTGTATGCTGTCCTGTACGATAAAGGGCAGGTTGGATGCGCCCGGTTTGACGGTAACGGCTACGAACAGGTAAAGACTGTCATTCGCTTCCAATTCGACGCCCGTCTGCTCCGGTCCCGGCGAGCCGTCTATCATAATGGAGAAATAAGATCCGGCCCCGCCCATCAGTTTCACATCGGACAAACGGAGCTTCTGATTATTATTATTGATGATCTTAACGGTTTCCGTGATGGAGCCGGAGGAGGTGAAGACCGTATCGAAGAACAGGGTATCCGAAGAAAATCGAACGGCTGCATCCTTACCGGTAATGAAAGTATCTTTCCGGCAGGAGAGTATGAAGAAAACCGTGAACGATAGTATGAGCAGCANGAGCTTGTTCATCGTTTCAAAAGTAAGTTTGTCGCTTCAAGTAAGTTGATCGGGTTCAAAAGTAATATTTAACGCTAAATGCGCAAGTCTTATGCATTAATTAACTCGGATTTAGGACATAGGCGCGAATATTAAATCAGGATTAAAATCAAAACAAGTACTGATATACTTCCTCCACCCGTCCCACCGGTATGATCCCGATACCGGATTTCTGATTATTGAGCCCTTTCAGATTGTATTTGGAGATATAGATCTTTTCAAAACCCAGTTTTTCGGCTTCTGCTATACGTTGCTCGATTCGGTGGACTGCACGGATCTCTCCGCTCAATCCTACTTCTCCTGCAAAACAGACATGAGAGGATAGGGGTGTATCTTCATAGGAGCTGAGCAGGGCGCATAAGACGGCCAGGTCGATGGAAGGATCCTCTACTTTCAGGCCACCGGCAATATTGAGGAAGACATCTTTTACGCCAAAGTGGAAGCCTCCTCTTTTTTCCAATACGGCGAGCAGTAATTGCAGCCGGCGCAGGTCGAATCCGCTGACGGTCCTTTGGGGAGTTCCATACACTGATTGGGTTACCAGCGCCTGCACTTCTATCAGCAGGGGTCTTAGTCCTTCGATGGTCGCTGCTATCGCTATGCCGCTCAACTGCTCTTCTTTCTGGGTGATCAGGAGTTCGCTGGGATTGCTGACGCCCCGCATGCCTTGTTCGGTCATTTCATAAATGCCCAATTCGGCTGTGCTGCCGAAACGGTTTTTCAGCGTGCGGAGGATACGATAGGCATAATGCTGGTCTCCTTCGAATTGCAGGACGGTATCCACCATATGTTCCAGCATTTTGGGGCCGGCGATGCTTCCATCTTTGGTAATGTGGCCTATCAGAAAGACGGGGGTGTTGGTCTCTTTGGCAAATCGCTGGAATTCGGCGGTACATTCCCGGATTTGGGAAACGCTTCCGGGTGAAGATTCGATATAAGGCGATTGCAGTGTTTGAATGGAGTCAACGATTACCAGTTGGGGTTGTAGTTTTTTAATCTCCTGGAAAATGGTCTGTGTGGAAGTTGCCGTTAACAGATAAAAATTCTCATTTTGGATATTCAGACGGTCGGCGCGCATTTTGATCTGCTGCTCGCTTTCTTCTCCGCTTATATAGAGCGTCGTACTATTTTTTAAGAGTAAACCGATTTGCAGGAACAGCGTGCTCTTGCCGATGCCGGGCTCGCCTGCTACCAGTACGAGGCTTCCTGCAACGATGCCTGATCCCAGCACTCTGTTCAGCTCGGCATCGGGGGTGACGATCCTTTTTTCTTCTGCGCTGACTACTTCATTCAGCGAGATCGTCCGGATTTCTTTTTTGTCATTGGAGAATTTTTTCCATTCGGATTCCGACAGTCGGTTGTCTTTTGTAATGACTTCTTCCACGAAGGTGTTCCATTGTTCACAGGAAGGACATTTCCCTAACCATTTGGCGCTTTCGTATCCGCAATTGCTGCAAAAGAATGCAGTTTTTATTTTGCTGGTGATCTTACTCATGCGGTAAAGTTAGTGTCTATTGATTTTTTAGGGGGAACAAATCGGAAGGAGGGAACAATCAGATCGAATTATAATCGAAGAGAGAGAATAAATAGGTCGGGTAGGTTGATGGAGTGACTAAAAAGTAAAAGGGCCAGCTAAATCGCCGGCCCCTTACTTACTAACCCATTAAATTCTTGCACTAAATTACAAATTAGCGCCACATAACAAAATAATTTTTTGGGGTGTGAATAACTTTAAAAGGGGAAGGCGCGCTTTTTTCCTGTGATCCAGCACCTCTATTATATCCTGATAATCATGTAGTTACGTGGGTAAATTTAAAACCTCCCCGTTTGGTTAAGCGGGTCTTCCTCCTTTTAAAATATTGAAAATTAACAATGGAATCCGAACCCGGACGGCTGCCGAAATTTTGCTCTTTGAGAGCATGCCGGAGGCATTCCGAGGATAGTCATTCTCATTTAAAAACGAATTAAAATTAAGTATATGTGACATATTTTGACTTGAGTGGTCAAAAAAATGTTAAATTAGGATATAAAATAAACATGCAGATTATTGAAGATATAATGGAAGAATATATCTTTGCCATTCAACTGAAGATTATATATTTGCCGTTCAACTGTCGATTCAATCCTTCTGTCAACTCCTGAGTTAGCATACCTCGATTGCTCTTCCTTATGAAGAGATTTTTTTGTATTTAAACCAAACTACTACACATGAGAAAACTTCATCAATCGATGTTGTGCCTGCTTATGCTTTTCACACTAGGCGTACAGGCTCAAACAAAAGAAATCACTGGCAAAGTCACCGATCCCTCCGGTGCTCCCATCCCTTCCGCCACCATCCGCATTAAAGGCACCAAGACAGGTACCAGCGCAGAAATGGACGGCACTTTCAAAATCAATGTCTCCAGCAATGCCATCCTGGTCATCAGCGGGGTTGGATATGAGGCTAAAGAATTTAAAACCAATGGCTTATCTACTCTTTCGGCTCAATTGAGCACTGAGTCCAAATCCCTTAGCGAAGTGGTGGTCACCGGCGTAGGCACGGCCACTTCCAAGAGACATTTGGGCATCGCCGTCGAATCGGTCACCGCGGAGAACTTACCCGCAGCTCCTACGGCATCCATCGACCAGGCGCTGGTAGGGAAGATAGCCGGGGCACAGATCTCTTCCATCAGCGGTAACCCCGGCGATCCCGTCAACATCGTCCTGAGGGGGATCAATACGGTTCAGGGCGGGACCAAGCCGCTGATCCTCGTGGATGGGGTGGAAGTCCGCGCCACCGACATCAATTCGCTGGATCTAAGTAATATCGAAAGGGTCGAAGTGGTCAAGGGAGCCGCATCCTCCACTATGTACGGCGCGCAGGGCGCCAACGGCGTCATCCAGATCATCACGAAAAAAGGGAAAAAAGGCGGCACCCAGATCAATTTTTCCTCCAGCTATTCGACCAACTCTTATATCAACAACGGTAATGTTCACAAGGCCCGGTTGCACCCCTACATGGTGGACGGGAGCAATAACCTTATTGACAAAAACGGCGCACCTCTCACCTACGATAGTGTAGGCAACCTTAAGGGTATCATCTACACCTACGGCGGAGGAGCCAGGGCAGGTATCTGGAACCCGCGCAACAACGCGATTCATCCGTACAATGCGAATATTAAATACTACGACCAGTTCAAGGAAGTGTTCCAAACCGGCACTACCCTCAATAATATCCTCAGCGTCTCCGGCGCTTCGGATAAGAGTGACTACGCCATCACTGTATCCAACAATAAGACGGTCACCCCCGTACTGAAGAACGGCTCCGTGGACCGGACCAACCTCACCGTCAACCTGGGTACCGAAGTATTCAAAGGCTTTAAGGTAAGGTCCGTCACCCAATTGGTCTATACGAGGAATACCCTCACTCCGGGCTTGGGTGCGGCAGGCGGTTGGCGCTACGGATATGGGAATGCCCAGGGTAGCGTCGGCGCCATTTACGGCTTCCTGAATACTTCGCCCTTTTTTGACCTGAAATGGCAGCATCCCAATGCCCCCACTATCTACGGAAGTGCGAACACGCCAGGCTCCTATGCCAACCACGTACAGGGCGGGGGCTACTTGAGTATCAACTCGGGCAACCCTTACTACGCCCAGGAATATTCAACTGGATTGAACAACAAAGTGGATGTCATCCAGAGCTTCGATGCCAACTACAGCCCTATCAAATTCCTCGAACTGGACGCGAAATACGGAATCAACTTCCGAAACGAAAATGCCCGGTGGAGCTTTTTCAACCAGTCGCAGAACGCCAACTCGAATTACTACAGCTATACCGATGTAGCTTACTGGAACGGAACGGATAACACCGGGGAGATCGACAATTTCCAATACAATACCACCTTCCAGAACTTCCTGGCCTCGGCAACTATAAAAACCGATTTCCAGAACGACTTCCACAGTAAACTACCCATCACTACCGCCACGAAAGTAGCGTTCGACTACCGGAAGAACCTGTATACAGAATTCGACACCTATGGATATAGTCTGCAGACCGTGCCTCCTTACAGTGGCCTGTATACTTTGTCCCAGGTTACAAAAGAAGACTATAAAGAACCGTTTGTCACCTATGGCTATCTGGTGGATCAGACGATCAATGTCGGTGACTATGCCGGTATTGCCGGCGGCTTCCGGAGCGACTGGTCATCGGCATTTGGCAAGGGCTCGAGTCCTTTCACCTTCCCCCACGTGAATGGCTACTTTGCGCCCTCATCCTTTGATTTCTGGAAGAACTCCCTGCCCGCCGTCAGCTACTTCAAGGTGAGAGCCGCCTATGGCGAGGCCGGTATCCAACCCCAACCCTTCCAAAGATATCCCGTCATCAGTGCCCAGAATATCGGGCAGACGCTTGGTTATTCTTTACAGCAGTCCCCCAGCTATAACGCAAACCTGAATGTGGAAGTAACGAAGGAGACCGAAGTAGGTACGGACTTCAGCATCAAAGGCGGCAGCGGCAAATTCTTTACAGCATTCAACGGTTCCTTCAGCTACTGGAAACGTAACAGCTCCAGTGTGATCTACCCAGTACCCACACCGCTTTCTTCCGGCTTTACGGGCCAATTGGCGAACGCGATCACCATGGACGCTCACGGGTATGAGTTTTCCCTGAACATTCCGGTCATCCGATCCAAGGACTTCAACTGGGATTTCACTACCACCTGGGGACACCAGACATCGAAGATCAAAGACATCCTGGGCGGCAACGATATCATTCTCACTTCGGCAGCCGGCAGCTCGGCATTGGCCCTGAAACCTAACATGACGATCGGTCAGATCTATGGCCACAAGACCATCACGAGTACCAGCATGACGGATCCTAACGGTAATCTCTATATTGCTAAGGGTACTGAGGGCCGCTACGTAAAGATTAACGGCGCCCTGGTGGATACCGGCACCAAGCAGATCCAGTATACGCCGGAAAAATTCGGCCTCGGCGACCCAAATCCCAAGTTCAACGCCTCCTTTATCAATTCCATCAGCTACAAGTTCATCACCCTGACCTTCCAGTTCGACTGGGTCTACGGCAGTCACCTTTATAACCAGACCAAGGAATGGATGAGCCGCGACGGTATCTCGGGCGATTTTGAGAAAAAGGTTACCATCAACGGTCAAACCGGCGCCTGGTCGGCGTACTGGTCGAGTCCCTATTACAATATCCTGGGCAGCACCCATGGGGGGGATAACGACGGTACCCGGGATTATTACTACGAAAGTGCTTCCTTCCTGCGTTTGAGGAACATCGCCCTTGCCTTCGATCTTACCAAGGTCGCCAACATAAAATGCTTCAAGAAATTAATGGTGGTAGCGTCGGGAAGGAATATCTGGACTGTCACTAAATACACAGGGTTCGATCCCGAGATCAGCTCAGGAGCCGTCAACTCCGCGTTCGACCGGGGTGTTGACAATAGCACCATCCCCAATATGAAATCGTATCAGGTGGGCTTGAACGTAGGATTCTAATTCACACACGTAAAAAGATTATTACCATGATTAAAAATAAATTTTTATACTTCGTTTTAGGCGCGGGCACGCTGCTTTTGGCAGGGACAGCCTGTAAGAAGCAATTGAACATAGGCAACCCTAATGCCGCTACCCTGGATGCCAACGTTTCTTCAGAGACAGGCTTATATTCATTTACCCAGGGCGCTACCTATATCGATGGATTCGTCAATGGGGATGGTTGGCTTGGCGATAGCTATTTTTCATTGCCCTACGGCTATAGCGAGCTGCTTGGTGACGTGGTAGGCGCCGATGCCGCCAACCAGGAGATCAGCGTGGTCTCGGTGCCCGACAAGGTCACTACGGAAGACGGCACCACCGTTATCAACACCTCCCCCCAGATACCCTTTCTGCGGAGCTATAACACAAGGGGCAACACAGGAGCCGGCAATAACGTCTATTATTACCAGTGGTTGAACATGTATGCGCTGAACAACGCCTGTAATACCATCCTCGACCGGGCAGCCAGTATCAAATTTTCCGGCGACGCAGCCACCAGGCTCAATACGATCAAGGCCTGGTGCTATTGGTGGAAGGGGTATGCCTATGCATCCGTCGGTACCCAGTATTATTCCGGCTTGGTCATCGATGCCTATGGCGGGGTCAGCAATCATTACCTGGTGCATGATTCTATTATCGCAAGGTCTAACTATTATTTTAACCTGGCAAGTGGCATTTTATCGGGTATCACCAATACCAGCGACTATTCAACCGCTCTCGCGGCAATGATACCGACCGCGTTTCAAACGGCAAGCGGAGGAGTCCCGACACCGGCACAGTGGATCCGGAATATCAACACCATGCTAGCGCGAAACCTGTTATTGAACAAGCTCAATCCCTTTGTCAACGGAGTGGTAAATTCAACCATCCAAAAATCCGCTACGACCGCAATGACTGCCGCCGATTGGACTTCCGTGCTGAATTATGCTACCAACGGCATCCAACAGGGTGACGTAGTCTTTGCGGGAGCGGCGTCGAGCACAAACGCAGTCTTTACCCCATCTGGTGGCACGGCTTCCGCCAATACTTTAGGCAATAATATTGGTTCTCTGTTCAAGATAACCGAGCGCTTCATCCAGAATTTCAACATTGGCGATGCAAGACTGTCCAATAACTTCACCACCGCCAATACCTACAATAACCCGAATTTTACCACGAGGTATTCGATGGTAGACGGCGGCAATGGCGCCTCGGGTGTATATGTGTATGGGACTAAAACGCCGCTGGCCTATATCCTATATATGGCCGGCAGCTATGAAGAAAATGCGCTGATGCTGGCCGAGGCCAATATCATGCTCGGCAGTACGGATAAAGGACTCGGCTATGTCGATGCAGTCAGGAAATTCCAGGGGGCAGGTGTAGCAGCCGTAGCTGCCACCGGGCTGACCCAGGCCCAGGCCTTGACCCAGTTGACAAGGGAAAGAAGGGTGTCCCTGGTCTTCAGAGGCCTTTCCTGGTACGATTCCAGAAGATGGGGCTGGTCCTATGACGTTTCCAATGGCGGCGGAAGCTATGGGAATACTTTTGTGACGGTCAGCGGCAAAATATACACTAATACTACTATTAACTATAATTTCCTGGATTACTGGGACGTCCCGGCGGATGAATCGGTGCTGAACCCTGCCGGATCAGCCAGCGCAGCCACGGTGAACCCCAATTTCTAACCGTGATCGGCTTACTATCATGACACGCTTCCTCACATATAGCGCTACTCCTGCGGCAATTGCCGCAGGAGTACTATTGCTGCTCCTCCAGCCCAACGCAGCCGCCGCCCAGGATGCGGTCATGCAAAATGATTTTGAGCACAAGATCAATCTGTACAATATCAATGGCAAGCCCATCGTGAACACCCCTTTGGATGTGGCGGGCACCCCATTCTTCCTTGAGCAATGGAAAAACGGCTCTATACGGCTGTTCAACGACCAGGTCTTTGACCATATCCCGCTGAAGGTCGATCTCCAGCATCAGCAGGTTCATTTCCGCAAACCCGACAATAACGAATACCTGATAGATGCAGGCGCGGTCAAACAGGTCCTATTACGTGACTCGACAGGCCCGTTGCCGGTGACCGATACCTTTCAATGCGGATTTCCGCCCATTGACAACCAAAACGGACAAAACTTTTACCTGGTTTTGGCCGGCGGGAAAATTACCTTCCTGGAATCCATGCGGAAGTCGATCCATGAAGAACAGGACGGATTTTCCGGCGAGATAAAGAAGGAATTCAGACTGTATGACGATTATTATTTTTTCCGGCAGGGAAAAATGGAAAGGATCAAAAAGGATAAGGCCTATATCCTCAATGCCTTGAAAGATAAGGATTCGGAGATCGGGGCCTTCCTGGAAAAAAGAAAGATCTCATTCAGATCGATAGAAGATATCAGGCAGCTGATCGGCTACTACAATGCGCTGCCTTAAACTCTGTGTGACTCAATGTTGACAGTGAAAGACGGCCCCGGTTTCTACCGGGGCTTCCATTCATAATAAGTTCTGAAAGGTAGGCTCCACTGGGTAAATTCACCGTTTTACCGAAAGCGGCTTTTACTTGTTTGGTCACGCTGAACTGGTCTTCGTCTGTTCACTGAGGATCTTGGCCGGCGCCACCGCTCCTTTCAGGTTATGCTGGAAGGATATGCCAACGGGAATAATTTGAAATTCAAATCATTTGACGATATTAAACGGGTAGTCGCGTATTATAACTCTCTTCCGTAAGGGCGGGAGGCTATACAATATTATATTATGAAAACAGCTCTTTAAAGAAATTTTAAAAAATTGTTAAAGAAAATTAATTTCCAATTAAAAAAGTTCGTATTTTAAATTTCCAAACTGACTTGTTTATTGGTTAAATGGTCCGGATTTTCCATAAGTGGGTACCATCCAACCAATAAAATACCCTCTCGTCATATTTTGGACCTTACTTCCATTGAAAAAAAGCTTTTACTTAGTTTTTAACATAACACACTACTACACATGAGAAAACTTCACTGTTTACTAATGGGCACCCCATTGCCTGTTGGTCACGGGCACTTAGCCCAAATCACAGAAGTGACTGTAAGGTCACCGATCCCCACAGGATCTCCCACCCCAAATGCAAGTATTCCGATTGAGCTTTGGCATCTTTTTTCCCGTTTCTGGCTTCCCGGGCGTACCCGTTCCTGTTAAAGGAAAGAGTATGTATTCCGGGCTGACTGCGGGATCCGAGATGTCAATACACACAAACTTATAATGCATTGCCAGGTGGCTTCCGGATATTTTCGGGATCGCTGGATAAAGACTGTGTGACTCAATGTTGACAGTGAAAGACGGCCCCGGTTTCTACCGGGGCTTCATTTACCTAAAGTCAATCTTTTAATTTTTTGGTTAGAAATTCCTTAATGTTTTTTTAAATTATCACATAACTACCACTCATGAGAAAATTTCTTATGCTATCAGTATTACTGATATTGTATTCAGTACTAACGTTTGCTCAAACCAGGGAAGTGACGGGTACGGTTACCAATTCGACCGGCCAGCCTATTCCACTGGCAACGATTAAGATTAAGGGCGCCCGGTCAGGCACCAGCGCCGATCAGAATGGAGCCTTCTCCATAAAAGTCGCCCCCAATGCTGTCCTGATCATCAGTGCGATCGGTTTTGAAAACCAGGAGGTCAACACGGGAAACCGTACTTCCGTTTCCGTCCAGTTAGGCCAGGACAACAAGTCGATGAGTGAAGTGGTTGTTACCGCGCTGGGTATTAGCCGGGACAAAAAAGCCATCAGCTATTCTACTCAAACCGTCAATGCGGAAACGATCTCCAGCGGCGGCAGGAGCAACCTGGTAGATGACCTGAATGGTAAGGTTGCCGGCGTACAGATCACCAATGCAGGCGGTCAGGCCGGGTCCGGTACTACGATTGTTATCAGGGGCTACAACTCCCTCACGGGAAATAACCAGCCGCTGTATGTGGTCGATGGCGTTCCCATCGATAACAGTTCCGAACAGGGAAGCGGATACGCGGTCAACGTACCGACGGCCAACAGGGCTGTAGACATTAGTCCAGACGATATCGAAAGCCTTACGATCCTGAAAGGGGGCGCTGCAACGGCCTTATATGGTATCCAGGCTGCTAATGGGGCGCTGGTAATCACTACTAAAAAAGGCAAAAGCGGCAAATTAAATATAGAAGCCGGATATAGCCATTCCCTGGCGAAGGCTAATAAATTCCCTGCTTTCTCCCATGGTTTCATGAGAGGTAGCGCCGGCAACTACAATACGGCGACCACCAATAACTGGGGTCCGATTGCTGCCAATAATCCGGTTTTTCCAGCAGGCACCAAGCTCGATTTAGTAGGCACCGGCGTACCGGTCGATGTATCGGGTCAAAAAATCCCCTACTATCCTGATAATTACAAAAATTTCTTCGTCAATGGTAACACCAATAAATACAATCTGGCTTTATCCGGAGGTAGTGACAAATCTACCTTTTATCTCGGCTTGTCCAGATTGGATCAGGATGCCATCGTGAGGAATAATACCTACAGCAAGACCTCTGCCGTATTTAATATGACCAACCAGATTACCCAGAAATTAGGTATTAGTGTAAAATTTAATTACATCAATACAGGCGGTTTGCGTTTTGATGCCGGTAGAATGATGAATGGCCTGGAGTACTATGTCAATACCTGGGATATCGTGAACTTCCCCTGGAAAACCTCCTCAGGACAGGAAACCTGGTGGCAAAAGAGCATTTCCTCACCTATGTGGAGCGTTCATGAGACAGGCGAACGTTACAAGATCAATCGTTACCTCGCCAACATCGGGGCGGATTACAAACTGGCGAGGGATTGGACCTTGAATTATAAATATGGGATGGATAACTATGCAGAGAGCAGGAGGAACGTGGATCCGATCGGCACCCTGTCTTACAACACGACAGGTTATTTAGGCGGTATGCATGAAGTAAGAATTAACAGCCTCCAGGTCAACTCGGAGTTAATGCTCAATTATGACCATCAATTCGGCAGTGATTTCCACATGCACGGTTTGGTTGGACAGAACGTGTTCTATCATAAATATGATGTAATGGATATAACGGGTAATTCCTTTGTCCTGCCGGATCTGTTCGATATTACCAATACCCAAACGCAGACCATTTATCACAATTCCTATCAGAAACAAACCTTAGGTGTCTATGGCGATCTTCAGTTCAGCTATAAGGACATGCTTTATTTGGAAGGAACCCTGCGTAATGACTGGTCTTCCAGCTTGCCACGTTATAATGATCACTTCCTATATCCATCAGTAAGCGCGGGCTGGTTATTCTCTGATATGATACACCAGGACTGGCTTTCCTATGGAAAACTGCGGGCTTCCATCGCAGGTACTGCCAACGATGCACCCGTCAATGGGTTATACACGGCCTATTCCTCCGTCACACCGACGGTAGCCTCCAACGTCCGGTTCTCGTATCCCACGACGGTCGGCAACCCGAATATCAAACCGGAGCATACGACACAACAGGAAGTGGGAGTGGATCTGGGATTCTTTAGGAAGAAGATCTTTTTGGAAGCGACCTACTATTCCAAAAAATCCTNCGACCAGATCATTTATGCACCCACCTCTTATGCTACNGGCGTAACCACCCAGCTGATCAACCTGGGTGAAACAACCAACAAAGGGGTAGATGCAACGTTGACGTTTAAGGATGTCGTCAAAGCAAAAGACTTCACCTGGACCTCCGCCTTCAACTTCTCCAGGAATGTGAGCAANGTCATTAAAGTAGGCGATAACGGCAACGATAAGGTTACGCTGGTAGGCGGATATAATTCCAACGCAGAGATCGATGCGCAGAAAGGCCAGGCCTTCGGCGCCATTTATGGGTATGCCTGGACCCGCTATGGTGTTGATTTAACTGATCCCAATTATACAAAAGCGCCTATTTTGTTGGGTGCCAACGGCAGACCCTCTATTTCAGCCGGTAAGGTCTTATTAGGCAACACGAGCCCCAAATTCATTTTGGGCTGGAACAATAGCTTAACCTACAAGCATTTTAATTTCGGATTCACTATCGAATGGAGAAAAGGCGGAGATGTCGTGAATGACTTCAATGACCTGCTGACTTATTCCGGTAAAGGAGCATTGACCCAGAACAGGTATTACAGCGCCACTTACGCCGGCGCCAATGCGACCAGGACCTTTGTTGGCGTGGANGCCACGGGCAAGGCCACTACCGGCAGCGCCATAAACCTGNCGAAGACCTGGTACACCGGTACGATGACCAGCNTCGATGAGAATTGGGTAGAAGACGCTTCCTGGCTTCGTCTCAGAAACGTCTACCTGGGATACTCTATTCCTGAGAGTGTGTTGAAACCCCTGCATATCAAAGGCGCTGAGATCTCTATCGCCGGAAGAAATGTCTGGCTGCATACCAAATACACCGGTGTAGATCCGGAAGTAAGTTCCGCAGGTTCCGGTCCGAATGCCGTTGTGGGAATAGATTATAACAGCGTTCCTGCTACGAAATCCTGGGATGCCAGCATAAAGATCAAATTCTAAACTGATAGAGAAGCGGAGGTTGAACGAGGTAAACAAAACAAAATAAAAAATCATGAAACTAAGACTTAAAATATTATTAATAGCTATTTCGGGCGCTACCATATTGGGGGCTAGTTCCTGTAAAAAAACGTTGGATAGCCTGGCAGATTACAATAAGAACGAAAATCAGCCATTAAAAGCTTCTTCTCCCACCCTGCTGACCGCTGCTGAATTTTCCGGGGTCATGCTGGACGAAGGAAGTTTCGTGGCCAGTGGCGACGGAGATGGTTTCTTAGGTATTTTCGCCGGGCATTTTGCGGGCAACCATGCGGAAGGCGTCAATTTCAACCAATATATTTTAAAACATGGTGATTTCCAGTTCCTGTTCAATGACGCTTATGTTTCTTCTTTGATGAACCTGAAGCAGCTTATTCTTAATGCGGGGGTCGGCGAAGAGGGATATGTCGGTATCGCAGAGATCTTACAGGGTTATCAATTGGGATATCTGACGGCCGTTTATGGGGATCTCCCCTGGACCCAGGCGCTGGACGTAATTAAAAACCCTCATCCTAAATATGACGCTCAGACGGATGTTTACGCAGCGGCCCAGTCTCTCCTGAGCGATGGCATCGCTAAGGTGAAGGCCGCCGCCGCCAGCACCACCGACGTCAGCGTTACCGGAGATATCATTTATGGTGGGGATATGGGCAAATGGGCAGCAGCGGCCTATTTGTTAAAAGCCAGGTTCTATAACCACTTTAGCAAGAAAGATCCTACGGGTTCGGCTACTTCAGCTCTCGTCATGGTGGATAGCGCCAAACTGGCCGGGTTCGCCACGAACTTCGATGCAGGCAACTTTGCCCTCCCTTACGACGGCATAACGGGAACGACCACTAACCCCTGGTACGGCATGTGGACCAATGGCATGCTGGCCGCCAATCTGCCTTTCCTGGATTCCCTGATCGCGCAAAAAGACCCTCGTTTAAACGCCTACTTTACCTCCATCAATGGGGTTACCGGCGACAACGTATATGGACTGGGTAAGGTACAAAGCGGCGTGGTGGGCAATGGCGATTATATGGGAATAGGCCCGGATGCCTGGTCTTATTATGGACAAAAGACTTCCCCTGTACAGATGGCCACTTATCCCGAGCTGTTGATGATCGAAGCGGAAGCTGCGCTCCGGCTGGGTAATACCACCCGTGCGGCTACGGCGCATAATGCGGCGATCACCGACCAGGTCAATGCGGTCCTGTCCCTTCCGGCCTCCCTGGCTGCCGATAAGGCGAAAGTAGCGGCCTATCTTGCAAAATATGCCAGCGAAACCCCGGCGACCATTACTTTGGCGAAAATAATGACGGAAAAACATAAGCTGATGTTCGCCATAGAAGGGGAATCCTGGATGGACGTAAGACGTACAGGGAATCTCTATCCTTCCTGGTTGACGATCCCGGTTGTCGATGAAACCGCAAACCCTGTCGTTCCGGTGGCTACCACCTGGATCCAGCGCCTGCTGTATCCTCAATCGGAGTTGGATAAGAACACCGCCAACGTGCCGAATGCTACTATTTTCGATAAAATTCCGATCCTGCAATAGGATCACCTGGTTTGATAATAGTAAAGCCGCTCTTTTATGGGAGCGGCTTTANTATTTAAGTTATTTAAGTGTGCCAGGNCTNCAAAAATTTGGGCTGGNTATTACAGTTTGATCTCGTCTTCCTGTTTATCGAAGAAGTGGAATTCCGTCAGGTGGTAATTGGTATTCGGGCGTATCCGGACCTTTTGCTTGTACTTCCATCTCCAGTTCCATTGCCTGGAGCCGAAGCCCAGGATCTTTCCCTTTGTGAGATAGGCATGCATGATCGGGTGTACAGCAAGGATGAGGTCCTTGTGCTGGTGATTAAGAAGATAGCTGAGGTTCTTTTCGATCTCGTCCTCCAGGATCAGGGCCGAGGATATCTTACCGGTACCATTACAGGTAGGGCAAACTTCCTGGGTATTGATGGTCACTTCGGGTTTCATGCGCTGACGGGTGATCTGCATGAGGCCGAATTTGGAAATAGGCAGTACGGCATGTTTGGCCCGGTCGGTGCGCATGAAAGACTCCATAGCTTCCATCAGCCTCCTTTTATTATCGGGGAGCTTCATGTCGATAAAATCGACTACGATGATGCCGCCCAGGTCCCGGAGGCGTAACTGGCGGGCTATCTCTTCGGCTGCTTCCAGGTTAGTCTCCAGGGCGTTTTGTTCCTGGTTGTTGCTAACGCTTTTATAGCCGCTATTGACATCGATAACATGAAGTGCTTCCGTATGTTCGAGGATCAGGTAGGCGCCACTGGGCAAATTCACCGTTTTACCGAAAGCGGCTTTTACTTGTTTGGTCACGCTGAACTGGTCAAATATGGGGGAACCGTTGTGGTAATAAGAGACAATATCTATTTTGTCCGGTGCGATCCGCTGAATATAGCTTTTGGTGTCGTTGAAGATATTCCGGTCATTAATGACGATCTTGTTAAAGTCTTCATTCAGCAGATCCCGGAGCATGCTCGTAGTCTTTGTCTGTTCACTGAGGATCTTGGCCGGCGCCACCGCTCCTTTCAGGTTATGCTGGATGGTCTTCCAGGTCGCCACCAGCGCCGTGAGGTCTTCATGAAGCTCAGCGGTATTTTTCCCTTCAGCCGCTGTGCGGACGATGACCCCGAAATTTTTGGGTTTGATCGCTTCCACGATCTTTTGCAGCCGTTTGCGTTCGTCCGATGAGTGGATCTTGCGGGAGACGGCAACGATATCAT